>Ga0302308_10004306_pt1 | contig 11181 bp, 7 predicted proteins | sample III_Palsa_E3_3_FD_200531 | JGI IMG/M metagenome (GOLD analysis project Ga0302308, IMG submission 200531) | Peat permafrost microbial communities from Stordalen Mire near Abisko, Sweden - III_Palsa_E3_3 | ecosystem: Environmental > Terrestrial > Soil > Palsa > Peat permafrost | place: Sweden... | reverse complement strand
GGCCGCAGTGATGCGTTATTTGATCCACTATCAGTCACGTCCATCTGCGAAAAAATCGAAGAGGCGCTGACGGACGAAGCGTTCCGTGCCAGCCTGATCGCGCACGGCAAGATCCAGGCGGGAACATTTTCCTGGGATGAAAGCGCCAAGCGCGCCATTGCGGCACTACAGGATTTCGCACCTGCACGAGCGGTGAAATCGAAATCGGAATTGCATGTCGACAAAACCTCGATATTCGGCAAGTTTCGGAAGAAAATTCTTCTGATCAAGCTGGATCACATGGGGGATTTTGTTCTGTCCATCCCGGCCATCACCAAGATCAGGGCGAGATATCCTTATGCGAGTATTGATATTGTCGTTGGCAGCTGGAATGCGGAAATTGCCGCTTCGTTGAAAGTGTTCGACAAGATTCATGCGTTCGACTATTTCAAGAAGAAATCAAGCGAATTGCCTTCCACCACGAAATTGGAGTTTGTCGAGGTCCTTGGCAAGCTGTCCGAATACGATATCGCGATAGATCTGCGCCGGCAGCATGAGACCAGGTTTCTTCTTGTCGAGACCAGGGCCAAACTGAAGGTTGGATATGACACGTACGATCCAGCCATCAATGCCGGATTGGATATCGGGCTTCCTATCGTTCCTGACGTTCCGTTCGAGAAAACGGTGTTGAATAGCACTTCCACCGCCAGGCAGTTGCTTGGCTTGGTTGACGCATTGCCGGACGATATTAATGATTTCGTGTCTTTTCCAGAATTGGCGACACGCGCGGCGACGGATCTGATCTCCGTTGCCGTATTCCCGCTGGCGGGAAGCAACGCCAGGGAATGGGAGAAATCAAACTATATAGCGCTCATCGAATTGCTGCAGCTTGATGCGCGCATTCATTCCATTAATGTCTATTTCGGGAGTGAGAGGGAATCGTCGGGCTTTGATTTTAAGCCGGGCAAGAACCTGAATATCCATGTCGGGCTTGGCTTTCAAGAGTTGGCACGGTCGGTATCGGGCAATGCGATTTGTGTGTCCAATAATTCATTCGGCGGACATTTCGGTTCGTATCTCGGACTTGTGACAATCGCCATTTATTCGGGGCATGAAACAACTGACGAATGGGCTCCGGTATTCGGGGACAGTTATGTGGTTCATACGGCTGCGCCATGTTCACCTTGCCATCAAGGACAACGTAGCGACTGTTCGTATCGTTCATCTTGCTTGACCGACATCCCTGTCAAATTTGTTCATGAACGGATCATGGAGGCGGTCGACTCGCTAAAGAGTCCGCCTGGAAGCAGCGCCGTAGGTGCAACTACGGTAGCCTCGTTGAATATGGGCGGCCGCGATGTGGTCGACCGTCTCATTGCTTCAATTACCGAAGTAACACATGGCAATCTGACATCGCAGGAATATGCCGGGATTGCCTCAGCGATTTCCCGCAATCATCCGCATCCTGGATTGCGCAAACAGCTTTTGGTCGATGTTTCCGAAATTGTGAATGTCGATGCCAGAAGCGGCATTCAACGAGTGGTCCGGAGCATTCTTGCGGAATTGCTGGCTAATCCTCCCAATGGATACAAGGTGGAGCCCGTATATGCCAATGCGGAGCGGCCAGGCTATCGATACGCCCGTGGCTTTACATCACGCTTTCTGGACGGCGGCAGCTTGGGAGCAGATGAGTTGGTTGAAGTCTACAATGGTGATGTGTTCTTAGGGCTCGACTTGCAGCAGGCAGTTGTGGCAAAGCAAAAAACGGTATTGCAAGATTGGCATCGAATCGGCGTCAGAATCTTCTTTATCGTTCACGACCTGTTGCCGGTTATTTATCCGCATTACTTCCTGGACGATGCTCTGGCGGCACACCACACTTGGCTGGACACCATTAGCCAGTTTGACGGGGTGGCCTGTGTGTCGCGGGCGGTGGCCGACGACTTCTATCAATGGTTGCAGACATTTGGACCCAAGCGGAAGCGGCCGTTTGCCGTGAGTTGGTTTCACCATGGCGCCGATATTGAAAATTCGGTTCCGACGAAAGGCAAGCCGGAAAACGCCAGTGAGATACTGGACTCAATAAAATCCCGCCCGACATTTTTAATGGTCGGCACGCTTGAGCCGCGAAAAGGCCACGCCCAGGTATTGGCCGCGTTCGAACAGCTTTGGCACGAAGGTGTGCAGACGAATCTGATCATCGTTGGCAAGAAGGGCTGGATGGTCGATCAGCTCGTCGAGTCCTTGCGGGGACACTCCGAATATGGAGAGCGCCTGCGTTGGCTCAACGGCATAAGCGATGAATTTCTCCAGGAAATCTATGCATCGAGCACCTGCCTGATCGTTGCCAGCGAAGGCGAGGGCTTTGGACTGCCGTTAATTGAGGCAGCGCAATACGGGCTTCCGCTAATCGCACGCGATATTCCTGTTTTCCGAGAAGTGGCGGGCGATCACGCGTTCTATTTCGCCAACGATAAGGCGTCGGAGATCGTGGCAAATGCCGTGCGTGAATGGCTGACACTTTATCGCGCAGGCGAGAATCCGCGTTCTAATTCCATGCACTATCTGAGCTGGAGAGAAAGCGCGAAACAACTGGTCGGTGCGTTGTTCCGCAACGAACCCTATTATGCATGGTTGCCTGATGACGTCTTGCGCTATTGGGGCAACGACCCGCGGCTAAGTACAGACGTAGGCGAGCGGTTTGGAAGGTCCATGTGTACGACTGCGCAAGGTGGTTACTTGTTGTATGGTCCTTACGCCTCGCTTGCGGCGGGATCTTATCGCATTGTCTGGCGTGGCAGCGCTTCGCAATGGACCGGGCGCGAGTGGTTGGAAGTCGTGGCTGACCGAAGCCTGAAACGCATTCAGTATGTTCAGCCGGCTAATATGAAACCTGGGCAATGGCAGTATGAAGTTGAATTCGCTCTTGACGCTGATGCTGCGGATATTGAATTCCGTATGTATGTTGACGCAGGAACCGAATTGATGGTGGATGGATTTGAAGTTGTGCCTCTTGATAATTCCGCCATGAAGTTCGACGTCTCTACTGCTGCATTGCCGCCACCGAGTGCGGGCAGTGGTGGTAAGCCAGCCACTCATCATGCGTCGAAAATTGCAGAGGCGGGGCTTCTTGGTGAATAGAATCAGATTGATTCTGTCAGTAGATGCCATCTCTCCTCCACTTACAGGTATCGGTCGATATGCCTGGGAATTGGCGTCACGGCTTAAGCATCATTCATCAATAGACTCTCTAGAGTTTTACCTCAATGGCCGATGGATCGCTGATCCCGCGGGTTTATTGCATTCGCCGGTCCATGCGGAGTCCAAAGGAAGGCGAAAAGGAATCACCGCTCCTCGGTGGTACAAAGAATGGCGGCGCGCGCGTGCCTTTCGCGGACGGCTATTCCATTCGCCCAACTATTTTCTTCCCGCTTCGGTTGAATTGGCCGTTGCCACCGTGCATGATTTGTCCGCTATGAAGTACCGGGACACCTTGCCGATTGCGCGCAGACAACAGTTCGATCGGGAATTGTCGTCGACGCTTAAGCGTGCATCGCATCTGATCACACCCTCTGAGGCAGTACGTACTGAAGTGATCGAATATTTCGCGTGGCCTTCCGACAGGATTACTGCGGTGCCAAACGGAGTGGCTCCGAGCTTCAGGCCGCAAGCGGGTGAAATGATGGATTCGATTTTGGCCGGATACGGACTGAATACAGGTGGATATGCCCTGTGTGTATCCACTTTGGAACCGCGCAAAAAAATCGATGCACTGCTTTCCGCTTATGAGAAATTGCCTAAAGCGCTGCTTTTACGTTATCCACTGGTGCTTGTGGGACACAAGGGATGGCTGAGCGAGGTGCTTCATGATTTTATCGGCAAGGCACAAGCGGATGGATGGATGCGCTATTTGGGATTTGTGCCGGAATCCGACTTGCCGGCCTTGTACGCCGGCGCGCGCGCGTTTTTTTACCCTTCTCTCTATGAGGGATTTGGCCTGCCTGTGCTGGAGGCAATGGCTTCCGGCGTGCCAGTGCTCACCTCAAACCGTTCCTCTCTGCCGGAAGTATCCGGCGGTGCTGCATTATTGATCAATCCGGAAGACGGCGATGCATTGCTGGACGGAATAGAGAGGGCATTGTTGGACGACGATTGGCGCTTGGGGGCCCGATCCAGGGGACTGGAGGTGGCAAGTCATCTCACTTGGGAAAATTGCATAGAACAAACCTTGTCGGTCTACAACTCGATCTGCTGATGCGTTGACCTGATGGACTATGATGCCAGAGAAACGGGCGAACGTTCCTGTTGAGCGGAGGGTCTTTCAGTATGGAGATTTGTCTCTGCCAAGACGAAAGCGGTTGAGTAGGCCAAGCCTGCCCGACGGCTTTGCACCAGTAGATTTGGCCCGAAGTTTTTTGACGATAAATGTATTGGACATGGGGAACCCAGTGGAGCCATCTTCGCGGGTTTCCAGCAATGCGCAGTTCTCGCTGTTGATGATATCGAAGATCACCTGCTGTGGCAGGCAATGCATTTCCATGTCGTTGACAATGTCTCCTTTCAGGTATTGTGAAATTTTAAATTGATAATTGCGCATGTACGTCGGTACCTGGAATATGGCGATACCGTGCGGACGGAGTGATTGGAGCGCTCGTTGAACCAGAATTTTAATTATTGGGGGCGGGTTGTGCTGGAATACGATGTGGGAGTAGAAGAAGTCGCATTCCTGTAGCGGTTCGATCGGGTTCTCCGAACAAATATGGAATGTCACGTTGCTTCTTGCCAGACTTTGAGCGCGGGACTTTGCATGGGAGAGATGCGCTGAGGAGATGTCATAGGCGTGAACATGTCCGCACTCAGTGGCGAGCGGCACGGTTATTCTGCCGACGCCGCATCCGTACTCGACGCTGACCTTGTTCCGTAGTTCGCCCTGCCCATGGCGCGCCAGCATTTTCTTGATAATTTCTACTTCATTCACGCCGCTGGCCCAAAAATCGTCGATTGAGCCGACGAGATTGTCGGGAAGATACTCTGGCCCCGTCAGGACCGAATGATGGGCTCTGGTAATTCCCAGATGTTCCCAGGCCGCTTTTATCCTTCTCAGGATCGCTACCAGTTGTTGCCGTGTGACATCGACATCGATGTCCAGAGCGTTGAGATCCATGGGTAGAGAGGAGATCGTGCCTTCGGTGAATTGGAATTCAGAAGGCACGGCGGGGCCAGAGAATTCGGCCGAGGACAGAAAATCTTTAAGCAGGGATTTCCGGTCCACGCTTTGCATGTGTTCTTGAATAACTTTCTCGGATTCCGGTTCGCGTCCAAGCAGCAACCGGTAGCACCACAAAACCTCATCCCTTGAAACCGGCATAGAGCATTCCTCCTCTCGACAGCGTTTTAATTGAGCTAGTTGCGTCCATACATGCCATTCACGGCGGTTGGGAATTTATTGGTCCATCCAACTGAGGAATTGTCGATAATTCGATGAAAATCGTCGTAGTCGATCCTCCAGAAGATTCCGTCCCCCGTTCCCTTGTCTCTCACCTGATTTCCAAGGCCCATTACACGAATACCCGGGACGCCGCCGATCGAGATCAGAGGGTTGTGGTGCACCACGTTGGGGTAGGTTTCGAAGTAGTTGTTGGTCAAGCCTATATGCCCGATTTCACCCTTGCTGTGGCTGGACAGGAATGTGGCGTCGCGATCCGCAAATTGAATGTGCCCGTTTGACATGTTGAGGCTGACATTCCCTGAAACCTCGACCATGGGCAGCGAAGTGGGGCCGGCAAGGGCCCAAAAACTGGATACATTCAGGCTGCCACCAGTCATCTTGATCGCCTGCACCGGAGTTGTTGGGATTAGCGTGAAGTAGACGCTGGTCATCTGAATAACCCCGTCACTGATATTGATGCCATTGTATGTATCAAATCCGGTATTTGAGATCAGGGCGAATGGAGCGGCTCCGCCGGAGCCGGCAAAGAATTTCATTCCAGTGCCGGAGAGCGTGACGCTGTTGGCGATTTCGCAATCGTCGCAGCGTCCTATGTAAAATCCTACCGCACTGGGGTCAGCGAACGCTCGCGTTTGGCTTGTCGTGAGATCGAAAGGCCAGTCATGTATTTGATTCAGGCGGACTGTGTCCTGGCTTCCATCGACCCAGACCCCCTTATCGAAAGCGCTGATCTCCAGGTCATCGATCATCACGCCGCCACTGTTGCCGGTCATGTCGATGCCATCCCATGCGCGCGAAATTCTCATCCGCTGGATTTTGAATCGCGGCGTGTTTTGCGCATAGATGGCGGGCTGGTATTGGGTCATCGAATCGCGAGACGCACTATCGGGTTGAGTGAAAATCACACCCAAGTCACGCAATTGCGGTCCCGGCTCGCCGGAAGTGAACTTGATTACGCCGCCGCTGAAAGTCGAAGACACGCAGATCCTGGAACGAGTGCGGCCGTCGCCGTACATAAGCTGATCCGGCGTGTTCATCACCAATGGTGCCTTGGTAAGGTAACACGCCGTGGTTGCGGGCAGGTAAACAGTGTGACCGCTGCCTAATGCGCCATTGATCGCGGCAGTGTCATCGGTTGTGCCATCGCCTTTGGCATTGTAGGGGGCATGTGTCACATCAACCGGTCCATCAATGACCGAGGCGTGACCCGAGTCCAGGATAGCCGACAACAGAAGGACAAAAAGGGCAAACGCCGAATTCGATTTCATTGGGACCGGCATCAGGGCAGTTCCATTGCATGAATTAGTTGCGCAGTGCTCTCGGCCCAATTCTGGCATTTTATTGTCCGGGAAGCTGGAACCTTCCCCGCAGAGATCAGGGAGAGCCAGTTGCGAAGCGCCAGCGCCAGGGCGTCTGGCTCCGTGCCGGTGAAGTATTCTGCGGCGATGCCTGCAATTTCCCTGAATACAGGGATATCCCGCAGTAGAAGTGGCTTGTTGAACCGCGCAGCCTCAATGACGGGGAGTCCGAAACCTTCACCTTCGGAAGCCATGAGCAATCCATCCGTTATATTGTAAAGCTGCAACAGTTGATGATCGTCCACATCGTCAAACCAATGCAGCCTGACCCCAGCCTCGGGATGTTGGCGCAGCCGACTGGCCAATTCATCGACTTTCCAGCCCATCTTTCCAACAATGACCAGATTGACCTGAACATTCTGCTGCCAGAGCGCATCAAAAGCTGACAGCGCCTGTGAATAACCTTTCCGCGGCTCGATGGTTCCCACCATCAAAATGCAAGGCCTTCCTTGAAAGCGGAGCCGGAAATCCTCTGCTGTGGCTGCTTGTCCAAGGCCTTGAGCTGCAGGTGAGAAGTCAGTGCCAAGATGGAATGAACGTACGGGGAGGGCCCCGTTTCGAATGCGATATCGACTGGCCAGCCACTTTTCCAGATCGTCTGCCGTAGCTTTTGATACGCAGAGGATGCAATCGGAGTAAATGGCAAGCGTACGCAGCCAACGGCGAAAGGTTCTGGGGCGTTTTGGATTAAACCACTCCGGATGACGCACGGGAAACAAGTCGTGCATCAAGAAGAACAGCTTGACGCCACTGTTTTTCCATTGACCCAGGGTGCGGTGATGATGCGGTAAAAGATGTGCGGCCAGATCCAGTCCGAGAAAGACGTCCCCGGGATGAATCTGAACCGGAATATCCGAATTTACGCTGCAATCTTGTGCCAAAAGCTTTCTGCGGTATCGCTCGGCATATCGGTAGCTGTCATAACGAGAAGCGTAAACGGGTTTTATTTCAAAACCGGAGGGAGGCTCTTTGAGTAGTTGAAGGAGAATACTTCGGACTACCCGTTGAATGCCTGTTCCCGCGTCTGTTCTTGCGATTTCGGATACATCGACCAGCAATTGGCTGGAAGGTTTTATATTATCGCCTTCGATAGGCGTGACCGCGCCGGCACCCAAGCTGGCTATGGTTCTCGCCACCCTGGCTGGCAGCAAGGAATAGAGCGTGGGATAAGGTCCCGCCATTCGGGCATATGCCATAGCGCCGGTCCGATAAAGCTTCTGAACGGTTGGATTCAATGGTGACTGAATGTTTTTCGCTGGGGAGAAGTGTGGTGTTTGTTCCGCGTACGTCCTAGATGGAAAATTGGCAGAAGCGGATGAGCGCCTGCCTCATTGGATGCTGGGAGGCGCCGCGGCTCTGAACCATTGCAAAAATCCCGTGCTTCACATGCCGCACTGTGATCACAATTCGAGTCAGAATTTGCTCTCGTCCAGGGCTTTAATTGTTATTTCAGGGAATTGTCCACCACAGCTCCATTGATGAGCGGTGAAGTGACCAAACCAAACAGATTAAGGAGTTTCTCCAGATCGGTCGCCGGGGCGTTGGATACGTAAAGTACGTCATGGTCGCGTACGTCGAAATTCTGTGCAAGGAAATAGCTGCCGGCCTTGGTGAAGTCGAGTTCATAAACAACCGGCACAGGCGCATCGTCGGCGAGCGCCGCAGGGGGCGTGCCCAGGTTTGCAGCAAGGCTCTTGGGTTCAAAGCGTAAGACAAAGACACCTCTTGGATCTGCACGAGAATCGGTGAGTCCGCCTGCTTTGGCTACCGCCTCGGTGAGACTCAGGTGCGCAGCATCGAATGTGATTTGCGCGTTGTGTCCGGTGGCGCCAAATGCGGTGAATGTCTCGGGCTGGCGCATGACGATGAGATCGTCCTTGGGATGCAGGCGGATATTTTCGCTGGGATCCTGCAACACCTGTGGCAGCGGCACCGTAACACTGTTGTCTCCGCGCGTGAGTTGTATGCGGATTTCGTAGGTCGGGGCCTTGATGCCGCCGCTCATGGCCAGTACGTCCAAGAGGCGTTCGCCATCAGTTGAGAGCGGAACGCGGGCGCCGTTGGTGACCTCGCCCACAACGGTAACCGTGCTTGAAGAATTACGGGTCACGTTGACCAGGACCTGAGGCTTCTGGGCTTTCCCCGCGAGCGCCTGTTCAATCGCGGCTTGCACTTCCGCCGTGGTATGGCCGGCAACGGGTACGCGGCCTACGAACGGTACAGTGATGCAACCGTCGCTGCCGACGATCTGCTCGGGAATGACCGCTCCTCGAGCGGCGTTGACGGTTGGCACCTGCTGCGAGATCGCGGGGCTTGAGGAAAACAGGGGGTCGGAGCCGACTTCCCAGACGGTCAAGGTCACCCCATCGCCGCGGCCGATGACGATTTCCGGCGAGGTTGCGTCGTCGCCGAAGCGTGCCGCCAGGGTCGGATCGGGCCGATGCTTCAGCACCTCCACCGTATTCTCGGTGACGTCCACCAGTTCAAAGGGATGTGTCGATGCCTTCGGTTGGTACTCGTCCTGAATCTCGGAGGCCCGCGGACCGGCGGTCGGCAGGGTGGAGCAGGCGGCCAGGCCCAGGCTGAAGCTCAACGCAAACAAATGCAGCGCCGGTCGGCGGATGCTGCGGATATCGATGCGAAGGGCGGATGCTGTCGGATTCATGCTGCGAGTCAGCTCGGTATGAGAGTTGGTGATTGAGGTCATGCTTGATGTGCGGCTGCACGGATCAGGTCCAGCGCCGACGAAAGGTGTTCGTTCCAGCGTGGCGGCTGGTAGTTCTTGAGGCGTTGCAGTTGCTTTTCGCGGCGCGGTGAGGGTTCCGCCGAGTAGTCCCGGATCGCCTGCAGCCAGCCGATCCCGTCCAGGGGGTCGAGATATTCGGCAAAATCGCCGCCCACTTCAAGATGGGCGGGAATGGCCGAGGCAATGACCGGCGTGCCCAGCTTGAGCGCTTCCGCCACCGGCAGTCCGAATCCTTCGCCGAAGGAAGGCGAGAGCAGGGCCTTGGCGCCGCGCAGCAGGGCGGCGATATCGCCATCGCCCAGGCCGGAGCTTTCGGCGATGAAGCGCGACAGCAGGGGTGAACGGTCCAGGGTATTGAATACGATCTGGTTCTCCCAGCCGCGGCGGCCGATGAGCACCAGCCGCGGCGCCGCATCGCCCTGGCTCTCTACCAGGCGGCGCCACACCTGCAGCATCAGCAGGTGATTCTTGCGTGGTTCGATGGTGCACAACATCACGAAGTATGGGGCCGCCGGCGACAGGGGAGTGTGGCTCTTGGCCTGGTCAAATCGATCGTCGATGCCGAGGTGCAGGACCTCGATCGGCGGCACCCGGCGGCCGTGGTCCCGCAGGTAGCGGAGCAGGGTGGCGCGGGTTGCATCCGAGTTGACGATGATCTGGCGCGCATGGGCGCCGATGGTTTCCATGCGCGCCGCATGTCGCGCTGGCTCGCGCTGGCGGTTGAATTCAGGGAACTCGATCGGGATCAGGTCGTGGATGAAGAACACGCTGCCGATGCCGCTATTTCCCAGCCAGCGCGAGACCGCCTTGCGGAACAGCTGGCCATGTGAGGTATTGACGTAAACACTGGATGTTCCGTCGGCCAGTGTTCGCCGCAGCTGCAAGGAGTCGAGCGCCCCGTTCAGGGCCGCCCCGGCCCGTTGCATGTGGCTGCCGTCGCCTGTGTTTTGGCTGTCGGACGTGGGGTGGACAGGCTCGCCCCCTGGCGCTTCCAGCCATTGGCGCAGGCGCTGGAAGCCTGGCTGTGGCTGATCGGCGATGAGGTGGGATCCCCAGCGCCGCCGCACGGTTTCAATCAGGCGGGCGGTCGGGCCCGGCCGCAGCAGTTTCGGGCCGAACACGTCGAAAGTCACCAGCCGCAGGTCGAATCCCGGGGTGCTGCTCAAGGCCGACACGTAGGCGAAATCCACGCGATCGATGCCGGTCGGCATGGCAAGGCCGCGCCCAAGAAGCCGCGTCGCATCGAACAGGACGCGGGTGGTTCCGGCTTCAGTGGCTGCCATGTGCCGACATCCAGGAGCGGTACAGGCCGAGACAGAGCCGGGCGATCCGCGGTGCGGCGCCATGCCTGACCGTGGCGCCAGCTGTGCCATGGGACGCGAGTTGCTCGGCGACCTGTTCCGCTTCGCAGGCCTTGCCCGTAACCGGATCGGTATAGAGCGGATAAAGAATCAGCGTGCCGGCCACAAGTTCGTCGAGGCTCAGGCGGCGGCTGCGGCGCGGCAATTCCAGCTGGTCCCGCGTAAGCCCCCAGCCGGCATAGAACGGCAGGCCCCAGGTGATGACCGGAATGCCGCGCAGCAGGGCTTCGAACCCGAGCAGGGAGGTCATGGTATGCACCGCGTCGATCTGCGGGAACAAGGCGCTGG
>Ga0302308_10004302_pt1 | contig 11189 bp, 8 predicted proteins | sample III_Palsa_E3_3_FD_200531 | JGI IMG/M metagenome (GOLD analysis project Ga0302308, IMG submission 200531) | Peat permafrost microbial communities from Stordalen Mire near Abisko, Sweden - III_Palsa_E3_3 | ecosystem: Environmental > Terrestrial > Soil > Palsa > Peat permafrost | place: Sweden... | reverse complement strand
CGGCCATCCAGCAGCTGCTCGACTCGCGCCAGGTCTCGGGCAAAGAGGCCTACAAGAAGGCCATCAACAAGGGCAAGTTCGAGGACGTCAAGGACGCCGGCTAGGCGGCCCCCGGGGGCCCAGGGCGGCGCCGGGCGCCGTCAGCGCTTGTGTAAACTAGCGCGATGCCCCGCAAGATCTTCGTCACCACCGCGCTCCCCTACGCCAACGGCCCGTTCCACATCGGCCACATCATGGAGTACATCCAGGCCGACATCTGGGTGCGCTTCCAGAGAATGCAGGGGCACGAGCTGTTCTTCGTCGGCGCCGACGATGCGCACGGCGCCCCCATCATGCTCAAGGCCGAGAGCGAGGGCATCACCCCGCAGCAGCTGGTGGCGCGCATCGCCCAGGGACGCGCGCGCTACCTCAAGGGCTTCCATATCGGCTTCGACCACTGGTACTCGACCGATTCCCCGGAGAACACGGAGCTCTCGCAGGAGATCTACCGGCGCCTCAAGGCCGCAGGCTTCATCTACCAGAAGTCCGTGGAGCAGTTCTTCGATGCCGCCAAGGGCATGTTCCTGCCCGACCGCTACATCAAGGGCGAGTGCCCGGTGTGCCATTCCAAGGACCAGAACGGGGACTCGTGCGAGGTGTGCGGCAGCGTCTACGCCCCCACCGACCTCATCAACCCCTACTCGACGCTCTCGGGCACCAGGCCCGAGCTGCGCGCTTCCGAGCACTTCTTCTTCAGGCTCTCCGACCCGAGGTGCGTGGCGTTCCTGAAGGAATGGCTGGACACGCCCGGACGCCTGCAGAGCTCGGTCGCCAACAAGGCGCGCGAGTGGCTCGCCGGCTCCGGCGAGCAGGCGCTCTCGGACTGGGACATCTCGCGCGACGCCCCGTACTTCGGCATCCCGATCCCGGACGCGCCGGGCAAGTACTTCTACGTGTGGCTCGATGCGCCGATCGGCTACCTCGCCGCGCTGAAGAGCTACTTCGCCTCCGGCGGCCCGCGCCTGCGCGGCGAGCGGCGCAGCTTCGAGGAGTTCCTCGAGGCGCCGCAGACCGAGCAGATCCATTTCATCGGCAAGGACATCATCTACTTCCATACCCTCTTCTGGCCGGCGATGCTGAAGTTCGCCGGCGCCCCCTTCAAGGTGCCCGACCACGTCTACGTGCACGGCTTCATCACGGTCTCGGGCGAGAAGATGTCGAAGTCGCGCGGCACCGGCATCAGCCCGCTGCGCTACCTTGAGATCGGCATGAACGCCGAGTGGCTGCGCTACTACATCGCCGCCAAGCTCAACGGCAACGTCGAGGACATCGACTTCAACCCGGAGGACTTCACGCTGCGGGTCAACAGCGACCTCGTCGGCAAGTACGTCAACATCGCCAGCCGCGCCGCGGCCTTCATCAACCGCCAGTTCGGCGGTCAGCTTCGCTACGGCGCCGATATGAGCGACCTGAGGAAGGCTGCGGATGAGCTGGCCAACACGGTGCGCGCTGCCTACGAGGCGCGCGAATACGGCCGCGCGCTGCGCGAGTGCATGGGGTTCGCGGATTGGATCAATCAGTACTTCGACGGCCAGCAGCCATGGATCCTCGCCAAGGATCGTGCCAAGTCCGAGCAGCTGCAGGATGTCTGCTCGCGCGCACTCTACGGCTTCAAGGTGTTGTCGGTGCTGCTCGCACCGGTGCTGCCACAGGTGGCAGAGCGCGCAGCGAAAGAGCTCTTCGGGCTCGATGACACCTTCACCTGGGCCGATGCGATGGTGCTGCCGACGCAGATCCATCCCTACAAGCACCTGATGACCCGCGTCGACCCGAAGCAGCTGGACGCGCTGTTCGACGTAGCACCGAACCCTGCCGCCAGCGAGACCCCGGCCAAGGCCGCGGCCGCAGCGGCGGCCACCACGGGCACGGTGTCCATCGAGGACTTCAAGCGCATCGACCTGCGCGTGGCGCGCATCGAGAGTGCCGAGCTCGTGGAGGGCTCGGACAAGCTGCTGCGGCTGACACTCGACCTTGGCACCGAGAAACGCACCGTGTTCGCGGGTATCAAGTCCGCCTACGACCCCTCGAAGCTCGTCGGTCGACTGACGGTCGTGGTCGCCAACCTCGCCCCGCGCAAGATGAAGTTCGGCACCTCCGAAGGCATGGTGCTGGCGGCGAGCGGCGAGCACCCGGGCCTTTACCTGCTGACGCCGGACTCCGGCGCCACTCCCGGCATGCGCATCAGCTGAGCGCTGCGCGCACCAGCCACGCCATGGTGCCCGCGCAAGACATCGATGCGCTCCTGCCGCAGACGCAGTGCACGCGCTGCGGCTACAGCGGCTGCCGCCCTTATGCGGAAGCCGTCGCGGCCGCTGCCGCCGAGATCAACCAGTGCCCCCCGGGTGGTGCCGCCACGATCGCCGCTCTGGCAAAGCTGCTGGCGCGCCCGCAAATGCCGCTCAACCCGGCCAACGGTGCCGAGGGACCGGCACTGGTCGCGCTCATCGACGAGGAGGCCTGCATCGGCTGCGCCAAGTGCCTGCCGCCGTGCCCGGTGGATGCGATTCTCGGCGCGCGCAAGCAGATGCACACGGTGCTCTTGGGGCTGTGCACCGGGTGCGAGCTGTGCGTGGCGCCGTGCCCGGTGGACTGTATCCGCATGGTGCCGCGCGCAGCCGTGAGCGGCGCCGCGCCCGAGCCCTCCGCGAGCGAGAACCGCGCGCGCTTCGCGGCCCACAACGAGCGTACCGCGGCACGCACCGCCGCGCGGGCAGCCCTCCTCGCGCAGCGCAAGCGCGACCCCGCGACGCCTGCGACCTGAGGGCGTCCCGCGCGATGAGCGGTGCACGGGCTGCGACCGGGCCGCCCCTGCCGTCGCGACGGATGCTGCTGCCCTGCGGCATCATGAGGCCGAGACACACTGACGCGTCGGGGAGATCGCCGTGATGTGGATACGTCGAATCGGGTCCGTGGCGCTTGCAGCGCTCGCGGTCGCGGGCGTGGCGACTGCTGAACTGCCGAAGACCATGCGGGCGATGGCGATTGACGCACCCGGTGGCGCCGAAGTGCTGACTCTGCACACGCTGCCGGTGCCCAGGCCCGCCGCGGGGGAACTGCTCATCGCCGTGCATACCGCCGGTGTCGCCAGCTGGGACGTGGCGATCCGCCGCCAGCCGCAGGACCTGAAGAACTCACGCCTGCCGCTGGTGCTCGGCACCGATGGCGCGGGCACGGTCGCCGCCCTCGGCGCGGGGGTGCAGGGCTTCAAGGTCGGGGACGCGGTCTACGCCTACAGCTGGGACAACCCCCAGGGCGGCTTCTACGCCGAGTACGTTGCGGTGCCGGCCGAGCGGGTCGGTCACGTGCCGCACGCCCTCTCGCTTACCGAGGCCGGCGCGATCGGTACCACCGCCCTCACCGCACTGCAGGGGATCGATGATGCCTTGCACATCAGGGCCGGCGAGACGCTCATCATCCATGGGGCGGCGGGCGGCGTCGGGACGCTCGCCGTGCAGTTCGCCAAGCTGCGCGGCGCGCGCGTGCTGGCCACGGTCTCGGGCGCGGACGAGATCGCGCTGCTGAAGAGTCTCGGGGCCGACGCGGTCGTCGACGGCCGCCAGGGCGACATCGCCGCTGCCGCACACGAGTTCGCGCCCGGGGGCATCGATGCCGTGCTGGCGCTCGCCGGCGGGGACGCCCTGGAGCGCTGCATCGGCACCTTGAGGAAGGACGGGCAGGTGGCCTACCCGAGCGGCGTACGGCCGCCCCCGGCGCAGCACCCCGGGGTCATGCTCACGCGCTACGACGCCATTCCCGGACCGCGCGAGTTCGAGCGCCTGAACGCGGCGATCACGCAGGTGAAGCTCATCGTGCCGATCGCGGCCGAGTACCCGCTCAGCGATGCCGCCGCGGCACAGCGGCGACTCGAGGCCGGACACGTGCCGGGCAAGATCGTGCTGCAGATCCGTTGATCAGAAGTCCGGATGCTGCGCGCCGCGGCTCGACAAGGCGCAGCCGAGGCGGGCATCCTTGCGCGCATGCACGCAGCCACCCGTCTTGCGATCTTCCGGCGCCTGAAGGCTGCCAACCCGCATCCGACCACCGAGCTGCTGCACGAGACGCCCTTCGAGCTCCTGGTGGCGGTGATGCTGTCGGCACACACCACGGATAAGAGCGTGAACGCCGCCACGCGCGTGCTGTTCCCGCTTGCCAATACGCCGGCCACGATCGCGGCGCTGGGCATCGAGGGCGTCAAGCCCTATATCAAGAACGTGGGCCTCTACAACACCAAAGCCCGGAACCTCATCGGCCTGGCGCAGCAGATCCTCGAGCGCCACGGCGGCGAGGTGCCAGGAGAGCGCGCCGCGCTCGAGGCGCTGCCCGGCGTCGGCCGCAAGACCGCGAGCATCATCCTCAACATGGTGTTCGGCGCGCCCGAGATCGCGGTGGACACGCACATCTTCCGCGTCGCCAACCGCACCGGCCTCGCCCCCGGCAAGAACCCGCTGCAGGTCGAGGCGGCGCTCATCAAGAACACGCCCGCGCAGTACCGCAAGGACGCGCACCACTGGCTGCTGCTGCACGGCCGCTACGTGTGTACGGCCCGCTCGCCCGCCTGCCCGACCTGCATCATCCGTGATCTGTGTGAGTACCGGCACAAGACCAAACCAAAGCCGGCGACTGCCAGGCGCGCGCGGGTGTCCCAGGCCATCCGCAGCCACGCTGCGGCGCGCGCCGGGCGCCCGCAGCGCAGGTCCTAGGGATGGTGATGTTCGCCGGCGAGAGCCGTGAACAGATGCGGCGCCGCTATCTGGAAGCGTGGCGCAAATTCAGCGCGCGCGAGGCGCTCGAGCCGCTCGAGGCGCAGATCGCTGCCGTCATCGCCGAACATCCTGAGTACATCGGCTGGCTCGAGTCCGGCGATGCCGCGCTCCTGGCGCAGTTCACCCCCGAGGGCGGCCGCGAGAATCCGTTCCTGCACATGGGACTGCATCTTGCGATCCGCGAGCAGGTGGCCACCGACCGGCCGGCCGGCATCGCGCAAGTGCACCGCACGCTTGCCGGCCGCAGCCTGGGTACACACGAGGCCGAGCACCGCATGATCGAGCCGCTCGCGGAAACGCTCTGGGAAGCGCAGCGCCGCGGCGGGGCGCCGGATGAGGCCAGGTACCTGGAGCGCCTGCATCGCCTGTAACCCCAAGGATGGTTACTTGCGCGGGATGTAGAGATCGGTGAGCGTGCCTTCGAAGGCCTCGGCCGCCCCTGCGATGGTCTCGCTGAGCGTCGGATGCGGGTGGATGGTGAGGCCGATGTCCGCCGCGTCGCTGCCGGTCTCGATCGCCAGCGCCACTTCGCTGATCAGGTCGCCGGCATTGGTGCCGACGATCCCGCCCCCGAGCAGGCGATGGCTCTCAGGATCGAACAACAGCTTGGTGAAGCCATCCTCGCGCCCGAGCGACAGCGAGCGCCCGTTGGCGACCCAGGGAAAGGCGCCCTTCTTGTAGGGCGTACCGTTGGCGCGGGCCTCGGTCTCGGTCAGTCCCACCCAGGCGATCTCAGGGTCGGTGTACGCAACTGAAGGGATGACGCGCGCATCGAACGCGCGCTTCTGACCCGCGGCGACTTCCGCGGCCACCTTGCCCTCGTGCATCGCCTTGTGCGCAAGCAGCGGCGGACCGGCGATGTCGCCGATGGCGAAGATGTGCGGCACGTTGGTGCGCATCTGCTTATCCACCGGGATGAAGCCGCGCTCGGACACCGTGACCCCGGCCAGCTCGGCGCCGATCGCCTTGCCGTTGGGCACGCGGCCGACCGCGACCAGCACCCGCTCGAAGCTCTGCGGCCCGGGCGCCTTCTCGCCCGCGAACGTCACCTTGAGTCCGGCGGACTCCGCGACCACGCTCACCACCTTGGTGCCCAGAAGAATCTCCTGGTAGCGGGCGCGAATGCGCTTCTCCAGCGGGCGCACCAGGTCCGGGTCGCAGCCCGGCATCAGCTGCGAGGTGAGTTCGACCACGCTCACGCGCGTGCCGAGCGCGTCGTACACGCACGCCATCTCCAGGCCGACGATGCCGCCGCCGATGACGAGCAGCGCCCCGGAGAATTCCGGCAGTTCCAGCGCGCCCGTGGAATCGATGATGCGCGGGTCATCCGGTAATCCCGGCAGGCGCACCGCCTCGGAGCCTGCCGCGATGATGCATTGCTCGAAGCGGATGCGCTCGGATCCGGAAGCCCCCATCACCTCGAGCACGTTCGGGCTGACGAAGCGTCCGCTGCCGCGCACCACCTCGACCTTGCGCTGCTTGGCGAGCACCCTGAGGCCGCCGGTGAGCTTGGCCACAACCTGGCTCTTCCAGGCAGCGAGCTTGGCGCGCTCGATGCGCGGCTCGCCGAACACGATCCCGCGCGTGCCCATCGCCTCGGCATCCTCGATCACCTTGGCAGCGTGCAGCAGCGCCTTCGAGGGGATGCAGCCGACGTTCAGGCACACGCCGCCTAAGTCCTGCCAGCGCTCGACGAGCGTGACCCTGAGTCCGAGGTCGGCTGCGCGAAATGCCGCCGTGTAGCCGCCCGGGCCGGAGCCGAGGACCAGCAGCTGGGTCGTGCGCGTGACCGCCTCGGTGGCGCGCGCGCCGCGCCCGGCGGCGGCCGGCATGCGCACGGTATCGCCCGGGCCTTCGGCGGCCGCTGCCGCCGGCTCAGGCGCGGCGGACGCCGGCGGGGCGGCAGCGGCAACCGGCGCTGCCGGAGCGGCGGCGGCGGGCTCGAGGCGCGCGATGACGGCGCCCTTGGATACCTTGTCGCCGCGCTTGAGGAGCACCTCGGTGATCCTGCCAGCCGCGCTCGCAGGCACGTCCAGCGAGGCCTTGTCGGTTTCCAGGGTGACGAGCGGGCTCTCCAGCTCGATCACATCGCCGGGCTTCACCAGCACATCGACGACCGGCACGTCGCTGAAGTTACCGATGTCCGGGACGGACAACTCGACGGTCACGGCACCGCCTCGATCAGTGCGCGCGGCTCGGCCAGCACCTTGGCGAGAAAGGTCGTGAAGCGCGCCGCCATGGCGCCGTCGATCACGCGGTGATCGTAGGACAGCGACAGCGGCACCATCAGACGCGGCACGAAGCCGCCGTCCTTGAAGACACCGCGCATGCTCGAGCGTGACACGCCGAGGATGGCGACCTCGGGTGCGTTGATGATCGGGGTGAAGGCCGTGCCACCGATGCCCCCGAGGCTCGAGATGGTAAAGCCGCCGCCCTGCATCTCGGTGGCGGGCAGCTTGCCCGCGCGGGCCTTCCCGGACAGCTCTCCGAGCTGGCGGGCGAGCTCGTAGACATCCTTGCGGTTGGCGTCCTTCACCACCGGCACGATCAGGCCCTGGGGCGTGTCGGCCGCGAATCCGATGTTCACGTACTGGCGCACAATGAGGTTGGCACCCTCCCGGTCGAGGGAGGAGTTGAACCGCGGGAACTCGATCAGCGCCTTGACGCAGGCGCGCATGATGAACGCGAGCGGCGTGAGCTTCACGCCCGCAGCCTCGGCCTTGTCCTTGAGGCTGCTACGCAGCTGCTCGAGCTCCGTGATGTCGGCCTCGTCGAACTGCGTGACGTGCGGGATGCTGAGCCAGCTCGCCTGCAGGCGCGGCCCGGAGATCTTCTGGATGCGCGTCAGCGGCTCGGTGCTGACGGGCGACGCCGCCGGGGGTGCTGCCGCGGCCGCCGGCTCCCCTGGCGCGCCCGCGAGTGCACCCTTCACGAAGGCCTTGATGTCTTCGTGGGTGATGCGGCCCTTGAAGCCCTGTCCGGCCACACGCGCCAGATCCACGCCCAGCTCGCGCGCAAACGCCCGCACCGAGGGACTCGCGTGCGCGCGTGAGAATCCCGGCTCATCGATCGGCGCAAGATCCGGGCGGTAGGAAGTCGGCGCCCCGAGCTGCGACCGTGGCACCATGCGGCCCGCCCGGGCGCCGGCTGCAGCCGCTGGCGTGGCTTGCTCGGCGGCTGCGGCGGCCGGCGGCGAAGCAGCCTGTGCCGCTGCCGGGCGCGATTCAGTGGCGGCGCCCGCAGCCGCCGGCGGCTCGGAAACCTTCGCTGCGGCTGCGGCCGCGGCCGGCGGCGGCGCAGCCCCGGCAGCCGCGCCGCCCTTCAAGGTGACGATGAGGTCACCGGGGTTCACCTTGCCGCCCCTGGCGGTGTGGACCTTCTCCACCACACCGCTGGCGGTGGAAGGCACGTCCATCGCGGCCTTGTCGGACTCGAGCGTCAGGAGCGGGGTATCAACCGCGATGGTGTCGCCGGGCTTCACCAGCACATCGATCACGGCGACGTCCTTGAAGTTGCCCAGGTCGGGCACGCGCACTTCCGTCAGGCCTGCTGGCGCGTTCATGCGGGCGCTGCGCCTCAGACCTTCCAGGGAGCGGGCTTCTCGGGATCGACACCGAGTTTCTTGATGGCACCGCTCACGGTGTTCTCATCGACCTGGCCCTCATCGGCGAGCGCCTTGAGCGCCGCCACGACGATATGGTTGCGATCCATCTCGAAGAAGCGTCGCAGCGGGGCGCGCGCATCCGAGCGGCCATAGCCGTCGGTGCCGAGCGTGACGTAGCGCCCCTTGACCCACTGGCGGATCTGATCGGGGACGGTGCGCATGTAATCGGTGGCGGCCACGGTGGGACCGGTACGGCCCCTGAACAGCTCACTCACGTACGGCACGCGCGCGCTCTCGCCGGGGTGCAGGCCGTTCCAGCGCTCGCACTCGAGTGCCTCGCGGCGCAGCTCGCTGAAGGAGGTGATGGAGAGCACGTCGGCGGGAATCTGGTAGTTCTCCTCGAGGATCTTGGCCGCGGCCAGGCACTCGCGCAGGATGGTGCCGGAGCCGATCAGCGTCGCGCGCAGCTTGCCCTTGCTGCCGATGTGCACCGGATAGCCCCCTTTAAGGATGCCCGCTTCGGTGCCGGCCGGCAGCGCCGGCTGCATGTAGTTCTCGTTCATCACCGTGATGTAATAGAAGATGCTCTCCTGCTCCGCGTACATGCGGCGCAGGCCATCGTGGATGATGACGGCGAGCTCATAGGCATAGGCCGGGTCATAGGCGATGCAGTTGGGGACGGTGGTAGCGATCAGCTGGCTATGACCGTCCTGGTGCTGCAGGCCCTCGCCGGCAAGCGTCGTGCGCCCGGCGGTCGCGCCCAGCAGGAAGCCGCGCGTCTGGATGTCGCCGGCCGCCCAGATGAAGTCCCCGACGCGCTGGAAGCCGAACATCGAATAAAAGATGTAGAACGGCACCATGTTGATGCCGTGGTTGCTGTAGGCGGTGCCTGCGGCGATCCAGGAGCACAGCGAGCCAGCCTCGTTGATGCCCTCTTCCAGCATCTGGCCCTTCTTGTCCTCGCGGTAGGACATGAGGGTCTCGGCGTCCTGCGGAGTGTAGAGCTGGCCGACCGATGAGTAGATGCCGATCTGGCGGAACAGCCCCTCCATGCCGAAGGTGCGCGCCTCGTCCGGCACGATCGGCACGATGTTGCGGCCGATGTTCTTGTCCTTCAGGAGCGCGGTCAGGATGCGCACGAAGGCCATGGTGGTCGAGATCTCGCGCTCGCCCGTGCCCTCGAGGATCGAGGCGAAGGACTGAAGCGGCGGGATCGTCAGCGCCGGGGCGGTCCGGCGGCGGCGCGGCAGGTAGCCCCCGAGCGCGGCACGCTTACCCTGCAGATAGCGGGTTTCCTCCGAAGCCTCGGCGGGCTTCCTGAAGGGCAGGCTCTTGATGTCCTCATCCGAGACCGGGATGTTGAAGCGGTCACGGAAGATCTTGAGGTCCTCCTCGGAGAGCTTCTTCTGCTGATGCGCGATCATCTGCCCCTCGCCGCCCTTGCCGAGCCCGAAGCCCTTCACGGTCTTGGCGAGGATGACGGTGGGCTGGCCCTTGTGCGTCATGGCCGCGGCGTACGCGGCATACACCTTGCGCGGATCATGGCCGCCACGGTTCAGGCGCCAGATCTCCTCGTCCGACATGTTGGCGACCATCGCCTTGAGTTCTGGGTACTTGCCGAAGAAGTGCTCGCGTGTGTAGGCGCCGCCCTTGGCCTTGAAGTTCTGGTATTCGCCGTCGACGGATTCCTCCATCACGCGGCGCAGGAGGCCGGTATGGTCACGCGCCAGCAGCGGATCCCAGCGCGAGCCCCACAGGACTTTGATGACGTTCCAACCGGCCCCGAGGAAGGCGGACTCGAGTTCCTGGATGATCTTGCCGTTGCCACGCACCGGGCCGTCGAGGCGCTGCAGATTGCAGTTGATGACGAAGATCAGGTTGTCGAGACCTTCGCGCACCGGCAGGGTGAGTGCGCCCATCGACTCCGGCTCGTCCATCTCCCCGTCGCCGAGGAACGCCCAGACCTTCTGGTCGGAGGGCTTCACGAGACCCCGGTTCTCGAGGTATCGCGTGAAACGCGCCTGGAAGATGGCCATCATCGGACCTAAGCCCATCGAGACCGTCGGGAACTGCCAGAAGTCCGGCATCAGCCAAGGGTGCGGGTAGGAGGACAGCCCGACCCCGGGCGCGGCGGCCTCCTGGCGGAAGAGCCTCAAGTTCTCCTCGTTCAGGCGCCCCTCGAGGTAGGCGCGCGCGTAGATCCCGGGCGAGGAGTGCCCCTGGATGAATACCATGTCGCCAGGATGCTGCTCGGAGGGTGCACGCCAGACGTGGTTGAAACCCACCTCGTAAAGGGTCGCCGAGGAGGCGTAGCTGGCGAGGTGGCCGCCGTACTCGGAAGAGGCCTTGTTGGCCGCGAGCACCATGGCGAGCGCGTTCCAGCGGATATACGCCTCGATACGCCGTTCCAGGGCGCGGTTGCCCGGATATTCGGGCTCGCGTCCCGCGGCGATGCTGTTGACGTAGGCGGTGTTGGGCTTGAACGGCAGGTAGGCGCCGCTGCGACGCGTATAGTCGATGAGGCGCTCGAGCAGATAGTGCGCACGCTCCGGACCGTGGGTCTTCAGCACCGAATCGATTGATTCGAGCCATTCCCGCGTTTCGACGGGATCGAGATCTTCCAGCTTCGGTGGTTCGGTCATGCGGTGGTCTTATTCCCGGGCTCCGTGGGACCCCTCAAGGCGAGGGCGCGGCGGGCGCTGCGCGCTGCGCGCGCGCGTGTCGTGCCGGGTCGCGTTAGAATGCGGATGATGGCGAGCAGCGGCGGGTAAAGCAAGTGAGTC
>Ga0302308_10004301_pt1 | contig 11193 bp, 8 predicted proteins | sample III_Palsa_E3_3_FD_200531 | JGI IMG/M metagenome (GOLD analysis project Ga0302308, IMG submission 200531) | Peat permafrost microbial communities from Stordalen Mire near Abisko, Sweden - III_Palsa_E3_3 | ecosystem: Environmental > Terrestrial > Soil > Palsa > Peat permafrost | place: Sweden... | reverse complement strand
ACGCCTTGCAGCCCGAGGGCCGCCGTGTTGAGCACCCCGTGGAACAAGCCGAGCCGGCGGTCTTCGTCGTCGCTGACGGTCCAGTCGACCACGCCGGTGGCCGCGGTCGCGACCGCGGCCACGATGCCGGCCGCGCTGAACAGGGCCGCCGGGTCGAGTCCGCGCCCGGGAGCCGGGTCGCGGCCGGTGATATCCAAGATCAGGGCGCCGGTCCACAGCCCGATCGGCAGGTCGGAAAGGGCTGGATGCAGCGGGTGACCGAGCCACCGGCCGCCGTGCATCAGCTCGAGGACCGGGTTGTCCTGGTGCCGTTCACGCCACGGCCCGAGCACGGCGGTCAGCTGGTCGTTCAGCGTGCGGATCCAGCCCCAGCGGTCGATTCGGGCGACCACGTCATGATGCCAGTTCTGCACATGGGCGACCGCGGCCGCCGACGCGACGGGCGCGGCGGGGTGGGTTGGCTCGGGGGCTGGCGCTGCGCCGTCGGCCTGGCCGGTGCCTGCTGACATGAAGTCCTCCGCGGTGACATCAGCGCGTGCTCGATCCGGGCAGATCCTGCTACGGCGCCGAACGCGCTGCGCCCGTTGCGTCGGATGTTAACGGACGGCGCCGTTGCGCGGAGCGTAACCCGTCCGGCCCAGCACCCCTGTTCCATGCTGAGACACCTGGTCCATGCTGAGACGGCGCAAGATCGTCACTGGACGGGCCAGTGCCCGCCAGAAAGAGCTAATGGACTGCTGGAATCGCGCCATGGCAGATCAGCAGCCTGGGCGGATCGGATGATTCGGGGATACCGTCAGAACATGGCTGCCCGCGTCCCGCACGTCGTCCGGCTCGACGTGCTCGAGGATTACCGGCTGCGCCTCACGTTCGATGACGGACTTACCGACGATGTGGACCTATCAAACCTTCTCGACGCCGGGCCAGTCTTTCAGCCGCTGCGCGACCCGCGCTTCTTCGCACAGGCATACATAGATCCCCAGACACGGACTGTCGCCTGGCCGGGCGGGATCGATCTGGATCCCGAGGGCCTCCGCGAGGAAGCCGATAAGCACCCCATCAAGGCCGATCCCCGGATATCGCGCCTAGCGTCTTAAAGCCTGCTTGAGAACTGGGCTGCCGTCGGCTGGGATGTATCTGGATCTTCCTCGCGTGTGGTTGACATGAGGTAAGAGGCCCGCCTCGCCCGCACGCCGCGGCCAGCCAGCACCGCCTCGCAGCAGCAGGCCGCATAAGCCGTCACCCGGCTCTCCAGGATGGCCGCATTCGGGTTCACCGGGCAGGACGGGGCATCCTGCTGTCATGGCGACCAACCCGGCTGATCCCGTCCCGAACCCCGTCCAGCACCGTGATACAGACGTCCTGACCGGGATCCTGGCGATCTTGGAGGGGGCGATCTGGGCCGGGCAGCTCGATGAGCGGACCACGGGCAAAGTCGCCGAGCGGTTCGTGCGGGAAGGCCTGCTGGGTGCTGACTATGACCAGCATGATCTGCGTCAGGCGATCAACGACATGAACCAGCGGATCCGCTATGCCGCTGGCGAATACGACACCCCGCCATCATCAGTACCGCTGCCACCGTGACCGATCAGGTCCCGGTCAAGGGCCACGCGGGGAGCGCTGCCGGAAACTCACCGGCTACCTCGATCACGAGACCTGGTGGATTCTGATCGCGGCCACTCTGACCTGGGCTAAGGAGGCTTAGGGGGGCTCGGCTGGTCTAAGCCGTCCGGCGCGCGGAAGATAAGGCATTCGCCCGATGCCGGGGGTTGGGCCTTACGACGAACCTTGAGGATGTGGGGAACCAGACGAGGTTCCCCGAGGGCCGAGGAGGAACCCATGCATCCCGAAATTCTCCGTGAACTGACCTCGCAGCGCGGCCGTGAGATGCGGGACCGGGCGCACCGGGCCGCGCTCGTTCGGATCGCGAGCCGGGCGCGGCGGGCCAGGCGGCGCGGGCTGGCCGAGCCGGACGAATTCGTCGTCCCGGCCGTCCCGGACTACGTGGACGGCTCGTTCCAGATACAGCCGGCCGATGGCGAAGCGGCCCGGGTGCCGACCACCGGGCGCGCGGCCTGAGGCGGCCATGACCACCGCCGCCGAGCCCGCCTCGCTGGTGCCTGGTGACGGTACCGGGCGCGGGCGTCGCGGTGAGCTTTCAGGAATGGGCGGGCTTTCCGGAATGTCAGACCCGCGTGGCACGCTGGCTTGTGAGATGGGCGGGCGAGCAGGCAGTCCCGTGCTGGTCGGGCGGGACGAGCAGATGGCCGCCCTGGAGGCCGCTTTCGACAGCGTGCGCCAGGGCGGGCCGTCGGCTGTGCTGCTCGGCGGGGAAGCCGGCGTCGGCAAGTCCCGGCTGGTCGGTGAGTTCGGCACGGTGGCCGCCTCGGCGGGCGCCCGGGTGCTGACCGGCGGCTGCCTGCAGCTGGGGACCGACGGACTGCCCTACGCACCGTTCACCGCCGTGCTGCGCGACCTGGTGCGTGAGATGGGCGCGGACGCGGTCGCCGCGATGCTGCCCGGCGGGACCACGCGCGGGCTGGCCCGGCTGCTTCCCGAACTGGGCGAACCGGACGCCGCCCAGGCGAGCCGGGGCGAGGCGGACGCGGGCCGCGACGCCGGCGAGGCGCGGGCGCGGTTGTTCGAGGAGGTGCTGGCCGCGCTCGAGCACCTGGCCAGGTCCGCGCCGGTGGTGCTCGTGATCGAGGATGCGCACTGGGCCGACCGGTCCAGCCGGGACCTGCTCATGTTCCTCATCGGCAACCAGCGAGCGATCAGCGGGCTGCTCATCATCGTCACGTTCCGTTCGGACGAGCTGCACCGCACTCATCCGCTGCGCCCGCTGCTCGCGGCGCTGGACCGGATCGACTGGGTGGAGCGAGTAGGGCTGCCCCGGCTCAGCCAGCATGGCACCACGGAGCTGGCGCTGCGGATCCTGGGCCGCGAGCCGGCCGCCGGCCTGACCCAGGCGCTGTACCGCCGGTCCGAGGGCAACCCGCTCTTCGTGGAGACCTTGCTCTGTTGTGACGGCAAGCTGAGCCCAGAGCTGCCGGAATCCCTGCGCGACCTGCTGCTCGACAGCGTGCGCAGGCTCCCGGAGGACACTCAGGAGGTGCTGCGCGTCGCCAGCTCGGGCGGCGCGGCGACCGGGCACGCGCTGCTGGCCGCAGTGACCGGCCTGGACGACGGCGCGCTGATCCGGGCGCTGCGCCCGGCGGTGACCGCCAACGTGCTGCACCCGCAGGGCGACGGCTACGCCTTCCGGCACGAGCTGATCCGCGAGGCCGTGCACGACGACCTGCTGCCGGGCGAGCACGGCCGGCTGCACAGCCGCTTCGCCGAGGCCATCGACGCCGATCCCGGCCTCGTCCCGCCCGGCCGGGCGGCTATCGAGATGGCTCACCACTGGCACTCGGCGCACGACTCGGTCTGGGCCCTGATCGCCGCCTGGCAGGCCGCGGCGCAGGCGGGCCGGGCGGTGGCGGCCGCCGAGCGGCTGTCGCTGCTGGCCCGCGTCCTTGAATTGTGGGACCAGGTGCCGGATGCGGCCGATCGGATCGGCGCCGATCACGCTCGCGTCCTGGAAGAGGCAGTCTGCGCGGCGCACGACGTCGGCGACTTCGAACGCGGGATCGCGCTGGCGACCTCGGCGCTGAAGGAGCTCGACCCCGCGACCGAGCCGGTACGCATCGCGGAGCTGCTCGCGAGCCGCAGCCATTTCCGGATCAAGCTAGGACGCAAGGACTTCGGCCAGGACCTGGAAGAAGCGCTGGCATACCTACCCGCTGACGTCGCCCCGGCCACCCGAGTGGACATCCTCATTGCGCTCGCGCGCTGCGCCTCCCACCTGGTGGCGAAAGAGCGGTCCTACGCCGAGGAAGCCCTCGCCCTGGCCCGCCAGACCGGCGACGAGGTGAACGAGGCGAAAGCCCTGCTGACCATGGCCATGTTCGACGCCGACCCTGGCCAGCAGGCGCTCTCGGACAGCCGTTCCCTTGAGCTGATCGCGCAGGCGCGCGCCACCGCGATGCGGAGGGGAGCCGATGACGTGCTGCTCACGGCGGCCGTCAACGAGTCCCACCTGCTCGAGGGCGCGGGTGAGCACGAACTCGCCGCCGAGGCGGCCGGCCGCGCCGCCGCCAGCGCGGACGCGCAGGGGCTTTCCCGCATCTCAGGCAGCCTGCTCGCGATCAACCAGGCGGAGCCGCTGTTCGCGCTCGGCCGCTGGGACGAAGCGATCACGGTCATCAATCAGGCGACCGACCTTTATCTCGCCCCCGGGCCGATGCACCGGGCCACGCTTCAGGTCATCGCGGGCTGTATCACGGCGGCCAGGGGCGATCTGGCCGCGGCGACTCGCATGCTGCTGGCGGCACGCGACGCGCTGCGTTCGGCCCGGTATGAGGATCAGCATCAGCTTCCGCTGGCCCGGCTGGAGATCCTGCTCGCGCTCGGCACCGACGGCCCGGCCGCCGCGCTGGCGGCCGCGGGGCAGGCCCTGGACCGCTTCGAGGAGTCCGGCGGCAGCCCGAGGTACGTCTGGCCGGTGGTCACCGCCGGGGCCAGCGCGGTCCTGGCGGCCGCGCGGCAGGCTACGGCCGTTCGTGACGAGCGGCTCCGCGACGAGGCCGCCGCCGTCGCGGACCGGCTGCGCACCGTAGCCGAGAAGCTCGAAGCGTTCGGCCCGGTCCAGCAGGCTCACCGGCTGACCTTCGCCGCGGCCGACGCCAGCTACGCCCAGCTGCTCGCCTCCTCCGGCGGCCCGCTTCCGCGGGAGGAGGCGAGCGGACCCGCCGCGCTGTCCGCGACCTGGGACGAAGCCGCCGCCGCGTGGGGCGCCCTGAGCGAGCCTTATCCGCTGGCCTGGGCGCTGCTGGCCGGGGCGCAGGCCGCGCTGGCCGACGGCGACCGCGACGGCGCGACGGAACGGCTGCAGCGCGCGGGCCCGCTCGCCGCCGGGCTGGACGCGCACCCGCTCAGTGACGAGATCGCCGTTCTCGCGCGCCGAGCCGGGATCCGGCTGGCCGGCCAGGACGGTAACGGGGCGTCGGCGTCGGCGGTCCAGGGGGGCGCCGCGGTTGGCGGTACGGACGCCGGGCTCGGGCTTACCAGCCGCGAGGTCGAGGTGCTGCGCTTGGTCTCGGCCGGGCGCAGCAACAGGGAAATAGCCGCCGAGCTGTTCATCTCGCCGAAGACGGCCAGCGTCCACGTGTCCAACATCCTCGGCAAGCTGGGAGTCGCCAGCCGCGGCGAAGCCGCGGCCAAGGCCCACACCCTGCGCCTGTTCGACTCCGCCGCGTCCGCCGGTCGGGTCAAGTAGCCCCAAGCCTGCATAGAACCCAGGGTCGCGCTGGCAGCAACACGGAAGGCCACTTCGTTTTCGTGGTGGATCCGGGTTCCGCGGCGGATCCGGTGTAGCCCTGCCACATGCTAAGTCCGAAAATGTGCGACCCGCCCGGCGGCTGACCATCGAAGCCACGGTGAACTTGTGATCGCCTCGGGCCGGCCCGTGGAGGAGCTCGTCCACCACAGGGGACTGACCAAGTGCGCAAATTGAGCCGTTCTTGAATCAAGGCGGCGCCGCTGCCCGGCACCGCGCCCGGCGCTTCCCGCGCCGGAGGCCGGCTGCACTCGGACAGCGGTTGTCACGACAGATGCGGCTGCTCACGGTGAACTCTTTGGCGCGGTTTACCCAGAGTGAGGCTCAGCGGCGGCGTAGACCGTCGACGATGACCGAGACTAGCGTGCGCGCCCGGGCGTCCCACTCCGTCGCGGGTATACGCGACAACGCGCCGAGCAGCAGGATCACATCGGTAGCGTCGATCTCATCGCGCACTTCGCCTGCGGCCTTGCCCCGGTCGAGCAGTTTGGTAAGGGCGTCATCAAGTCGGCCGTGGTTGCCGGCGTACAGGTCCTGCCACGCCGATGCCTCGATTGCCGCCACGACCCCGCGTTTGACCCGCGCGTACTCGATCAGCCGGTCCAGCCACCGGATCAGCGCGTCCAGGGGAGGGTACTCGGCGAGCAGTGGCGGCACGGCGTCGACCAACTCGCCCATCTCCTGCCGGTACACCTCGGCCAGCAGGTGCTCGCGAGCCGGGAAGTGCCGGTAGATCGTGCCCTGCCCGACTTCCGCGGCCTTGGCGACCGAGTGCAGTTTGAGATTCTCGAACGCGCCGTTGGAGTCGATCAGCGCTGCCCGCGCGGCGGCGACGATGCGCTCCCGGTTGGCGACCGCGTCCGGGCGGCGCGCACGAGCGGGCACACTTCCCCCTTTCGGCCAGATGGAGCGACCGGACAGTTGTCCGGTAATGTGGAAGGCAACCGGACAATTGTCAGCTTAGAGCAGGAGGCACTTAGATGAGCGGAGCCGACGGCAAGGTCGTCGCGATCACCGGAGCGAGCAGCGGCATTGGCGAGGCGACCGCGCTGGAACTCGCTGGCCGGGGCGCAGCGGTGGTGCTCGGTGCCCGGCGCGCCGACCGGCTCAAGGCCCTGGCCGAACAAATCCACGCCTCGGGCGGCCGCGCGGAGGTGCTGCCCGTGGATGTCACCCGGCGCACCGACCTTGAACAACTGGTCGCCACGGCGGTCGATCGGTTCGAACGCCTTGACGTCCTGGTGAGTAACGCCGGGATCGCCAGGACCGGCCCTGTGGCAGAGCTTGACGTCGACAGCTGGGACGCGATGATCGACGTCAACCTGCGCGGCGTCCTGCACGGGATCGCAGCCGCGCTCCCGGTGTTCCGCCGCCAGGGACGCGGACATTTCGTGACCACCGTATCGACCTCGGGCCTGAAAATCGTCCCGGGCCAGGCGGTCTACGCCGGCACCAAGAACGCGGTCCGCACGCTGCTGGAAGCGCTACGCCAGGAGTCCACCGACGGCGCCCTGCGCACGACCTCGGTCTCGCCCGGCTACGTGCGCACCGAACTCGCCGACTACATCGACGACCCCGGCACCCGCGAACAGACGCAGCACAGGATGGCAGCGCTCGGCATAAGCCCCGACGCCGTGGCGCGCGCCATCGCATTCGCAATCGAGCAGCCCGACGACGTCGAGATCGGCGACATCACCATCCGCCCCACAACCCAAAACTGACAACGGCCAGATCCGCATACGGAGTCTGGTCTTGGTGACCGAGCTCCTGCGGGACGTGGACATGGACGCCGCACTGGCCGAGTTGCTCAACGGCGAGTGATGATGGGCACTGTCACCACGGCCCAAGTTCAACGGCACCGGGACGCGCAAGGGCAGCCCGGACGGTGACAGGCTTACCGCGGCTTCGGATGGTCAGGCGCCAGGCCGAGCCGGCCCGTTCCCCTCTACCGAGGCCCGCATGCCCGGCGCCGGCGCGTGGCCACATCGCGACACCGCAAAGGGGCTTTTTGTCCCCTTTTGTCAGCGACGAGGAGCTGAGCGGGTGGGCGCCCAGGATCCAGGACCTGGCCGACCAGGCGAGGTGACGCCGGATCACCCGGGGAACACCGCGCCGAGCGCGTCAAGCCGGAGGCGTCACACCCACGCGCGCAGGATGCGAGGCATGGAGCAGGCACCACGCTCCGTTCGGCATTCAGATTTACTGAACGGGGCGTGGCTTGACGGGTAGGCTCGGCACTGCGCGGCATCGCCGCGGGGTGATCCGCCTGTTCTGGCGGTGACGTATCTCCCACGGCGGCGTCACGACGCGACCAGGCCATCAAGACCCGGCTGGGCCGGCTGCCTTCGCCAGTCTGGAGATTCGATGGTGAGCAGAGACATCGTCCGGCAGCGAGCTGAGATCGAAGGTCTGATAGCGGGCCGCACGCTGTGCGATGAGCTGCGGCATGCGGCTGAGACGGCGGGTGATGCCGGCGCGTACTCCGACATGGCCGGGGCCGGTGACGACTGGCGGTCGCTGACCTGGGAGCAGGCGAGGCAGCGGGTGCTGGAGGTGGCCGCCGGGTTCGCCGCGCTGGGGCTGGCCCCCGCCGAGCGGGTCGCGTTGATGCTCCCGAACCGCAGCGAGCATGTCCTGGCCGACCTCGGGGCGGTGCATGCGGGCGGGCTGGCGGTGACGTTGTACGCCACGCTGGCGGCGGAGCAGATCGGGTACGTGGCGGCGGACTGTGATGCCCGCATCGCGGTGCTGGACGGGGCGGCCGAACTTGCCCGCTGGCGTCCGGTCCTGGACCGGCTGCCGGGCATCACGAAGGTCATTGTCCGGGATCCGGCCGCCTGCCCGGCCGGTGACCGGTATCTGACCTGGGCTGACCTGGTCGCACGGGGCCGGGAACGATTCGCCGCCGAGCCCGGTGAGATCACGGGCCGGGTGGCGGCGATCAAGCCCGACGACCCGCTGGCCCTGCTGTACACCTCGGGCACCACCGGCGACCCCAAGGGCGTCGTGCTCACCCACCGGAACATCCTCTACGCCATGGTGACCGTCGATGTGCTGGGGATGATGGGCCCGCGGGTCCGGTGGGTCTCTTATCTGCCGCTGGCGCACATCGCCGAGCGGATGTTCAGCGTCTACCTTCCTATTCACACCGCCGGGCACGTCTATTTCTGCCCTGACCCCGCGCAGCTCGTGCCGGTGATCGGGAAAGCGCACCCGACCGCGTTCTTCGGCGTGCCCCGGGTGTGGGAGAAGATCAGGGCGGGCATCCAGGCCCTGCTCACGGCCGAGCCGGACGAGGGTAAGCGGGCCGCCGTGCGGCAGGCCATGGACATCGGCCGCCGCTACGTGGAGAGCTGCCAGTACGGGCAGGCCACGTCAGCGGAACTGGCGGCCCGGTTCCGGGCGGCCGACGATCAGGTACTCGGGCCGATCCGCAGCCTGACCGGCCTCGGCGAGGCCAGGTCGGTCTCCAGCGCCGCCGCGCCGCTGCCCCCGGACGTGGCCGCCTTCTTCGCCGGACTGGGCATGAAGATCCTGGACGTGTACGGGATGACCGAGACGACCGGGGCTTTCACCGCCAACACGCCCGCCGAATTCAAGCTCGGCACGGTCGGCAGGCCCACCCCCGGGATGGAGGTCAAGATCGCCGGCGACGGCGAGATCCTGGTCCGCGGGCCGCTCACCACCCCCGGCTACCACGGCCGGCCTGACCTGACCGCCGCCCTGATCGACGCCGGCGGATGGCTGCACACCGGGGATATCGGCACGATCGACGCGGACGGGTTCGTGTCGGTCACGGACCGGAAGAAGGAACTGATCATTACCGCGGGCGGGGAGAACATCGCACCCGCGGCGGTCGAAGGCATGCTCGTGGCCCACCCGCTGATCGGCCAGGCCCTGGCCTACGGCGACCGCCGGCCGTACGTGGCCGCCCTGCTCACGCTGGACGGCGAAGCCGCACCCGCCTGGGCCCGCGCCCGTGGTATCACCGCGGGCTCGCTCACGGCACTGGCCTGCGACCCGCAGGTGCTGGCCGAGGTGGCGGCCGGGGTAGCCGCGGCCAACGAGCGGCTGGCCCGGGTGCAGCAGGTGAAGCGGTGGCACTTGCTGCCAGTGGAATGGACCGCGGACACCGGCGAACTCACCCCCACGCTCAAGCTCAAGCGCCGCGTCGTCCACGCCAAGTACGCCGACGCCATCGATTCCCTCTATCCAGGATGACCCGCGGATCCCGTGAGCCGCTGATGCCGGTGCCGTTGCTGCGCGGCGCCCGCGCATCGGAGAGTCTCACCACAGTGCTGGTGGCCTTCAGCGCCAACCTCCTGATCGCCGCGGCGAAGTCGGCCGCCGCCGCGGTGACCGGATCGGCGTCGCTGACGGCCGAGGCGGCGCATTCGTGGGCCGACTGTGGCAACGAGATTTTCTTGCTAATCGCCAACCAACGGGCACGCCGTCCGCGGGACCGTGCTCACCCGTTCGGCCATGGCCGGGAAGCCTACGTGTGGTCGCTGTTCGCGGCGCTCGGGGTTTTCGTCGCCGGCGGCGTGGTATCGATCACGCGCGGCATCCAGGAACTTATCCATCCGGAGCCGGCCGAACGGTTCGTCATCGGGTATGGGGTGCTGGCCATGTCCTTTGTCCTGGAGGGAATCTCGTTTCTGCAATCGGTCCGGCAGGCCAGGTCCGAGGCCGAGCCGTTGCAGCGGGACCTGATCGAGCACGTGATGGTGACCTCCGATCCCACGCTGCGAGCGGTGTTCGCCGAGGACTCCGCCGCCTTGATCGGCTTGGTCATCGCGGCGGCCGGGCTGGCCGCCCATGAGGTGACCGGTTCCGCAGTGCCGGACGCGGCCGGCTCGATCCTGGTCGGCCTGCTGCTCGGCGTCGTCGCGATCGTCTTGATCAACCGCAACATGCGGTTCCTGGTCGGCGAGGAAGCCGATCCCCGGATACGTTCCGCGGTTCTGCGGGCCCTGCTGGAGATGCCAGAGGTGGCCCGGGTGACCTATCTGCGGCTGGAGGTCGTCGGGCCACGGATGGTCTTTGTGACAGGCGACGTCGACCTCACCGGCGATGACACCGAGTCACACGTGGCAGTCCGGCTGCGGGCGCTGGAGGCGAAGTTCTGCGCATCGCCCGCCGTGGCCGGCGCCGTACTGAGCCTGTCCGCCCCCGACGAGCCAGCACTCCAGGCGTAGATCCGGCCGCTGAGCCGGGTCCCGGGCCTACCGCGCGCGGGGTAGTGTGTCCGGGTGCCTATCGAGCGGCGGGATTTTTTCCTGCTCGTCGGTGCGGCCACCGTCGGAGCCGGGCTGGCTGGCTGCACCAGCGTGCGCCAGGCCGACGAGCCGTCCGGCGGCAACCATCCTGGATCATCCGCCGCCGCGCCGTCGTCCACGGCGAGTCCGCGCGGCGACGCGAGCAGGCCGCCGGGTGCGCAACTCGGCCCGCAAGTCGCGCACGGGCCACGAGACCGACCCCAGGTGGCGCTCACCTTTCATGGTCAAGGACCGCTATCGATGGCCGAGGCGCTGCTGGCCGAGGCAGAGCGGGCCGGAGCGCGGATCTCGGTGCTCGCCGTCGGGACCTGGCTCGAGCAATACCCGCAGATTGCGCAGCGGGTCCTGAGCAAGGGCCACGACCTGGGCAATCACACCATGCATCACTTGGATATCGCGGCCATGGACGCCGCTGGCGCCTACGCGGAGATCGCCGAATGCGCGCAGCGGCTGCGCATCTTGACCGGATCGGCCGGCCGCTGGTTCCGGCCCTCGCAGACCCAGTACGCGACGCCGCTGATCGAGCACGAGGCC
>Ga0302308_10004298_pt1 | contig 11199 bp, 7 predicted proteins | sample III_Palsa_E3_3_FD_200531 | JGI IMG/M metagenome (GOLD analysis project Ga0302308, IMG submission 200531) | Peat permafrost microbial communities from Stordalen Mire near Abisko, Sweden - III_Palsa_E3_3 | ecosystem: Environmental > Terrestrial > Soil > Palsa > Peat permafrost | place: Sweden... | reverse complement strand
CAAGCAGACGCCCACCACCGACGGCACATGTTTCAACCACGGCTTCAAGCGAGCTCGCATCGCCTAGGCGGCCGTCGTTGTGGAAGTCTGGGTCGTGGAAATCTGGGTCGTGGAAGTCTGGGTCGTAGAAGTCTGGGTCGTAGAAGTCTGGGTCGTAGAAGTCTGGGAAAGCGTGTTTTCGATCAGCGTCACCGTCTCCGGCACGCCGTAGATCGCGGCAAATCCGCCGAACCGGGGTCCCTCGTCTTGCCCCAGCAGCACCTGGTACAGGCACACGAACCAGCTCCGCAGGTCGGGGAACGGGTGCCGTTTCCCGACCTCGAACACCGCCGTTTGCAACGTATCCGCATCGGTACCAGCCGCGAACTCGTTCAGAACCGCAGCCAGATCCAGCAGCGCCGCCCGTTCGATGTCGCTTGGTGCGCGGAACTGCTTGGTCGGCCGCACCATGTCGCGATAATACGCGACCGCGCGTTCCGCCAACACGCCGAGCATCGGGCAGTTTTCCGCCGAAACCTCGGGGTTATAACGATGAATGAACCCCCACAGCTTATCGCTGGTCTCGGCATTGGCGACCGACGCCAGGTTCAGCAGCATTCCGAACGAGATCGGACTGCCGGCATCTGGCGGGATCTCGCCGAGATGGATGTGCCAGGCTGGATTGGCAAGCAATTCGGCATCTTCCTGGGTTTTTGCCTTGGCCACATGGGCCAGATACTCATCCGCCGCCTTGGGTATTACATCGAAGTACAGCCGCTTGGCACGCTGCGGAGCGTTATACATGAATTGTGACAGGCTCTCCGCCGGGCCGTAGCGCAACCACTCGTCCACCGAGAGCCCATTACCCTTGGACTTGCTGATTTTCTGGCCCTGTTGATCCAAAAACAGCTCATAGGTCAGGGTTTGCGGCGGTATTCCACCCAAAACACGCGCGATCTGGCTTGATAACTTCACGCTATCGATCAAATCCTTGCCCGACATCTCGTAATCGACCGCCAAGGCATACCACCGCATGGCCCAATCGGCTTTCCACTGCATTTTGGCATGCCCACCGGTAACCGGCGTCTCGAAGAACTCCTGAGTATTCGGATCGCGCCACACGATGGTACCCGCCGCCAGATCGCGTTGCTCCACCGGCACCTGCATCACGATGCCGGTCTTGGGATGGATCGGCAGGATCGGCGAGTAGGTCGCCTTGCGATCCGGACCCAGCGTCGGCAGGATCACCGCCTTGATTTCGTCGAACTTCTCCAGCACCCGCAGCGCCGCGCGGTCGAACTTTCCGGCCCGGTAATATTCCGTGGACGACGCGAATTCGTAGTCGAACCCGAACTGATCCAAAAACGCGCGCAGCCGGGCGTTATTATGCGCGCCGAAACTGTCGTGGGTGCCGAACGGATCGGGCACATCGGTAAGCGGCCGCCCCAGGAACCCCGCCAACATTTCGCGGTTCGGCACGTTGTCGGGAACCTTGCGCAGCCCGTCCATATCGTCCGAAAACGCGAGCAGCCGCGACGGCAGGTCAGTGAGTTCGGTGAACGCGCGGCGCACCCAACTCGTGCGCGCCACCTCGCCGAAGGTGCCGATGTGCGGCAGCCCGGACGGACCATAGCCGGTCTCGAACAACGCTTCGGTCTTGCCGGCGGCGCGAAGCCGTTCTGCCAGTTTCGCGGCTTCCTCGAACGGCCATGCTTTGGGGATAATCGTATTCTGCTTCGGATCGGACATAACCCGGCAAGCTAGAAACGGGATCGGGCTTGGTCAATTGCCCGAATGCCATATAGTTAGAACATGGATCAAATCGCCACCCTCTCCCTCCCCAACGTGCCGAGCCTGGTGGCGCTCTACAAGCGCGCGCTGGTGCTGACCGAGGACGGCGAGCTCCGCGATTTCCCCACCCTTGAGCTCGATCACTACCTCCATCAGGCTCCGCCGCCGCTGCTGGTGCATCGCCCCGCGACCTTCCGCAGGCTGGGCCTCTCCACCATGCCGGCCTTTGATCTGCTTGAGTTATTCGCCTTCGTCCGTCCCGCCCGCCAGGTCCCGCCCACGGTTCGCGGGCTGGCCGCGGCGCTGGATCTGCCACTTCCCAATAACCCCGAAGACGAAGTAGCTCTCCTGCCCGGCATCGCCGAGGAACTCTTGTTGGAGATGGCTCGCGGGCGCAGCCTGCCGATAAACCGTGAAGCCGCCATCTTGGCCGCCCGACTCGACCGCGCCGGCTGGGTCTGGGCGCCCTTCCTTCGTCGCGCCTTGGGCGAAGCCGCCGAGCCCAAAGACGAGCCGATCAAAATCTGGCGCAATCTGCCCGAATGGGAGGAAACCGCCCCTCCCCCGCCCGAATCGGCCCATCCGATCACCGAAACCGACGCCCGCGCCCGCCTCGCCAGCATCCTGGGTCCCGGCGCCGAGCAGCGCCCCGGCCAAGCCGACTACGCCGGCGCCGCCAGCCTCTGCTTCACCCCCCGCGAGCGCCAAGGCGAGCCAATCTTCCTCCTCGCCGAAGCCGGCACCGGCACCGGAAAAACCCTCGGCTACATCGCGCCGGCCAGCCTGTGGGCCGAGCGCAACGGCGCCCCGGTGTGGGTTTCCACCTACACGCGCCACCTGCAGCGCCAAATCGAGGCCGAAATGGCGCGTTTGCATCCGGATGCAACGCTTCGCCGCCAACGCGTAGTGGTCCGCAAGGGCCGCGAAAACTACCTTTGCCTGCTCAACTTCGAGGATGCGTATCACGTCGCCGCCGCCGGCGCCGGACCGATCCTGCCGCTCGCCCTGCTCGCCCGCTGGGCCCAACTCACCGAGGACGGCGACCTCGCCGGCGGCGACCTCCCAGGCTGGTTCGGCGAGATCTTCGGCGCGAGCAACACGCTCGGGCTCGCCGATCGCCGCGGCGAGTGCATCCACGGGGCCTGCCCTCACTACAAGCGCTGCTTCGTGGAGCACACCATCCGCCGTGCCCGCAGTGCCGATCTGGTGGTGGCGAATCACGCGCTGGTCATGGCGCAAGCAGCCTGGGGTGGCTTGGACGACGCCCAAGTCCCCACCCGATACGTGTTCGACGAAGGGCACCATCTGTTCGATGCCGCCGACAATGCCTTCGCGGTAGAGCTCTCCGGGCTCGAGGGCGCCGAGCTCCGCCGCTGGCTGGTCGGCGCTGAGGGCGGACGCTCGCGTGCCCGCGGTCTGCGCTGGCGCTTACAAGACCTGGTGGCGATGCAAGACCAGCTCGCCGCCCCGTTGGAGGCGGTTTGCCAAGCCGCACTCTCCCTCCCCAGCTACGGGTTCGCGAGCCGTCTCGATGTCACCGATCAGACCGGCATGCTAACTCAAAACCCCGGCGAAGCTTTCCTCGCCCAACTTCGCGCCCAGATCCTCGCACGCCAAGCCGGACCGGCCTCCGACCATCTCAGCCAGGAATGCGACCTCTATCCAGTAACACCAGGCGTCGCCGAAGCCGCCCAGCGTTTCGCCCGAGCGCTCGAGCGCCTGGCGAACCCGCTCGCCACCCTGATCGAGCGCCTCCGCGCGCGACTGGAAGACGAAGCCGAGGACCTCGACGCCGGCTCGCGCAACCGCATCGAAACCGCCGCCGCAGCGCTGGAGCGCCGCGCGCTAGCCCGGGTCCTGGCCTGGGGCGCGATGTTGCGCGCCATCGAGTCCCCGCCCCCCGAACCCGGCGTCCGCCCCGACTACGTGATGTTCCTCAGCCTGGAACGCAAAAACGGCCAAGAGCTCGACGTCGGCCTCCACCGCCATTGGCTCGACCCGACGATCCCGTTCGCAAGTTCCCTGGTACTTCCTGCTCACGGTGTCCTGGTAACCTCTGCGACCTTGCGCGACGGTGGCGAATACGACCCCGAAGCCGCCTGGGAACAAGCCGAAGCCCGTGCCGGCGCCGGCCACCTGCCCACGCCCGCTATCCGCGCCCAGGTTTCGAGCCCCTTCGACTACCGCACCCAAACCCGCGCCTACGTAGTAACCGACGTCCCGCTGGAAGCAGGCCCGGTCGCCGCGGCCTATCGCGACCTGTTCCGAGCCTCCGGCGGCGGCGCCTTGGGTCTGTTCACCGCGATCAGCCGACTCCGCGCCGTCCACGACCGCATCGCCCCCGAACTCGAACAATACGGCATCCGCCTGCTCGCCCAACACGTCGACGCCATGGATAACGCCACCCTGGTCGACGTCTTCCGCTCCGAGCCCGACTCCTGCCTGCTCGGCACCGACGCCATGCGCGACGGCGTAGACGTCCCCGGCCGCGCGCTACGCCTGGTAGTATTCGACCGCGTCCCGTGGCCCCGCCCCGACATCCTGCACCGCGAACGCCGCATCCACCTCTCGCAAGGCAACCCCAACCAATACGACGACCGCATCGTCCGCATGCGCCTGCGCCAGGCCTTTGGCCGCCTCATCCGGAGCGCCACCGATCACGGAGTGTTCGTATTGCTGGATCGCCGGACGCCGTCGCGACTGCTCTCAGCGTTTCCAAAGGGCGTGGTCGTGCGCCGATTCGGGATCGCCGAGGCGGTCGCGGAAACTAGAGAGTTTCTTAGGCAGGATAGGTAAGCGTTCTTTTTGTGAACAAAAAGAACCAAAAAAACTTTGTCAATTCAGGTCCGGGGATACATCGCTCCGATCCAATTGAACAAAAGTTTTTTGCTTCTTTTTTTCAAAAAAATGCTTCCTTTCTACGCTGCCTCTTCGACTTGTTCCCCATGCTCGCGAATAAATTCGCGAATCCGCGGATAGATCATCTCGCGGAACTTGCGGCCGTTGAATATCCCGTAATGTCCGACGCCGAGCGCCAGGAAGTGTTTGTGCTGACTGGGGTCGAGTCCGGTGCACAGATCGTGTGCCGCCACCGTCTGGCCCTGGCCGGTAATATCATCGCGCTCGCCTTCGATGGTAAAGAGCGCGGTTTTTGTGATCAGCGATGGCACGACCTTCTCGCCGTGCACCACCAGTGTGCCTTTGGGCAGATCGTGATTCTGGAACACCCGGCGTACCGTATCGAGGTAGAATTCACCCGGGAGATCCAGCACCGCATTATATTCATCATAAAACGCCCGATGGGCCGCAGCACTGTCGTCATCGCCTTCAACCAGATGGTTGAAATAATCACGGTAGGCCTTGATATGTTTGTCGGCGTTCATCGCAATAAAGGCCGCGTGCTGCAAAAACCCCGGATAGACCTGGCGCATAAAGCCGCGATGCGGCAGCGGAACGGTCTGGATCAGGTTGCGCTCGAACCACTCCGACGACCGTTGTTCGGCGAACCGGTTGACCGAAGTCGGGCCAGTACGGGTATCGATCGGTCCACCCATCAGCGTCATCGTGGGCGGCGCGAGGGGATCATCGGCGGCGGCCATCAGCGAGACCGCGGCCATCACCGGCACCGCCGGCTGGCACACCGCCACTACATTGGTGTCCGGTCCCACGAAATGGATGAAATCGCGCACGTAATCGACAAAATCATCGAAATGGAAGCTTCCGACGAACAGCGGCACATCGCGCGCATCCTTCCAATCGGTAATCCACACGTCGTGATCCTGCACGAACGTCCGCACCGTATCACGCAACAGAGTGGCGTGATGGCCCGACAGCGGGGCCACGATCAGCACCTTGGGCAACGGCTCGGCACCCGAGCGCATCGGCCCATGCTCAAAATGCAGCAGCTGGCAAAATGGCCGGTCGACCACGGTCTTCTGCGTGATCGCCACCTTCTGCCCGCCGCATTTCGCCTCCGTGATGCCAAACTCCGGCTTTTCATAGCGACGGGTAATGCGCGAAAACAGCTCGTTACCGGCGGTCAAGTGCGGTCGCAGCGGGTTGAACGCGAATGCGCCCCAAGGAGACTGGAGCGCGGCCAGGTTCGCCTGAGCCATCATATTCCAGGGCGAAAGGGCCGCATAATTCAGTTCGTGCATTGCATAAAGCATCACTGACCGTATCCCGAACAATTGTATATTTGATTAAGGCGTCGTAACTGCTTCGCCGCCGAACGATTTATATATAGACACCACGCCGCGTTGCACAACATCGATTGATCGGGTACTCGCTCGAATCCGGAATGGCTGACCTTGGAGTTTTCGTTGCCGGCGATCAGATGGGTCCTAGTCTTGCTGCTGATGCTATCGGGGCTGTGGGGCAACGCCACGGCCGCCGACCGCTACTTCCAGACCAGCGACGGCGTCACGCTCCACTACATCGAGGAGGGCAGCGGCGACCGGACCATCATCTTCATCCCCGGCTGGACCATGCCGGCGTGGATATTCGAACTCCAAATCAGGTATTTTTCCAAGCATTATCATGTAATTGCACTCGATCCGCGGGGACAGGGACTAAGCCAGGTCGCATCCAGTGGCTATGATCAGACCCGCCGCGGCTATGATATCGCCGATCTGATCGCCCTTCAGGGACCACGGCCGGTGCTGTTGGTGGGGTGGTCGCTCGGCGTGCTCGACAGTCTGGCCTACGTCCATCTGATGGGGTCAGCCCGGCTCGCCGGCCTGGTTCTGATCGACAATTCGGTGGGCGAAAACCCGCCACCGCGGCCCGAACCGTCGCGGCGCGGAATCCCGCTGCCTCGCGCCCGCGAAATGGGTCTGTTCGTGCGTTCGATGTTCGCTCATTCCCCCGGCGAGGATTATCTCGACGAACTCACCCTGGCCACGTTAGTCACCCCGCCATGGGCGGCCAAAGCCCTGTTATCCTATCCGGTCCCGCGCACTTATTGGCGCAAAGCCCTCTATACGGTCACCGCACCGATACTCTATGTGGTCAACCCTCACCTCAAGGGTCAGGCCGCCAACGTGGCGTTGCACGACCCCCAAGCGGAGTGCGTGGTGTTCACCGGCACCGGGCATGCTTTGTTCATCGATGCCCCCGACCGTTTCAACCAGACCATGCAGTCCTTCATCACCGATAAGATCTGGCCGTGACCGCTCACGCTTCGCACTCATTCATTCCCCATCCGCCGGTCCGGCCCCTGAGCTTGCGGCCTGTGGGCTTGCTGCCGTTATTCCTCGTCAGCGCCGCCGCCACCGGGATCGAAACCGCGCTGACCCGCTATTTCGCGCTCTCGAAATATTCCGAATACGGCTACTGGGTGATCTCGATCGTGATGGTGGGCCTGGCGCTTTCAGGCGTGGTGATGGCGCTGTGCCGCGAATGGGCGCTCCGCCACGGTCAGGCGATTCTTCGCGTATTGCCGTTGCTGATGCTGATCGCCGGCGGCCTCGGTTATCGCTTCGTCACCCAGAACCCGTTCAATCCGCTACTGCTGCAGAACAGCACAACCTGGTCTTCGCAGCTCGGCAACATCGGGCTCTACTATCTGGCGTTACTGCCGTTTTTCTTTCTGATCGGCGCCTTCATCAGCCTGTCCTTCATGCTGAACGAGTCCCGCATCGGCCGCGTCTACGCCGCCGATCTGATCGGCGCCGGCCTGGGCGCGGGCCTGGTCTTGTTCCTCTCGTTTTATCTGTCGCCGTTCCGCCTGGTTCCCGCGTTATTAGCGCCCGTCGGCCTCGCCGCCCTATGCGTGCGCCGTTGGCCATTAATCCTTGCCGCGATCGCCGCCTTCTTCGCGGTGGAGTCGGTGCTGATCTTCGACGACCAAGCCACGATCAGCGAAACCAAGGGGATCTACGCGCCCTCGCACACCCAGAACAGCCGGACGCTGGCAGAAGTCCTCAGCCCGCGCGGCGTCTATGATCTGCTCGACGATTTCACCGAGCGTGCCGACGTCGATGTCTCCAACGACGCCGGCCTGATGAACTTGCCCGGCCCCCCTCGCACCTTCGGCCTCTACCGCGACGGCACGCGCATCGCTGCGCTGCCCAGCGACGATGCCCGCGGCGCCGCTTACGCCCCGGCACTCCTCGGCGCGCTACCCTATCAACTGCTCCCCCAAGCGCGTGTGCTCCTGATCGGCAGCGGCGGCGGCTTTCGTGTGCGCGAGGCCCTGGCTTTGGGTGCCGCCACCGTCGACGCATTGGAACCCGACCCGGTCATCCGCCACGCGGTGATCGCGGGGCTCGGCGGCAGCACGCCTTTGGTGCCAGACCCACACGTAACCCTATGGAATGCTGGACCTTTGGGGCTCGCGCGGCTCAAGCCCGGCTATGATCTAATCGACATTTCGTCGGATTTCCTCGATCAGGCCGAGGCCAACCAGGCAGCGTTCACCAGCGAGGCGATCGCCGCCGACTACGGCATCCTCACCCGGGGCGGCATTCTATCGATCCCGGTGTCGATCCGGGATTTCCCCGCCTATGCACTCCGGGTGCTCGCCACCGTGGAAGCCGCCTTAACCGCACGCGGAGTCGCCGATCCCGCCGCCCACATCGCTGTCTACCGTTCAGCCTGGAACGTGCGGATCCTGGTCTCGCCCGAGCCGTGGACCGGCCAGCGCGTCAAAACGTTACTCAAATTCTGCGACGACCGTTCGTTCGACGTGGTCTACTACAAAGGCTTCGACGTGGCCGGCGCGCGCGCCAATATCTACAACGATTTGCCGCCGGTGGATTTTGCCTCGGGCGAGGTGGACAACAGCATCTCCCCCGACGACGCGCTCGCCAACGAGGCTGTAGTCCTGATGGCCGGCGGAAAGCCTCCCTCGGCCGCCGATTTCGACCTTCGGCCCATCAAGATCGACCGTCCGGCCTACTATTCCCTGCTCAAACTCTCGCAACTCGGCACCGTGTTGCGACGGTTGGAGATCCTGCCCCAACCCGAGATCGCCCAACTGGTGAACGTCGCAGTCCTCGTGCAAGCGGCCTTGTTCGCGGTTTTCGTGCTGTGCATTCCGTTCTTCGCGAAAAAGCCACCCAACCGGGCGCGGCTCAAAACCCTCCCGCTCATCATCGGCTTTTCCGCGCTTGGCCTGGGTTTCCTCTTCATCGAGATCGTTTTTATCGACCGCGCCAGTCTCTATCTCAACGACCGCACACTCGGATTTGCCCTGGTGCTAACCGCGATGCTGGTGTTTTCCGGCCTCGGCAGCCTGCTCGCCGAGCGCGCCCCCCCTTCCGGCTTTGCCGCGATCGCCGGTCTGATCGCGCTTTCGTGCGTGCTGGTGGCGCGGGGTGAGCAGCCTGTCCTGCTCGCAACCCAAGGCTGGCCGCTTTACGCCCGCCTGTGCCTGTTAATGGCAGCAATCGCGCCGATTTCACTACTGCTCGGAATGCCCTTCCCGCTGCTGCTCGCGCGTGGCGGAGTCACCGGCAGTTGGTTCCTCCCCTGGGCCTGGGGCCTGAACGGAGCAATGTCGGTGGTCGCGACTCCGCTGGCAAATTTATTAGCGCTTCAAAGCGGCTTCAAAGCCGTTTTGTTGTGCGCTGCAATGTTGTATATCATCTGCGTCGTGGCCGACCCGACGCGGTCGTGGCTTAGTGAAAGAAAAGCATCGTGACGGAACTGGTTAGTCTCTCTCGTCGTGCCCTCCTAGGTTCGGCGCTCGCCGCCCCGCTCATCGGCGCCGCCCAAGCGGAGTGGGCAATCCCCAAGCCGGTAAATCCGAACTGGACGCTCGACCGTTACCTGAAAGCGATGCGGGAATCGGGTCGCCAAATGAATATGTCACAGCAGGCATTCGACGCCATTCAGGCCCGCAAGCCGGCGGCGCTGGCCCTGATCGAGAGTTATCTCAAAGCCCACCTGGGCCACGCCGATCCGGCGGTGATGCAAGCTTTCGCCGAAGTGCCGCGCGAATATTATCATTACAACTACGAGTGGCACTCCGCCACGCCCTCCGAGGCGTACGAAGACAAGCCCAAACCCTGGGCGATCGGGTACGGCTCGGCATTGTCGGACTACCTGGGTCAGGCCTACATGAGCCAGGTATGCGCGCCCAAGCCCGGCGACATTACGTTGGAGATCGGCACCGGCAGCGGCTTTCAAAGCTCGTTGCTGTCGCGCATCGCAGCGCACTCGTACTCGATCGAGATCATCGAGCCGCTAGGCCAGCAAGTCGCCAAAGTCTTCAAACCTCTAGGCTACGACAACGTCCAATCTCGCGTCGGCGACGGCTATTACGGCTGGCCTGAGGTCCAAGGCGGTTTCGACATCATCATCGTCACCTGCGCCGCGCAATATGCGCCACCCGATCTGTTCAAACAGTTGAAGCCCGGCGGCCGCATGCTTATCCCGATCGGCCAACCGTTCAAGCGCGGCCAGGTATTGTATGTGTACCGGCGCGATCAGAACGGGAAAATACATTCTCGGCGGGACGTGGGAGTGTTCTTTATCCCGATGACTGGCGCAATGATGAAGACACCAAAGCCCAGCGTTACGCCAACGTAGGGAAGGAAGTCTTCTTTTTCGAAAAAAGAAGCAAAAAACTTTTGTCAATTAGATTTATGGGACACAGCGTCGACGAGACGATTGCAACCCACCCCTAATTGACAAAAGTTTTTTGCTTCTTTTTTTCAAAAAAGAAGACTTCCTTCCCTATCCTTCCGGCACCGGCACATCGAATCCATTCAGTGTCACCGACACCATGCAGTATAGTCCGACCAAGTATATAAACTCCGCTGCCCCGTCTTCACCGAACTCACTGATCGCCTGCCGGTAAGTCAGTTCCGGCAGCAACCCGCCGGAGACCAGTGCCGACGCCACATCGTAAGCCACCGTTTCCTCGCGCGTAAGATCCGCCGGCCGTTGTCCCGCCACGATCGTCGCGATCTTCTCATCCGGCAAACCGCGCAATTCCGCGACCAGCACATGTGCATAAATCTCATATGCGGAATGAAACTTCGCTCCGGTCACCAAGATCGCCACTTCGCGTACCGGTTTCGGCAATGTCGGTGCAGAGGACACCGCCTTCACCAACTCCCAGACTGGACCACCGAATTTCGCAAACCTCAGCCATGGATTCCATGGACCGATAAGTTCGCCCGCATCGTTTATCGCCGTGAATCCCTTGAAGTTGGTCTCGATCCCTATCCGCATATCGTCGTAAAGTGGACGCTGCTCGGCGCTAAGTTCGGCTGTAGGCAGAAGAGGTAGGCGCAATGCGGTCTCCACGAAGGTTGAATATGTCTCCGACCCTGGCGCCGCGCCTAGGTTGTCTCACCCCGCGGGGGCACAGTCGCAGCGCTGACAGCGTAGACTTCGATCCCGGGTGTTCCCGCCGGGGTGGGAAGCAGTCCGATGAAGTCGCCCTTGGCGTTTTTCATCACCGGTACGCGGTATATA
>Ga0302308_10004295_pt1 | contig 11204 bp, 7 predicted proteins | sample III_Palsa_E3_3_FD_200531 | JGI IMG/M metagenome (GOLD analysis project Ga0302308, IMG submission 200531) | Peat permafrost microbial communities from Stordalen Mire near Abisko, Sweden - III_Palsa_E3_3 | ecosystem: Environmental > Terrestrial > Soil > Palsa > Peat permafrost | place: Sweden... | reverse complement strand
CTCGCCAGCACCTCCAGCCGCAACCCATCCTCCTCGACCACCTCACCCGGCAGCGGAATATGCCCGGCAATCTCAGAGACCATCCCACCCAGCGTAGTCGACTCATAATGCTCCGGCAGCCGCAGCGCCGTGGGGTCGTCGCGCGTATCGCGCATGTCGTATTCTTCCGGCGAATCAGCGGGATTATGGACGCCTGCGTCATCGGCGGTGCGGTGATTCGGCGATTCGAACTGATCGGCAAACAGGTCCCGCAGACGCGACAATTCAAACGAACCCGAGACAACATAAGCGCCATTAGCCTCGCGAATCGGTGCATCGTCGGCCTCTGGCTCATCATGCTCGTCCGCGATGTTCCCGACGATCGCCTCCAGCAAATCTTCAATGGTGACGAGACCGGCCACACCGCCATATTCGTCAATAACGATGCGCATATGCTGCTTCTCGCGCTGCATCTCGCGAAGCAGTTCGGCGACTTTTTTGGTCTCGGGAACGAAGGCGGCAGGACGCTGGATCTGCGCGACAGTGCGAGTCCCGGCTTCGATATCGAGCACCTTGAGAAGGTCGTGGGCAAAGGCGATTCCGGTAATCTCGTCCAGCGAAGCGGCATAGACCGGCACGCGGGAGAAGGCGTGTTCGTTGATGCGGGCGGTGAACTCGTAGAGAGTGAGGGTGCCGGGAACGGCAAAGATCTCGGGCCGCGGAGTCATCACCTCGAGGACGACCTTGTCGCCAAACTCAACAACAGAGCGGACAAGCTCGCGGTCGGACTCCTCCAGAATGCCCTCCTCTTCGCCTGCCTCAAGAAGCGCGTCCATCGCCTCGGAGGGATGGTCCTCCTCAGCAGTATCTTCAGGCTCGGCCAACGCGGCGATGGAAAGCAGCAGTCCGAGGAGAAGAGTGACCGGGAGGATGAGGTAGAAAAGCGCCTGCAGAATGGGCGTGATGCGTGCGATCCAGAGCCCCCGAGTGCGCGAGAAGAGCAACTGGGGCAGAAGCCGGTCGAAGAGGAGAATGAGCAGGATCAGCTCAAACGCAGCACGAAGGATCTCGCCAATGCTCGGTGTGCGGGCAAGCGAGGGCAGCAGCGAGGTGTGAGTGTAGAGGCGCAGCCCCGAGAAGAGAGCCAGCGCCGCAACAGTGAGCTGGCGAAGCACCGAGGCGGAGAGCGCAATCGACTCGCGGCCAAGACGGAGCCGGGGTTCGACGACATTCTCCCAGGAGTCGATGTTGTCCTGATACTCACGGGCGAGGAACTTGCCCATCTCGGAGTAGATTCTGTCGACATAGGCGGCGAGCGCCAGGATGGCCAGCAGAACCAGCAGGACGAGGGTGTAGACGTAGGCGGGGGTCATGCGCGCCGTCCGCGTTTGGGTTTGGCTTTGCTTTTTCCGGCTGGCTTTGCGGCTTTACCAGCAGGCGTGACGACGCGCTCGATAAGCGTGACAGGAAGGCGCAGTTCCCGGCGCAGCGCAGCCTCGCGGAGGGCCATCTCACCCTGATCAGTCTCGTGGTCTTCTCCGGCGAGATGCAGGAGGCCGTGGAGCAGGAGAATGCGGACCTCGTCGCGCAGAGTGTGGCCGTAGGTGGCGGCCTGCCGGGCGGCTGTCTCGAGCGAGATGGCAAGGTCGCCCGCGTGGGCGTCGGCTATTTCGGCAGGGGTGGGGAAGCTGAGGACGTCGGTGGATTTGTTCTTGCCACGGAAGGATTTGTTGAGCTGCTTCAGCTCAGCATCGCCCGCGAGCAGGACCTCTACTTCGCCGCTTAGGCCGACGGCGAGGCGAGCGCGGTTGAGGAAGCGCGTCAGGCCGGAGCGGGAGAGCGCCGAGATGGGGATGGTACTCGGAGGTTCGATGGTGATCATCGTGGGATGCGGGTTCTAAAACAACAACAGAGGGCTGGAAGCGCCCTCTGCTATTGATGGTATCGCATATTCGCTTGATTTATTGAGGTTTCGGGACGGGTTTGGCAGCGGGGTCGAGGCCGGAGCCAGGCACGACGGCTTCGTTGAGGGCAAGGGGAAGCTGCTGCTGGGCCTTCCCGTAGCTGTCGTAGGCGCGAACGATGCGCTGAACGAGATGGTGGCGGACGACGTCAACGTCTTCGAAGTGGCAGAAGCGAATGCCTTCGACACCATCGAGGACGTGCAGGGCTTCGAGCAGGCCGGACTTTTTGGGGTTCGGCAGGTCGGTCTGGGTGAGATCGCCGGTAATGACAGCTTTGGAGTTGTTGCCGAGGCGGGTGACGAACATCTTCATCTGCTCGGTGGTGGTGTTCTGGGCCTCGTCCATGATGATGAAGGCATCCGAGAGCGTGCGACCACGCATAAATGCAAGCGGGGCAACCTCGATGACGTTGGATTCAAGGAGTTTGTCGACCTTCATAGGATCGAGGAGATCGTAAAGGGCATCGTAGAGAGGGCGCAGGTAAGGATCAACCTTCTCCTGGAGGCTGCCAGGGAGGAAGCCGAGACGTTCGCCGGCTTCGACCGCGGGACGGACCAGGATGATGCGGCTGACTTTTTTGGCCATCAACGCGGAGACCGCCATGGCAACGGCAAGGTAGGTTTTGCCGGTACCGGCGGGGCCGAGGCCGAAGGTCATGTCGGACTGCTCGATGGCTTCGACATACTTGCGCTGGTTGGGAGAGCGGGGCTGAACCATGCGTTTGACGCCGGCGGAGCGCTGCTTGCCGGAGTCGACGAGGGATTTGAGGGTGACAGTGGGGTCAGCGACGACGAGCTTCAGCATGCCGTTGAGTTCGCCGTTATGGAGGTTGACACCGGATTTGCGGAGGGAGTCGAAGTCAGTGAAGACGGATTCGACGCGGGCCACAGCGGCGGGATCGCCGGTAACGTGGATGGCGTCGGAGCGGAGATCGATCGTGACGTTGAGTTTGTCCTCGAGGAGGCGGAGGTTTTCGTCGTGGGTCCCGTACAGGGGCTCAATGCCAGGGGTGATTTCCAGGGTTTTTTTGATCAAGTAGTGTGCTGACCTCCGTCAGGGGAAGCTGGGTTGGGTGCTGCGCTGGACGACATGGGAGTGTGTCGGAAATGGGGGAAAAGCAGGCTATGGCCAGCGGCGCAATGGCTGCGCTCTCTGACTGCGACCGGGATGGCGGGACGTGCCAATCTAGCGTCGAAGATGGGCAAAGAGTAGAACGTGAGCCGAGTTGCGTCAAGTGGCAAATTGTTAATCGGGAGGCGCCGGGGAACCGCAATGGGATCGAGGGGTGACATATGCGCTGCGAATGGGATGTCTGAGGCAAGACAATGGTTGACCTGAGGGCTGGAGTTTCGTAGACTTGAAGACTGCAGGGAGTGCGGCAGGCTTTATATTTAGCGCTCAGGTCTGTTCTTAGTGCTCAAGCCTGTGACCGGAGTGCTGAAGTCGGGCTGGCCTTTGGCCTGCATCCCATTTTCCCCTACACAAATGTACGGGTTGAGAGAAGAGAGTTTATGGCAAATCATGTTTCGTCGTTGAAGCGCACACGTCAGACCGTTGTAAAGACCGCGGTAAACCGTGCTAACAAGAGCAAGCTGCGTGGGACGCTGCGTGCGCTGCGCGAAGCAATCGCCGCAGGCAACCACGCCGATGCGACCACACAATATCGCGCGACGGCGTCGATTCTCGACAAGAGCGTTCAGAAGGGTGTTCTGCATAAGAACACCGCGAGCCGCTACAAGAGCCGCCTGAATGCCCGCGTGAAAGCCGTTACACCCAAAAAAGCTGCATAAGAACAGCCAGAATCAAAAAAGTTCTGACTTCGAAGGGCCGGTTCATGGGAGACCATGAGCTGGCTCTTTTTCTGTTTGTGCTCGACCCTTTAGCTCGGCCCTTTATTTGGGCTGATCGTCCGGTGGGGGGCTGTGCGGCTGATCGGTGGGCAGAGTGTAGAGAGTAGGGGGCTTGCGGGGCTGAGCGGGGGAAGGGTCGCCAGCAGGAGTTGAGCTTGTGACAGGCTGGGGATCGTCAGAGACGGTCGCTGACGAATCCGGGGAGACGGCCTGGGGGGCATTGGACGAGAGGTTGTCGGCGGCGGAGGGCGAGCTGGGGACAGGAGGCTGGGTGGCCGATTCGATTTCTTCATCGGAGGAGGACTGTTGCGCACCGGCGAAGTGGACGGGAGCGTCGTTATCCGGCGGCGCTGAGGCCTCGGCCAGTTTGACGTCGGCCTGCTCTTTGGCGGTGAGAGGCGGGAGGTTGTAGACCTCGATGGCATCGGCGTGAACCACAGCGAGGCCCAGACCGTTGGGAGAGAGAGCGAAGTTCTGGCCGGCGCGCTCGACGGGAGAGCATTCGGCGTGGAGGATCTGCTTTCCGCTGCCGGTCTGGTAGACGACGACGCTTTGGCCGCTGATCTCGTCTGAGCTGAAGGGCTGATCGGCGACCGCCGAGGAGCGAACGAGGATGCGGCTCAGAACGAAGCGGCCGCTGGACGGGGCGAAGACAAAGGACGGAGCGATGTAGTCGCCGAAGAGGTTCTGCTCCCACATCTCGTCGCCGCGCATGTTGAAGCCTCCGACGACCTGTTTGGCGTTGCCGGAGCGGCAACCGAGGGCGATGAACTCGCTGCCACTGACCAGATACGGCGAGGGACGGCAGGTGGAGTCGAAGGGGGCGAGTTCGGTGGTTTTTCCAGCATAAGAGTCGAAGTCGAAGGCCCAGTGCTGGCGGCCCTCTTCGAGAATGACGAGATAACCGGCGGTTGTGGTGGCGATATTTCCGGCGGCTCTGGAACGAACGACGCCGGCAGTACGAGGTCTTACCTCCGCACTGGCATCGCTGGCGGCAGAGAGGCGATAGAAGTTGATCTGAACCGGAGTGGGATCTGCAGAATCGTCAGGCGGAAGCGGAGGTGGCGTAGGCCCGAAGAGCGGGGTCTTGGGCCGAGGAACGGGCGGGGTGCGCTTGACGGTCTCCACGACGAGCAGGTTGGCGTCGGGGGAGAGGAGCAGAGCGGCGATGCGGCGATGGTCGGTGCTGAGGAATGGAGATTCGTGGAAGGGCTCGCCGGTGGGAAGGTTGATGAGAGGGGCGAAGGTGGTGAGGTTATCGCGGATACGCAGAAGGAAACGACCGTGGCCGAGGCTCCAGAGGTACTGGCCGTGGTCGTGGAGCCGCCAGGAGGTGCGCGCCAGGATATGGCCGGTGGGAAGTTCGAGGAGCAGAGCGTCGACGTGGCGGTCCAGATCGTCCTCGGGCTCATCGGGCAGGCGGCTCAAAAGACGGTGCACGGTGAAGGTAATGAGGAGATGCCTGTCGTCGACGTAGTGGAGGGTGAGCATGGAGCTGCCGGCGAGGAGAAATTCGCTGGAGAGCTGCTGGTAGCCCATAGGTTCGAGGGGAATGCGAATGGGGGGGTCGGTTTTGGCGAGGAGCGGAGTAACGGCCAGCAGAAGGAACAGAGGAAGGCCGAGGAGGCGGAGATGGCAGGAGCCAGGGGTCGGAATGGAACGCTTGGGAACCGGCATGGCAAAGTGCGCGTATCGATATCAGTGTCGCGCGTAGCACTACTGTTTCACAGACGGACGAACACCGCCAGAGGATGCAGGCGAAGTCACCCGATCCGGGGGAAAATTACGCTGCACGGGTGATACAAAGGCAGGAGCAGATTTGTGCATTCAAGGGAGAGTTGCATGTTGAACAGGCAGAGGACGTTCGTTGGTCGAATTGGCTATAGTATGGCAATTGCGCTGGTTACGGCCGGGGCGTGGAAAGCAGGAGTTGCGCAGCAGGGGACGGTTGCAACCGGGCCCGGCAAGCCGACTGAGATTTATCTCCCGATTCCGGGTTTCGATACGACCTCGATCGATACGGCGGTCGATCCGTGCAACGACTTCTATAAGTTCGCCTGCGGGAAGTTTGCGGCGAATCATCCGATTCCTGCGGACCAGCCTGCCGTGGACCAGTTTTACGCTCTGTATAACGTGAATACGCAGTCGCTGAATGGAATTCTGAACAAGGCTGCGGTGGGTGGCGCGGGGCGTTCGCCGGATGAGCAGAAGATCGGCGACTACTACAAGGCCTGCATGAATACGGACGCCATCGAGGCGAAGGGGCTGGCCCCTGTTCAGCCGCTGCTGGATGAGATCGATGCGATCCACAGCAAGGCACAGCTGGCGACGCTGGCGGGCAGACTGCAGCGGATGGGTGTGGATGTGTTCTTTGGATACGGCGAACAGCAGGACCTGAAGGATGCGACCAAACAGATTGCCGCTGTCTCTCAGGGTGGCCTGGGACTGCCGGAGAAAGACTACTACCTGCGGACGGGAGCGAAGGATGAAACACTTCGCCAGGAGTACGTCGCTCACGTGGCGAAGATGCTTTCGCTCGCAGGCAGTTCACCACAGCAGGCGCAGAAGGACGCGAAGGCCATCATGGAGCTGGAGACGGCAATGGCGAAGGCTTCGCTCAGCGTGACCGAGATGCGCGATCCCGAAAATACCTATCACCTGCAGTCGCTTTCGACGTTTGAAGCGAGCATGCCGGGTGTTAACTTTGGGGCATTCCAGGACGCGATGCATTCGCCACAGGTGAGCGAGCTGAATAATGCAACGCCAGCGTTCTTCCCTGCCCTGCTGAAGGAGGTGCAGGGGGCGGATCTGGAGACACTGAAGGCTTACATGCGCTATCACCTGCTGACGACGGTGGCGGGCCGGTTGCCGAAGCGGTTCGATGAGGAGAACTTCGACTTCTATGGGCGCAAACTGAATGGTCAGCCGGAGCAGGGCGCGCGGTGGAAGCGCTGCTCGAATGGGGTTAACGGCGCGTTAGGTGAGGCTCTGGGCAAGGTGTATGTGGAGCAGTACTTTGCCGGAGACAGCAAGGCGAAGATGGTGCAGATGGTGAGCGATATTGAGGCGGCGATGGGACGAGATATCGACCAGATCGATTGGATGTCGGAGGCAACAAAGGCAAAGGCAAAGGAGAAACTGCATCTGGTGGCGAATAAGATCGGCTATCCGGATAAGTGGCGTGACTACTCGAAGCTTGAGATCAGGCCCGACGATGCACTGGGCAACGCGCTGCGCGCCGACGCGTTCGAGAACGACCGGCAACTCGCAAAGATTGGAGAGCCTGTGGACCGCGGAGAATGGGACATGACGCCGCCGACCGTCAACGCAGACTATGACCCGAGCATGAATACCATCAACTTCCCGGCCGGGATTCTGCAGCCCTCGTTCTACGACTCGAAGCAGGATGACGCCGTGAACTATGGGCATATCGGCGCGGTGATTGGACATGAGCTGACGCATGGGTTCGACGATGAAGGCAAGAAATTCGATGGCAAGGGCAACCTGAACGACTGGTGGACGCCGGAGGACACGAAGAAGTTCGTCGCAAGAACGGACTGTCTCGTGAACGAGTACGGCAGCTTTACCGCGGTCGACGATGTGAAGGTAAACGGGAAGCTGACGCTCGGCGAGAATACTGCTGACAACGGCGGACTGCTGCTGGCTTATATGGCTTATCTGGAGCGCGCGAAGCAGGAAGGCGTCGACCTCGCGGCTAAAAAGGATGGCTTCACTTCGCCACAGCGGTTCTACATTGCGTATGCGCAGAACTGGTGCGAGAACTCGCGGCCAGAGGCGGTGCGGGAGAGTGTGTTGACCGATCCGCACTCGCCGGACCACTTCCGGGCGAACGGCGCGGTTGTGAATCAGCCGGGGTTTGCGGCGGCGTTCGGATGTAAGAAGGGCTCGCCGATGGTGCCGGTGAATAGCTGCCGCGTCTGGTAAGACAGCGCAGATTCTGGTGGTTCGAGGCGAAGGAAGGAGAGCTTCGGCTTTCTCTTCCTTCGCCTTTTTCAGGCGCGTGAATGTGCGAGAGTGGAAGGATGGCGGCTTTGGAGAAGAGACGAGCGCTGGGATTTGCCTCCTGTGCGCTGGCGGGTTCGTTGTGGGGATGCGGTTTTTTCTTTGGCAAGATCGCGCTTGCGGAGATGGCCTCCGAGTACATGGTGCTGTACCGTTTTTTGTTTGCGATCGTGGTGTTGCTGCCGCTGCTGGTGACGCATCGTCCGCAGCTGAATCGCAGGGAGTGGGGGGTGTTGCTGCTGGCCTCTTTTCTGGGAGTGCCGCTGCAGTTTCTGATTCAGTTTTATGCGCTGTCGATTACGACGGTGAGCCACGCTTCGTTGATGGTGGGGACGATGCCGGTGATTCTGGCCGTGGGTGCGGCTTTTTTTGCGCATGAGCGGATGGACCGGGTGGGGTGGGTTGCGCTGGCCGGTTCGACCTGCGGTGCGGCGCTGATTGCGCTGGGTGGGGGAAAGCATGGCGCAGGCGGGGCGACGCTGACGGGCGATCTGCTGGTGGTGGTGTCGCTGCTGATTGCGCTGTTCTGGATTTTGCTGAACAAGCAGCTGATGGAGCGGCACTCACACATCGTCGTTACTGCCTATGGGCTGGCCCTGGGGACGCTGATGCTGGCGGTGTGGGTGCCGCTGCGGTATGGGATGCCGCCGGTAGCGGGGGTTTCGCTGAAGGCGTGGCTGGCGCTGGCGGCGAGTGGGGTGCTTTGCACGGCGACGACCACGCTGCTGTGGAACTGGGGGATGACGCAGGTTCCGGCTTCGCAGGCGGGCGTGTTGCTGAATATGGAGCCGCTGATCGGGAGTCTGCTGGGGGTGTTTGTGCTGGGCGAGCGGCTGGGGCCGAGTGCGTGGGTCGGGGGTGGGATGATTCTGACGGCGGCGGTGACGCTGACGACGCGGTCGAAGACACGGGTAAGGGAGCAGCTGCCGCTGACGTAGTTTTGGCTCGTGATCATCGGCTAAGAGCTGCTTCCGATGTCAGGAGATGTTTTCTGGTGGTGCGGTGCCAGATAGTGGTGAGGGCAACGCCTGCGACGACGAGACCGGCGCAGAGGCCCAGCCAGAGGCCGACGGCTCCGTGGTGGAGGCGGAAGGCGAGGATGTAGCCGATGGGCAGGCCGATGATCCAGTAGCCGACGATCTGAACGATGAGGCCGGCGTGGGTGTTGCCTGCGCCGCGCAAGGCTCCTGTGGCGGTGATCTGGAGGCCGTCGAAGAACTGGAAGAGAGCGGCGACGAAGAGCAGAGGGATGGTCGCGGCGATGACGGCGCGGTCGAGCGTGAACGCGCTGGCGATGGCGTGCGGGAAGAGCAGGAGGACCGCGGAGAAGACGGCCATGCAGCCAGCTCCGAGGAGGATCGCGGTCCAGCCGGCGGAGGCGGCTTCGGCGGGAGCTTTGCGGCCGATGGCCTGGCCGACACGGACGGCGGCGGCGGCGGAGATGGCGAAGGGAACCATGAAGGTGAGGCTGGCGCAGTTGAGAGCGATCTCGTGGCCGCTAAGGGGGAGTGGGCCCATGGTTCCGATGAGGTAGGTGACGACACAGAAGATAGAGATCTCGACGAAGATCTGGCCGCCGGCGGGGGCTCCGAGAAGGGCGAGGCTGCGGAGGCGGGAGCTTTCGACGTGGCGGAGCATGGAGCGGAGACCGTAGTTGTGTGTGCGCTCGACGCGCCAGACGACGACGGCAAGGAAGGCAGCGAGGTACAGGCGGGCGACGGAGGTGGCGAGGCCCGCTCCGGTGACGCCGAGCGCGGGGATGTGGACGGGACCCCAGGAGTGGCCGTAGATGAGGGTCCAGTCGCCGAGGACGTTGATGAGGTTCGCCGTGACCAGCGCGAGGGCGATGGGACGGACGTGGTTGAACGCCTGCAGGTAGCGGCGCAGGGTGAAGTAGAGGAAGAGAGAGGGAGTTCCCCAGTTCAGTGCGCGGAGGAAGGCTACGGAGCCGACGAGGACCTGGTGGTCGATGGGCATGCGCATCATGACGATGGGCGCGGCCATGACGATGACCATGAGGAGAGCAGCGAGCGCGGCGGCGAGGATGAGACCGTGGTAGAGCCAGCGGTTGGCCTCGTCGTACTTCCCTGCCCCGTGGGATTGAGAGAGGTAGGTGTCGAGGCCGAGGAGGATGCCCGCGATGCCGAAGCCGACGGTGTTGTAGAGGACCTGGCCGAGGGCCGCGGCGGAGATGGCGAGCGCGGGGTTGGCCATGTGGCCGACCATGACGGTGTCGACGATGCCCATCGCCATCCAGCCGACCTCGGCGAGGATGAGCGGGAGTGCGAGGGTGAGCACAGGCCGGATTTGCTGGCGGATAGACATGATCGGTTGTGGTAGTCCCCCTCCCTCCCCTGAAAGTTGCTAAAGTGTTCATTTAAAAACGCTTAAGCTCGTACTTTAAGTGTAAAGTACTGATTGTAGATGCTTTACGTGCAAAGTATTCATTGTAAACAAGATAGCCCCGGCGGCTGACCGGGGCTGCTTTGTAGCTTATGTATTCATTATAGCTGGTGGAGCAGAACTTATACGCCACGTCAATTCGGCCATCTGGCGCGGGGATTTGCCGGTTCGGGGGTTGACAGCATTCGGGCGGGACGAGGTTTGGGAGAAGGGTTTGCGATTCGCTGTCGTGCATTCACTGGCCAGTCGCGATTATGATTCACGGCATCGTAGTGATTATTGGCGTGATTATTGGCGGCCAGCGACAGGCTGCTTTCTAACTGAAACAGAAGTATTGCGGAGACTACCGTGCCACGAACGTTATGGTTTTGCCCTGATCCATTTCGATGTGTTTTGATCTGCGCTTTTTTTGTTCCAGGGATTCTGGCGAGTTCCCAACAGCCGGCTCCTGCTGCCTCGACCGGAAAGGCAGCGGCTCCGGTTGTTGCGGAGACGCATGGCAGTCATGCCGCCTCGGTGCTGGTTGGCCTGAGTGAAGATCTGCAGACGCTTTCTCATGCGGTCGAGCCTGCCGTGGTAAAGATTTATGCGACGGGTCTGGCTCCTGTCTCGGATGACTCAAGCAAGACCGCATTTCTCGCGCAGCAGAGGATGCTGGGAGCGGGAGCCATTATGGATTCGAACGGCTACATTCTGACCAATGCGCATGTGGTGGAGCATGCGAGATCGTTGAGCGTACTGGTGCCTGACCTGTCGCATCAGCCCGAAGTGACGGATGGCAGCCGCGGAGAACCGCCTTCGACTGCGTTGCCTGCACGGATTATCGGAATGGATTCGGTCTCGGATATCGCGGTGATCAAGGTGGAGCGCACGGGCCTGCCGTCGCTGAAGTTCGGCGACTCGGATCGGACCCATCCCGGGGAGCTTGTGCTTGCCTTCGGAAGTCCGCTGGGGCTGCAGGACAGCGTCTCCCTGGGGGTGATCA
>Ga0302308_10004292_pt1 | contig 11208 bp, 6 predicted proteins | sample III_Palsa_E3_3_FD_200531 | JGI IMG/M metagenome (GOLD analysis project Ga0302308, IMG submission 200531) | Peat permafrost microbial communities from Stordalen Mire near Abisko, Sweden - III_Palsa_E3_3 | ecosystem: Environmental > Terrestrial > Soil > Palsa > Peat permafrost | place: Sweden... | reverse complement strand
AGTGATTGCTGGATAGCCATCCTGATCGAGGAACTTGCGGTAGCCGGTGAACTCATACTTCATCTCGCCATTATCTGTGGTGCCTTCGGCGGCAACCGCTGTTGGATCGGGGAGGGTTGACGAGATCCCCATGTACACCAGCAATGAATCCATCTCATGCGCAGGAATCAATTTGAAACCAGGCATGCGCCCTTTGCCTTTTTCGACGATCTCTTTGATTTGCTGCTTTGTCATCCGGCTCCCAATTCCCAACAGTGCCGGAAATGAGGGAGCGATGCCTTCGCGGTGATCACCGTGACAAATGGCGCAGTGTGTCTGATAGCTGGACGCTCCAGCAAGGTTCTTCTCAGGCGCGTTCGCTGCGTCCGCAATGGCTGAATTCATCTCCTGCTTCTCACCGGCTGCACTGGAGATCGATGCCGTCGTTGTCTCGGTGCTTTTCAGGTATTCGAGAAGTGACTGCATCAGAGCGTCGTCGACATTGGGGAAGCCAGGCATCCTGCCTTTACCCTGATGAATGGAGAGAGCGATTTCCTTGTCCGACTGTCTCTTCTCGATTCCAAGCAGGCTAGGAAATGCAGGCGGGGCACCTTCGCGGTGCGTTCCATGGCAGACGCTGCATAAGTTCCGATAAGCGTGTTCACCAGCTGTTCCGCCGGTCTTGGTTGGGGTAAGTCCTCCCAGCCATGCCATCTCATTCTCGTTGACGTACAGCACGCCGGAGCGAGGATCAAGCGCCGATCCACCCCATTCTGCGCCGCCATCGAATCCAGGGAAAATAATCGTGAGCTTATCGACTGTGAAGGGGACAAATTGGCCGGCGCTACGGAAGCTTTTGAATTTTTCCAGAGCATACGCGTGCGCTTCTGGGGTGCGATTTGTCAGCATCTCCCGGGTCAGTAGCTGCCGTCCGAAGGGCTCGGGCGCCAATGGGAGTGGCTGTGTGGGAGAAGTCACCTCGCCAGGGACATCGCTCGCCGGATAGGGCCGTTCCTCAATCGGAAAGAGGGGTCTGCCACTCGTGCGATCAAAGACATAAATGTATCCCTGCTTGGTTGTCTGGGCCAAAGCATCGATTTGTTTGCCATCTCGATTGAGAGTCACGAGCGTGGGAGGCGATGGAAAATCTCGATCCCAGATATCGTGATGCACTCCCTGAAAATGCCAGAGGCGTTTGCCTGTCGCCGCGTCCAGTGCAAGCAACGTATTCGCATAGAGATCGTCGCCGACCCTGTCCGCACCGTAAAAATCAAATACTGCTGATCCGGTCGGCGCGTAAACAATGCCCCGCTGTACATCGACCGTCATGCCAGGCCAGTTATTTGCGGCTCCGGACTTCTTCCACGCCTCCGGCGGCCACGTGCTATAGCCGTCTTCGCCGGGGTGTGGAATGGTATGAAAGCTCCAGCGCAGCGTCCCGGTTCGCACGTCAAACGCACGAATGTCTCCAGGCGGCGCAGGATGTGTCTCTGGGTTGCGGCCGCCAACGATGATCAGGTCCTTATAGATGACTCCCGGTGTGGTGAGAGCGATTGACTGTACTTGATAATCACCTCGCAACTGCTTGCGTAGGTCAACTCTTCCGCCTTCTCCGAAGGTCGCAATTGGCTTGCCGGTGGCGGGGTCGAGGGCATACAAGTAGTTCATGACTCCCGCGAATAGTCGCTTCTCGTTGCCGTCAGCCCAATAGGTGAGTCCTCGTGCAGGCTGTGTTCCTTTGATCCCGGAATCGAAGATCCATAGCGACTGGCCGGTGGCAGCGTCAATGGCAACTACTTTTTGCGAAGGTGTGTAACCGTAAAGAACCCGGTCCACGATTAATGGACTGCATTGCATTCCGCCCGTCTCGTGCGTGTCAAAGGTCCACGCGACGCGCAGCTTTGCGACGTTTTTGCTGTTGATCTGCGTGAGAGCCGAAAAGTGATCGTTGGCAGGCTCACCGCCGTAAACCGGCCAATCGAGATTGGTCTCGTTTGCAGCAGCCCGGTGATTGCTCGTCGAGGTACGAGCAGCGCTGGCAATGATCCTCGGAATGGAGCAGATCGACGCTGTAATTGCGAGGGCAAACCCCACTGAAGCCAAGCCTGATTTCATCATCTGAGCCGTTTCGACCCCTCACACACTCGAGCAGACAACGCAACCCATTGCGGAGATTCATAGAGGTACTACTCGACTTCCGCGCGCAATATAGGCCAATACGAGGAAGGCTCTACGATTCAGGCTGGTCTGCTCTTAAGTGATCCACCATAATGCAACGGTATACGTCTTGTCACCTATCGTCGTTGCCCCGCCAGAATCGATGTCCGACACTACCCTTACTATCCCTTTACCCACGAGCCATCAATGGAGCGCCACGTTGTTGGATTTTGAATTGTGTCGCGAAGAACTGCTGGCAGTCGGCTTTCGCGCACTCCATCGTAGCATTGAAGAACAGCGAAGCGCGTGAGCGCAGCAGGAATGCCAACCGAAGTGAATCCCGGATGCGAGGTCGCGGGGAACGGACCGCCATGGATCATGGCTGGGCTCACCGCTACGCCGGTAGGCATCTTGTCGTTGAGCAAACGGCCCACCTTCGGCCGAAGCAACGGTTCGATCCTGCCGTACAATTCATCATCTGCACCCGACTTCGCGGAGTAGATCGTTCCCGTCAGATTCCCTTCGAGTGACCCCACAATCGATTCCACCTCTTCCACGTTTTTGAGCGTAACCGCCAACGTGACGTTGCCGAAAACCTCTTTTTGCAAATCGTCGGGCTTAGTGATGAATTGCTTTGCCGTCGCCGTGAGAAGAGTATTGTCAAAGCGATAGCTCGGCCCATCCACTGCCTTGCCACCAGTCATTAATTGGGCGCCTGCATCGAGCAGGGCGGCTACACCCGTTTCAATCTGCTTCTCTCCTGCGCGCGACAACAGGGGCTGCGGTGCACGTTCCTTGAATATCGTTGCAACGCTCGCCAGCAACGCATCTCCATCTGCGCCATTCCAGAGAAGAATCAAGTTGGGGCTGGTGCAGAATTGTCCCGCTCCTGCAAGGCAGCTATCGGCAAGCTCACGCGCTAGCCGATCTCCGTCTTCGGCCAAGGAGCCCGGCAGAAAAATCACTGGGTTTATGCTCGACATCTCGAGATAGATCGGCTTTCCCGCGTCTTCCGCGGCTCTCTTGAGATGGATACCGCCATTTCGGCCTCCTGTGAAGCCGACGGCTCCAACCCGTGAATCGCTGACAAGCCTCAAGCCGTCTTCATTCCCGATGTTATAGATCATTTGAACGGTGCCGCCCGGCAAGCCGATTGACTCAGAGGCTTTGCGCGCCTCTTCGGCAAGCAGCCTTGTCGTGTTGGGATGGAGCGGATGAGCTTTGGCTATCACTGGATTGCCGGAAGCAATCGCAGCAGCAAAATCGCCCCCGCTAATTCCATTAAACGCAAATGGGAAATTGTTGGGCCCGAAGACAATCACGGGTCCAATAGGCGCAAAGCAGGAACGAATGTTCCGTTCCAAATCAAGCGTTGGCCGTTTCCACGATTCTTCCCGAGCGGCCATCGCAGCTTGCCGCAATTGGTTCGTTGTCCGTGGCAATTCAACGTCTTTGAGGCGGGGTGACGCAGGTAGACCCGTCTCTTCGTGAGCCGTGGCAACGATTGCCTCTGCAGCGGATTCAATATTAGATGCGTAGGCTTCCAGGAACGCGGCGATGCGCTCCGGGACAACTTCACGAAGCTCTCGTGCGGCGTGCGCGGCTGCGGTCAATGCAATGTCGCAGTCGCTCCATTCGCTGACCGGGAACGGTGAGGCAATAGTCTCTCCCGTCGCAGGATTGGTCGCGTGAAAGCTGGTGGTTCCGTTGGCCTTTCGCCACTCGCCGTCAATCAATATCTGAGCAACATCCATCTTCGGACCTTCCATGAGTTATGGGTGCAGGTAAAGCCAACAACTGATCTAAGCGACGTGGTTGACAAGGGTACCGATGCCGCCGATCGAGATACGAACCTGATCGCCGCTCTTAAGGGTGAAAGCATCCGGAGGAATGATCCCGGTGCCGGTCAAGAGAAAGCAGCCGTAAGGGAAACTCTGGTCGCGAAACAGATATTCCACCAGGGTTTTCGGATCTCGCTTCATTTCACTCAGCTGAATTGCGCCGGAAAACTCAGTGCCGCCATCACGAAGGATGTTCAACGAAATCTCTGTATCGGAAGCCATCGGCTCATCTTGGATGAGGATGCCTGGACCAAGTGCACAGCTTCGATCGTAGACCTTGGCCTGCGGCAGATACAAGGGGTTCGCTCCTTCGATATCACGCGAACTCATATCATTGCCGATGGTATATCCGACGATCTTACCGCGCGGACTTACAACAAGCGTTAGCTCCGGCTCTGGCACCTACCATTTTGCATCCGCGCGAATCCTCACTTCAGACCCCGGCCCCGCTACTTTGTGCGCCACCGCTTTGAAAAAAAGTTCGGGACGTTCGGCGGAATAAACGCGGTCATAGAAGTCTCCGCCTCCAGCATCTTTCGACTCTTCAATGCGCGCGCTGCGACTGCGGTAATACGTTACTCCAGAGGCCCAGACCTCCTGATGTTCGATTGGCGCTTCCAGCGAGGTCAGATCGAAGTGAGTCTCAGGTGCGGTCTTGGCAAGGATCGGCTTCAGATACAGATGCAAATCGTCGCGGGCCAGAAGGGTATCTAAAGACTGCTCTGCGATGTTGAAATATCGTCCGCTCTCTTCAATAAACAGGCCTTGTTTCGTGCGATAGAGAATCAAAGAATTGCTCCTTCCAAAATTATCAACTCGCTCCATCTCTCAACTGGCGTCGCGAGGCTTCTCGCTCTTCTCCAAGAGGGTTGTGATCGAGTCCGTGTCGTAGACACAGCCGCCCCAAATTCCTCCACTGGCGTGCACCAGCGCTGCCCAAAGTCGAGTGTCGTCGGGCAGGTCCGGATGAGGATGAAGATCCGAGCGAGGCTCTCTGCGCTGTAACTCGAGGTGACCTTGCGGGGCGTCAAGGATATTGCTCGATGTCCCAATAAAGTTGACCGTACCAACTAAGCCTGTGCGGTCGATGACAATCTCGATCTGATCTCCATCTTGCAGCTTGCCTAACAGGCCTCCTGCAAGCGCTTCCGGTGATATATGACCGATACAAGCTCCGGTCGATACGCCGCTGAAGCGCGCATCTGTAAGCACCGCAACATGCTTTCCGATTGGCAATGCTTTCAACGCGGCCGTGATCTGATAGATCTCCTGCATTCCGGCTCCCGCGGGGCCGCTGCAAATCAATACCAGCACATCTCCTGCGACGACTGCGCCATTCTTGATCGCAGAGATCGCGGCAGCCTCTGTAACAAAGACCTTGGCTGGACCAACGTGCCTGTACTTGCCTTGGTTGTCGACAAGAGTCGGGTCGATGGAGGTGCTTTTGATTACGGATCCCTCAGGCGCGAGGTTGCCGATTGGAAAGCATACGGTTGACGTAAGTCCGCGCGACCGCGCGCGATCTGGAGCCATCACTACATCATCGGGATCAATCCCATCTTGTTCTACGAGATTCGTCCTCAGTTGCTGCCGCCTCGCACTATGCTCCCACCAATTGAGATTCTCTTCGAGCGTCTCGCCTGTCACGGTCATTACATCTGTATTCAGCAGTCCCGCGCGGCGCAAATGGAGCATCACTTCCGGAGTTCCACCGGCGAGGAACACTTGTACCGTGGCATAGTTCCCTGGTCCATTGGGGAGTGCATCTACAAGCCTCGGAACCTGGCGATTGATGTCTGCCCAGTCTGCCGCAACAGGCCGTCTGAGCCGCGCCGCATGGGCAATGGCTGGTAGATGAAGAAGAAGATTTGTCGATCCACCAAACGCGGCATGCACTACCATAGCATTCTCGATCGAGGCTTGAGTCAGTATGCCGGCGGTGCCAATCTCGAGCTGACGCAAGCGAAGCACTGCACGCGCGGAACGTCGTGCCGCATCCAGCCATATCGGCTGCCCGGAAGGGGCCAGTGCACTATGAGGCAGCGCCATTCCAAGAGCTTCTGCAACCACTTGCGACGTGGCTGCAGTGCCAAGAAACTGACATCCCCCACCCGGCGTTGCACAGGCGCGACAGCCCATCTCCGCTGCGTATTCGAGAGTGATCTGCTTCTGAGCAAAGCGGGCTCCAATGGTTTGAACCTTGCCTGCATCTTCGCCGCTCTCCGGCAGGAGAGTAACTCCGCCAGGAACGAGCACGGTCGGAATGCTTCCTGCTGAAGCAAGCGCCATCATCATTGCAGGCAACCCTTTGTCGCAGGTGGCTACTCCCAGCACGCCTGTTCTTGTAGGCAGAGAACGCATCAGTCGGCGCAGCACCATCGCCGCGTCGTTCCGATAGGGCAGGGAATCCAGCATGCCGGTTGTGCCTTGGGTGCGTCCGTCACATGGGTCTGTGCATGCGCCGGCGAAAGGTACTGCGCGGAGTGCCGATAATTCTCGCGCGGCCTCGGCAACCAGCAGGCCGACTTCCCAATGGCCAGTGTGAAAGCCAAGCGCAATGGGAGTGCCGTCGGGCGCTCGGACACCTCCATGGGTGCTCAAAATCAATACTTCAGGGCCGAGCAGATGCGCCGGATCCCAGCCCATGCCAACGTTCATGCTCAAGCCGAAGAGGTTTCCGGAAGGCTGGTTCAGGAGCATCTCTGGCGTGATCGGCAGCTGGCCGGAAGGGCCAGGGGCATGAGTCGCCACCGAGCTCAGCTTCAAGCCCTCGGTCTCCAGCACAGACGTTGCATCGATGACGTGAATGGTAAGACTCCTTGCCTATAAAGTGTAGTTGACGGGTGCGGTCCAATTTCGTTTCCAGCAGATGCTGGCACTTCGCAGCTAGTCGTCCAGCATGGCTGGCGGAAGAGTAGAGAGCGTATGCGTGGACACCGTGCGCATGCAGAAGATGATCGCGCCGGAGAGAACGAGCGAAACGGACATCAACAGGAATCCAGCGCGAGAATTGCCGGTCTGCGCCGTCAGCTGTCCCACCGACCATGTGCCGGCAAAACCTCCCAATGCTCCACAGCTATTGACGAGCGCGGTGACTTCGCCGGCTACATTCTTGGGGAGTATCTCCGGAACAATCGCGAAGAAAGGGCCGTAGGGAGCGTACATGGTGCTGCCGGCAACAATTAGAAATCCGTACGCCCACCAGAAGCTCTGTCCGGCCGTCATATAGGAACCGAAGAGGGCGATTCCGGAGACAACGAGAAAGGGCCATATGAACCGTTTGCGGCGAAAGCTCTTATCCGAAAGATGGCCGACCAGCAACATGAGCAAGATCGCGAAGGTATAAGGAACTGCGCTAAGCAGTCCAGTGATAGCGATGCCTCTTAGCGCGCCTTTTTGAATCACGGATGGCAGCCAGAGCACAAATCCGTAGACTCCCAGGCTCCAGAAAAAATATTGCACCGCAAGCAATATCACGCTCGGGTGTCGAATCGCAGCGGTCATGTTCTCAACCTTCGGCAGGAGCCACTGCTCGCGCGCTAATTGGTCGTTCAAAACGCTTCGACTCTCAGAGTTCAACCATGTCGCCTGATGCGGATGATCGCGGATTGTGAATAGCCAGATAAAGCCCCAAATGATGGATGGAATCCCTTCAAGGATGAAGGTCATTTGCCATCCGAAAGCACGGATCAGGTATCCCGTTGTCAGAGACATCCATAACACGGTTGTCGGGTTGCCAAGTATGAGCAGTGTGTTCGTTCGCGACCGTTCAGCGCGCGTAAACCAGTTGGTTAGAAGGATCAACATTGCCGGTAAGATGAAACTTTCCGCGGCTCCAAGGAGCAGTCTGTCAACCGCCAATAGCCAGAAGCTTCGTATCACGCCGGTGAGGGATGCCAAGACTCCCCAACTCACGAGCGCTGCAAAAACTAGGATCCGCGCACTCCTTCGTTGCGCAAACGCAGCGCCGGGGATCTGAAAGAGAAAGTAGCCGAGAAAGAAAAGCGATCCAAGCAATGCCGATTGCGAGTCGCTTATCTTCAGGGTCTTAGCAAGTCCAGCCGCGGCGCCAAACCCGTAATTGGTGCGGTCAAGATAGGCCAGACTGTAGGTAACAAAAACCGACGGCAAGATGAAAAGCCAGCGTTTCCGAAGCCCTTTGCCCGCCTGCAATGCGTCGGTGTACATCACTTCTGGCTCCAGGGCTTACGATGGCGTCGTCTTGCGCGTCGAGTGAACTTGTACTTCTATGTTGACATGCTACAAGGGAAAACTTATCTTCTTCGAGAACGAAGACGAGAGGATACGATGCTTATTGCGAATTGGAAGCCGATGATTGCCTTTTGTTGTATTTGTGCGATTCATACCGCTCTTGCACAACAGACCGATCACTACACTCCCCAGAGTTTGATGGAGCAGGCCAAACCATTGCTCGAAAAAGCTGCAAGCTCCACCGGTGCCGCCGGCGAAACTCTGCAGAAGTATGGTGTAGATTTCACCATGCTGAGTGTTCGAACCAAAGATGGTGCTGTTGAGTTGCATGAGAAGTTTGCTGACATCTTCGTTATTGTCGACGGCAGCGCGACATTGCTTTCTGGCGGAGAGCTGGAAAATCCATCGACCATTGGACCGGGTGAGATGCACGGCACGGCAATCCTTCATGCCACCAGTACGAACCTCGCCAAAGGAGATATTCTGCATATCCCTGCTAACACGCCTCACCAGCTTCTCATTCCGAAAAACGCCACATTGACCTACTTTGTTGTGAAGGTTAAAGAAAAAGACTGAACTCAGCCTCGCTCCGGCGTTGCAAGTAACGCCTACGGAAGCAGCCTCTCCGGGTGGTATCCGACCGGAGATGAATGCTAGAAATGTCTTGCATAAATCGCTTTATTCAACGATGAGCGAACGGAATCACTGTAGCTTTCCGACCCAACGATTGTAAATAGGATTTGCGAGGGCGAGTCTAAAGTGCGGCATCCGGGGCGCAGGCCGGTTGTGCTGAAATTGCGCCTTCATCCAGTGATTGCCGCTGGCGAGCCCATCAGACTTGGATAGCGCTTAACCACGAAGCAAGAAACTCGCGCAGCTGGACGGGAGGCCGCAGCCATATCTGGGCGGCTCCTGGTCTCCACTTTCTGCGAACAAGGACGGACAGGCCTCGATTCGCTATAGCCTCAAATGCATGTTCGTCGGTGGCGTCGTCGCCGAGATAGGCAACCGGCGCTTGAACGGGAAGCTCCTCGAGAATCATACGCAACGCGTCACCTTTGTGACGACCGGTGCGCAGTTCGAGGCCACCATCAAATTGAAGGAGCCTGAACGTAGGCGAGTCAGCAAATCGAGCGAGCAGTTCGAAAGCAACGTGGCGAATTCTTTTGACTGAATGTGGAGATACGCCTCGCCAATGAACCACAATCGCGTTCCGTTTTTCCTCAACTCGAACGCCGAGTTGCGCATCGTGGATCGCTTCTCTAGCCGAGGCAAGCGTCTCCAGTTGGAAACGGCCCATTTCTTCTTCTTCAAAGTGACCATCCGAAAACCGGCGCTCAGCTCCATGCAAACCCCATATTTCGGGCGTTACGCGGGTGCCCAACTGGAGAGCTACATCCGCGGCAGGTCTGCCAGTGATAATCGCCGTTCTCGTGCGGCCAATTCGTTGAATTTCATCCAACAAATTCGCGACCCCGGCCCAAGGTCTCACTTTGGCTGGATCAACGCGAAACGGCGCAAGTGTCCCGTCAAAATCAAGCAGCAACGCTGACTTCGTGGCTCCCGCCAGTGATTGAAAGAAATCGTCCAGTCTCAGCGCGGAAGAAGCCGCGGCATCTTCTTCTCCAGTTGCATTCGCAGTCCAATCAATCAGTGCCGCCAATCAATTTTCCTCTCGGTCTTGTTGCCTGTGGATTGAGCTGAGGTTCCTTACACCAACATCTGCTGCCGTTCCCGCGGAGCTCGTGAAAGAACCTCATCCTCGATGCGTACCGCGCAAACATCCGTTAATACGTTCGATGCCCATCGGTAGACATTGTGTTCCTTCACCTGAAGCCGCATCCGCTCCATACGCAGCCGCCGTTCGCCGTGGCTCATTTCCAGTCCTGTGCGGATGGCCTCAGTAACCTGCTGCACATCGTAAGGATTCACGAGCAGAGCGTCCCTGAGCTCCTGCGCCGCTCCGGCGAAGCGGCTCAACACCAGCACTCCGTCGCAATCCTGTCGCGCGGCCAGATATTCTTTGGCGACCAGGTTCATCCCGTCATGCAGTGAGGTCACAATGCAAATGTCGGCAGCCTGGTAGAACTTCGCAACTTCCTGGTGACTGCATTGCCGTTCAATCAATATGACGGGCTTCCATGTGGAGGTCTCGTATCGCCGGTTTATTCGTGCCACTGTCTCCTGCACTTGAATGCGCAGACCAGCGTAGCTCGGAATCCGTGTGCGGCTGGGCGCAGCGATCTGCACGAACACAACCTTCTCCAAATACCATGGGTGCTCTTCCAGCAAATGTTCGATCGCCAGCAACCGTTCGACAATGCCCTTGGTGTAGTCCATCCGGTCTACGCCAACCATCAACTGCATGCCTTCAATGCCAAGCTCTCGATGCAATTCACTGCGTGTGCGTTCCAGTGGTTCGAGGTCTCCAAACTGATCGCGCAGTCCCTCTCGGTGGATCGATGCCAGGCCAGCCGAGCCGAATCGTTTCTCCAGGTAGCGATCTCCTTCCAGGGAGTGCTCGTCCCACGCCACGCTAATTGGAAAGGGACGAACAAGAGAAAGATGGCCGCTACGCCGAATGCTGAACTGCTCCCAGTCCGTTCTTGCTTCAAGCGCGCGATCCACGGTTTCCAGGAAATTGTTGCAATGCGATTGAATATGAAAGCCAATTACATCGGCGCCCAGCAGGCCATCCACCAATTCGGCCTGCCACGGGCATATGCCGAAAGACTCAGCGTTGGGCCATGGGATGTGCCAGAAGATCCCTACCCTGGCGTCTGGTCTTGCCTTCTTGATCATCTGTGGCAGCAACGCAAAATGATAGTCCTGCACAAACACCACTGGATGCTCTGTGTCTTGCATCTCTTCAATTAGCACATCGGCAAATTTGGCGTTTACGCGCTGATAGTAGTTCCAGTCGCTGGCCCGGAAGATGGGGCGCGTGTGAGCGATGTGACACAATGGCCACAAGCCTTCATTGGAAAAGCCCTCGTAGTATCCAGATTCTTCTTCCGGA
>Ga0302308_10004284_pt1 | contig 11218 bp, 9 predicted proteins | sample III_Palsa_E3_3_FD_200531 | JGI IMG/M metagenome (GOLD analysis project Ga0302308, IMG submission 200531) | Peat permafrost microbial communities from Stordalen Mire near Abisko, Sweden - III_Palsa_E3_3 | ecosystem: Environmental > Terrestrial > Soil > Palsa > Peat permafrost | place: Sweden... | reverse complement strand
AAAATCTGCGGACGGTTCATCAGCGCAAAGATCAACAACAGGGGAACCCGATGGCGGTCCTTCTCGGGGACAGCCGGAACGTAGCGGTAGAGTTTGGCCTTATTCAGCGTCCATACCAATTCCTTGGGCGTCTGGGCGATCGGCGCCTTCGAGGTCATCACCCTGGTGACGGTCTTCAACCGCTCTTCGAGAATTGCGAACTGGTCCATTGCAACCGGTGCCTGTACCATGGTCTACCTTACCTTTCTCGCGTTGCGTCGCACTGGCTTCGCGATCGTGGTTCGCTTTGAAGTTCCACCGGCACGGAGCGATGTCTGCTTCGTTTGTGTGGTCTTCCTGGCAGCCTTGGGCGCCTTGGCTTCCGCCGAGGCAGCCGGCTTCTCAAGGGCGAGTAGCTTTTCGATCCGATCCAGTTTGGCATCCAGGTTATCCAGCAGCAGTTCAACATTCGTAAATCGCCCAGCAAGGCCAATAAAGTCTTCGCTCGTGGGCATATTGAGCTGTTGGAGCATCGTCAACATCGCCTTGTCTGTTGGCTCCTTAAACGGAGCAGCAACTGCCAGAAATCCATCCAATGCCGCGCCAGATGCCTTTGCATAGCCTTCGCTGTTGACCGTTTCGATCAGGTTCTTCGACCAGATTTCCAGATACGCATCCCGCATTTCGCGGAATGTCTCTGTAGGATCCGGCTGTTTCGTGGCTTCCGCCTCTGCTTCACTCATCAAATTCCTCCACTCAATGCGTCGAGCCTATACCCAAGAGCAGCCCCGGAGCAGTGACCACGTTCACGTTGCCGTGGTTTACTTGCGCCGGGCTGCTTTCAGGTGAGCAACCTTCAAATCAAAGGGTTTATGCGCTCCGTCTCGCGGCGAAGTTCAATATGTTCTTCTGACTCTCGACGAGGGTATCGAATCCGTGCTGCATCGAATCAGCAGCTGCCTCGGCTGGGGTTCCGGCCACGCCAGACTGCTTTTTGAATGTGTCGATAACCGTCTTGGTCTGCGCCGCCGAGAACTCAATCGCGTTCTTTTGTGCCACGGCTGCGCGTTCTACGGTCTCGTGGACAAACGTCGTTACGGCATCCGTTGCGCTCGAAATCGAGTTCATCCGTTCATTGGCAAGCGCCGTCAGTGTCTGGCTCTGTTCCAGAGCGAGGTCGATTGCGCCCTTTTGCAGGTCGACAAATTGCCCAAAGGCGTTGGCAACCAGATCCAGAACGCTGGGTACGGGGGTGCCCGGTACGATGTGGGCAATCTTTTTCCATGCGCCAATGAGATCCGTGTTCTGTTGCAGGGCCAGATCGAGGCCATTCTTCTGCGCTTCGGCGAGACGCTCCACATTCTTCGTGTACAACGCTGTGATTGTTTCCGTTACTTCTGTCTGCTTATCTTCTACGCTTGTGACTTTACGGGCCATATCATTCTCCTAAGAACTTCATGCTGCGCTCTATGCTGCAATGCAGCATGAACTAATGCTACTCCCTCCTGGGGCCTTGTCAAGGGGTAAGATAGGAAAATATATGGAGACTAAAGCCGTTCTCATCAAGAAGTACGAAAACCGGCGTCTGTACGACACCACCAACAGCCGCTATGTGAACCTCGACGAGGTGGCTCAAATGCTGCAGCGCGGCGAGGATGTAAAGGTGGTCGACGCCGCGACCGGCGAAGACATTACGCGCCTGATCCTGACCCAGATCATCGTTGAGGATGCCAAGACAACGGATTCCAACTTCCCCATGGATGTTCTGCGACAGATGGTCATCGCATCGGGGAAGGTCGGCCAGGAAGGTACCCTCAAGTACATGAAGTCAATCCTCGACTTTTATCAGGATACGTACCGGGTGATGGCCCCGCCGGTGAATCCGTTCGACTTCATGTCCGGGCAGGCCGCCGGGCACCGTGGGGCCGCGGCTTCCTCGCGCACGACTGCGACCGATCGCCCCGCGGAAGCCCCCCGCGCGGCACCCGTGGTGGCGGCCGATGCCCAGGAAGTTACAGAAATGAAGCGGCGCCTGGCAGAGCTCGAAGAAGTCGTCTCTCGTATCGCTCCGAAGCCGTCCCCCCGCAAGAAGAAAGCTCGCAAGCCGGTCAAGTGAGCCGGACACCACGGACAATTTCAACCTGTCCGCATAAGAGTGAGAGCGATTTTGCTACGCCTTCGCGTCGGTACTCCAAGCACCATTCCATAGCCTCAGGATGCCGAGCGGATTCGCGTCCTGCAAGGGCGCTGGAAGCGCTGATTGCGGCAGGCCCTGATAGGCCACTGGACGGGTGAAGCGAAAGATGGCCTGGGTTCCTACTGAGGTCGATCGGCCGTCGGATGTCGCGGGGTATGGACCACCATGCACCATGGCGTGGCATACTTCGACCCCGGTTGGAAAAGCGTTGAAGATGACTCGGCCGACTTTCGTTTCAAGTACGCGCAGCAGCTCGGAATTTTGTGCGAGATCGCTCTCCGTCCCGAGGATGGTGGCGGTGAGATGTCCCTGCAGAGCATGTGCTGCGTGAAGCATCTCCTCGGCACCACTACAGTGAACTAGAAGCGTTGTCGGGCCGAAGACCTCCTCCGAGAGTGAAGGGTCTGCGAAGAAGTTCTCACACGTAGTTTCCAGCAGAATCGGCTGCGCGGAGAAGCCAGCATCGGATGACTGTCCTACGGCCGTTTGCAAAGCTTCGCGCTCCGCCAGAGCTTTCCGATAGGCGGATGCAATGCCTTCGGTGAGCAGAGAAAACGCAGGGCCGCTGCGTGCCGTGCTCCTAAGACGCTCGGTGAACGCGGTAGAGTGGGATGCATTTGCGAACACCAGGCCTGGCTTGGTACAGAACTGGCCGCCGCCAAGGGTAAAGGACCCATAGAGTCCGTCGGCAAGTTGCTCGCCGCGTTCCTGCAGGGCGCCCGGAAGTATGAAGACTGGATTCGAGCTACCCATCTCGGCATAGACAGGGATAGGATCCGGACGCGTCGCCGCAAGATCCATCAACGCTCGGCCGCCGCGGAACGAGCCGGTAAAGGCGACGGCGCGGACACCCGGATGCTGCACCAGCGCTGCGCCAACACTATAACCACTATCGAAGAGGAGGGAGATAATCCCTGCCGGAAGATCGTTCGCGCGAATTGCTGACACGATGATGCGGCCTACGATTTCGCTTGTTCCGGGATGCGCAGGATGTGCTTTGACGATCACGCAATTGCCGGCTGCGAATGCAGAGGCCGTGTCCCCACCTGCCACGGAAAACGCAAGGGGAAAATTACTGGCACCAAAGACAGCGACTGGACCCAGCGGCCGTAGCATCGAGCGAATATCCGGTTTGGGCGGCGTACGTGCAGGGTCGCCGGTATCGATTCGGGCCATCTGCCATGAGCCTTCTTCGACAGCCTGCGCGAAGAGCCTGAGTTGGCCGCTGGTGCGCGCTACTTCCCCTGTAAGACGAGGCCGTGGCAACGCAGTTTCCAGATGCGCCTGTTCGATTAGATTCGATGCGGCGGCATCGATACCGTCCGCGATGGACCGTAGAAAGCGGCCACGCTCTGCTCCGGAAGTTGCAGCGAAAGCCGCAAACGCGTCGGTCGCTGCAGAGACAGCACGATCCACATCTTCGATCGTTGCAGAGTAGAACGTTGTCTCTAACGCGCGTCCATTCTGAGGGGAATAGGCGTGAAATTCCGAACCGCTTTCCGTAGTAACGTCCCCAACGACGAGAGATCGTCCCAATAATTCAACCCGTGATGTCTCTTTTGAACTCATAGATCAATGCTCCTACAGCGCGGCAAATGGCGATGACTTGACGGTTGGGTGATTGGCGAGCGCAACCTTCAGTACATGTTGCGCCTCTTCCAGCTCGACACCGTTTATCTCCAAACGCGGTGCACGGACTTTCGCGGAACCTGTGCCTGTTTCACCTTGAACCCACTTTATCAATTGGACGAACTTCGGCACGGTATCCATGCGGAGTAGCGGCAAGAACCAGCGATAAAGCGCAAATGCCTCCTGATGCCGACCAGCACTGGCCAGGTTGAAGAGTTCGACTGACTCTGCGGGAAATGCATTGACCAAACCGGCCACCCATCCCCGAGCACCGGCGTTGACACCCTCCACCAACAGGTCATCGACGCCTACGAAAATAGTCAAGCGTTCATCGAGAACTTCACGAATCGCGGCTATTCGACGCACGTCAGCACTCGACTCCTTTACAGCCTGAAGGTTCTCGTGTTCAGAGGCCAATTCCTTGATCTGCTCCGGGAGGAAGTCTGTCTTGTAGGCGACGGGATTGTTGTAGAGCATGCACGGAAGCTTCGTCGCGCCAATCACCGTTGAGACGTGGTATTTCATCTCACGCCAATCAGAGGTATAGACATACGGGGGAAGAACCATCAGGCCGTCACAACCGGCGGCCTCAGCTTCGCGCGCAAGCTTCACCGCGTTCGATGTGGAGAGCGCAGAGATAGACGCTATGACCGGTGTTTTCTTTCTGGCCGATACGTCTACGGCGGTCTTCAGAATTGCGAGTTTCTCGGCGTGCTCGAGCGTCGCACCTTCGCCGAGGGACCCCAGCATGACGAGGCCCGTGCATCCGTTCGCCAGCAACCAACCTGCGTGGTGTGCAAGAAAGGCGTGATCGACGGCAAGCGTGCTGTCGAAGGGGGTGGTCATGGCGGGCATTACTCCGAACCAGTTCATTGTGTCTCCTGAAACCTTGTTTGGTCCTCTAAAGACTCGCTATCGTTTTTCCCGAATGCACCAATCGGCACGGGAAAGATGGGTGGTCGGACAGAAGTGGAGCGCCAGCCAAACAAACTTTGCACGGCCGGACCGCATATGCGTCCCTGGCACGGCCCCATGCCGCACCGAGTCTGCAATTTGGCTTCAGTCCATGAAGTGTGGCTTTGCAATCGCGCGAAGTTTACATCCTCACACCGGCAGACGATGGTTTCCGGCTCCGAGAGTGAACAGACTTCAGGTCGTAAGCGAAACGCCCGATTCAACCTCCGACCAAAGGCCTGTTCTTTCGCACGCTTTCTGCGCAGGACAGACGAATAGTGTGCCTGGCCAGCGGCCGCGAGACCTGCAATCTCACCTTGCACCAGAGCAGCGTCGAGGCCCGCAATTCCAGTTGGCTCGCCCGCGCAGAAAACACCGGCAACAGACGTTTGCTGCTGCTCATTCACATCAACAACATCACCGTTGAGTTTGCAGCCTAGCAACTCAGCGAGCTCGGTATTGGGAACCAGGTGGAAGCCACAAGCCAGCAGATCGCAGGACTCGGCCAAGGTGCGCTTCCCATTCGTCATCCGCACCAGAATTCCTGAAGATGTTTTCTCCACGACGACCGGCCACCAACCAGTGCGATACGGGACGTTCGCTAATGCTGCACGGCAACGCATTCCCTGCCTGAGCTTGGATGGGTGTGACCAGAGGCTTGCCGCAAAAGGAACCAGCTGGCTAATGGAGGCCTGCTCCGCAATGCTTATCACTCTCGCGCCATCATGTTGCAGATGCGCAGCGACTGCAAGCAGAAGCGGCCCTGTACCGGCGACAATGACTCGCCTTCCCGTAATTGGGTAACCACCCTTTACCAAAGCCTGCAGGCCGCCTGCACCGACAACGCCTGGCAACGTCCAGCCGGGGAACGGCAGGAAGCGCTCGCGCGCACCGGTCGCGAGGATCAGGCGATCCCAGGCAAAGCTTTCCGGCATTGGCCCCTCTGGCGTGTCCGCGATCGTATGCAAAACACCTGGTCGCGGCGCATCGACGACGCGGCGTCCGGGAAAAAGCTTCGCACCGGATTTGTGGAAGGCCGCTCTTAGAGCCGCCTGCCTCGCATCTTGCACCTCCGGCCTGGCTGGATCGAGAGTCGTTGCGATATCTTTACGCCAGATCTGACCGCCCTCCGCCGCATTGTCGTCCAGCACTATCACTCTGCTCCCGTAGGTTGCCGCTGCGATGGCAGCAGCCATACCGGCTGGACCGGCTCCTACTACGAGCACATCCGTACGCTGCGGCTTGAGGTTCATGACTGCGTGTCCACCCGCATCCCCTCACGACAAACCAATTGGCACGTCCGCTGTTGGGTAACGCCGTCCACAACGGCACGGCATTCAAAACATATGCCCATGCCGCAGAGCGCGGTCCGGGGTTCTCCTGAAACGGATCTCCTGCAGGGCTCCCCTGCGGCCAGCATGGCTGCGCTGACCACCGAACCTGAAGGCACACGCGACGCCTTGCCATTGATCCAGATCGTGACTGTCTTCGATATGGATGCACCCTCAGACATGGGCCACCTCCTGCGAAGTCATGCGCGTGGGCAAGTAGGGCGATGCATCGATCTCGGCTGGCCGCCCAAGCAGATGATCAACAATCAAGCGTGCCGCACCAGGCGCGTTGGTGATCCCAAGGCCTTCGAAGCCAACAGCCAAAAATACGGAAGCATCTTCGGTCGGGCCAATCAGCGGCAACTTGTCAGGCGTTGCTGCACGAAATCCGGTCCAGGCGCGGATGCCGGAAATCCTTGCAAGCCCAGGCATGTACTCACAGGCACGATCCAACATCCGCCTAAGAATATTGTCTTCGATCCCGCAATCTTCATTGCCGAACTGGCGCGACGAACCGACGAGCAACTGGCCTGTCTGCCGAGGTTGAATATTGAAGGCCACTGAATCCTCCATCGATTTATGAGCGCTTTTCAGATAACCAAGTTCGACCAGCTGATGATGGACGAAACCGGGGTAGCGATCCGTGATGAGCAGGTGCCCCTTGCGACGCTGCATTCTGAGCCAAGGGAGTAACCGCGTGTCAGTTCCAGTGGCCACCACAATGTGCGGAGCAACATACTTGGCCCCATGGCTGAGTGCGACGGAACCGTTAACAACGCTGACCGCCGCATGTCCTCGCAACAATACCGCACCCATTCGAATCGCCTCTCGAAGGAAGAAGGAAGCAGCGGTGGGCGGATAGATGACAGCGTCCTCTGGAACCAGCAGACCGCCGGCGAGACCGGAGCGGAGATTAGGCTCCGCAAGCGCCAGAGAGCGCGCGTCGAGGACAATGGAATTTACGCCCGCCGCCGCATAGGTTGCGTTCTTGGCGTGTACTTCATCCATCTCCTCCATGTCCGCAGCAACCCATAGGGTGCCCCGTGTTTCATATTCGACCGTAGCGGGAAGCTGAGGAAGGAGGTCTATCCATCGCGAACGGGAGTATCGGGTAAGAGCTAGTTGGGCTGGCGAATCATCCATGACAACAAGGTGCCCCATCCCTGCTGCGGTTGCCCCGCCTCCCACTACTCCTGGCTCGATGATCGCGATGCGGAGGCCGACCTGCGCGCACTCATACGCGCACGCGCAACCTACGATGCCCGCGCCTAGAATTATGGCGTCGAAAGAGTGTGCCTCTCCTCGCATCAGAGTGCTATCCCCTCCGGGAACGGATCGGATGGATCAAACAGCAGTGTCGACTCAGCGGTAATCCAGGCATGGCCCGTAATCGTGGGAATCACAGACTGACCCTGCGGGGCCCCAGAATCTGCCTTCCCAGCCTCAACCTCTACAGAACCGACAAAAACAGTCCCGAGAATGCCTTCCTGCAGCCAGGGCACTCCCGGTTGTAGTGCACCACTCGCATACATACACGCCATCTTCGCGCTTGTTCCCGTGCCACACGGAGAACGGTCGAACGATGCACCGGGGCAAAGCACGAAATTGCGACTTGAATTCGAGGGGTCAACGGGCTTTGAAAAAAGCTCGATATGGTCGATCACAGCTCCATCTGCACCCGCTATGCCGGAATCGGCTAACGCTCTCCTGATTGCGGTCGTGACAGCAACAAGCTCCACGCGATTCGCAACACTCAAATTGTAGGCGTGCTCTCCAACCAGGAAGAACCAGTTGCCGCCCCAGGCGATATCGCCCACAAAGCGTCCGTACCCGGCGACGTCCACGGCAACAGCCTCGCGATAACGGTAGCTCGGGACATTCCGCACCGATACGCTGCCGTCGCCATGTAACTCTGTCTGAACAATGCCAACGGGCGTTTCAATGGCGTGCTTTCCCGGGGCAATACGCCCGAGGTGCGCCAGGGTCGTCACCACGCCAATGGTTCCATGTCCACACATGCCAAGATACCCAACATCGTTGAAGAAGATGACTCCAGCGGCATGGACTGGATCGACGGGATCGCCTAGCAGGGCGCCGACGATGACTTCCGATCCTCGTGGCTCGAAGATGACTTGCTTCCGAAGCGAATCATGCTGGTCGCGCAGCTGTTGCAAACGACCCTGAAGGTCCCCGTTCCCGAGGTCGGGTCCACCCCCGATTACGACCCGCGTAGGCTCTCCCTCAGTATGCGAATCAATTACCTGAAGCTGCATGGAAGAAGATCGAGGACTCACCATATACATAATTGTAAGCGGCGACATGACGCTAACGGACGCAGGGATCCGGGCCCTATTGGCTCCAGCAAAGCGGAAGCAGTTCGCGGATGGGCACGGCTTGTCGCTGGATGCGATGCCCAGTGGCAAGAAATCCGCTCCAGCAAGACCACTCGTCATGCCGTCTACCTAGGTCGGGCATTGGACGCGCTATGACGTTAGGTTCTCGGATGGGCGTTTCTCCGCCGACATCCCCGCAGTGTAATATTGCCGATCATGCTCATTGAGTTCGGATTCTTCCCAGCGCTCCGGGTCGCCCCGGCGCACGCATGGATCTTTGGCCTTGCGCTCACTCTTCCCGGGATCTGCGCCGGGCAGACACCTGGGCCCACGCCGCCATCGCAACTGATAGCACCGGGCAGTGAGAGACAGACGCCTCCGCACTTCGCGCCCAAGGGAGCCATCGAACGGCACTTCGAGTCCATGCATCCCAAACCGCGTCCCCAGATCAATGGTGCGGTTCCAGGTGCTCATCTTCTTGACCGCGCAGGCCTTCGCGCGGCAGCGGTCGGCGCCCGTACACAGCAGGCGGCGTTTCCCAAGGCCGCCCTTGGTTCGTCCGGCGCAGTTCTTCCAGGGTTGCAACTGCGGCCCACCCAACCTGGAGGGGAGATTCCCACCTCCGTCGTCACAGGCGACTTCAACAACGACGGCATCGCCGACTACCTCATCGCCAACGGCGCCACCAACGACCTCTGGCTCTACCTTGGCAAGGGCGACGGCACTTTTCAACTTCCGCATATCGTCCCGCTCAGCAAGGGGATTGCCCCCGTTTATGTCGCCACTGCCAGTCTGCGCAACAATGGGACGCTCGACCTGGTCGTCGCCGAAAACGATACTTCGTCCATTGGGGTGCTGCTTGGCAACGGCGACGGAACCTTTGGCTACGAGACCGAATACATGCTGCCCGAGCCGCCTAGCGCCCTGGTCATTCGCGACTTCAACCATGACGGCAAACTCGACGTTGCCGCCGTCCTCGTCACCGATATTGAGCCCACCACACAAAGCGTGCCCTACCTTGCACTGCTGCGCGGCGACGGAACCGGAAACTTCGCTGCGCCCGTCATCACCTCCAATGTCGGGTTCTACAGCACCGCATGGAACCTCGACGGTGCCGACGTAAATGGCGATGGCCTGCCCGATCTCCTCATTACCGGACCCGGCCTCGAGAACTCCCAGATCTACCTCAACAACGGCGATGGGACCTTCAGTCCGGGCGCTACCGTGATCTTGAACGGCCCCGCAAACCTCGGCCTCGACGGGCGACTCGCCGACGTCAACGAAGACGGCTGTCCCGATGCCGTGGTGGCCGACATCAACACGAACGTCTGGATCTCTCTTGGCGATTGCAAGGGGAACTTTGCTACTCCAACGTACATTGCCACCGGTGACAGCAACGCTTCCCTCCGGCTCGCCGACATCAACGGCGATGGCCATCTCGACATCGTCACGGCCGCCTACCCAGGCCTGGGAGAAAACAATGGCGAGGGCTTTGGCATGACGGCTGGCAACACGCTCAATGTGGCCTTCGGTGACGGCAAAGGGAACTTCTCTGTCAGCCGCAACTACGTCGGCATCGGTCAGTCCACCTCGCTCGCAACCGCCGACTTCAACGGCGACGGCAAAACCGACATCGTTACCGCTAACAACGACACCGATACCTCCTCCGTCTACCTCAACGACGGCACCGGTTCCTTCGGCTTCCCGCAAGGTGTCTTCGCCGGCATTGCCGGCCAAGGCGTCACCAATGCCCCCGCCACCTCGCTTTCCTTCGTCGACCTCAACAACGACAGTAAGCCCGACCTCTTTTTCCTCGACATAGGCTACAACGGCGAATACTACACAGCGTCTCTGCTCAACGATGGCACCGGCCGTTTCTCCGCACCCCTCACCACCGACACCGGCATCAGCGACACCACCAACGACCTCGGTGACTATCGCGTCGCCAGCTTTCGCGGGGCCGGCCACCAGGACCTCGTGGCCATCGGCACCAGCACCGCCTTCAGCAGCGCGTCTTCCTACATCCTGTTCATGCCCGGTAACGGCGACGGGACCTTCGGCAAACCCGTCTACGCAGCCACACCGAACGCCGGCGGCTCCATGACCACCGGCGACTTTAACAGCGATGGCAAGCTCGACTTCGTTGCTGTCGACGGCAGCGGCACAATGACCCTCGCCTCCTTTCTCGGCAATGGCGACGGCACCTTTCGCGCCGGCGCCACCCTCAACTTCACCGACCCCAACGAAACCATCGCCCGCGTCTATGCGTACGACTTCAACCACGACGGCAAGCTCGACGTCCTCGTCTTCACCACCACCAACGGCTACTGGACCAACAACTCCACGGTCTGGGAGTTTGATGGCAACGGCGATGGAACCTTCCAGGTGCCCCGCCAACTTTTCACCGACTTCCAACCTCTCGCCCTCGGCGACGTCAACGGTGACCACAACCCCGACATCGCTCGTTACGATTTCTTCTGGCCCACCAGCACCAGCCAGACCTACGGCCCTGCGAAGTTCACAACCTACCTCGGACAGCCGGACGGCACCTTCGTGGAAGCCAGCTCGTACGCGCCGTACAGCGGGATCCCTGAATCGGTCGAGCCTTTCTCTCAGGACGGCGACCCCCTCGCATCCTCTTTGCTCGGCGATTTCAACAACGACGGCAAGCTCGAGGAAGTCGCCTTTCAGCACCTCACCGGCTCAAACATGTACGCGCAGATTCTCATGGGGAACGGCGACGGCACCTTCACCCCCACCTACAACATCTATCCAACCTATCTGTACGGCTATCC
>Ga0302308_10004281_pt1 | contig 11226 bp, 10 predicted proteins | sample III_Palsa_E3_3_FD_200531 | JGI IMG/M metagenome (GOLD analysis project Ga0302308, IMG submission 200531) | Peat permafrost microbial communities from Stordalen Mire near Abisko, Sweden - III_Palsa_E3_3 | ecosystem: Environmental > Terrestrial > Soil > Palsa > Peat permafrost | place: Sweden... | reverse complement strand
GACGAAGGCCGCGCCATCGAGATCTACACCGGCAGGGTCGCCATCGACATCTTCTCCGACACATTTGCGCATGCGCTGCAGGCCACTCGCGAGCTGCTCCCGCTGAACGCGCCCGGCTCAGCCTCAGGCGAGCTGCCACCGCCCGTCTACTGCCCTGGCCTGTCCGGCGCGCAGAGCCCAGGCCTGGCACGCGTGATGGCCGACCTCCCCGGCCACGTCTGCCAGCAGACAGCCGCAACGCTCGCCTACGCCAAGCAGCTCTCCGGCTAGCCAGGAGCCACTCGCGCGACCGGCTTACCAATCTCCCGGCGCAGGCTCAAGAACGCGATCGATCCGATCACCGCTGGAACCCACAGCGAGATCGCCCTGTAGACAACGACCGCCGCGATCGCCACCGAGGACGGGCGCACGCCAAACAGCACGAGCATGCCCCACAGCGCACCTTCCACCGCCAGGAAGCCACCAGGCACCGGAACCGAGTTGGCCAGCATGCCAACCAGATAGGCCATCGCCACCACCCAAAACGAAGGCGTATGAGCAAAGGCCGCAAGGCACGCGTACAACACCAGATTGTCAAACAGCCAGTAGCCGACCGCACCCAAGAGCCTCCAGTCATGCGCGCGAATCAGGCCCACCGCGTCGTGCACGCCGCCGCTCACAGCGACCAGCGCCACCGTCAAACGACCGCCCCGCAATCGCCTACCGGCTGCCGCCCGCCGCGCCCATGACGCCAGCGCCAGCGTTCCCAGGATCATCGCCACCGCAGCCGCCGCCGGCAGCAGCGTGAGCAGAGCATTGCGCGAGCCCGAGATCACTCCCAGCCACATCGGCACGCCGATCACCACCACCGCACCCAGATTGACCGCGCTGGTGAGCACGAAGATCAGCACCGAGCGCTTCGCGATCCGCTCCACCGACACGCCCTTGCTGCGCAGCACCCACGCGCCCAGCGCAATGCCCGCCAGGCCACTCACCGACACAGCCGAGTTGACCGCAAGCTCCGCCAGCGAAAGCCGCGAGCTCAGGCTGCGCCCCAGGCGGCCAAAGACGAGATCGAACAGGACCACATAGCCGACGCACGAGAGCACCTCCAGCGCAATCCCCGCAGCGATCCACGGGATGCTCGCCTTGGCAATGCGATCGGCCGCTTCATCCAGGCCCGGCACACCCACCAGCAGCGCCACCAGCAGCGCGAAGAAGATCGCCAGGCTGATGATGCTGTTGCGCAGGGTGCGTGACTGCGTTGCCATCACCGCGCTGCTCTCATCGGTGCTGGCCTGCCGCTCAAAGGCATTGCCCTCAGACGCCGCCTCCTGATCGGTCTGCGACCGCTCAGCGATGCCTGCTCCCTTGGGGATTCTTAGCATTCTCTTCGCTCTTCCTTAGACACATGCCCACGCAATCCATCACGCTAGCCTCAGTACGCAGGGGATGCCCCCGATCATGGTTGAGCAAGCACGCATACTGGTCGTCGACGACGAGCCCGCCGTTCAGAATGCGCTGTTCCGTGCGCTTACGCTGGAACACTACGACGTCGCCAACGCCAGCGACGGGCACGAGGCGCTGGAGCTGCTTGGGAGCTCGCCGTATGAGGCCGTGATCCTCGACATCGCGATGCCGCGCATGAACGGCCTGGACGTGTGCAAGCGTCTGCGCGCGAGCGGCGACAGCACGCCCGTGCTGATGCTCACCGCACGCGGCGAGGTCGACGACCGCGTCGCCGGCCTGGACGCAGGCGCCGATGACTATCTAGTGAAGCCCTTTGCGCTGCGCGAGCTGCTCGCCCGCGTGCGTGCGCTACTGCGGCGCGCCGGCGATGACGGCAGCAAGCAGGAGACGCTCACCTTCGAGGACATAAGGCTCGACCTCAGCGCCCACGAGGCGTGGCGCGGTCAGCGGATGCTGCAGCTCACCCGCACCGAGTTCCTGCTGCTGGAGATGTTCCTGCGCCACCCGCGGCAGGTGCTCACGCGCTCAGCCATCTTCGAGAGCGTGTGGGGCTATGACTTCGGCTCAAGCTCCAACTCGCTGGGCGTCTACATGGGCTATCTACGACGCAAGACCGAGGTCGGTGAGGAGCCGCGGCTGCTGCACACCGTGCGCGGTGTCGGCTACGTGCTGCGAACACCACAATGAGCTTTCGTCGGCGCATCACCATCGCGTCCGCCGCCGCGGTCGCCGTGGCAGTGGTCCTCGCCTCATTGCTCATCTACCTGCTCACCTCCGCTCAGCTGCACAAGCAGGTGGATGCACAGCTACGCAATCGCGGCCGCGAGGCAGCACGACTGCTGCACTACCTCAACAGACACGGTGTACACCCGAGCGCAGCTCCCGGCGGCGTGCCTTTCGGGCTCACGCTCGGCGCCGCCCTCGCCAAAGGGATCACACCAGCTAGCGGAAAACCCAGCCAGACGCCGAGCCACCAGACCACCACGAGCAACCCCTTCGGCAAGCTCGCACCCGGGCCCGATCAGGTGCTCGGCTACCAGCAGGTGGTGAGCGCCAACGGCACAATCATGCTGCGCTCCGCTCACCGCATCTCGCTTCCAGTCAGCGCCAGCACCCGGCTGCTCGCAGCACACGGCGGCAAATCGTTGTTCAGCACCGCCTACGTCCATGGCACGCATCTACGGATCCTCACCGAGCCGCTAGGGGCTGGGCTCGCCGTGCAGTTCGCCCAGCCGCTCACCGAAGTGGACAGCCTGCTGAGCCGCCTGCGCCTGATCCTGGTGCTCCTGGTCATCGGCGGCATCGCGCTTGCAGCGCTGCTCGGACGCCTGGTCGCAGGCGCAGCGGTGCAGCCGCTGAAGCGCCTCACAGGAGCCGCCGAGCACGTCGCCTTGACACAAGATCTCAGCCGGCGGATACAACCCTCCGGCGAGGACGAGCTCGGGCGACTGGCCACCAGCTTCAACGCCATGCTCGATGCGCTCGAGCACTCAATGAGCGCGCTCGACGCGTCCGTGCACGCACAACGCCAGCTCGTGGCCGACGCCTCGCACGAGCTGCGCACTCCAGTCACCAGCCTGCGCACCAACATCGAGATCCTGCAGCAGCAGGGCCAGAACATGGACCCTGCAGACAGTCAGCGGCTGCTCGGTGATGTGGTCGAGCAGATCGAGGAGCTGACCATGCTGATGAACGATCTAATCGATCTCGCCCGCGGCGAGGAGCCACGCGCCGACGCCGAGGACCTGCGCCTTGACCTGCTGGTGCTAGAGGTCGTCGAACGGGCCCGCAGGCACGCGCCCGCAACACCATTGCAAGTGCAGCTCGAGCCGACAATCGTCACCGGCGTGCCCGCCAGGCTCGAGCGTGCCATCGGCAACCTGATCGACAACGCCATCAAGTACAGCCCGCCCGGTGAGCAAGTCGCAATTCGCCTGCAGCAGTCGGAGATCACCGTGCGCGACCACGGGCCAGGCATCTCTGTCGAGGACCAGCCACACATCTTCGATCGCTTCTATCGCGGCGCCGAGGCGCGCGGCCGACCCGGCTCCGGACTCGGCCTGGCGATCGTCCGCCAGGTCGCCACCCAGCAGGGCGGCAACATCACCGCCGAGCCCGCTCCCGGCGGCGGCACGCTCATGCGCCTGCTGCTACCCGCAGCAGAAACCGTGGCAGAAGTGGACGGCGATGGGCAGTATGCGGCGCTCGACGCCACCAGTCGATCCACCCCCGACACCTCACCAACGGTGGCCGGCTAGCGCACCGGGGCCGCCCTGCGGAAATCTGCCGGCGAAAGCCCATAGCGGCGACGAAACGCGCGCGCGAAGTGCGTTGCCTGGCGATAGCCCACCAGGCGCGCAACATCCGCCACCGGGATCGACTGCTGCTCGATCAACAACTCAGCCGCCACAGTCATGCGCCGCGCAAGTAGATCCTCGCGAAAGCTCAAATCGCCGAACTGCGCATACGCACGCTGCAGCTGACGGGGCGAGCTCGCCACCGCGCCAGCCACCATCGCAAGCGTCAACTCCATGCGGTAGTGGCGTGCAACCACCACCCGCGAAAGCATGTACAGCCGCCTGCGAGACGCGAGTGTGTCGGGGCGCATATCCCCCACTCCGACCGGCGCCCGCGGGCGTGACCATCAGCCGGCGTAGCGCAGCGCCACCCGCTCCACCGCGCCTGCGTAGGACCCGCCGAACAGCAACGCGTGCACGAGCAGCGGCAGCAGCTGGTAGAGCTCCACCCGATCCTGCCAGCCATCAGCCAGCGGCGCGACCTCCTCGTACGCATCAAACATCCGCCGCGACGGTGCGCCAAACAAGGCCAGCATCGCCAGATCAACCTCGCGGTGACCGCCATACGCCGACGGGTCGATCAGCCACGGCCGCCCGCTTGCGTCCGCCATCACATTGCCCGACCACAAGTCACCGTGCAAGCGCGCCGGCGGCTCCGACGGGCCGCACAGCTCATCGAGCTTGCCGCACACCCGCTCGATCGCATCAATCGCACGTGCCGATACCGCACCGCGCTCGCATGCGAGCCGCGCCAGCGGACGCAGCCTGCGATCGGCGTAGAAGCACGGCCAATCAGCGGCTGGCTCGTTGGATAGCCGCAGCGAGCCAAAGCCGCCTGAGCCCTCCCTCCAGCCAAAGCACGGCGCGCCCGACGCATGCGTAGCGGCCAGCCCCCGGCCCAGCTCCTCCGCGCCCGCAACGCCAAGCGCGCCCGACGGCGCCGACTCGATCCACTCCAGCGCCAGGTAACGCTCATCCACCTCCAGCACGCGCGGCGTACGCAGCGCACCCGGCTCAGCCAGCCATCCCAGCCCAGCAGCCTCAGCGGCATACTCGCCCGGCGCAGCATCCGCGCGTGTCTTCACAAACGCCTCGCCGCCGTCAGCCAGCACCACACGGAAGGCCTCGTTGATGTCCCCGCCGCCCACACGCACGACAAAGCTGGCGCCCGCAGGAAGCGTCACGTCGTCGCTATCCGGACAGCAGTTGCCCGGCGCGAATCTGCTCGAGCAAGCCCGCGCACGCAGCCTGCACCAGGTCGAACACCTCGTCAAAGCCACCCGGGCCGCCGTAATACGGGTCGGGCACGTCGAGATCCCCGCCTACACCATCCGCATCGCCAGCCATCTCGCTCGCCGGATCGAACTCGCGCAGCAGCCTCACCTTCGCGCGCTCCGCCTCGCCTGGCGCCTGTTGGCGAAGCTCGCGCATGTTCTCGCCATCCATCGCAAGCAGAAGATCAAAATCAAAAAAATCCTCGGGCCTAACTTGGCGGGCCGTACCGCCCAACTCGATGCCGCGCGCACGCGCAGCCTCAGAGGCGCGCTGGTCGGGCGCGCTGCCAACGTGCCATGCACCCGTGCCGGCCGAGTCGATCTGGACGGCACCCTCCATGCCCTCGCGCGCCACCAGCGCACGCATCACCCCCTCCGCGGTGGGTGAGCGGCAGATGTTGCCCAAGCACACAAACAGCAGCCGCACCGCTACTCCTCGCCGAGCTCCAGCACCGCCAGGAACGCCTCCTGAGGCACCTCCACGCGGCCCACCTGCTTCATCCGCTTCTTGCCCTCCTTCTGCTTCTCCAGCAGCTTTTTCTTGCGCGTGATGTCACCGCCGTAGCAGCCCGCGATCACATCCTTGCGAAACGCCTTCACCGTCTCACGCGCGATCACGTGCGCACCAATCGCCGCCTGGATCGGCACGTCGTACTGCTGACGCGGGATGCGCTTGCGCAGCTTCTCCGTCAACGTGCGCCCCATCTCATAGGCCTTCTCGCGGTGCACCACCATCGACAGCGCATCCACCGTGTCGCCCGCCAGCAGCACGTCCAGCTTGACCAGATCCGACGGCTTGAGCCCGCTGAGCTCATAGTCAAGCGACGCATAGCCACGCGTGCGCGACTTCAGCTGGTCAAAGAAGTCCAGCACGATTTCCGCCAGCGGCAGCTCATAGGTCATCTGCACCCGCTCCGGCGAGAGGTAGTGCATGCCCGTGTGCTCACCACGGCGTTCCTGGCAGAGCCCCATCACCGCGCCCACAAACTCTTTCGGAGCGATCACCGACGCCGTGATGAACGGCTCGCGGATCTCCTCGATCGTGCCCGGGTCAGGCATGTCCGACGGGTTATGCACCTCCAGCTCCTCGCCATTGGTCAGCGTCACATCGAACTCCACCGACGGCATCGTCGCCAGCAGCTCCAGGTCGTACTCGCGCTCCAAGCGCTCGCGCACGATGTCCATGTGCAACAGGCCCAGAAAGCCACAGCGAAAGCCAAAGCCAAGCGCATCAGAGGTCTCCGGCTCCCACGACAGCGCCGCATCGTTCAGCACCAGCTTCTCCAGCGCATCGCGCAAGTCCGGGTAGTCATCAGAGTCGATCGGGAACAGGCCGCAGAACACCATCGGCTTGACCTCGCGGTAGCCCGGCAACGGCTCCGACGCTTCGCCAGGGTGGCCGTTGCGGCCGGAGCCCGCGCCACCGCCTGCCTTGGCGCGGGTGGTCAGCGTGTCGCCCACCCGCAGCAGCGTCACATCCTTCAGTCCCGTGATCAGGTAGCCCACCTCGCCCGCCGCAAGCTGGTCGGTGGGCATCATCTGGGGGCTGAAGAAGCCAATGTCGTCGATGTCCGCCTCCGTGCCCGTTGCCATCGCGCGGATCGCCTCGCCCTTGCGGAACACGCCATCCACAACCCTGATGTAGGCCACCACGCCCCGGTACTGGTCGAACTCCGAGTCGAAGATCAGCGCCCGCGCCGGGCCATCCGGGTCCCCGTACGGCGGCGGCACGCGCGCGATCAGCTCCTCCAGCACCTCCCCCACGCCTTCGCCCGTCTTGCCGCTGATCTTCAGGATCCCCTCCGGCGGCTCGCCAATCAGGTCGCTGACTTCCCCCGCCACCCGCTCCGGCTCCGCGCCCGGCAGGTCGATCTTGTTCAAGCACGGGATCAGCTCAAGGCCCGCGTCCACCGCCAGGTAGGTATTGGCCACCGTCTGCGCCTCCACCCCCTGCGCCGCGTCGACCACCAGCAGCGCGCCCTCGCACGCCGCCAACGAGCGCGACACCTCATACGTGAAGTCCACGTGTCCAGGCGTATCGATCAGGTGCAGCTGGTAAGTCTCGCCGTCCTTGGCCGTGAAGAACACGCGCACCGCCTGCGCCTTGATCGTGATCCCGCGCTCGCGCTCCAGGTCCATCGAGTCCAGCAGCTGCGCGCGCATCTCGCGCGCTTCCACCGTGTGCGTCAGCTCCAGGATGCGGTCCGCCAGCGTCGACTTGCCGTGGTCGATGTGCGCGATGATCGAGAAGTTGCGGATGTGAGCCTGGTCCATAGGTCGAGCTACAGCGTAGATGGCACCCGACCCGCTAGCGTTAAAGGTCCGGCGGATCGCCAACTCGACGAGGACTCATTCAGCCGCGGCAACGCGCCAGCTCTCGGGCCGGCGGCCTGTCCAGGTGTCGAGAGTGTTAAGCCGCCCAGGCGAAACACACAGTCCTGGGACGTATGTAGTAAGCGGCGATCTATGTTCGGGCGCAAGCCGGGTGGGCTTTGGCTCACCCGGCCTCTGCTCGCTGCCGCTCAACCCGCAGGTATTAGGCGCGACCTAGCCGCGCCCGGATCAGGGTGCTCACCTGGTGTGCCTCGGGGATACGCATGGCCAGCACGGCGCGTACGTATACAACGAGGCCAACTGCAGCCGCCCCTCCAACACTGATGATCTGGGCTGGCAAGGAGCCACCGAGAACACCGTCGAGGAGTTTCCAGACGCCCCATGAGACACCAGCCAGCAAGGCAGACGCAACGAGTATGCGCGTCGTGATCATCGTGGTCTGAGCGCCCTCCAGGCGGCCGTTCAGGCCGACGCGCAGACGATAGAACTGCAGCCCTGTCATAACGATGTTGGCGACGATGGTGCCGAGGATCAGTCCGGCGATGCCGAGCGGCTTGTACAGCGCAACGCTGACAATGATGTCCACGACGATGTTCATCGCGGCCAGGCTCGTGGGGATCCACGGCCGTTGCACGGCGAAGAAGGTCCTCGTGAGCAGGAGATTCAGGCCGCCGAATGGCAGGCTGAAGGCAAACCAGAACAACGCGATCGCAACCAGATGGGTGGACTGCGCGTTGAATTCGCCGCGCTGGAACACGAGCCGCACGATCGGCGTGGGCAGCACCAGGTTGATCTGGCGCATTCCGCTACCCACGGTGCGGCGCATCGCGGCCGGGTCACGGCTCGAGGCCATGCGGCTGAGCACTGGGAACAAGACGGTGGCGACCGCCACGCTGAACATCCCTTGCGGGAGCATGTAGATGCGAAACGCGTTGTTGATCGCGCTCGGGGCTTCTGTAGATACGAGGCTGCCGAAGGTAGCGTTGATCAGCTGGTCGAGGTTGACGATCCCCAGGCCGAGCATCACAGGGAGCATCAACGTGAACACCTGCCTGATACGCGGGTCGTGCCAGTCGATGTGCACCCGCAAGCGAAAGTCGATCCGCCTGAGTGCGGCAAATGCCAGCAGCACCTGCACGACCGTGGCTGCGAGGATGCCAATGGCGAACGCATAGATCTTGTCTTCACCGTGAAAGTGCGGTGCAAGCAAGACAAGCAGCACGATGATCACGATGTTCCACACGGCCGGCGAAAGCGCAGGGATCGTGAAATGGTCATACGACTGCAGGACACCCACAAGCAGGCCGTTCAGCCCAAGCAGCAGGATCACCGGGAACAGCACCCGCGAAAGGCCCACCGTCAACCCGTTCAGATCATGCCCAAACTTCGGGCCGATGAACAGCGGCATGATCAGCCCCGCGGCAAGGATGAACACCGCCGTGATCGCCCCCAGCCCGATGAGCATGATCCAGAACAGGGTCGATGCAAGCCGTACGGCCTCTTTGCGGTGGCCCTTCTGGAGCAGGTCGGTGAATACGGGCACGAACGCCGCTGACAGCGCAGATTGGGCGAACAGCTGGGCTATGTAGTTCGGGACCTGATAGGCAATCGCGTAGGCGGACGCGAAGCCCGTGGTCCCGAAGTAGCCGGCAAACACGATTTCGCGCAGAAGCCCCACAACCCGCGAGAGGCCTGTGAGGAACGAGAAAATCGCCGTGTTGCGAGCGATCCCTCCACCCCCCCCGCCGTCCTCGGGCAGCTCGGGAACGACCGGCTCCTCACCAAAGGCATCTGCGCTGACGGACAAGGCCGCTATAGTACGGCGCTCTGCGGCGCGCCCGGGCCGTCTCTTGTGGCGCCTCCCAGCCAGAGCTATGGCAAACATCCATTCACAGAAGAAGCGAATCCTGCGTTCCGAGCGCGAGCGCCTGGAGAATCGCCTCTACACCTCGACGATCAAGACCCACTTCCGCAGCCTGGAGTCGCTCGTGGAGAGCGGCGATGAGGCGGCCGCTGCTACGCATCGCGAGCTGGTGAGCACGATCGACAAGGCTGTCAAGCGCGGCGCGATGCACAAGAACACAGGTGCTCGCAAGAAGTCACGCGCCGCACGCACGCTAGCCAAGTCCGCTAGCTAGCAATAGTCTCGATCGCGTGCAGGGCGAGGGTGTCTTCACCCAGCCCACTGAGCGCTGTACGACTACCCGTTAGCGGTGCGCCTCCGCGGGTGTCGAGCTCCAGGTCCGCGAGCGCAGCAAGCGCGCTGCGCAGCCGCTCGATGTCGCTCTTGGCCACATCCGCCACGAAGCGCTCCGCTGCGCGTGCGGGCATGCGCAGACCACGCTTGATCTCCGCGACCGACTCGCCCGCCTGCAGGCGGGCGGCCACCGCCACCGCATCGCGCAGCCGCTGCGCCATCAAGTAGGTCAGGCCCGACAGGCGCTCGCCCTGCTGACGCAAGCGCAGATAGGCCAGCGTCGCCTCACCTCCATCGCCTCCTACCAGCGCATCCGCTAGCCCATATGCCCGCCACTCGGTCGAGTGCGCAGCACGCCGCTCGATCTCCTCCACGCCGATCTGTCTCGGCTTGGCCGCGCCTCCGTCACCACTGGCGACAACCATGTCCTCCGCAGAACCACCTTCGAGCGCCAGCTTCTCGAGCTCCCGCAGCAGCCGTTGCTGGCGCTCGCCCACCTGCGCCACCAGCGTCTTGGCAGCAGCCGCGTCCAGCGACAAGCCCAGTCGCGCCGCCTGCTCGCGCACCCACTTGGCCAGCTCCCACGACTTGACCGTCATCTGCGCCACCACCTGGCCACCGGCGCGCTTGACCGCGTCGTGCAGCGCGGCAGGAGCCTTGGCGCGGGCCTCCTCGCGAGCGAACAGCGCGAGCGTCGTATCCGGCGGCATCGCCTTGATCGCCGCAGCCAGCTCCTTCTCAACGTCAGCTTGGCGCCAACGCTCGACGCCTTCGACCACGATCACACGCCGGCCAATCGCCAGCGTCATCGCAGCGAGAGCCAACGCCACGCCCGCTGGCGTGGCCGCATCGCCTTCGAGCAACTCAACGCTCGCGCTGCCACCCAGCCCACCTTCCGCCAGCGTTCGCAGGCCGGCCCGACGCTCCGCCACTGCGCCGTGGTCATCACCGTGGATCAGGTAGGCGGGCTTGAGGTCTGGCATCCGTCTAGCGCACCACCAGGTTGACGAGCTTGCCTGGCACGACGATCTCCTTGACAACGTCCTTGCCATCGATGTGCGCGAGCACGTTGGGCGCCGCGCGGCAGAGATCCTTGAGCTGCTGCGGGCTGGCATCCGTGCTGGCCTGCACCCGATCACGGACCTTGCCGTTGACCTGGCAGACGAGCTCGTAGGCCTCACTCTCCAGCAGGGACTCCTCAGCCTGTGGCCACGGCTGCTCCCAGACACGCTCGCCCGTCAGCAGCGCGTAGATGTCGGCGCACACATGCGGGGCGAACGGGAACAGCAGCGAAGCTGCGTTACCGAGGGCAAAGCGCAGCGTCTCAGCTGTGACCGTCTCGCGCAGCCGCGAGCAGTCGTTCAGCAGCTCCATCACCGCTGCGATCGCGGTGTTGAACGCGAACCGCCGCAGATCGCCGCTGACCTTGTCGATCGCCCAGTGCGTCTTGCGCAACAGCGCGAGATCCGCGCCCTCAGCGCCGGCCACTGACGCGAGCTCAGCGCGCGGAGGGCCGACCCGCTCAGCCGTCTCCGCAGCCAGACGCCACAATCGTGCAAGGAACCGATGCACCCCATCGACGCCCTCATCCGACCAATCAGCATCCTGGTCGGGCGGGCCGACGAACAGGATGTAGCAACGCGCAGTGTCAGCACCAACGCGCTCGACGATCGAC
>Ga0302308_10004279_pt1 | contig 11226 bp, 3 predicted proteins | sample III_Palsa_E3_3_FD_200531 | JGI IMG/M metagenome (GOLD analysis project Ga0302308, IMG submission 200531) | Peat permafrost microbial communities from Stordalen Mire near Abisko, Sweden - III_Palsa_E3_3 | ecosystem: Environmental > Terrestrial > Soil > Palsa > Peat permafrost | place: Sweden... | reverse complement strand
TAAAGCATTGGAAGAGCAAGGGTTACCGGTAGATGCGGTGTCGCTGGTGGTGGGGCGGGAGCGGGTGACGGAGTTGCTGGGGATGCATGGGTTGATCGATATGGTGATTCCGCGGGGGAGCAAGGCGCTGGTGGAATATGTGCAGGCGAATACGCGGATTCCGGTGCTGGGGCATGCGGAGGGTGTTTGTCATATTTATGTCGACCGGAGCTTTGATGAGGGGATTGCGCTGCGGGTGATCGAGGATGCGAAGACGGATTATCCGGCGGCTTGTAACGCAGTGGAGACGGTGCTGGTGCATCGGGAGGTTGCGGCGGGGTTTGTGCCTAAGTTATTGGAACGGTTGCGTTTGCGTGGGGTGAAGGTGCGGGGGGATGTGGCTGTTCGGGGGATGGACGGCGGGGTGGGTGAGGTTGAGGACTGGCATACGGAGTTTGGGGAGCTGGAGGTGGCGATTGGGGTGGTGGATTCGCTGGATGCGGCTATGGAACACATTCATGCGCATGGGTCGTCGCACACGGAAAGCATTGTTACGGAAGATGTTACGGCCGCTGAGAGGTTTCTGCGGGAGGTGGATGCGGCGGGGGTTTTTCATAATGCTTCGACGCGATTTTCAGATGGATTTCGCTATGGATTTGGGGCGGAAGTGGGGGTAAGTACCAGTAAATTTCATGCGCGGGGGCCGGTGGGGTTGGATGGGTTGACGACGTACAAGTATGTGCTGCGTGGGCATGGGCAGACGGCGGGTGAGTATCGGGGGGTGAATGCTAAGTCGTTTACACACAAGCGTTTATTGGGCGGGAAGGGCTGATGCGGGTCCTTGTGGTGGGGACGGGGTTGATTGGGGCGTCGGTGGGGCTGGCGCTGAAGGCGCAGGGAGTTGAGGTTTTGGGGTGGGATGCTGATTCGGCGGAACTGAAGAAAGCATTGGAGATAGGGGCCATCGACGAGGCGCTGGCTGGGCGTGAGGATGTGCTGACGCCGGGGTTGGCGGACGTGTATGTGCTGGCTACGCCGGTGTTGCCGATACTGGACTGGATGCAGAAACTCGCGCCAGTATTGGGTGAATCGCAACTTGTGACGGATGTGGGGAGTACGAAGCGGGAGATCTCGTTGATGGCAAAGGAGTTGTTTAATCAGCCTGGGAGGGCGGGGTTTCTGCCGGGGCATCCGATGGCGGGGAAGGAGTCGGGTGGGGCGCAGTTGGCGGAAGTGCTTTTGTTTCAAGGGGCTACGTGGTTGTTTTCGCCGCTTGGTGGGGAGGTTTCGGAGCTTGAGGGGGAGTGGCGGAGTCTGGTTGCAGGGATGGGGGCGGTGGTGAGGGACATCGATGCAGCGAGGCATGATGAGGTTTGTGCCTGGGTTTCGCATCTGCCACAGATGGTTTCTACTGCGTTGGCGGCGCTGCTGGAGGATACGTTTGCGGGTGATCCTGAGGGGATGGAGGCGGTGCAAGCTATTGGTGGCAGGGCACTTAGGGAGACTACTCGTTTGGGGGCGAGCCCTTACAGCATGTGGCGGGATGTTGCGCTGACGAATACTGAGGCTATTGGGGGGACTCTGCTGGCGCTGGAGCAGCGGTTGCAGCATGTCCGGGAGAACCTCCGTACGCCGGAGTTGCGGGAGGAGTTTTTGACGGCGAACCGGTTTCGGGCGAAGAGGGATAAACGCCAGTAAAAAGGCTGTTTTTATGGTGTTTTGCATGGAGGGGTCCGGTGCCTGGGACGGTGTCGGACGGGCCTTTTTACGGTGATTTACGGTGCGAAATTGGGTTACGGTGAAATGGGGCTTTTTTAGGGTGTGGGTGGGGAATCGTCAATGAGGACGCGGAGTTGACGGTGAGGGATGTGGCGCGGTGAAATCCACAGCTCAAAGGTGAGGTGTTGGGCACCCAAATTTTGGGTTGGATGGGCCACTTGGCGGTCCTAAATCCAGCCAGCCCGGAGCTTCCGTTGCGGCGCGAAGGAAAGCAATTCAGTCGTTCCAGCTGCGCCTCCACTCCGGCCTGCGGCAGCAAGGTAGGCGTCTTCGACGCGGGTCTTATTGGCACGGCTGAAGCCATGCCCCTTCGAGGCCGTGGTGGGCCTGAGGGATGGCGGGAGCGATCGCGCTGCACGATGTCACCCATCTAAACGAGATGTGGGGCACCCGCACCCGGCACCCGGGAGTACATTCGCTTGATGGATGAGGGAACGATCGCGGTGTAACCGACTGCGGGGTGAATATGCGAAGAGGTTCTATGTGCGCCTGGTGCGGCGGGGGATGGGAGCGACTGGCAGGAGTGGGGCAGTGAGCTGCTCGTAGAGCTGGAAGAGAAGTTCGACGCGGGCCTGATCGTCGGGGAAGGGCTCGGGGCGGTAGAGGCGGTCGACGGCACGGTCGAGGGCCTGATGGGCTCTGAGGAGATCAGGCGGCATGAGGAGTGGGTCGTAGAGCGCAGCGAGAGTGGAGTCTGGAAATTGGGCACGGGCGTCGAGGACAGCTTGCGCGAGGGTTTCGATGCGGGTGCGTTGGCTGTTGGCTGTTGGCTGTTGGCTGTTGGCTGTTGGCTGTTGGCTGTTGGCTGTTGGCTGTTGGCTGTTGGCTGTTGGCTGTTGGAGATGCTAGTTGGCCACGGAAAGTTGTTATAGACGAGCGTATTTGAATAACGGAAGTCGGATTTGAGGCGGCCTGCGACGCGCTTGACCCAAGCCATGTGCATGGCGGAGGTTAAAACGCCGAAATGGTAGAGGGTGGCATTGGTCATCGAAGAACAACTGTCATGCACAATTACTTCCGGGGGAAAGTAACCAAGAGGGATGTACCGGCGAGTTTCGGAACTGTGCCGCGGAAAGCAGATGTACTCAGTTTCAGGCTGCCGTATTTCACCGAAAAGGGTTGGAGTATTGGCGAGTTCTTTGGTTGTTTCTCTTGGGCTGACGGCTCGAAGTTCTCGAACTTTTTCCACCCGTTCTTTGATGAGCGGCAGTTCGCGCAGTTCAGCGGGAGATGCTCCGACCAGCCAGAGGCAGTAGCGTTTGCTGCCGTTTAGCATTTCGTCTGCGCCGATGAAGTTGCGCACGAACTTGCGGGCTTTGGGCTCTTCCCGCAGAAGGTCTTCGCGTTCTTCTTCGGTGAGGAGCAAGTGTTGGCCGTCGTTGGGCATATTGCCGAACGCAATTTCCGGCACGGTAGAGAGTGGCTTCGTTCTTTTGGCGAGTGTTACGTTGCCACCAGTAACAAGGTATGGACCGATGTTGGCAACGAGTGATGAATTCAAAACATCAGAATCAACAGCTTGGACGAAGAGTAGTTTTTGCTCGCGGGCGTGCTGGCTGAAGCCAATGATGATGACGTGTACATGGGCCTTGCCGCGAGCTTCGCTGGTCCATGTAAAAGTCTGGTAGGCGAAGTTGATGGTGAGATGAAAGTTGGAGAAGAGGTAATTCCAGAGGATGCCGGGCTGCTCGCCCTGAGCGATGGAGTTTGTGGAGACGAAAGCTGCTTCGATGTCCGTCCGATCCATATAGCGGGCAGCTTTGATGTACCAAGCCGTCACGTAATCGAGTACGCCCGAGCCTGAGATGCCTCCGGCCTCGCGTATGACGCGAGCCATATCGGTCTTCTGCTCTCCATTCATGAGTGACTTGCCGATGAAGGGTGGATTGCCGAGCACGTAGGAGCACTCGGGTGCAGGAAGTACATCGTTCCAGTCCATACGGAGCGCATTGTCTACATGAATGTGTGGAGTACTGCGTAGAGGCAAGCGAAGGAAGTGCTGTCCGAAGGCCTCGTGGATGCGCATGTTGCTCTGGTGATCCATGAGCCAGAGGGCGACTTCAGCGATGCGGGCGGGCCATTCTTCGATCTCGATGCCGTAGAACTGATCGACGTTGATGCGCGAGAGGCGGTTGACTTCGTCGAGGGTCATGTTCTGTTGGCCCTGGTTGATCTCTTTGAGGAGATCGAGTTCGAGGAGACGGAGCTCGCGGTAGGCGATGACGAGGAAGTTGCCGCAGCCGCATGCGGGATCGAAGAACTTTAGCGTGGTGAGCTTCTCGCGGAGGGCATCGAGACGGGCGGTACGGCGAGTCGAGCGGTCGGCGATAGAGGCGTTGAGTTCGGCGCGGAGGCTATCCATGAAGAGCGGGCGGATGAGCTTGAGGATGTCGCGCTCGGATGTGTAGTGCGCGCCGATGTGGCGGCGTTCCGGCGCAGTCATGACGTCTTGAAAGAGAGCGCCGAAGATAGCGGGCGAGATGCGCGACCAGTCAAAATGAGCGCAACTGAGGAGGGCGTTGCGCATGTCGGCGTTGAAGGCGGCAAAGCGCAGGCGCTCCGTGAAGAGTTGGCCGTTGATGTAGGGCATTGCGGCGAGGGATTCGTCTGTGTTGTGCTGGCGGTCTTCCGTGGGTGTATCAAGGACTTCAAAGAGCTCGGCGAGACGCGCGCCGAGATCGGAGCCGTCGCGACTGGTGCGTTCTTCGATGTAGAGCTGGAAGGAGGTTGGTTCAAAGATGCCAGTGTCTTCGGCGAAGAGGCAGAAGAGGATGCGGACGAGGAAGCGTTCGAGATCGTGGCCGCGATAGCCGCCGGCTTTGAGGGTGTCGTGAAGAGTCGCCATGATGGCGACGGCCTTCAGGTTGATGGGGTCCTGCTCGGTGAAACGGTGTAGGGTGTAGCCGGGGATAAAGGCGAAGGCGGCTATGCTGCGGTGCAGTTCCGAGAGCGGGAACTCGATGCGGTCGTAACGCAGGCCGTGGAAGAGTGGGAGATTCTCTTCCCGTTCGGGCTCGAGATCGTACAGAGCGAAGCGTTGGAAGTCGGAGAGCAGGATATAGCGTGGGGCTTCGTCTTGTCGGCCCGAACTGATGAGGTCGCGGATGTAAGCGAAGGCCTGGCTCTCGGCGGTATCCAGCGAGTGGCCTGCGGTTTTGTGCTCTACCAGCAGCTTTCCTGGCCAGAAGAGGTCGATGAAACCGGTAGTGCCAGTGAGGCGGCGGATGGGCTCCTCGAAGGTAGCGACGACGCGCCGGGAGATGCCGAAGATATTGAAGAATTCATTCCAGAATGTTTGCTTGTCCGCTTGCTCGCGGGTCGCTCCTGACCAAGCCCTTGAGAAGGTAAGGGAGTTTTGCCGAATTTCGTTCCACGAGATATTAGGCATCGATGCTCATGGTACGACGGGAGGGAGTTGGATGCAGGTGTGGAGTTTGATGCCGGTGCGGAGGAAGGCAATTTGGTCGCTTCGCCTGCGGCTTCGCTCCGGCCCTCGGCAGAGTGGTGTCTGCGACGCGGGTTGCTGTTTGAGGCCCTGAAGTTTCGGGTTACCTAGAGGTTTAGGTGCGGGCTAGAAGCAGATTCCCTTCGGGAATGGAAAACTAGAAGGGCAACGGGAAAGGCAAAAAGCAGACGGAGGGTGGGTAGTCGCGAGCGGAGTTTGGTGCCGGTGAGAGGAAGGCAATTTTGTCGCTTCGCCTGCGGCTGCGCTCAGGCCTTCGGCAGAGTGGTGCGGCCTTCGGCCGGGTTGTTTGGCACGGCTGAAGCCGCGCCCCTTCGAGGTTGTGGTGGGGCTGGGATGGTGGGGTCGCGCTTTGGGGGGTGGTGCCTATCTCAGAAGCGAGATTGGGGTGCACGGCTTCCGTAAGAACGAGCAACGGCAAGAGCGAATACGGAGATTCCTCCGCTGCGCTGCGGAATGACGGCGAAAAACGAGCAACTACAACTGCAGATTCCTGCGGAATGAAAAAGAACAGCAACAGCAACGGCAACCGCAACTGCACTGCAACTGCAGATTCCTGCGGAATGGAAAACCAGAAAGGCAACGGGAATGGCAATGGCAACCGCAACTGCAACTGCAGATTCCTACGGAATGGAAAACTAGAAAGGCAACGGCAAAGACAACAGCAACGACAACAGCAAAAGCAGATTCCTACGGAATGACAACAAAGAGTGCTTGTGGGTGGTTGAGAGTGCTCGTGGGGTCGTTATTTGATGGAGGAGAGGCTGGGTTGTAGCCAGGAAAAGAAGAAGCTGCTGAACTCGGGGAAGACGGTGGCGAGGAGGCCGAAGAGGGGGCCTACTCCGAAACTGATGAACTTGAGCCAGAACTCCATGCCTAGCTCGCCGGGGCGGGTGTTGGTTAGGTGGCTGAGGGTGGCGTCGCGGAACATCTGGGAGTAGACGATGAAGACGACCAGGCCGACCACGATGAAGAGACCAGCGACGGCGCCGGTGAGGAGGGGGCGGGGATCGAAGGGGTAGCTGGGGACGACCATGGCGATGGAGAGGAAGAGCCAGATCATGCCGATGACCAGGGAACGCATGCGTCCGAGGATGTTCTGGATGAAGCCCAGGTAGAGGAGGCAGACGGTCTCTTCGGCGTTGCGGATGTGGGGAGGGAGCTGGGAGACTAGCTCCTGCATGTGGGCGCCCTCGGCGTCGGAGGTGTCGGTTGGCTGGGGTGTGACGAGGAGGAGGGACTCCTGCTCGGCGTTCCAGGCGGGGACGAGGATGGTGGTGAGGACTTTGCCGCCGATTCGTGCGAGGCGTTGTTGGACTCGCTGGAGGGTGGAGAGATCGCGGGCCTGCCAGACATGCCAGTGCTGGGAGTACCAGGAGCCAAAGGCCCTTATGCAGGCGCGAGTGGCCCGGATATTGTCTATCCAATCCTTTACAGCTTCTTTCTGTTCGGGGATGTTGGCTGGGGGCAGGGCCTTCAGGGTGGCTTCGAGATGGCTGAGGGATTCGAACTGACGGTAGGAGAGCTTGTAGCGGAGTTCGAGGACGTTTCCGCCCATCTTCCAGATGGAGCCCCAGGTGAAGCCGCGCATGGCGTGCATGGTTCGGCGGAGGGGTAGCTTGTCTATGAAGACGAGGAGGGCGCGGAGCCTGAGCCAGAGCTGCATGAGCTGCCAGACGTTGGCGAGGACGATGCTGATGCTGATGGCTACCCAGATGCAGATGAAGTAGGAGTAGCGTTCGGTGCCGAGGCTGCGCAGGGGCGATCCGTTGGCGAGGACGGGTGCGGAGAGGCAGATTGCGGCGAAGATGCCGCCGGCGATGCCCCATGTTTCTTTGTGGAAGGGCTGGCTGTAAGACTCGATTGGCCTAGCGGCGTGCTCGGCGCCAATCATGGTGAAGAACTGCTGCTTGACGCCTTTTATTTCTAGGATCAGATCGGTTTCGAAGGGCAGCAATGGCCTATCGCCGCCGAGGAGGGAGAGGCCTTTGAGGGCGTACCAGGTCCAGCCGTACATTCCTAGCGCGAGGAGGGCTAGTGGGACTATGGGGGAGACTCCATTGGTGAGATTCATGGAGCGGAAGTAGGTGAGGATGCGGTTCTGCGGATAGAGCGAGTCATCGAGAAACAGGAGGATGAAGGCGTACCAGGTGAAGGTGGCGAGTATATAGATGAACAGGGGAGTGAGGACGGCCTTGAGGGGGATCTTCGTCGCCTCTAGTTTTTTTCGGTCCTGCTTTGTCCAGTTGGTGGGGCGCCTCGCCTTCTTCGTCCAGAGACTCGCGATGTTGAGCATGGCCTTGAGGGAGATGCTGATTCTTTTGTGCATGGCCAGACGAGACTCTATCCATGCGTTGAGCCCGACGGCGGATGCTACGATCAGCCATATTGCCGGCGGAAGGAGGCTGTAGAACAAGGGACGCCGGATAGGCTCGCCTTCGGGGGACATCCAGCCGTATCCCCATGCGAGCGTGGTGCAGACGGTGATGAGGAGGACGCTGCCGATCATGAGGAGGATCATGCGCGAACGGGGGTGTTTTCGCGGGAGCCAGATGCTCCTTTTCTTAAGGAAGTGCCAGCGTACCTTGTGATGTTGGCGAACGAAGTAGGTGCGGTGGTCGGGTTTGACTGTGATGGAAGGATGGATGCAACAGTTGAGATGGAAGAGCGCCCAGGCGAGGACCGCGAAGAGGCAGACGTTCATGCTGAGGGGAACGTCGGGCAAGCGATAACTATTGAGCGAGTATAAGGATTGCCGGCGCAAGAGCAGGCCGGCGATCGACTGGAGCGGGTGAAGCAGGGTGACGAGGGAGTAAGACGGTGGGACGATCTCGCCTTCGAGGGAGGCTACGGGCCAGAGACGGTCGCTGCCAAGGACGGAGACCCAAACGACTGGGGTATGGCAGGCTTGCTGGTATGCGGTTAGCCAGAAGGGTGCGGAGTAGTTGGGGACGTAAAACCCATTGAGACGAAAGCCACAATTCGGCGGCAGGAAGTGGTGCGAGGGCGTCTCCGGTGTGGGAGAACTTACCATGGACTGCTGCAATAAGAATCGAAGGGCAACGTAGGTCCCTTCCGTGCTGCTCTGCGTAAAGATGTGATGGGAGTGGCTGAAATCGGCTTCGAGAGGGCGAGGCGGATCAGGCGGATCAAGAGTACCGGGTGCAGCCGGCAGTGGGGGAGGGCGAGGGTTTTTAGCCGGAATAGGATTAGGTTTTGTCCAATCCTCGATCTCGGGGAGCGAGGGATAGGTACTGAGTGTCATGATGCCGTCGAGGCCTCTTGAGCCTGCTTCCCGGCGGAAGAGCAGGTCGTCGCCGAGGATGTAGATTCGCCCTTCGGGATAGGTGAGCTTGAAGAACTGGGCCAGAAAGAGCTGATCGAGGGGGTTGGTGCTCTTGAGAAGGATGGTTTGCGATTGGTGTGCCCGCAGCATATCCACGATTTGCAAGAGGTCGGCCTCTTCTGAGAGCGCTGTTTGGTTGGTGCCGTAGCTGTGGATGGTGTCGCTCTGCTTGCCTTCGGGATCTGCGAGATCGGTGGCCAGAGTGCGGCGGCCTGTCTCGGAAGAGGACTGAGCGGTGAATCGACTAAAGAGAGACTGTTCCTGATAGGCGGTACGAACGGCCGAGATGTCGCGTGGGTAATAGAAGGTGGCGGCATAGGGAAATCGCCACGAGAGGGTTAAATTGGCGGCAACGCAAGGCTGGCCGCCGATACTTCCTGATGTCAGTGTTCCCCTGGCTGGGGCGTATCCGTATTCTGTTTCGTCTTCTGAGATGATGGCGAGACGGCTGGTATCGAGGCCGGCTTGAACCATGTAGCTGCAGTAGTCCCTGAGGGTGGTGTCCTGGTCTGGCTGAAAGCCGCGAAATTGAATATGGAGCTTGTCGAGGGGCGGGTGGTTTATAGAGTTATCGAGCCATGGGACAAAGTTCTGGCTGGTTGATTGTCCGCTATAGATATCCAATGCGTTTGGGGAGGCGTTGGCGAGTGTTTTAAGAACGTCGGGTTCCTGCAAGGTCTCCATCAGGGAAGGGAGGGAGCCTGAGAAGGTAGGCCCCAGAATTTTGACTCCGGCGTTGGTCAGCGATCCATTGGGTTGCAAGGCTTTGATCCACTGCACGGCGTGTACGAACTGACGCCGGTGGATTCCGCCGGTGGCCTCTTCGCCGACGATGAAGACGATGAGGCCGCGCGTATAGGGAAGGCCGTGTGATGTGCTTACAAGGGTCCTGCGAAAGAGGAGAATTCCGGGTTGGTCTTCCAGTCGTTCGGTGCGGTCGTCTGCGGCGTCCTGATCGGCGAGCAACTGGTACTCATTTTTTTGGGTCTCCCAGGGCAACCAGGAAGAGTCGTAGGTGAAGTCAGCATCCTGTGCCGCTTGCTGAATGGCTTCTGCGTCACGGTCGAAGATGAGCGACAGGTGCGTATGTACCGGATCGGGCAGAGTGGCGATGATGAATTGCACGCTTTGTGCGGCCTCGAGGAGATCTGGAGAAGGCGCAAGAGGGTGCTTGTTCGCGTAGCAGGATGGGGGGACTACGTTGGCGGAGGCGGGCAGGGCAAAGAAGAGCTGTAGACGCTTTTCGAGATCGCCGCAAGCGTCCTTATCGTAGAGTTCGCGTGCCTTCGCACCTTTTGATGGGGCAAGCAGAGGGGCTCGAACCGTGGACAAGGCGCCAGCGCCAGACTTTGATTGCAACGAGGAGAGGCCGAAGGTCGTTGCGGCAACGACCGCGATGGCCGTTACCCAGCTTGCATCACGCTTCATGGAAAACCGCCGTCAGTTGAACTCAGTGTGACGATTGGAGCGGTCCCGTTGTCGGGAGGCGGATCTGATTTTTTTGGGGCCCAGACTGCTGGGAGAGAAGAACAGTGGTGTGGAACGAAGATTACATGGAAGAGGGAATGGTACAACAGGATTTTGTGAGCGTGGAGGGGAAGGCTATCGTTTGGTAGGAGTTTGATGGGTGGGGTGAAGCAGATTCCCTTCGGGAATGGAAAATAGAAGAGCAACAGCAACAGCAGGTCCTTCCCCTTCGGCTACGCTCAGGGTCAGGATGACAATTTTATGGAGGGTTAGCTGCGGCCTCGGGCGTTTGGGGCGGGTGGGGGGTAGTGGGGCTTGCGTTTGGCGGGGGCTTTGAGGGCGGGGACGATCTCTACGCTGCGGTGGAGTTCGACCGCTTCGGCCATGGCGTACTTTAGTTTGTCGATGCCTTCGCCGGTGACTGCTGAGATTAAGTAGAGTGGGAGCTTTTTGCGTTTGGCGAAGGTGGTTAGCTTTTTGAGTTTTTCGGGGTTGGCTACGTCGGCTTTGCTGGCTACAAGGATGGTGGGCTTGGCGGCTAGGGTGGGGTCGAAGGACTTTAGCTCGGCGGTGATGACGTTGTAGTTGGCGACGGGGTCGGAGGTTTCGCCCTTGGCGGACTCGGCGGTGATGGCGGAGTCGGAGACGTCGATGAGGTGGACTAGGACGCTGGTGCGTTCGATGTGTTTGAGGAACTGGACGCCGAGGCCGGCGCCTAGGTGCGCGCCTTCGATGAGGCCGGGCATGTCGGCTACGGTGAAGGATTTCTCGTAGGGTGGGTCGCCGATTTGGACGACGCCGAGGTTGGGTTCGAGGGTGGTGAAGGCGTAGTTGGCGATCTTGGGCTTGGCGGCGGAGAGGCGCGAGATGAGGGTGGATTTGCCGACGTTGGGGAAGCCTACTAGGCCGGCGTCGGCTAAGAGGCGGAGCTCGAGGCGGAAGTTGATGGCTTCGCCGGGGCGGCCGAGTTCGTGCTCGCGGGGGGCCTGGTGGGTGGGGGTGGCGAAGTGCTGGTTGCCGCGTCCGCCGCGTCCGCCTTTGGCGATGACGAGCTCTTCGCCGGGGTGGGCGAAGTCGTGGATGAGCTCGCCGGTGTCGTCGTTGTAGAGGAGGGTGCCGACGGGAACCTTGAGGATGGTGTGGTCGCCGGCGGCGCCGGACATGTTGGAGCCGAGGCCGTGGCCGCCGCGCT
>Ga0302308_10004275_pt1 | contig 11229 bp, 6 predicted proteins | sample III_Palsa_E3_3_FD_200531 | JGI IMG/M metagenome (GOLD analysis project Ga0302308, IMG submission 200531) | Peat permafrost microbial communities from Stordalen Mire near Abisko, Sweden - III_Palsa_E3_3 | ecosystem: Environmental > Terrestrial > Soil > Palsa > Peat permafrost | place: Sweden... | reverse complement strand
CGGCTTGAAGTGGGTGCGGTATTTCGCCAGGCGCTGTGGCTGGCATTCGGCATGGGTGTGCTGCTGTGGTTCGCGGTGCGGCATGCGATGCCGTTGATCGAACTGATGAGCGTGACACCAAGCCTGCGTCACGACGTGCAAGCGTTTCTACTGGCGATCAGCTGGGGCGCACCGGCGCTGACCTGTTATTTCGCCCTGCGCGGTTTGTCCGAAGGCCTGTCGCTGACCCGGCCTTCGATGTATTTCAGCCTTGGCGGTCTGGCCCTGCTGGTGCCGCTGGGTTACGTGCTGATGTTCGGCAAGTTCGGTTTACCGCCGCAGGGCGCGCATGGTTGCGGCATGGCCACGGCGGCGGTGCTGTGGATCGAGATGCTGGGCCTGGGCATCTATGTGCTGCGGCACCCCAACTATCGCGGCCTGGGTCTGCTCGATCATTTCGAATGGCCGCACCTGCGGCGCATCGCTGCGCTTGCCCACGTCGGGTTGCCGATGGCTATAACGCTGTTGGCAGAGGCTGGTCTGTTCGTGGCGACGGCGTTGATCATCAGCTCGCTGGGCGAGGACGTGATTGCCAGCCATCAGGTGGCGATCAATATTGCCTCGCTGTTTTTCATGATCCCGCTGGGGCTGGCGATGGCGATTACCGTGCGGGTGGGCAATGCGGTCGGCCGCGGCGACGCGCACGGCGTGCGCTATGCGGGGTTTTGCGGCATCGGCCTGACGCTGGGCACGCAGCTGTTTTCAGCCGCGTTGATGCTCAGCCTGCCGCACTTCATCGCGTCCTTATATACGCACGATCCCAAAGTGATCGCGCTGGCGGTGCAGCTGATCATGCTGGCGGGGTTGTTTCAGTTTTCCGACGGCATCCAGGTTGCGTCCAACGGCGCGTTGCGCGGTTTGAAGGACACCCGCGTGCCGATGGCGATCACCCTGTTTGCGTACTGGATGATCGGCATGCCGCTGGGCTGGTGGCTGACGTTCCAGCGCGGCATGGGCGCGCGCGGCATGTGGATGGGCCTGATCGCCGGCCTGTCGGTCGCTGCGCTGATGTTGTTCGTGAGATTCTGGCAAAGCGCGCGGCGCGAACGCTGGCAGCATGTCGCAGTGACCGAGCCGGTCTTACCGGCTACGCTTGGTCTTTGAGTCCGACGATCATCCATCCCCTTACTCCACTCGAGCAGCACGCATGACGCCACCATTGCCGCCGCCCCGCCGACCGCGCGGCTTCTGGTTTTTTATCCGCTCGCTGGGGCGAGGCATCAATATTGTGCGGCTGGTGATCATCAACCTGCTGTTCTTCGCGTTGCTGTTCATCGTGTTTCTGGCGATCGTCGGCGGAGTAGCTGGCGGTCGAGTGGCGCGCACGCTGCAGAACGACAGCGTGCTGGTGCTGAAACCGCAGGGTCAGCTGGTCGAGCAGTACAGCATCGATCCGCTTCAGCGCACGCTGGACAGTTTATCGGGCAACGAACCGAAACAGGTGCAGTTGCGCGATATCGTCGGTGCGATCGACGCAGCGGCCAAGGACAAACGCATTACCCGCATTGTGTTGCTGCCGGACGATTTGCAGGGCGGTGGTTTCGCCGCGCTGCGCGAGGTAGGCGCAGCCTTGGACCGATTCCGCGCTACCGGCAAACCGGTGATCGCATGGGCGGTGAATCTGGATCAGGGCCAGTATTACCTGGCTGCACATGCTGACCGACTATTGGTTGATCCGCAGGGCGGCGTGATGCTCACCGGTCTGGCCGACTACCGCCTCTTCTACAAGGGGTTGCTCGACAAGCTCGGCGTCGATGTGCACCTGTTTCGCGTCGGCCAGTTCAAGAGCGCGGCCGAGCCTTACATTCTTGAGCAGGCTTCGCCGGAAGCGAAGCAGGCCGACAGTTACTGGATGAGCGGCCTGTGGGATGAATATCTCGCCGAGGTCGCCACGCTGCGCAAGATCGATCCGTCCACGTTACGGTCGGATATCGACAACCTGCCACAGACCATCGCGAGCACACAGGGCGATCTGGCCCAGCTGGCATTGAACGAGCACTTGGTCGATGGCCTGGCCACCCGCGCCGAACTTATTGCGATGCTGCGCAAGCAAGGTGTGCCGGCTGATGAGAAGGGGCGCAGCTTCCGGCAGGTCGATCAGACGCGTTATCTCGCCAGCCAGTCCAGTACCAACAGCGCGTTTGCCCCGGGCGTGGCGATCGTGGTGGCCGAGGGCGAGATCGCCAGCGGCAAGCAGTCGCCCGGTTCGATCGGCGGCGAATCCACCGCGGCGCTGATCCGCCAGGCCCGCGAGGATCGCAAGACCAGGGCGCTTGTTCTGCGCGTGAATTCGCCAGGCGGCGAAGTGTTCGCGGCCGAACAGATTCGCCGCGAAGTGCAGCTGACCCGCGAGGCGGGTATTCCGGTGGTGGTGTCGATGGGCGACGTGGCAGCCAGCGGCGGCTACTGGATCTCGATGAACGCCAACACGATCTTCGCCGAGCCGAACACCATTACCGGTTCGATCGGCATTTTCGGGCTCTACTATTCGATACCGAATACGCTGGCCAAATTTGGCGTGCAAAGTGACGGCGTGGCGACCGGACCGATGGCCGGCGCGTTCGATATCACGCGACCGCTTGATCCCAAGGTCGGTACGGTAATCCAGGCGATTATCAACAAGGGCTATCACGACTTCGTTGGCAACGTGGCCAAGGCGCGAGGCAAGAATTACGCGTCTATCGACGCCATTGCGCAGGGCCGCGTCTGGACCGGTCAGCAGGCGCTGGATCGCGGTCTGGTCGATCAGCTCGGTGGTCTCAACAACGCGGTGGCGGATGCCGCCAGTCTTGCGAAGCTGGGCACCGGCTATCCGGTCCGCTATGTGGAACCATCGCAGGGCAGCTTTCAGCGTTTTCTCAACGGCATCAACCAGAGCGCCAGTGTTCGTATCCTGCAATCGTGGGGCATGCGCCTGCCAAACTGGGTGGCCGCCATTCCTGCGCTGACGCCAGAGCTGCAGCTGCTTCGCCATGCCAAAGCCGGTGCCCCGAATATCTACGCAGACTGTCTCTGCAGCCCGCGTTAAACAGAGGGTTCGCAGGGAAGTGTGTCATCGGCACTCTTGCCAAAATGATGCTACTGCTGCTGCGCCTCGATCTGCTTGCGCTGTTCTTCGGCCTGCTTGTCGACGGTTTTCTGCACGTCCCTGGCGCGTTGCTCTTCGGCGCGCATGGCATCGAACGGTGTGGCAACCGGCGGCGCCTTGGCGATGGGCTCGGGCGGTTTGTTCGAACATGCGCCGAGAGCAACCACACAGAGCAGGATCGGGAGCTGCTTCATCCAGTGTTTCTCGCGTGCGGTCGATAGGTGGAGTGTCCCGCGGTGAGTGGACTCAGGCAAGGCTGTTCGATCAAGGCTGCGCGTTCGCCGCGGACGCTTTAAGCTGAGCGCATGACTAGCCGCATCGACGCTTGGCAACTGCAAGGCCATACCGCACTGATCACCGGAGCCAGCAAGGGCATCGGTTATGCGACCGCGCGCGAACTCGCCGGCCTCGGTGCTGACTTACTGCTGGTGGCGCGAGATCCCGATTACCTCGAACAGGTGATGGTAGAGCTGGCCGATGACTTTCCCGAGGTCGAAGTGCTCGCCTTCGGTGCAGACCTGACCCAGGCCGAAGAGCGTCTGGCGGTCTTCGACTGGATCGCCGACCTCGGTGCGCCGCTTTCCTTGCTCATCAACAATGCGGGTGGCAACCAGCCGCTGGCCACGCTGGATTATCGCAGCGATGAATACCGCCAGATCTTCGAGCAGAATGTTTTTGCGGCGTTCGAGATGTGCCGATTGGCGCACCCACAGCTGGTGCAGCACGCGAATGCAGCCATCGTCAACGTGGGTTCGGTGTCCGGCGTGACACACGTGCGTACCGGTTCGGCTTACGGCATGAGCAAGGCCGCGCTGCATCAGCTCACCCGCAACCTGGCGGCCGAGTGGGCGGTGGACGGCATTCGGGTCAACGCGGTAGCGCCGTGGTACATCCGCACACAGCGTTCGGAGCCCGCGCTGGCCGATGTCGATTATCTGGACGAAGTGCTGGAACGCACACCGCTGAAACGCATCGGCGAGCCGGAAGAAGTCGCCGCTGCCATTGCGTTCCTGTGTTTGCCCGCGGCCAGTTACATCACTGGCCAGGTCTTGGCCGTCGATGGTGGGTTTCTCAATTACGGTTTCTGAGGTGTCGTCGATGCCTTGGCGTCGGATGCCGTGCTGGCTTGGTGCGAGCTATTAAGGTTGATCGGAGACGCTAGAAATCCGCGACATGCTCTTCGGCAGCGAAACCAAGCGTCACCGCGCCTTCGCCGACGTTGACCATGCCGGTGATGCTCATCGGCGCTTCCATCAGTTCGACATCACACTCCTGACAGGCCGCCTGCAAGCCGGCATAGCCTGGCAGCGTCGGCAGCAGGCCGAGGTCGCCGCCGTAGCTGACACACACAAAGGGCACTAACAAGCCGGCACGCACGCGTTGCGCGGCGTAGGTGAACAGCGTTTCTGCACCGTGATCGAATCCACGGACTTTGCCGACCGGGCCGGTCTCGCCGCGGTAGCCGCGAAGCAGCGGCTTGATATCTAGCGCCGAACCCAGCACGGCACTGAACAGGCTCACGCTGTGGTCGTTCTTTTTCTTGGCGCGCGCGCGGAGGTAATAAAGGTCTCGCGGCAACATGTAGCCGTAGCTGTTGTTGACTATGTAAGTCAGCCGTTCGCGTATGGTCGCCGGCGCTTCATTGGCCTCGATCATTCGAGCCGCCTCATATACCGCGGGTGCAGAACCGGCAAAAATATTGCGCGTGTCGATGACACGCATCATGAAAGGTCCGGGTACGGAAGCCGCTTCTCGAATCTTTCGGTAATTCTTCAGGATGGCAAAGCTCGCGCGGTTTACGTGCTCATTGATCGGGCTGCGCGTCGCCATGATGGTCAGACAGAACATGCAGTCGTGTTCAAGCACCAGTTTGTCCAGGAACAGATCCTGTACCTCTTCAACCGAACAGGGTACGGTTTCGGCGGAGTGGCTGCGGCTGCCGAGGCGCCGATCGATGAAGCGCTGCATCTCGGCAGGCTCGCGATCGTCCATAAAGACTTCGCCGTCCACCCGCACGGCGATTGGCATGATGGAAACTTTGTGCTGCTGCAAAAAGGCCTGCGACAAATCGCATGCCGCATCGATAGCCAGACCCATCCGCATCGTGCTTCCCCATCGTCAAAGGCAGGCGAAACATAGCACGTGAAGTTCATCGTTGAAGCCGTTTATCTGCGACAAGTAGGTCAAAGATCAAGCGTGGCGACATGGCGACGACAATAAATTACGTCCGGCATCAGGATTTTCCATTACCGCGATAAATATCTTATGTAACCAACCTTTTGGGGGTCTAACTAACGTTGCAGCCATTCCGGAGGAGACAGAAAATAAAATGCGCATTCGCATTATATTTCGTAATCGTAATTAATTGCGAAGTTGTTTCTGACTTAATGCTCTCGCTAAGTGAAAGATAGGGAATTTTTATGTATTCCCACTGTTGACTTTTTGTTATTCCAAGGCTTAATGTTCGCTTGAAGCCGCATTGTTACACGTCGGTTAAGGGACGATTTCAGCGGTTCGAGCGCGATAAAATTATTACGGGGCTGGGGCTTCGATGCTGGGATCTATATGTTCGTTTTACGCAGAATTTAGTGTCATTGAGACGGATGGTTTGTTGATCTGTTTCTCTACAATTTAGTCAGCTGCATTTGCCTTTGGGGATCTACTTTAATGAATACTAAGCACACGATGAATGCTCATAAGCTTGCACTCGCAGCTGAGGGGAAGAGCGCGCTACGTAACCGGACGCCGGTTCGTCATACCGCATTGGCACTCGCTATCGCCGTGGGATTTGGTCTTTCCGGGCAGGTGTTCGCACAGGCCACGACAGGTTCGATCTTCGGTACAGCTCCAGTGGCAGCCGGCGAAACGGTGAGGGTGGTCAGCGGCAGTACCGGCCTTACGCGTGAAGTGGCGGTCGGCAGCGATGGTCGCTATGGCGCCAACCAGTTGCCGGTGGGCGATTACACCGTGTCGCTGTTGCAGAACGGCAAAGTAGTGGCTGAGCGCGACCATGTGCAGGTCAGCGTGTCTGGTGGCACGTCAGTGCCGTTTGCCGCCACCGCGGGTAGCAGCGTTAACGCGCAGAATCTCTCCACCGTGACGGTGTCAGCGAACAAGCTGCCGCCGATCGACGTGTCCTCCACCCGAGAGAACCAGGTAATCACCGCGGAGCAATTGAAGAGTCTGCCGCTGGCTCACAGCGCGGAAGCAATTGCGATGTTGGCCCCCGGCGTGAACCTGGGTGGCGGTTCCCTCGGCACGGGTCCGACCGGTACGCCGCTGGTCTCCTTCGGTGGCAACAGCGTCGTCGAAAACGCCTATTACCTCAACGGTTTCAACACCACCGATCCGATCGGTGGTGCGGGCGGCGTTGCGCTGCCGTACTTTGCCATTGCCGAGCAGCAGACCATCACCTCCGGTTATGGTCCCGAATACGGTCGTTCGACCGGCGGCGTGATCAGCCAGATTGGCCAGCGCGGCAGCAACGACTTCCATGCCGGCGTGTATGTGTCCTGGCGTCCGTCCTGGGCCGAAGGCAACTTCGACAACGTGCATTACAACAATCCGCGGACGCCGGTTGGTGCTCTGGACAACACCGGCACGCCTTATCTGGCCTCCAGCCAAGGCACCACGGCCTATCCTGCCGGCTACGGCCAGATCGAAAACGGCAGAAAGCAGGACAGCGACTGGGAGACGGTGTATGACGCCTACCTCAGCGGCCCACTGATCAAGGACAAACTGTTCTTCTTCATCACGGCCGAATGGCAGCACGACAGCAACGACGGTGGCCTGCCGAACTTTGGCGTAACGTCGCCGCAGGGCTTCTACCAAACGACGGCTACCAAGAACCCCAAGCTGTACGGCAAGTTGGACTGGAACATCAACGACAACAATGTGGTCGAGCTCACTGGCGTGCAATCCCAGAGTTCGGAGACCAGCAACAACTTCTACAACTATGACTACACGAACCAGAAAGTCGGTAGCCTGTACGGTCCGGGCATAACGCAAAAAGACACCTTCAAGATCGGCATCCTCAAGTACACCTCGTACATCACCGACAACCTCACGCTCGAAATGCAGTACGGCGTGATGACGGGGCAGTACTACTCCGGTTTGGCTGGTTCGGATGCGGCTCCAGTGACCTTTGGCGCAGGTGTGCCAGTACCGGCGGGTGTTACCGTCCCGAACTTGGTTGATACCACCATTGGCAACCCGGATCACCAAACCAAGACCGAAAACCTACGCGTCGACCTAGACTGGAAGGTCACGCCGGACCACGACGTCAAGTTCGGTATCGACAACGTTCAGTACCGGGACGATGACGACGGTACCTCGATCCTTGGTGGCGGTGCCTATGGCTACGTACTGGGCGCTCCGGCTACCTTCTCTAATGCGCCTTTTGCCGGAAACCCTGGTTACGGCAATTACGTAGTCGAAAACATTGTGCAGCAGAACGTCACGATTGCGGCTCGCCAGAAGGCACAGTATGTGGAAGACAAATGGCAGGTCACGCCCAACCTGTTGCTTGACCTTGGCCTGCGCAACGATCAGTTCGAAAACACCGGACCCCTCGGTGAAGCCTACGTAAGGGAAACCAGCCCGCAATGGGCGCCGCGTCTAGGCTTCAGTTGGGACGTGATGGGCGACAGCACGATGAAGATCTTCGGTAACGCAGGGCGTTACTACCTGGCGTTACCGGCGGGTCTGGCCGCGCGTAACAGTGCATTCGGCTCGATCAACGGTACGATCACCGGTACTTATACAGGCATTGATGCGAATGGCCTTCCGATCGGATTTAAACCGCTTCCCCTCACAACACAGGCTGCGGGGACGCAGCCAGGGTTCTTCTCGTCGGATGGTGAGAATGGTGCTCCCGGCAATATCAAGGACTATGCCTCGACCAACCTCAAGCCGCAATATCAGGACGAGTACGTGCTTGGCTTCCAGAAGCAGCTCGGCGATACCGGTTTGGTGTTCGGCACGCAGGCGACCTATGAGAAAGCAGGCAATCTCGTGGATGACACCGACGTCTGCGCCGAGGGATACAGTGGCTGCCCAGACGGCCAAGCGATTGCGGGCCTGATCAATCCGGGCAAGACCAACTACATCCCGCAACCCGGCGGCGCGATCACGTATGATCCGAACACGGGTAATGGGGTTTACACGGATGGCCAGCCTTTCATTGGGTTTCCGGAGCCGTCGCGCAAGTACTACTCCTTGGATACCTATCTGGAACACACTTGGGATGGTAAGTGGTTCGGCAAGATCGACTACCTGTTCTCAAAGTCGTACGGTAGCACCGAGGGTCCGACCGACACCGCTATCGGGCAGATCACGAACCAGAGGAATGGCGGCTTTTCCGGTTCGACCACGGCGCAGTGGGATTTCCCCGACCTGATGGCATACGCCAACGGTGAACAGGCCAATAACCATCGCCATACCATCAAAGCGTTCGGCTCGTATGCCATTACGCCGGAATGGATGGTCAGCGGCACCCTGATCATGCAATCGGGTGCGCCGAACGTCTGCCTGAGCGGTTTCGGCGACACAATTTTTGCGGATGCGTATAACGGCCCCTATCAGCACTACTGCGGTGGTGTGCCGAGTAGCATTTCGGCCACAGGCGTGGGATATGGCGGCTTACCGTCTGCCCCGGGCGACAGTGGCAGTACGCCGTGGACCCACCAGCTTAACCTTAGCTTGACGTACACGCCGGACTGGGCGGGCAAGCACCTCACCTTGCAGGCGGAAATCCACAACCTGCTCAACGAGCAGAAGGCGACGCTTTACTACACCCAATACGCCATTGGTAACGGTGGCGGGGCCGGTGGCAGCAACTCGGGAACGTATATTTACAACCCTGTGTACCATACCGCGGAGTCGACGGAAATGCCGCGCTACATGGAATTCAACGCGAAGTACGATTTCTAAGCCACAACCTCCAACCTCATGCCGTCGCGAGCGGCGGCTTGAGGGAAAGAGATGCATAAACGACAAAGCCGCCGGGCAATCGGCGGCTTTGTCGTTTATGGCGCCGGCCCATCGAGTATCCGAAACCTTGGGCCGCGACTGCAGCGCGTCCGTGAAGGCATCCTCGAGTTGGGCCAAATGAAGGAGGCGCGGATGGCACGGGCGAGCCCTTCCTACCATTCGCGCCGAACGGGTTCTGTAGCACTGAACGACGACCGAAAACACGACGGCCACACCCTTCGTTGGCGCGCGGATCGACCAAGCCATGCAAGATCAAACCGTCGGGACACTTGCCGCGACGGGAGTTTCCGTTTCGGACGTCGTGCGTGTTTCTCGCGCGGCTTCTATGCCGGTTTCGACAGTCGTTGGCGCAACGGTTGCAGCCACTGCAAATACGGTGCGCTGTGTGCCGTATCGGTGCGGATGGGCTCGCGTACCTGCGCCGCGCTGGCGGTACTGAGCACTTCACGCTTGGTTTGATGAGGTGTCAGGCAGGCGGGATCGAAGGGCAGGTCGCAGAAGGCGAGCAGGTGCCGGATCTGTGTTTCGGGTTGCTGCACCAGGGTTTCGTAGGGGAAATCCAGCACGTGTTGCGGGTGGCGCATCAGCCAGAACGCGCTGAGGCGCTCATAGTCGCGGTAGTGCTCGGCCATCTCGTCGAGGTCGTAGCTGTAGTGCAGGCCGTCGCGGAACAGTTGGCGGTAGCAGGAGAAACAAGTCTCCACCGGGTCACGGTGGCAGTGGATGATCTTTGCACCGGGTAGCATCAGGTGTGCGGCACCCAACAGCGGCCAGTTGGTGACGTTCTTGTCGGTGAGGCGCGGGCGTTGTTCGCGCCAGCGTGCGGTGCGGGTGAGGTAGTCCTGTCCGAGCCGATGCCAGTCGTCGACGGTGGCGGCGCTTACCCACTGCGGAAAGGGCAGGCCGCGGCGACGTGATTCGTTCTCGATGACCTGGGGTAGATCAGCAATTTCGTTGGCTCCCTCGACGTCAGGATGCGTTGCCAGAATGTGTTCGACCAGGGTGGAACCCGAGCGCGGCATGCTGGCGATGAAGATGACTTCGTGGCCCAGCGCGGGATCTATCGGCGTGGGCAGCGGGGCGCGGAAGGCTTGCATGATGCGGTCGATCTGCGCGCGCTCGACGGTGGCGTCCCAATCCACCTGTCGCCGTTTGTCCGCGTTTGCCTCGCGTAGCGCTGCAAAAGCGCCGGCGTAGTCGTGCTGGTCTTCCAGCGCACGAAACAGGCTGAAACCGAGCATCACCCGCGTGTCGGATGGCAGGTTGGATTGACCCAGGGCGCGGCGGATCAGCTCGATGTCGGCCGGCCCCAGCGACTCGGTCTTGAGATTGGCCAGCCCATGCCATGCCTCGGCGCGCTCGGGTTGCTGGCGCAGTACGTGACGGTATTCGGCCACGGCATGCGGGATGTCGCCCTGCATGGTGGCGATGTCCGCCACGCCGAGGCGGGCCAGCACGTGTTGCGGGTCTAGTGTCAGGGTGTCACGAAAGGCTTCGTCGGCGTCGCGCAACTGGCCAGCTTCCTTCAGTGCCTTGCCGAGGTTGTAGCGGGGCTTGGCTTGCCGTGGTGCCAGTTCGCAGGCCCGGCGCAGGTGGATCAGCGCTTCGTCGAACGCGCCGGCATCGTGCAGGGCGCAGCCGAGGTAGGTCTGCATGTTGGCGTCGGCGGGGCGCTGCGCGATAGCCTTGCGCAGCCAGTCCGCGGCCTTGGCGGGTTGGCCACCCATCAGGCAGGTGACGCCGTACAGGTACTGCGCGTCGGCCAGCCCGGGGTCGGCAGCCAGCACCTGCTTCAGTGCACGCTCGGCGTCATCCAGCTTGCCTTGGCCGAGCGCCTTGCCGGCTTCCGCCATCGACTGGCCGATAGTGGTGGCGGTTGGATGTGGGGACATGCTGCAGCTTCGATCAGGCCGAATGCCACGCTTCCATGCCACCGGCCACGTTGTAAACGTTGCTGAAGCCGTGCGCGGCAAAGCGTTCGGCGATGCTCTGGCTGGAAATGCCGTGCTGACAGATGAAGGCGAGCGCGCTGTCCTTGGGCAGGGCGGCGAGTGTTTCGTAGCCTTCGTCTTCAAGGATGCGCGCCTGCGGCAACGGGGCGAGCTGCGCGC
>Ga0302308_10004270_pt1 | contig 11238 bp, 11 predicted proteins | sample III_Palsa_E3_3_FD_200531 | JGI IMG/M metagenome (GOLD analysis project Ga0302308, IMG submission 200531) | Peat permafrost microbial communities from Stordalen Mire near Abisko, Sweden - III_Palsa_E3_3 | ecosystem: Environmental > Terrestrial > Soil > Palsa > Peat permafrost | place: Sweden... | reverse complement strand
AGGCCCCAGTATGGCCAGCCGCCTGACCAGCCAGGCGTCGGCTCATCGGCCTATGCCTGCGGGCCTAGGCCGCGGAGAAAGAGCGGTCTGCAGATAGATGGCCGCCGGTCACGAGGCCCGTAGCGTTCCGATCATCAGCACTAAGTGATGAAGGGACGCAACATGATCGAGATTGATGGCCTGACCAAACGGTACGGCGACAAGACCGCCGTCGACGGCTTGAGCTTCGTGGTGGAGCCGGGCGTGGTGACCGGGTTCCTCGGCCCGAACGGCGCCGGCAAGTCCACTACGATGCGGATGATCGCCGGCCTGGACCGGCCGGACAGCGGGACGGTCCGCGTCAACGGCAAGCACTACCCCGAGGCACCCGCCCCGATGGCGGAGCTCGGCATCCTGCTCGACGCCAGATCCGTGCACCCGGGCCTGTCGGCCCGCAACAACCTGCTGGCGCTGGCCCGCACGGCCGGGATCGGCCGCCGCCGGGTGGATGAGGTGATCGAGCTGGCCGGTCTGGCCGAGGTCGCCGGCACCCGGGCCGGGGGTTTCTCCCTCGGCATGGGCCAGCGCCTGGGCGTGGCCGCGGCGCTGCTCGGCCAGCCGCAGACCGTCGTGCTGGACGAGCCGGTCAACGGCCTGGACCCGGACGGCGTGCGCTGGATCCGGGAGCTGCTCAAGTCGCTGGCCGCCGAAGGCCGCACCGTCCTGGTGTCGTCGCACCTGATGAGCGAGATGGCCCAGACCGCGACCCAGCTGGTCGTGCTCGGCCGCGGCAAGCTCATCACCGAGGCCAGCGTCGAGGACTTTGTCGCCCACGCCGCCGGCACCGGCGTGCTGGTCCGCACCCCCGAACCCGTGCGGCTCGGCCAGCTGCTGGCCGCCCCCGGCATCACCGTCATCAACGACGGAACGGACCTGCTGCGTGTCTCCGGCACCACCGCCGAGCAGATCGGCGCGGCCGCCTGGCGGGCCCACCTGCCCGTGTTCGAGCTCACCCCCACCCACGCATCGCTGGAAGAGGCCTTCATGCAAGTCACCCAGGACAGCATCGAATACCACGCCGGAGCAACCCGATGAGCGCCGTCACCCGGCCAGGACTCGCGCCGGCTCAGGGGGCCCCCGCCCCGGCTCCGATGACCCCGACCCCAATAGCCCCGGCGACCGTAGCCGGACCGGTGACCCAGGTCCGCGTCATCCGCGCGGAGTGGACCAAGCTGCAGGCGCTGCGCTCGACCCGGTGGTGCACGCTGGTCGCGGCCGTACTGATCGTCGGCCTGGGTGCCGCGATCGCAGGATCCGGGACGCCGTACAAGATCTCGGCGGGCAATACCGCCGCCAGCGGAGTGTCGGTGGCCCTGATCGGTGTGTTGTTCGCCCAGCTGGTGATCGGCGTGGTCGGCGTGCTGTCGTTCAGCGGCGAGTACGGCACCGGGATGATCCGCGCCACGCTGGCGGTCGTGCCCGCGCGGCTACCGGTGCTGTGGGCCAAGGTGATCGTGCTGGTGGGCCTGGTGCTGCCGGTGACCATGCTGTGCGCGTTCGCCGACTTCTTCGCCGCGGCCGCTATCGAGTCCTCCCGCGGCGGTTCGGTGCTCTCGCTGACCGATCCGGGCGTGCTGCGCACGGTCGTCGGCTCGTCGTTGTACCTGACCGTCGTCGTCGTCATCGGTCTGGCCCTGGGCGCCCTGTTCCGCAGGACCGCGGCGGGCCTGTCGGTGTTCGCCGCGGTGTTCTTCGTCATCCCGGTCTCCGTGGGGGCCCTCCCGCAGAACATCAGGGGCTTCGCGCCCTACCTGCCGTCCAACGCCGGCGGGGCCCTGTGGGGCAGCCCGCTGGGCACCGCGCACGCGCTGAGCCCGTGGACCGGCTTCGCGTGCCTGTGCGGCTACGCGGTCGTGCTGACCGCCCTGGCCGCCTGGCAGCTGCGCCGCCGCGACGCCTGAGGAAGAAAACACCGACCAGCCGGAAAGGCTGCGAGGATAAGGTATGTCCTTCTGGACACCGGTCGAGAACCCAGGAACGCGCCCGTGGCGTTCCTGGGTCTTCGACGTCGGTTGCGCCCTGCTCGCCGCGGCGGGGGCGTTCACGAGCTTTTCCTTCACCCAGGACGCACAGCCGCAGGCCCTTCCGCCGAAGGTCAGCTCGATCGTCGCGGTCATGACCATCCTGGTGGTGTCGCTGCGCCGGGTCTGGCCCGGCCCGGTGTTCGGCGTCGTGGTCCTGATGGCCGCGGTGCTGGCCCAGTGGCCGGTCCGGGGTGAGCTGTTCCCGGCCGCGCTGGCCGTGGCCCTGTACACCGTCGCGGTCACGCTGAGCCGAGCCAAAGCGTTCGTCGCGGCGGCGCTCGCGGTGGCGGCCGAGGCCCCCGCGGCGGGCCAGGGTGGCTGGCATAACGGCTGGCTGGCCCTAACCTACGAGGTCATCGCGATCGCTAGCGTCCTGATCGCCGGCCTGTACGTGAGCACCAGGCGGTCCTACCTGGCCGAGCTGCGCGACCGGACCCAGCGGCTGGAACGCGAACACGACCAGACCAGCGCCCTGGCCGCGGCGGTGGAGCGGGCCCGCATCGCCCGTGAGATGCACGACAGCGTGGCCCACCACCTCACCGTCATCATCGCGCTTTCCGATGGCGCCCTCGCCGCGGTCACCCGCGCGCCGGCCCAGGCCAGCGAGGCGATCCGCGGCGTGTCGAGCACCGCCCGCGAGGCGCTCGCCGAGACCCGCCGCCTGCTCGGCGTCCTGCGCACCGAGGGCGGGCTGGAACTCCGCCAGCCGCTCCCCGGCCTGTCCGACCTCGAAAACCTGTTCACCCGGGTCCGGGCGGCCGGGCTGCCGGTCAGGTACGAGCGCAGCGGTCCCCCCGGCGATACGCCCCCCGGCGTTCAGCTGGTCGTCTTCCGGCTCGTCCAGGAGGCCCTGACGAACACGATGAAGCACGCAGGTCCCGGCGCGAGCGCCGCCGTCCGGCTCCGGCTCGCCCCCGGCGAGGTCCGCGTCGAAGTCGAGGACGACGGGATCGGCAGCGCCGGGGTAACCCGCGCCCCCGGCGGCGGCCTGACCGGGATGCGAGAACGCGTCAGCGCCTTCGGCGGCGAACTGACCTGCGGCCCGCGTCAACCGCGCGGCTGGCGCGTCACCGCCCGGCTCGACCCTGGCTCAACCTTTCCCGGCCCAGTCGATCCCGGCCCAGTCGATCTCGCCCCAGCCGACCCCGACCCAATCTCTCCCGACCCGGCGGTGACGCCGTGATCAGCGTGCTCCTGGTCGACGACCATTCGCTCATCCGGATGGGCTTCCGCCTGGTGCTCGACGCCGAAGACGACATCGAGGTGGTCGGCGAGGCCGCCGACGGGACCGCCGCCGTCGCCATGTGCTCCGCGCTGCGTCCCGACGTCGTGCTGATGGACGTCCGGATGCCCGGCCATGACGGCATCGAGGCCACCCGCGACATCGTGGCCGCCGGGCTGCCGTGCAAGGTGCTGATCCTGACCACCTTCGACCTCGACGACTACGTCTATGCCGGGCTGCGGGCCGGCGCCAGCGGCTTCCTGCTCAAGGACACCCAGCCCGCTGACCTGGTCGCCGCCATCCGCACCATCGCGGCCGGCGAGGCCGTCCTGGCGCCGGCCGCCACCAGCCGCCTCGTCCGCCAGTTCGCCGCCAACCCAAAGTCCCCGAGCCCCAAGACCCCGGAACCGCCCGGCTCGCCCAGCGCCCACCCGGGCGGCGCCCAGATCAGGCAAGCCCTCACCGACCGTGAGCAGGACGTCTTCTCCCGCATCGCCGCGGGCATGTCCAACAGCGAGATCGCCGCCAGCCTGTACCTGTCCGAAGGCACCGTGAAGATCCACGTCGGCCGCATCCTGGCCAAGCTCGGCCTCCGCGACCGCGTCCAGGCCGTCGTCCTCGCCTACGAATCCCGGCTGATCACCCCCGGGACACCCCCGCCCGACCAGCCCGGCCCCCCACGCATCAGAGCATCATGAATGTAATGATCTGATGTCATGAGGACCACGGTAACGCTGGATGATGATCTTGCGATCCGTCTGGAGCGGCACCGCAGTCAGCACGGCGAGAGCTTCAAGCAGGCCCTCAACGAGGCCGTACGCGCAGGCCTGAACCAAATCGAAAAAAGTGCCGAGGTTCCGCGCGAGGTCAGGCGGACGGAACCGCTGCCGCTGGGGCGGCGCCTGGCTGCGCGTTGAGGACTGGCTCACCCGGCCAGCCGCCTGGATTCCAGTACCGGGTCCCCGGCATCAGCAGATCCTCGGAGAGATCGTCCAGGAGTATCACCCGACGGGCAATCTCGTGCCAGACGCCCACCTGGCCGCTCTCGCCCGTGAGCACGGACTGACCCTCGTCTCCACCGACACCGACTTCGCCAGGTTCTCCGGGATCACATGGCTCAATCCTGTCGCGGGAGAGGCCTGAAGTAATGCCCCCATGGCGATCACGCTGGAGCACAAACTCCCGTCAATGGCGTAAAGACGTTCTTCCCGCCGGCCGTGCGCTGGTCGTGGCCCCGACCGCGGTCAGGCCGGCCAGGTCGGCGCTCACCTGCCAGAGCCGTGCCGCGGCGGCCTGGTCGTAGCTGCGCCTGGAGGATCTCCTGGGTTTGCTGCCGGCGAAGTAGCGGCCGGTCACCTGCTCCAGGTCGGGAGCAGAGGCCAGGTGGATGGACGTGGCGGCGCCCTGGCCCGGGGCCTTCATGAAGGGCCGCATGAACGGGGTGAACAGCCGCTGGACGCCGCCGGGGTCCTCGGCTCCGAAGGATGTGCGCACCACGCCGGGATGCAGCGCATTGGCAGTGACCGAGGTGGCCCGCAGCTTGCGGGCCAGCTCGTAGCTGAACAGGACGTTAGCGAGTTTGGACTGGTTGTAGGCGCGGGCGCCGGAGTAGGACCGTTCGCCCTGCAGGTCCTCAAAATCGATCCGCCCGATGGCCTGCACGTTGGAGGAGACCGTGACCACGCGGGCCGGGGCGCTGTTCTCTAGCCGGTCCAGGAGCAGGTTGGTGAGCAGGAACGGCGCGAGATGGTTGACGGCGAAGGTGCGCTCGAGGCCGTCAGCGGTGACGTGCCGGGTGTTCCAGTACCCCCCGGCGTTGTTGACTAGCACATCGATCCGGGTAAGGCTCTGCAGCACCTCGTCGGCCAGCCGCCGCACCTGCGACTGGGAGGACAGGTCCGCGACGAACACGTCCACCTGCCCGCTGCCGGCGGCGCGGATCTCGCGGGCCGCGTTCTCGGTACGCCCGCGGTCCCGGCCGGTGATCGCCAGGTGCGCGCCCATCGCGGCCAGGCCCAGGGCAGCCGCCCGGCCGATGCCGTCGCTGCCGCCGGTGACCAGCACCGTCCGGCCGGTCATCGGCCCGCTGTGGATCTGTCCCATTTCCGTGCTCCTTCGGTGGGTGCCGGGACTGGTCCCGCCCGCGGCCTTACGCGGCGAGGCTGAATGGCGGGTAGCGATCGGTGAGGAAGCCGACGTAGGCCTCCACCCGCAGCGTGTAGCGGTAGGCGCTGACCAGGAAACCCCGGATGCCCTCGGGGTACTGTCCGGTGAACAGCACGGCGAAGAAGCCGCCGATGATGGCCGCGCACGCCGCGATGGCCAGGCCGGCCAGCACGAAGTAGTGGGGGATGGCCAGCAGCCACTTGTACAGCGGCTGCCACCGCGCCAGGTGCCCGGGGTAGGTCAGGCGCAGCGAGGTGCAGGGTTCGGCGCCGTCGTCTTCGGAGGACAGGTCGAAGTCGAACGGGGGGTAGTCCTCGTGCATGAAGAAGGCGTAGCTCATGGCCCGCCACTCATAGCGGTAGGTCATGACGATGGCGTCGAACAGCGGCCGCGGTATCTGCTCGGCGAACAGCACGGTGAAGAAGCTGATCAGGGTCAGGGCCTGCCGGACGAAGCGCAGGGCATAGGCGATCATCAGGTGCGGGGTGGCCAGCAGCCACTGCACCAGGGGCCGCCACCGGGTGATGTGGCGGTTGGCGTGGAGTTCCAGCTGGAGGGGATACGAGGCGGGCATGGACACGATGGCTCCTTGGTTCGGGCCGCTCCGGGAACGGAACGGCGGGGGTGGCGGCGAGCGGGGTGCCGGGCAGTCCCGGACCCGGACGCCGCAGCTCAACACTCATCCCGATCTGCCTCCAGTGGCATCTGCCCGGAGACCACTGTTCGCCGCGCCGCTATGCCTGAAGACATAGGCATAGGCATAGGCATAGGCAGAGGTGAAGTCCCGGCTAGTGAGCACTGGGGTGTGACCCCATGGCTTACCTGCGGCCGCGGTTTCCTACCGGTGTGCTGCCAGCCGGGCGGCTAGGTCCTTGCGGGATCGGATGCCGATCTTGTCGAAGACGTGTCCGAGGTGAAATTCCACGGCCTTGACGCTGACGTACAGCTCGCCGGCCACTTCCCGGTTGGACCGGCCGGTGCTGACCAGGCGGGCCACGGCCAGCTCGGATGCGGTCAGGTTCCAGGCCGGTGCCTGCTCCGGTTGTATCTCGGCCCCGCAGTGCGCAAGCTCACGCTCGCAGGCGGCCACGTGGGGCTGGGCTCCGAGGGCGGCTAGGTGGTCGCGTGCCTGCCGGAGGCGCGTGACGGCACCGGAGCGGTCACCGGACCGGCGCAGGCGGCGGCCGTCATCGCGTTCCAGCAGGGCGAGCCGGAACGGCAGGGCTAGGCCTGCGGCCAGCTGCCAGGCGGCCGCGAAGAACTCCTCGGCTCCGGCCAGGTCGCCCCGGAGTACGGCCAGGTTTCCGTGCAGCCGGGCCGCCGTCATGCTGGCCCAAGCCAGGCCGCCCGCAGGGATGGCGGCGTCCAGCTCCGCCAGCGCCGCGTCGGCGTCTTCCCGGCGGCCCAGACCGATCAGGGCCTCGACCTCCAGCGGGCGCCAGTCGGCCACGCCGAGGACCTCGACTCTTCCCATGGCCCTGGCTGGTGCCGTGGCCAACAGCACTTGCTCCAGGTCGCCCCGGGCCAGGGCCAGCTCGGCGCCGGCCATGGCCGCGGTCGTGACCCCGGTTCCCGTCCCGAAAGCGCGGGCCGCGGCCCGGGATGCCTCGACGTGGGCGCCGGCCAGCTGCCAGTCCCCGCGGGCGGCGGGAACCAGGGCGGCATAGCCATGCACGAAGGCCAGGTCCCAGGTCCGGTCGGAGTCGTGGGCTAGCGAAACAGCCAGCGCCGAGTGCATCAGGGCATCGTCCCAGGCGCCGAGACGGTACTCGGCATCGCTGAGATAGACCAGTCGCTGGCTCAAGAGGGACGACCTGACCCCGGTCCGCAGCCGGGCCGCACTCACCGACAGGTCCGCCATCGCCCCGGTCAGGTCATCGGTGAACAGCCGGCACATCCCCCGCATGACGAGTCCGTCAGTAGCCTCGATCGGCACTCTGGCGGCGGCCGCGGGCAGCTCGTCCAGTCGGGCCAGGCCCTCTGGGGCGCGGCCCGCCAGGGTCAGGCTCAAGGCCACCACGATCAGGGCCTGCAGGCGGGCGGCCTGATGGCCGGCGCTGGCCGCGACGGCTCGCTCGCCCCAGGCCAGGGCCTCCTCTACCCGCCGCACCGTGCAGAGGTATGACGCCAGCGACGTGGCCGCGTCGGCTCCCACCAGCGGTTCGGTGTCAGGGTTGTGGGCCTGCCAGGCCTCCAGCAGGTGCGCCTCCACCACCGCCCCCCGGGCGCAGAGCAGATCGAGGTTGCCCAGCAACGCGCTGCGCCGGGCGCTGGCACCGAACTGCGCGACCTGAGGCCACAGGGCCAGGGCGGCGGACACATCACCGCTGCCTGCCAGCGCAGCTACGGCGTCGAGGAGGCGGCGCTCCTGCTTGGCCCGGTCCGCGCTGGCCGCTGATGCCTGGGCCAGCCACGCGGCGCCCTGGGCGACCTCGCCCGCCGCGGTCGCTTCCTGGGCGGCTTCCTCCAGATCGCTGGCCAGGCTCTCATCGGGCCCGACGGCGGCGGCCACCCGGTGGCCGAGGGCGGCGGAGGCGGGGACCAGCGCGGCAGCAGCCTGGTGCAGTCGGCGGCGCCGGGCCGGACCCAGATTGTCTCTGATCGCCGCGTGGACCAGCGGGTGGACGAAGGCGATCGCGGCCCCTGAGCCAGCCCGCTCCTCCACCAGCAGGCCCGCGGCGGCTGCCTCGTCCAGGGCGGCGAGCGGGTCGTCTAGGCCGGCCAACGCGGCCGCGGCCGCCAGCGGGCAACTCCGGCCCAGGACGGCAGCCGCGGTGACCAGCCCCTGGGCCGGGCCGGACAGCGCCTTCAGCCGGGTCAGGACCACCCCGGCCAGCTCCCGGGGAGCGGGCAGATCACCCCCGGCCCGAGCCAGGCCACCGGGACCCAGCTCTTCGAGCAGGGCCCGGCAATGCAGCGAGTTGCCCCCGGTGTGATCGAGCAGCTGCGCCACGGCCCGGCTAGACAGCTCACCGATGCCGAGCTTGGCGGCCATGGCCGCCAGCTCCCCGGCGCTCAGGCCAGCCAGCCGCACACGAGTGACCCGGTGATCCCCTCCGGCGAAGCGGCTCCATCCCTCGCCCAGGCGGCTCAGCTCACCAGGACGGGCCGACACCAGCCCCAGCACCCGGTCGGCCTGCATCCGCCGCAGGGCAAAAAGAAGTGCCTGGGCCGACAGCCGGTCACTCCAGTGCAGGTCATCAACCAGCACCACGACAACCTGGTCGCCGGCCTGCAGATCGCCGAGCACCTCCACCAGCTGCGCACCGACGGCCATCGCGTCGGCGTCTTTCCGCGCCCTGACGGCCGGCCAGGATCCCTCCGCAGCCGCCGGCCCGGCGCCCGCCAGGAGCTGGTCGGCGAGCCCCCAGGCCAGCAGGATCTCCGCCTCGTCGCCGCTGGCCCGCAGCAGGCAGACGTCACGGTGCTCCGAGACGAAACGGGACAGCAGGCTGGACTTGCCGATCCCAGCCTCACCCTCGACGAGGACCACCCGGGGCCGCCCAGCCCGCACAGCCCGCAGCTCAGCGTCGAGAAACGCCAGCTCGCCCGCCCGGCCGACAAAATGATCCACCCGAGCAGTGTGGACACCTCCGGGTCCCGGGCGCAACGCCACCCGAGGGCAGCGCGCCGTGAGAATCCTAGGGCCGGACCCCAGTGCCTCCCCTAGCGACACCGCTGCCCGGCTCCATCACGATCGACACATGAGCCCATCCACCCCAGCCCCGCGCCGGGCCACGTTCTCCACCGCGCCGCGTTCGGAACGGATCAAGCTGAGCACCATCCGCCCGCCCTTGATCATCCTCCTCGTGTCTTTCGCCGTCGGGATAGGCGTCAGCGCGCTCACTCGCTACCTGGCGAGCAGCCACCACGTGTCCACCACCCTGGCCGGTAAAGCCACCTGGAACGCGACGGCATTTCGCCTAGACGGGATCCAGCTCGCCGAGCTCGCCCTCGCCGCCCTCGTCGTGCTCGTCATCATCTCGGAGTCGTGCTGGTCATCGCCTCGACACATGCCGAGCTGGTCATCACCTCGGGACGTGCCGCCTTCCTCCTCGGGCAGGCCCTGATCGGCTCCGGCGCCCCGGCATGTCCGGCACCAGCTGGGCTGGCGTTCTATGTGCCGCCTTCGCCGCTGGCGGCCGGACGCACGGCACCACCGGTGTCGCCGACATCTGCGCCCCGTCCCGCGACGCGCCCGGCCATCCCTCGCACATCTACAACCAGCTCGCCGACGCGACGCTGAACCAGTGGGTCAAGCGCGGCTACGCGGTCCTCAAGACGGACTATGAGGGCCTTGGCGCTCCCGGCTCCCACCCTTACCTGGTGGGGGCATCCGAAGCACGCAGCACCGTCGATATCCTGCTCGCCGCCCGCCGGCTCCTCCCGGCCATCGGCAGGAGCTGGACGGTGATGGGTCATTCCCAGGGCGGCCACGCCGCCCTGTTCACCGCTAGCCTGGCCCCGGCCTGGGCCCCAGACCTCGACCTGATCGGAGCTGTGGCCATCGCCCCGATCGGCGGCGCTCACGACCTGTTCGCCGGGCTCGGGGACACCCGCACACCAGCCTCCACCCTGGGCTTCGTCGCCCTGGTCCTGATCGGCGCCGCGGCCGCGGATCACAGCGTGCGGCTGGACCAGCTGCTCACCCCGGCCGCCCTGCGGCTGCTGGCCAAAGCTGAGATCGCTGGCATCGACGACCTCCTCGCCCCGGGCTCGCCAGCACCGCTGGTGCCCGCCGGGATGTTCCGCCCGAGCGCACCGGTGCTGATCGTCCAGGGCGACGACGACCCGATCGTGGCCCGACGCAGTACCGACCACATCGTGCGCTCCCTGCACGTCAGCGGTGCGACGCTCGGCTACCACCGGTATCCCGGCCGGGGCCACTACGACCTGATCCAGGCCGCGCACACCGAGAATGCCCAGTGGATCGACGCCCGGCGGGGACAGACACCATCACCCCAGGCCAGAAAACACAAAACACAGGGTCGAACCTAGGGTCCCACCCTGGGGACAATGGCGCGCTGCTCGCGTTAGCTATGAGCTATGGACGCCTCACCAACACCGAGGCAAACGATTCGCCTTCTTCTCGATATCGACCGGACTCCAGACGGACGGTTCGAGGGGCGGATACGCGCCAAAGGCACCGACGCCTGGAGGCCTTTCTCCGGCGTGCTCGAGTTGCTCAAAGCGCTTGAGGAAACATACACCGACCCGTATTGAGAGCGACGCTCGCAATACCCCGAAAGAGGGAACAGCCATGAACACCACCCAGCAGGAAAACCAGCAGGGGAACCAGCAGGACGGCAGGCTTCTTCGCCGCTCCCTCGACGGACGGATCCTGGGCGGCGTCGCCGCCGGGCTCGCCAGGTACTTCGCCGTCGACGTGACGCACGTCCGGATCGCGCTCGTCGTGCTGTCGCTTCTCGGCGGTGCGGGCGTGCCGCTCTACCTGGCGGCGTGGGTGCTGATTCCCGCAGAAGGCTCCGGCATCGCAATCGCCGACGAGGTCTTGGACCACGTCGGCAGCCACTTATCGCGACCGGCCGTTGGCTTCCTCAGCCGCAAATAGGTCATGAGATCAAAGATTTCTGCTTTCCGGAACTGAATTGCTGTTGCTGTAAGAAAGGAACGTCATGAGTCAGGTCCCCTCGCTTTCACCCGCCAGCGGTTCGGTATTGGCCAGGTGGGGCCGTACCGCTTACCGGCGGCGGCGGCTGATTCTGCTGCTCGCCCTGCTCGTCGCCGTACTCGGCGGCGTGTGGGGGACCACCATCTTCGCCAAGG
>Ga0302308_10004269_pt1 | contig 11239 bp, 6 predicted proteins | sample III_Palsa_E3_3_FD_200531 | JGI IMG/M metagenome (GOLD analysis project Ga0302308, IMG submission 200531) | Peat permafrost microbial communities from Stordalen Mire near Abisko, Sweden - III_Palsa_E3_3 | ecosystem: Environmental > Terrestrial > Soil > Palsa > Peat permafrost | place: Sweden... | reverse complement strand
CGTCGCGGTCACGGTCGTCTTCCAGCTGACCGTCGTTGACCGGATCGTGTTCCCCGGCGGCTCAGGACCGGATCTGGTGCTGGTCGAAGTGGCGGCGCTGGCCCTGGCCAGCGGGCCGCTGGCCGGCGCGCTGACCGGGTTCTGGGGCGGCCTGGCGCTGGACGTCGCGCCGCCGGGCAGCCATTTTACCGGCCAGGACGCGCTGGTGTTCTGCCTGGTGGGCTACGTCTGCGGGCTGCTGGCGGCGGATGCCTCCTCCGCTGACGGAGGGAGCGAAGGCGGGCATACCGCGCTGTTCGAAATCTTGGTGACGGCGGCGGGTGCGATGTGCGGTGAGGCGCTACTGGCCCTGCTCGGCGTCATGCTGAGCGATCCCCGGGTCACCTGGTCCGCGATAACCAACGTGCTTCCGGTCGCCGTGGTCTACGACGTCCTGCTGTGCCCGTTCGTGCTGTACGCCACCGCAGCGGCATTGCGCCTGGCCGGCGCGCCCAGGGGACTCCGGGGGGAGGGAGCCGCCCAGGCGCGGGGAGTTCCGCGGGGCTTTTCGGTTCGCCCCTCCGGGCCGGCACTCCCCGGCGCGAGCCGGGGAGCGGTCGGGCGGCCGGGCGGCGGTAGCGTCCCTCGGCTGCGGCTATCGGACGGCGGAAGGGGCCAGGGCTCGTGGGCCGGGCCGCGTGCGGCCGGGGCCAGCCGTAGCCTGGGCCTGGGCCGTGAGCCGCGCCTCAAGCTGGGCCGGGCGAGTTCGTTCACGGGCCTTCGGGGTTTTCGGGGTTCTCGGGTCGGACTCGGCACGGCCTTCGGGACCGGTTTCCGGGATTTTCGGGGTTCTCGGGTCGGACCCGGCGGCTCATCCCGGGTCAGGTTCACCAGCTCGGGCACCGGCCGGTCGCTGCTCGGCGGCTCGCTCTTCAGCCGTTCGTCGTCTTCCCTCCGTACTCCTCGAAGCTCAACGTTCGGCCGGTCCTCCCCGCTCCGGCACCGGGACAACATGATGCGGGCGCCGGGCGGGCTTTCCGGACGCGCTCCCCGCTTGGCCCGCCTTTCCCGCGGCCGCGGACTCGCTCGGCTGCTGTTCGGCCCCGCGCGGCGGCCAGCCCGGCAGAGGTCGCCAGGCAAGGGCTGGCTGCGTCACACCTCCGGCCGCCGTACGTCGCTCGGGCGCGGTTGGACGGGTGCCAGCACGACGAGGCTGCGGTCCGCCTCGAGGGGGTTTAAGGGATCACGGGGTCCGGTCCGGCTGCGCATGCCCCGACCCGGGAAGTCGAAGGCCAAACGGAGCTGGCGGACAGGGGGTTACCGATGAACACGGCGTCCCGCCGCCGGCTGCTTGTGCTCTACGTGGTCGCCGCCGCGATGCTGATCTCGCTGGGCGGCAGGCTCTGGTACCTGCAGGTGATGAACAACACCGCTTTCACCAAGCTCGCCGCCGCGAACCAGACCAGGGACGTAATCGTGCCCGCAGTCCGCGGCCAGATCCTCGATGACGTGGGCAACCGCCTGGTCACCAATCAGACGGCCCTGGTCGTGTCGGTGGACATGATGGACCTGTCCCAGCAGCCAGGCGGGGCCGCGCCGGTGCTGCGCCGGCTGGCCACGTTGCTCGGCACGTCGGACAAGCTGCTGACCGAGAAAACCCGGCTGTGCACCAAGACCGTCTCCCAGCCCTGCTGGGACGGCTCGCCCTACCAGCCCATCCCGGTCGACCAGAACGTCTCGGACCAGGTAGCGCTTCAGGTCATGGAGGAGCAGAAGGAGTTTCCCGACGTGACCGCGCAGGTGCAGCCGGTCGTGGACTATCCGGAGCCGGACGGGGCCAACCCGGCCCAGGTGCTCGGCTACCTGCAGCCGGCTACCCAGCAGGAGGTCACGAGCGAGCACCTGCCCCGGACCGGCTTTTCCGGCGAGGACCTGGTCGGCCAGGCGGGCCTGGAGGCCCAGTACGACAGCCAGCTCCGCGGCCAGGTGGGCACCCAGGTGGTGTCGGTCAACGCCGCCGGGGACGTCACGGGCACCGTCAGCCAGAAAGCGCCTGTCAACGGCGATGACCTCGTGACCAGCCTCAACGCTCCGCTGCAAGCCGATGTCCAGAACGTACTCGCCGATGCGGTGGCCAAAGCGCGGGCCGAGGGCAACAACTCCGACCAGGGCGCGGCGATCGTGATGACGACCACCGGCCGGGTAGTCGCGATGGCCAGCTACCCGGACTACAACCCGGGCGTGTGGACCGGCGGCATCTCCCAGACCGAGTTCAACGACCTGTTCGGCACCAAGGACGGCGAGCCGATCATCAACTGGTCTACCCAGGGCCAGTACGCCCCCGGCTCCACCTTCAAGATCACCTCGACCGCGGCTGCGGTGGCGGACGGCTACCCGCTCGACGGCCTGTACGACTGCCCCGCCTCGGTCAGCATCGACGGCCAGACGTTCAAGAACGACGGCGAGCCGAACCTCGGCGACATGACCTTCGCCGAGGCGCTCATCCAGTCGTGCGACACCGTCTACTACGACCTCGGCTACGGCATGTACCAGACCGACGATCCGCAGGCCAACAGCGTGAAGTCAGCGAACGCCCCGGTGCAGAAGATGCAGAAGATGGAGCTGGACTGGGGTTTCGGGCGCGGCACCGGCATCGACCTGCCTGCCGAGTCGACCGGCACGATCCCGACCCGGCAGTGGCTGTACTACTTGTGGAAGGACAACGCGTACACCGGTCAGGACTGGTGCAAGAACGGCAGCCAGTACGGCAGCTACGTGCAGCGGATCGAGTACCAGGACTGCCAGGACGGGTGGGTGTGGGAGCCCGGCCAGGCGGCCATCGCCGCGATCGGCCAGGGTTACGTGACCGTGACCCCGGTCCAGCTCGCCGATGCCTACGTGGCGCTGGCCAACGGCGGCACCCTGTACAGCCCGCGGATCGGCGAGGCGCTGGTTTCGTCGTCCGGCCAGGTGGTGCGGAAGATCAACCCGCCCGTCATCAGGCACCTGCCGGTGTCCTCCTACACGCTGTCCTACATCCGCGGCGCGCTGGCCGGCGTGGTGACGCAGGGCACCGCGGCCAGCGCCTTCGGCGGCTTCCCGCTGAACAAGGTCTGCGTCGCGGGCAAGACAGGTACCGCCCAGAACTTCGGCGCCAACGCGACCTCGGTGTTCGCCTCCTTCGCGCCCTGCAGCAACCCGAAGTACGTGGTACTCGTGATGGTCCCGGACGCCGGTTACGGCGCCGACGTGGCGGCCCCCGCGGTGCGCACGATATGGGACGACATCTATGGCCTGGAGGGACACAAGGCAGCGGTCCCGAACGGCCAGGTGCCGTCCGCGGCGCCGCGGATAAGCTCAACTGGAGCGATCACGGCGCCGCCTGGCTACGGCAAACCCAGCAAGGGGAAGTGATGGCGGGGCGATCCACGAGCTACACCGCACGCGGTCTGTCCACGCCCCGGCCGGGGGCGCTGTCCGGCCGGACCCGTCGATCCCGGTCCCTGCTGGCCCGTGCGTTCGCCAGGAACTCCGTGCTGCGGCACATGGACTGGCTCCTGGTCCTGGTCGTGGCCGCGCTCAGCGCCCTGGGGGTCCTGCTCGTCTGGTCGGCGACCCAGCCCAGCCTCATCGCGGCCGGGCAGGATCCGCACACCTACCTGAAGAAACAGCTGCTCTGGGTGGTCATCGGGGTGGTCCTGATGTTCGTCGTCGGCCTGGCCGACACCAGGCGGCTCAAGGCCTGGACGCCGTTCTTCTACGGTGCGACCCTGCTCGCCCTGCTGGCCGTCCTCACCCCGCTCGGCTCCGACGTCAACGGCGCGAAGGCGTGGATCTCCCTGCCCGGCGGGTTCCAGGTCGAGCCGTCGGAGTTCGCCAAGGTCGCGCTCATCGTGATGACCGCGATGATCTTCAGCGGGGTCCGCGGCGGGCGGCCGCGGTCCTCGGGCTCGGCCGGTGCACCCGGACTGCGCGCGGTGCTGCTGGCCCTGGTCGCCGCGGCCCCGCTGATCGGCTTGGTGGTGACCGAGCCCGCCCTGGGCGTGGCGCTGGTGCTCATCGTCGTGACCGCGACCATGATCCTGCTGTCAGGGGTCCGGCTGCGCCTGGTCGCTGCGCTCGCTGGCATCGTGGCCGTGGTCATCGCCGCGGCCGGCGGCCTGCACCTGCTGAAGTCCTATCAGCTGACCCGGTTCACCTCCTTCCTGCATCCGTCCGCCGACCTGGCCGGGGCCGGCTACAACGCGGCCCAGGCCAAGATCGCGGTCGGTTCGGGCGGCATGTTCGGCCAGGGCCTGTTCCACGGTCAGCTGATCGCGGGCAACTTCGTTCCCTCCCAGCAGACGGACTTCATCTTCACCGTGGCCGGCGAGGAACTGGGCTTCGTCGGCACCAGCGTGATCGTCTTCCTGCTCGGCGTGGTGATCATCCGCGCGCTGCGGATCGCCACGCGGGCCGATGACCTGTTCGGCCTGCTGGTCGCGTCCGGCATCGCGATGTGGTTGGCGTTCCAGTCGTTCGTCAACATCGGCATGACGATCGGCATCATGCCCATCACCGGCATCCCGCTGCCGTTCGTCTCCTACGGCGGCTCGGCCATCTTCGCCGACATGATCGCCATCGGCCTGCTCCAGTCCGTCCACCGCCGCCACAGTGTCTTCGATCAATCGGGTCTTCGCTGATCCTTATCGTGGCGGTTCCGCCACTGCCCGTTCGGATACTCTGGTCTAATGCCTGTCGAATCGGTGTTCCCGAGACTTGAACCGCTCCTGCCCCGTGTGCGTAAGCCGATCCAGTACGTCGGCGGCGAGGTTGGCTCTGTCGTCAAGGACTGGGACGCCGCTGACGTCCGGTGGGCGCTGTGTTACCCGGACGCCTACGAGGTCGGGCTGCCCAACCAGGGCATCCAGATTCTCTATGAGGTGCTGAATGAGCGCGATGGCGTGCTCGCGGAACGGACCTACAACGTCTGGCCCGACCTCGAGGAGCTGATGCGCGAGTCGGGCGTGCCCCAGTTCACCGTGGACGCGCACCGGCCGGTCAGCGCCTTTGACGTGCTCGGCGTGAGTTTCGCTTCCGAGATGGCCTACACCAACCTCCTGACCGTGCTCGATCTGGCCGGTATTCCCCTCCTTTCCTCCGAACGGTCCGTGGTACACCCCCTGGTCATCGCCGGCGGTCACGCGGCGTTCAACCCGGAGCCGATCGCGGACTTCCTCGATGTCGTGGTTCTCGGCGATGGCGAACAGGCCGTGCTCGCGGTCACGGACCTCATCCGCGGCTGGAAGCGGGCCGGGCAGCCGGGCGGACGGGACGGGCTGCTGCTCAGCCTGGCGGCGGTGGCTTACGTACCGCGATTCTACGACGTATCGTATCTTCCGGACGGAAGAATTTCAAAAATAGTACCGAATCGTCCGGGGGTTCCGGCTACAGTTTCGAAATACACCGTGATGGACCTGGACGCCTGGCCCTACCCGCGTGCTCCCATCGTCCCCGTCGCGGAGACCGTGCACGAGCGCTACAGCGTGGAGATCTTCCGCGGCTGCACCCGCGGCTGCCGGTTCTGCCAGGCCGGAATGATCACCAGGCCGGTGCGGGAGCGGTCCATCACCACGATCGGGTCGATGGTCGCGGCCGGCGTCGCGGCGAGCGGGTTCGACGAGGTGGGGCTGCTGTCGCTGTCCAGCGCGGACCACAGCGAGATCAACGAGATCGCGGTCGACCTGGCCGACTGCTACGAGGGAACCAACGTCGGATTGTCGCTGCCCTCCACCCGGGTCGATGCCTTCAACGTCACCCTCGCCGACGAGCTCAGCCGCAACGGCCGCAGGTCCGGGCTGACGTTCGCCCCGGAAGGCGGGTCGGAGCGGCTACGCAAGGTAATCAACAAGATGGTCACGGAAGAAGACCTGATCCGGACCGTGACCACCGCCTACGCCAGCGGCTGGCGGCAGGTGAAGCTGTACTTCATGTGCGGGCTGCCCACCGAGACCGACGCGGACGTGCTCGCGATCGCGCAGCTGGCCCGGCGGGTTATCGCGGCGGGCCGAGCCGCGGCCGGGCGGCGCGACATCAGGTGCACGGTGTCGATCGGCGGCTTCGTGCCCAAGCCGCACACGCCGTTCCAGTGGGCGGCGCAGTGCGAGCCCGAGGTGGTGGACGCCCGGCTCCGCGCGCTCGGCGGCGCGCTCCGCGCGGACCGCGCCTACGGCAAGGCGATCGGGTTCCGCTATCACGACGGGCGGCCGGGCCAGATCGAGGGGCTGCTCTCCCGCGGTGACCGGCGGGTCGGCGGCGTGATCCTGGCGGCGTGGCGGGATGGCGCGCGTTTCGACGGGTGGAGCGAGCACTTCTCCTACGAGCGGTGGCAGCGCTGCGCCGAGTCTGCCCTGGTCGGCGAGCCGGTGGACCTGGCATGGTACACTACGCGCGAACGTAATTACAGCGAGGTGCTCCCCTGGGACCACCTGGACGCGGGCCTCGACCGCGACTGGCTTTGGCAGGACTGGCAAGACTCTATCGCCCCCGAGGGCGCGCCTGAGGTGGAAGATTGCCGTTGGACTCCGTGTTATGAATGCGGGGTTTGTTCCGCTATGGGGACCGAGATCCAGGTGGGCCCGACCGGAGTGCGCCTCGACGGGAGGCGGCTGCTTCCCGTAGTGGTCGGGAGGTAGCGTGCCGGAACCGGACTCGAGACTGCCTAATCCCAGGCTGGCTCAGTTGCCTGCGGTGCAGCATCTTACGGTCCGGTATGCTAAGCGGGGAAAGATGCGTTTTGCCAGCCACAGAGATGTGGCTCGCGCCTTCGAGCGGGGAGTGCGCAGGGCAGGGCTACCGATTGCTTATTCTGCCGGGTTTTCACCCCACCCGAAGATTTCCTACGCGGGCGGGGCTCCGACCGGTGCGGCGAGCGAGGCTGAATATCTGAGCCTCGCACTGACGGCCCGGCAGGCCGAGACGCAGGTGTGCCAGCGGCTGGACGCGGCGATGCCTGATGGGATTGATGTGATCGACGTCACCGAGGAGACCTCGCAGGCCCCCAGGGGGAGCCTGGAGGCTTCTGAGTGGTGTGTGGTTTTGCCGGGCGTGAGGCCAGCGGAAGCCGAGCAGGCTGTCGCCAGTTTTCTCACCCTCGGCGAGGCGCCGGTGGAGCGCCTTACGGACAAGGGCGTCCGGCTCCTGGATGCTCGAGCGGCTGTGGTCGAGATGAACGTCATCGACGCCGATGAGATCGCGGCCGATCCTGATGGTGGCCAGCGTGTCGCCATGACAGGTCTTGAAGATTGTACCATGCTTCGAATGGTTGTTCTACATACGGCGCCTGCCGTGCGGCCTGAGGACATTCTGACCGCGCTGCGCGACGGGAACGGCATCGTTCCGTCGTCGCCGGCATTGACCACCCGGCTGGCCCAGGGTTCGCGAGCCCTGCTGACTGGGGAGACTGGGTCATGACGGCGACACGGATGTGCCGCGGAGCCGTACCCGTAAAGACAGAGATAAGTTACGAGGCTCGGTGTTGTCGGGCTAGCGCGGAAACCGCGCGAGTTCAGGGCCGCCTATGCGGCTCCGCCTGGGCCTTCGTTGACAACGTGCTCCCGCGCGGTGTGCGGACGAGTCGCGGTACGCCGTCATCGAGCGGAACGCTGCGATACCGCGCGCCCGGGAGCCTGACTGGAGATTGCCCGAATGCTCGAGAGCGAGCTGTACGACAGAGATTCCAATGGTGACGCGGCGGGCGGGCGTGGTGCCGGCGAGCTGAACCCGAGTACCCCGAGTGTGCCTGCGGCGGTGTTCCAGCCGCCGCCGGTGGTATTCCAGCCGCCTCCGGCCAGACCCGAACCCGCGCAGGCCGATCCGGCATCCGGATCCTCGCCGTCGGGTCCGTCGGGTCCGTCGGGTCCGTCGGGTCCGTCGGGTCCGTCAGGTCCGTCAGGAGCCAAGGCCGGAACGCAAGGGGACGCCGAGGCGGCCGGGAGTTCAGGGGGTTCTGGGGGTCCTGGGGTTCTTGGCGATGACGACGATGGCTCGGCTTCAGGCCGTCGCCGCAGGCGCAGGCCGAGCCGCGGCCGGTCCAGGAACGGCGACCAGGACGCGACACCGGAAGCAGTTGACGACCAGCCGGAGAACCAGGCCACCGAGGGGCCCCAAGGTTCTCCGGCCGAGCCGGGAAACGGCGCTGATCAGCCGGAGGGCCGCAGGCCAGCCTCCCGCACCCGCAGTCGGCGAGGGGGCGTGGCTAAGGACGCCGCGGACGCGTCCGCCAGCGCCGAACCCGACGCGGCCAGCGGCGCGTCGGATGACGGCGGGACGGCCGATGGGGAGGACGACGAGTCCGGTTCGGCCAGCGCGCGCAGGCGCAGGCGCAAGCGCCGCCGCGGTTCGGCCGAGGGCGCGGCGGGTTCGGACTCGCTGGCGCCCGACGACCCGCCGGACACCGTGGTGCACGTCCGTGAGGCGAACGGTAACGACGATGTACGGTCGGTGAAGGGTTCCACCAGGCTAGAGGCCAAGAAGCAGCGGCGCCGGGAGGGCAGGGAGACCGGCCGTCGCCGCCCGCCGATCGTCACCGAGTCGGAGTTCCTCGCCCGCCGCGAGTCGGTCGAGCGGACCATGGTGGTCCGCCAGCGCAAGGACCGCACCCAGATCGCCGTGCTCGAAGACGGCGTGCTGGTCGAGCACTACGTGAACCGGTCCAGCCAGCAGTCTTACGTCGGCAACGTCTATCTGGGCAAGGTCCAGAACGTGCTGCCGTCGATGGAGGCCGCCTTCGTCGACGTCGGCAAGGGCCGCAACGCGGTGCTTTACGCCGGCGAGGTCAACTTCGACGTCAGCGGGCTCGAAGGCGCCTCGAAGCGGATCGAGTCGGCCCTGAAGTCAGGCCAGTCGGTGATCGTGCAGGTCACCAAGGACCCGGTCGGGCACAAGGGTGCCCGGCTGACGAGTCAGGTCAGCCTGCCTGGCCGGTACCTGGTCTACGTGCCGGGCGCGTCCATGACCGGCATCAGCCGCAAGCTGCCCGACATCGAGCGGAACCGGCTCAAGCAGATCCTGAAGAGGGTCATGCCGGAGCACGCCGGCGTCATCGTCCGGACTGCCGCGGAGGGAGCAGCGGAGGAAGAGCTGGACCGCGACGTGACCAGGCTCGCCGCTCAGTGGGAGGCGATCGAGAAGAAGGCGAAGACGGCCACCGCTCCCGCGCTGCTGTACAGCGAGCCGGACCTCACGATCCGGGTCATCAGGGACGTGTTCAACGAAGACTTCAGCACGCTCATCGTGTCCGGTGACGAGGCCTGGGACGTGGTCGATGAGTACGTCAAGTACGTCGCGCCGCATCTGGCTGACCGGATCACCCGCTGGCAGGGCGCTCGCGACGTGTTCGCCGACTACCGCATCGATGAGCAGCTGGCCAAGGCCCTGGAGCGCAAGGTCTGGCTGCCGAGCGGCGGATCGCTCGTTATCGACAAGACCGAGGCGATGACGGTCGTCGACGTGAACACGGGTAAGTTCACCGGGCAGGGCGGCAACCTCGAAGAGACCGTCACTCGCAACAACCTCGAGGCCGCCGAGGAGATCGTCCGTCAGCTCAGGCTGCGGGACGTGGGCGGCATCGTGGTCATCGACTTCATCGACATGGTGCTCGAGAGCAACAGGGAACTCGTGCTCCGCAGGCTGCTCGAATGCCTGGCCCGGGACCGGACCAAGCACCAGGTCGCCGAGGTGACCTCCCTCGGCCTGGTCCAGATGACCAGGAAGAGGGTGGGCGCGGGCCTGCTCGAGGCCTTCTCGACGCCCTGCGAATGCTGCAACGGCCGCGGCGTGATCCTCACCTTCGATCCCGATACCGACACCCCCGCGCCGCACCACTTGCACGCCCGCGGCGGCGGCAACGGCGGCAACGGAGCCAGGACAACCGCCCCGGCTGCGAGCCCGGCTTCGGTGGCCGCTCGTGCCAAGCACCCAGACGCCCACCAGCCGGACGTCTACCAGCCTGACAACGCGCGCCAGGGGGACGGTCAGGCCGCGGACGGGCCCTCAGCGGACGGTGAGGTCGCCGCGACTCAGGCCGACAACGCCCAGCCGACGAGCGGCCAGTCCGGCGGCGGCCAGCCCGGCGGCGGCCAGCCCGGCGGCGGCCAGCCCGGCGGCGGCCAGCCCGGCGGCGGCCAGCCCGGCGGCGGCCAGCCCGGCGGCGGCCAGGGACCCAACGGGTCAGGTGAGCCCGGGCGTTCCGGCAGCGGCCGCCGTCGCCGACGCAGACCCGCCGCGACCGCTGCACCCACCGCATCAGCCGCCCCTGCCGTCGGCTCCGGCGCGTCGCCCGCTCCGGTAGCTTCCGTCTCATCCGTCCCGGAACCCCCCCAGGCCCAGGACGGTGCCGCCTAACCCAGAACAGCGCCGCGCAGCCGCACACTTGGCCGGCCCTATGGGCACATCGGGCCGCATACAACCGGCCCACTGCTCCATCGGGCCGGCGCCAGCCACCGGCTGCGGCGGCCACCACGGCTACGGCCGCGCCGCCTAGGCCCGGGCCACGAACTGGACCCGGGAAGGCGCCGAAACGACCCGGGTTCGTGAACACGCTGAGGTCTGGTAGCCTTAGCGGTCGGGAGTTGCCCGCTGCGCGGGACCCCGTTGCAAGCTCAAGCGAGTTCAAGCGAGCCCGCCGTGGTGACACCGGTGTGCCGGGGCACGCAAGGAAAGCGCAAGGAAAGAGAGAGACCTCGGGTGTACGCGATTGTGCGCTGCGGCGGCAGGCAGGAAAAGGTCGCGCTGGATGAAGTCGTCACTGTCGACAAGCTTCCTGGCGAGACCGGCTCAAGCATTACGCTGCCGGCCCTGCTGGTGGTGGACGGTGAGCGGGTCATCAGCGACCCCGCCGAGGTCGGCCGCTACCTAGTCACGGCGGACATCGTCGGTGACGCGGCAGGCCCCAAGATCAACATGATCCACTACCGGAATAAGACCGGCTACCGGCGGCGTCTAGGCCACCGGCAGCGGTACACCCAGGTGCGGATCACCGGCATCGGCACCGAAGGCTCTGACATCAAGGGCCCCGGGGCCAAGGCCAACGCAGAGGCCAAGCCGACGGCCCAGGCGTCGGCTCAGGCGCAGGAGGACTGAGATGGCACATAAGAAGGGCGCGTCATCGAGCCGCAACGGGCGCGACTCGAACGCCCAGCGCCTCGGCGTCAAGCGTTTCGGCGGCCAGCAGGTGAACGCGGGCGAGATCATCGTCCGCCAGCGCGGCACGCACTTCCAC
>Ga0302308_10004257_pt1 | contig 11257 bp, 9 predicted proteins | sample III_Palsa_E3_3_FD_200531 | JGI IMG/M metagenome (GOLD analysis project Ga0302308, IMG submission 200531) | Peat permafrost microbial communities from Stordalen Mire near Abisko, Sweden - III_Palsa_E3_3 | ecosystem: Environmental > Terrestrial > Soil > Palsa > Peat permafrost | place: Sweden... | reverse complement strand
GTAAGGGGTGCTTACGACTTGGGTTTGAGGAGGGCCCAGCGTTGGCTGGAGGGGGCGATCAATAGCGCAGTGAAGCAGATGGCGAGAACGGAGTTGTCAAGGGAGGAACCGAAGTACTCCCAGAACTCTGCTCTGGGACCGGGATAGTTCGAGGACAGGAGGAATAGGAGCACCATGGTCAGACCTCCTGCGCTAGCCCATCGAACGAGGACGCCTGAGAGGAGGCTGATTGCTATGAGGAGCTCGGAGATTGCGACGACAGCGCCGAAGAACACAGCATGTGGGAGGATGATGTTTCGGAGCAAGGGACGGATGAAAGGATATGAGCCCTGATCGAGAAACTGGCTGATGTTTTGAGCCATTCCTCCCCAGATGAATTTGGTGTTGACTAGTTTGTACTCGGCGAAGATGAGGAAGAGAAGGCCGATGGAGATGCGAAGGAAAGCGAGCGCTTTGGACTGTTGCTCGTTTGCGTTCATTTCGATTTTTTCAGGGCGATGTGAGCGGCGCGGACGTCGGAGGCGGTGAAGACGGAGAGGAAGGGAACGCCGGGGATGGCGGCTTCGATGTTGGCGCGGCCCCCCTGTTCGCGGTCTACGAGGCAGAGGACTCCGGCTACGTTCATACCGGCTTCGCGGGTGGCTTCGATGGCGGTGATGGTGGAACCGCCGGTGGTGCAGACGTCGTCGACGATGATGACGTGGGCGCCGAGCTTGAGAAATCCTTCGATGCGGCGGCCGGTGCCGTGGGTCTTTTCGGCTTTGCGGACGAGGAAACCGTGGAGGAGAGTGGGGACTGGACCGGGGTCTTCGTCGGCTTCTAGTTCGAGGGCGCTGGAGAGCTCGGCGATCTCGTTGTAGTCGGCGAGCGCCCAGGCGCTGGCGCTGGCGGTGTTGGAGACGATTGGGTCGGCACCCATGGTGAGGCCGCCTACTGCTTCGATTCTGCCGGGGTTGGGGATGTGGTCGCGGATGAGGTCGTGGAGGACCAGGCCGGAGAGGCGGCCGCCTTCAGCGTGGAGGGTGGTGATGCGACAGTCGATGTAGTAGTCGGACTTTTGGCCGCTGGCTAGGGTGAAGTCGCCCAGCTTGAAGGAGTGAGTGGCGATGAGGTTGAGGAGGGCGGTCTTAGTGTCGGTCTTCATTGCTTCTTCCGGTCTTTCTCGAGGTATTGTTAGATTTCTCATCTAAGTGGCTTATAAATAAGTCACTTGAGCATTATAGCTTCCGCCAGATTTTTACAAGAGAAGAGATTGCGGGCAAAGTCGCCAAAGCAAAAGACCAAGCCGGGATCTGACAAGGCGTCCCCAAAGCCGATCTTCACAAGTCCAGTTTAGCTGGTTTCAGGAAGGCCAAGACAGATTCTGGGCGATCCGAGCAAAATGCGATGGTTCGTCACTTGTTCAGAATACTGAGTTGCCGACCGGACAGGATGGGACGCTGTTATCTGTGACGAAACCAGTGCGAGGCCAGCAGTATAAGGACGATAGCGGCACTGACGATGAGTCGGCGTCTAAATGGATGGAACGTGAGATCGTCTTCACTTCCTGAATTTTCTTCAGGGTTCTCCGGGTTATAGGTGATGGCAAAAGTGTGGCCTAACGGGACATCGGCATGTGCAATGTATTGGCCGGAGTGTTGCTGGCCGAGTGCATGGTACGTAAAGGTGACGGCATACCTTGAGAAGTCCGGCATCTCAAAGTTTGCAATGCGACCAGTGCGGATGCGTGGTGCATGTTTTATGAGTTCGCATGCTGCGACTGTTGCGGTTGTTTCAATCCAGGGATGATCTTCCATGTCAGGCCCGAAGAATTATAGCTCGCCGCTTGATTGTTGAAGATCAAGCGAAATAGCGAGGGTGGAACAGTCTCTGCCTTTTGCGTGCGGTTTAGTGGGAGAGTTTGTCGAGGTGGCGGTAGCCGCCGGTGGCGATGAAGGCGGTGAGGAAGATGGTGAAGTTGTAGCTGGCATGGATGAGGGTTGAGGCGAGGACCGAACGAAGGCGGATGCGGATGGCGCTGAGGATCAGCGAGACGCAGAAGAGGAGCAGGAGCACGGGCCAAGTGAAGGAGGTCTGCTGACCGTGGAGTGCGGCGAAGAGAATGCTGGTGAAGACTGCGGAGAAGACGAACGCGGGTGTGGAGATTTTGTTGGTGGATTGCCATAGGTCGCGGGCCGCGGGGGTGCGGGGGAGCGAGAGCCAGTCGTAGGCGATAGCGACGGCGGGCAGGAGGAAGCCGCGGAAGAGGATCTCTTCGAAGAGAGGCGCGAGGAAGATCCCGAAAAGGGTGACGAGCCAGACATCGGATGGAGTGCGGAAGAAGTCGTCCATGGGAATGTCTTTGGGGATTGCGATAAGGGAGGAGAGGGCTTGTACGGCGAAGGAGAGGGTGAGGCCGATGGGGATGAGGCGGAGGGCGTTGCGGCGGGCGGCGTCGGGGTTGGCTTCGATGCCGGTGGCGAAGGGGCGCTTCCAGAGGAGCGGGAAGACGAACCATGAGATGGCAAGGGTGAGGACATAGGTGAGCGCCTCGGTGCCAATGAGGAGTTTGGGCGGGACCGAAGTAATCGCTGTCTTGCCGCCAATCGTACCGGGGTGGGTGAGACCAAGGATGAGGAGTTGTGTGAGGAAGAGAAAGAGGCCTGTGATGCCGAGAAAAAGCAACGCGTGGCCGAGGTTGGGGATGCGGTGAGGGGCATCTTCGGACGCGTCGTTGGGGGTATTGTCCATGGGAGGCTGAAGGATGGCTTCGCCTTCGGGGAGTATGGGACGGACAATAGGGGCGTCTGATTGGCTTCGGTTTTGAGGGCTTGGGAGAGTCTGCGGGGATTGAAAGAGATCGGTTTTGCCTTGCGCCGGGATTGGGTCCCAGGTTCGTGGGAGTTCGGCAGGCTCAGGGTAGATCGAGCGGCTCGCAGAGGCTGGGGTAGCGGGGGTCGGGGTGAGATCGCTCATGCTTTTTTCGTGCTTGGTTTTGCGGGTGAGACTTTTTTCTTTCCGGATTCTTTCGTCGGGGACGCTTTGCTTATTGTGGACTTCTTTGCGGGTTTTGGCTTGATGCTTTTGGGGGATCTCTCTTCGGGCTTGGTGGCGCTGGCTTTGGCGAGTCCAGTTTTCTTTTCGGGCGCGATGAACTTGCCGCGTGGCTCTTTTTTCTTGTCGGGTGCGGCGGCGATGGTTAGGGGTTGGGGGCCGGCGTGACTGGTGCCATTGCGGCTGGCGAAGTTGGAGGCATGGGAGGCGTAGTAGCGGGCGAGGAAGCTGCCGGTGTGGGAGGCGGCGACGGTGGCGATCTGCTCGGGGGTGCCGTGGGCGATGACGCGGCCGCCGCCTTCGCCACCTTCGGGACCCATGTCGAGGATGTAGTCGGCGTTGCGGATGATGTCGAGGTTGTGCTCGATGATGACGACGGTGTTGCCGAGGTCGGTGAGGCGGTGGAGGACTTCGAGGAGCTTGCGGACGTCGTCGAAGTGAAGGCCGGTGGTGGGCTCGTCGAGGAGGTAGAGGGTGCGGCCCGTTTGGCGCTTTGATAGTTCTCTTGCTAGCTTCATGCGCTGGGCTTCGCCGCCGGAGAGCGTGGTGGCGGACTGGCCGAGATGGATGTAGCCGAGGCCTACGTCTACTAGGGTTTGGAGCTTGATGTTTACCGTTGGGATGTCTTTTAAGATCGGGACGGCGTCGGCGATGGGGAGGTCGAGGAGGTCGGCGATGGAGTAGCCGTTGAACTTGACGGAGAGGGTCTCCTGATTGTAACGACGTCCGTTACATACTTCGCAGAGGACGTAGACGTCGGGCAGGAAGTTCATCTCGATGCGGCGCTGGCCTTCGCCCTGACAGGCTTCGCAGCGTCCGCCTTGCACGTTGAAGGAGAAGCGGCCCGGCTTGTAGCCTCGCTCGCGTGATTCGGGGAGCATGGCGAAGAGATCTCTTATTGCCGTAAATACCCCTGTATAGGTGGCGGGGTTGCTGCGTGGGGTGCGGCCTATGGGGGATTGGTCTATTTGGATTACTTTGTCCAGCTGGTCGATACCGATGACCTTGCCGTGCTGGCCGGGCTCTTCGCGGGAGCCGTAGAGCTCCTTGGCGAGGGAGCGGTAGAGGATGTCGTTTACCAGTGTGGATTTGCCGCTGCCACTGACTCCGGTGATGACGGTCATGACGCCGAGGGGGAAGTGGGCGGTGACGTTTTGCAGATTGTGGGAGTGGGCGTTTTCGACGGTGATCCAGTTGCCGGTGAGGGTGCGTGGTTCGGTGCGAGCTACGATCTCGATTTTGCCGGCGAGGTACTGGCCGGTGATGGACGCTGGGTTGTCCATGATCTGCTGCGGGGTGCCGTCGGCGATGAGGAGGCCGCCGTTTTTTCCTGCGCCGGGGCCAAGGTCGAGGACGTAGTCGGCTTTGCGGATGGTGTCTTCATCGTGCTCGACGACGAGGACGGTGTTACCGAGGTCGCGGAGGTCTTCGAGGGCGTTGATGAGGCGCTGGTTGTCGCGCTGATGGAGGCCGATGGAGGGCTCGTCGAGGACGTAGAGGACGCCGCGAAGCTTAGAGCCGATTTGGGTGGCGAGGCGGATGCGCTGGCCTTCGCCGCCGGAGAGGGTGGCGGCGCTGCGATCGAGCGCGAGGTAGCCGAGGCCGACAGCGTTGAGGAACTCGAGGCGCTCGATGATCTCGCGCTGGAGGCGGTCGGCGATGATGCGGTCGCGGCCTACGAAGAGCATGTTGCGGGCGGAGGTGAGGGCGCGCTCGAGGGGGAGAGCGGTGAAGTCGGCGATGGAGGCGCCGTTGACTGTGACGGCGAGGGATTCGGGACGGAGGCGGCGGCCTTTGCAGACGGGGCAGATGGTCGCGGACATGTACTGCATCATGTACTCGCGGTAGCCTTCGGATTTGGTGTCTTCGAGGTTGGAGCGGAGGTAGTCGAAGATGCCGTGGAAGCCGGTGCGGCCGGCTTCAGCGCGCGGGGGGCCGTAGAGGAAGAGGTTTTGCTGCTCGGTGGTGAGGTCCTCGAAGGGGGGCTTGATGTCGATTTTGGTTTTCTCGGCGAAGAGCTTGATGAGGCGGAGGAGATAGGCGGAGCCGCTGCCGGGGCCCATCGCGCCGTCGAGGAGAGGCTTGGACCAGTCGGTGATGGTCTTGGCGGGATCGAAGTCGTAGATGCTGCCGAGGCCATGGCAGTTGGGGCAAGCGCCGTAGTTGGAGTTGAAGGAGAAGCTGCGGGGCTCGAGGCGGGGAACGTTGATGCCACAGTCGGGGCAGGCCATGGAACTGCTGTAGAGGGTCTCGTCCATGCCGTGGATGGCGACGAGGACGAGGCCGTTGGCCATCTGGAGGGCTTTGGCGACGGAGGTTTCGAGGCGGCGAGTGTCGTATTTGGGGGCGACGGGCGTCAGGCCGGGGTTTGCATTGTCGGACGGAAGGGGCTTGAGGATGATGCGGTCGACTATGGCTTCGATGGTGTGATTCTTACGCTTTTCAAGGCGCATGCCTTCGGTGAGCTCGGTCATCTCGCCGTCGATGCGGGCGCGGAAGCCTTGCTGGTCGAGGGCTTCGAGCTCTTCGCGGAACTCTCCCTTGCGGCCGCGGACGATGGGGGCGTAGACGGTGATGCGTTCGCCGGGGGAGAGGGCAGCGATGCGTTCGACGATCTGTTCGGCGGATTGTCGGGTGATGGGGCGATGGCAGTTGGGGCAGTGGGGCTGGCCTACGGAGGCGTAGAGGAGGCGAAGGTAGTCGTAGATCTCGGTGATGGTACCGACGGTGCTGCGGGGGCTGCGGGAGGTGGTTTTCTGCTCGATGGAGATGGCGGGGGAGAGGCCGTCGATGGCGTCGACGTCGGGGCGCTCCATCTGGTCTAAAAATTGTCTGGCATATGCCGATAAGGTTTCTACGTAGCGGCGTTGGCCTTCGGCATAGATGGTGTCGAAGGCGAGGGAGGATTTTCCGGAGCCGGATAGGCCGGTGACCACGGTGAGGGTATTGCGCGGGATGCTGACGTCGACGTTGCGCAGGTTGTGCTGGCGAGCGCCGCGGACGGTGATGTGTGTAATGCCCATGTGAGTTCTGTGGCGGTGTTCGGCCAAGTCTCTAGAATACGGCATTTTCGGGGGAGGCATCTTGATGGGTATGAGGGGTGAATTTGATTGAGGCAACCCCTGAACGGGAAAGATGTATCCGAAGGGGCAACAGCAACCACTTTCGGGTCATTGTATTAGCACGTAAGTTTGTAACAATATCCACGATGTAAAAGTCTTGTAGCCAGTGGAGTGAGGCTGGTAAGTTCGAGGAGTGGGTGTGAATTCGTCGATTATGTTGGTTTCTGCGGTGTTGGCTTCGTTGGCGGTAGGCGTACTGGTGGCTTATGGAGTTTGCATCGCCATGTTCAGCGCGTTTCAGATGCATGCGCGGCAGATTGCTGGAGATGCGGCTCGCCGGGTGGCGACCACTGCTCAGGTTTTGAAGAGCTAGACGGACTTTTTCCCGTCAAACTGACCGTCCCGTCGATTCAGGGCATTACCCGTCTTAGTTCATTTGAAATTCAGGATTTATTGAGGAGAAGGCTGCTGCTGGCGCAGTTTCTGGAGCTGATCGTAGATTTGCTGCGGCGTTTTGACACCATTGGGCGAGTCCGGCTGGGACGCGTCGGCGGGGGCAGATGAACCGGGTGCAGGGACGATGGGCGGGGAGGTTCGGTTGCGCTCAGGGGAAGTTTCTGCGCTGGGTGGTGCAGGCTCCGGGGCTGGTTGAGACTCTTCGGATTCGGGCTTTTCGTCAAAAGTGGCTGCGTTGGGATTGGGAGGGGTTGGACCACCCTGGCGCGGGGTGAGGATGAGCTGAGCCGGAGTATCGCCGTTGCGAGCTACGAAGAGCATATTGCTCGCAGTGCCGTCCAGCAACGCGGACAGAATTTGGTCTGGTGTGCCGGGGCCGTACGTACCGAAGACACGCTCGTCGACAACACCTCCGGTGATCTTCATTCCCGTCTCATGGGAGATCTGGCGGAGGATCTGGTTGAGGCTGGAATTATCGGCGGAGACCGAGAGGGTTCCATTCGCCAGGGTGACCTGGGCATGTTTTGGCTGCTCTTCCGCGGGAGTGGGAGGGGGCGCGGGCACGGTTGTTGGCGGCGTTGCAGGGAGAGTGGAAGCAGCCGGGGCTGTCGCGCTGGGTTTGGGCTGAGGGGCTGGAGCAGTTTGCGCTGAGAGTAGAGCCGCGAATGCGAAGCTGGTCGAGGCGAGGAAACGGATTGGCCGGGTGCTTTGCATGCGATTGTAGGACGTGTGACAGCGAAGGAATGTCATCGGTTGGAAAGACAAGCCATCAGGAATCAGCTTATCGCGGAAGAACTCGGGAAGTCATTTTTCTGTTGTGTTGGTCATGTGGTGATTGGTGCTGGTTTTGGAGTGACACGGCTCTGATACAGTTTTGGCCATGCGCCGGATGGTTGTTCCTCAGAACCTCAAACGAAGGATTTTGAAAGAGTCGCTTCGCGAAGATGAGCAGCGCGATGCCGCTTTTCGGCGCATCATTCGTTCGGTTCCCAAGGGGAAGGTTTCGACGTATGGCAAAGTTGCTGCGGCAGCAGGCTACCCCTTGTACCATCGAGCGGTGGCTCGGTTGCTGCGCCGGGCTGATCTTCATGGACTGCCCTGGCAACGCATTGTGGGTGCTGGAGGCGAGATTAAGCTACGAGGCGAAGCAGCGGCCGAACAACGCCTGCGTCTTGGCATCGAAGGCGTAAAGTTTCGCGGTAAACGCGTTGATATGCAGATGTATGAGCACGCGCTTCGGAGTTGGGAGACGCTCGATTAGGTGTTTGGCGAATCGTTGCTTGCTAAGGTGTGCTGGTTGCATCTGTTGGACTCGCTGTAGACTGGGGACACCTTTTCGAGGGCCTCGGATGAATGATCGGGGAATCGCAAAGGGCTGATGGCGGGCTTGATGATGAGAGTGAAGACCGGATTGCTGATGTTGGGGTTGCTTGCAGGTGGAGTTGCGTCGGCTGAAGTGTGCACGACACAGTCGCAGATGACGCCGGCGGACCGGGACGCTTTAGCTGCAGCGGCTCGCGGGCTGGCAGCGAAGGTTCAAGCTAACGACGTGAGTGGTCTGCGTGCGGCCACTGCGGTGGAGTACGCGAAGGACTTTGGCGGCATTGGAGAGGTGGTGGGGAGTACCTCTGCACATGTGAAGAGTGGCACGTTGAAGGTGGAACAGGTTTATCTGCTGGATGGGACGCAACTGAAGCGTGCTGCGGATGGATCGGTGCCGGATGCACAGTTTTTTTGTTCGTTGAATAAGTCTGTCGCTGAAGCGGATTTTTCAATTTCAGGGTTGGCCGCGGGACGATATGGGTTTGCGATTGTGGATGTAACGGATGGCAGTGCGCCCTGGCGGCTATCTTTTCTGCTGCGGCAGGATCAGGGGCAGTGGGTGATGGCGGGGTTCTATCCGAAGCCTCTGCTGGCGGCCGGTCATGATGGACTTTGGTATTGGACGCAGGCTCGTTTGTTGACGGCGCAGAAGGAACATTGGAATGCGTGGCTCTACTACCAACAGGCAGAGAGCTTGCTGAGGCCAACGAACTTTATCCAGAGCACTCATCTTGAGAAGTTGAAGACGGAGGAGACTGCAGCAGCGCCGCCTGCGTTGTCGGAAGGTATAAGCGCGGACTCGCCGCTGGTGGTGAAAGGGGCCGATGGTGCGGAGTATCACTTTACTGCACTGGGCGTAGATGACTCACTGGGGAATGACAAGGTGGACGTTACGGCTCATTTAAAGGTGGATCAGATTGGAGATGTAGCGACTGCGCGAAAACGCAACTCGGATGCGATGAACGCACTGTTGGCGGCTTATCCGGAGTTGAGGAAGCCCTTTCACGGAGTGTGGATGTTTGCGGAGGTTCCGGGTCAGAATCCCTTCGCGACCGAGCAGGAGATGAGTCAGATTCACTGAGTAAATAAGACGTGCAGTAGCTCGATTTTTCAGATCTTCTGATGAGTGTTTGATTGGGTAGTGATATCTTGAGAATCGTTTCTGCGACATGATAAGGAATGCACGTAATGGGCACTCACCTTCCAGGGAAGAACTGGCACTCTATTGAAGAATGAGAAAAGAGAACAATGACAAAGAATAAAAAGACGCTGAGTCAGGCAATTCAGGAACGTAGAGCTACTCCTAGTTTTGATGGTGCGCCGCTTCCGGCGGAGGATTTGCGACAGATTCTCGATGCGGGTTTGCATGCGCCGAGCGGGTATAACCTGCAGCCCTGGCGTTTTGTGGTGGTGCAGTCGGCGGAGCAGAAGAAGAAGTTGCGTGGAGCAAGCTATAACCAGGGCAAAGTGGAAGAAGCGTCGGCGGTGATTGTGGCCTGTGGTGATACGGACGGATGGCGCAAGGATCTGGACCTGATGCTGGAGAAGGGGCGTAAGGGTGGAATGCCGGAGAGTTATGCAGCACAGGCACAGAGCAGCGTTCCTAACTATATGTCGAGCTTTAGTAGCAATCAGATGCAGGGATGGTTGAACAAGCATGTGATGATTGCGTTTACGCACATGCTGCTGATGGCGGAGGTGATGGGTTACGATACCGCGCCGATGGAAGGGTTTGAGCAAGATAAGGTGCATGAGGTGTTGCGGCTTCCACTGAGCTATTGGGTGGTGGCGTTGCTGGCAATTGGACATGTGAACGGACCGGACAAGTTCGATGGCGGGCGATTCGAGATGGGACATACGGTGTTTGGAGAAGAGTTTGGCAAGCCGCTGAAGTTGTAACGTGGAGATGACTGGGCTATGAAGCTTGCACTGCGCGTTGTGGCTTTTCTGCTGCTTGTGGTGGTTGTGGGTGGGTTGATTTTTTACCGGTATCCGCTTTGGGTGGCGGATCAACATACTCGATTTCATCTATGGCGCAGAGGCGTGAAGAGTGAGTATGTTGAGGTGGCCGGGAATCGGCTGCATTATTTTGAAGCGGGGCCCGGGGATGGGACTCCGCTGGTGTTGGTGCATGGACTGGGGGCGCGGGGTGAGGATTGGGGCGCGATGATTCCGGCGCTGGCGGCGCAGGGATTCCATGTGTATGTTCCGGATCTGTTGGGTTATGGGCGATCGGCTAAGCCGGATGTGAGCTACTCGATCTCGCTGGAGGAGCAGACGGTAGCTCAGTTCATGCAGGCGGTGAAGGTTCCGAGGGCCGATGTTGGCGGATGGTCGATGGGCGGTTGGGTGGCGATGAAGCTGGCACTGGATCATCCGGAGATGGTGGATCGGCTAATGGTGTATGACAGCGCTGGGGTGTACTTCCCGGCGACGTTCGAGCCGGATCTGTTTACTCCGCATGATGTCGCGGGTGTGAAGGAGTTGATTGCGATGCTGACGCCGAATCCGAGGAATATTCCGAATTTCGTTGCGGAGGCGATGGTGCGAAAGCTGCAGAGGAATGCGTGGGTGGTGAATCGGAGTACAGCTTCGATGGTTGCCGGAAAGGATTTGCTGGATTTTAGACTGCACGATATTTCGCAGCCGATGCTGATTGTCTGGGGCGCGAAGGATGTGTTGATTCCGCTGGCTTCAGGAGAGACGATTCATCGGAGTGTGCCGCAGTCAGTGCTGGATGTTATTGGGGGGTGTGGGCACCTGGCTCCTGCGGAGTGCGCGAAGCCGGTGATCGAAGGGACTGTGGAGTTTTTGCGAGCGCAGCCGCCAATGCATGGCGGGGAGAAGACTTTTCCGGCGGGGTATTGATGTTGGCGCGCTAATCGGGTTGCCACTGGTAGGCGTTGGGTTGGGGCAGGCCGATATGGGCGAGGACTCGGTGGACGAAGTTGCGGGCCATCTCCTGGGTGCTTTGCGGGTGGTTGTAGAGGGTGGGAATGGCGGGGAAGATGGTGGCGCCTGCATCTGAGGCGAGCTGCATGTTGCGAATGTGGATGCGGTTGAACGGCGTTTCGCGGATGCAGAGGATGAGCGGGCGATTTTCTTTGAGGCAGACGTCGGCGGCGCGCTGGATGAGGTTGGAGGCGAGGCCGTTTGCGATGCTCGCGAGAGTGCCCATGGAGCAGGGAAGGATGATCATCGCGTCGGTAGGGTAGCTGCCGCTGGCGATATTAGCTCCTATGTCAGTTTCGGCGTGCTGCTTGAGTTTGGTACAGGGAGCGCCTAGGAGTTTTTCTGCCAGGTCGTTGCGGCCGCTTAAGTTCAGCTCTTCGGCGAAGACGCGGAGGGCGCTGTCGGAGGCGACGAAGTTGATCCTGGTGACG
>Ga0302308_10004252_pt1 | contig 11268 bp, 8 predicted proteins | sample III_Palsa_E3_3_FD_200531 | JGI IMG/M metagenome (GOLD analysis project Ga0302308, IMG submission 200531) | Peat permafrost microbial communities from Stordalen Mire near Abisko, Sweden - III_Palsa_E3_3 | ecosystem: Environmental > Terrestrial > Soil > Palsa > Peat permafrost | place: Sweden... | reverse complement strand
GCCGGCGAAGAGGCTGGGTCGAAGTTGGAGAAGGCTCAGCAACTGGGCGTGGCGGTTTTGGATGAGGCGGGGTTGCTGGCGATGTTGGGTTAGGCCCGTCGTGACCCCCAGCGCAGGGCACCCCCCCTCCCCCCCCAGAGGTATGACTTGCTTCGTAACTGACTGATTGGAAGAAGGTTAGAGACCAAAGTATGACCTGCTTAGGTCGGAGTCATCCTTGTAAGTCGCAGCATGCAAAGTAATTAGGTATGAAGAGTACCCCCCACCCAGGACAAAATTTCTCTTGTAAATTATTGATTTTCTATTGGCGTGGGAGTTAAGGCTTCTGTTGCCGGATGGGGGTCTAGTTAAATTATAGATAGTTGGAGGGGGTGAGTATGCCAGGTTTTGGAAATATATATCGCCAATGTTTATAGGGGGTTTGGCGTTGTTGGACGAGTTTTGGGGGTTGACAAGGTTGGCGCGGACGGCGAGAGGCTTCGCATGGCTGGGCGGCAAACAGCAGATTCCCGGAGGGAATGACAGAAAGAAAAGCAACTGCGCGGACGCGGGGCTTTGCGCTTTTGCTGGGGCGAGGTGGTGGAACGAATTGGGGTGAATCGTCGTATGCTGCAGGGAATGCTAACGGGGAAACCAACGACTTCGCTGCGCCGGGATGTGGCGGTTCTGGGCGCGATTTCTGCGCTCATCGTGGTGGTCCATTTCTTGATGGGGAATGGGTATGGATTTCATCGCGATGAACTGCAGTTTATGGATGATGCGCGGCATCTGCAGTGGGGATTTGTCGCGTTTCCGCCGATGACCTCGTTCTTCGGACGTCTCGCCATTGCATTGTTTGGGATCTCGCCGCAGGTTTTGCGATTGCCGGCGGCGCTGGTGAATGCGGTGTCGCTGGTGCTGGCGGGCTTGATCGCGCGGGAGTTGGGCGGCAAGCGCGCCGCGCAGATCATCGCGCTGCTGCTGAGTCTCCCACTGGCGCTGACGTTTAGCTCGGTGCTGCAGTACAACACCTTCGACCTGCTGGCGTGGTCGGTGCTGATTCTTTCTACGGCCCACGTGCTGCGGACTGGCGACGAGAGGTTCTGGCTGGGTGCGGGATTGGGACTCGGACTTGGGGTGATGTCGAAGTATGCGATTGCGTTTCCGTTGGTGAGCTTGCTGGCAGCGCTTGTTCTGCTGCCATCGCAGCGGCACCATCTGAAGAGCCGGTGGTTCTGGATGGGGGCGGGGGTGGCGGTGGTGATTGCGGCGCCAAATTTTATCTGGCTGGCGCGACACCACTTCATCACCCTGCAGATGGAGCACTTCATTCATCTGCGCGACGTTCGCAATGGCCGTGCCAAAGGCTACTTCACCGACCAGTTCAAGTTCATGATGTTTGGTCTGCCGTTCGCCGTGGGCGGCCTAATTGCGTTGCTGCGCAGCCCGCGTTTCCGGCTGCTGAGCGCGTTTTATGTCGGCCCGTTTGTGCTGCTGGCGTTGGTGAAGGGGAGAGGCTATTACCTTCTTCCGGCGTACCCGGTGGTGTATGCCGCGGGTGCGGTGGGGCTGGAGACCTGGTTGGCGACCCGTGCGAAGGCTGTGCGCGGGGTGGTCTACGGGGCGGTGGTCGCGGCGGTGCTTGCGGAGGCGGGGGCGATTGCGTGGGCCTACTTGCCCATCTGGTGTCCCGGATCTGCGGCGTGGAACTGGCAGATGAAGAACAACTCCGACATGGCGAATGAGGTTGGTTGGCCGGAGTTTGTGGCGCAGGTTGCTGCGGTGCGTGACCGGCTATCGCCGGCGGAGCGTGCGCAGTATGCGGTGCTGGCGGAGAACTTTGGCGAGGCAGGTGCGCTGCAACTCTATGGGCCGAAGCATGGATTGCCCGTTCCGATCAGTACAGTCAATGACTTTCACGATCGTGGGTATGGTGCGTTCGAGCCGCAGACCGTGATTATCGTAGGCGGGAATCTTGAGGATGAGAGCAGGTTCTTCGAAGGCTGCTCGGTGGTGGCGACGGTGCATCTGCCGTATGGGGTGCAGGATGAGGAGACGGTGGATCATCCGCAGATTCTGGTTTGCCATCGGATGAGGTTCTCGTGGCCGGTGGTGTGGGGAAGGTCGCAGGATTTCGGGTAGGTCCTACGGTCCTGCGCGGACGGCGGGAGGCTTTGCGTGGTGAGGGGAGCAAACAGCAGATTCCTGGCGGGAATGACAGAAAGAAAGGCAAGGGCAATGGCAAAGGCCTTGACGCAAAGGACGCAAAGGTAGCAACGTTTCGCAACGTGGAACGAGCAACAGCAAGAGCGGAAGCAGATTCCCAGAGGGAATGACAGAAAGAAAGGCAAGGGCAATGGCAAAGGCCTAACGATCCGGGAGGGTTTGGGGCTTGGTCCTCATTAGCCAGAGGAGGGAGGCGGCTAGATAGGCCGCGTAGAGGTAGGGGAAGTAGCGCAGGGGCGCTGGGGGGATGGGGTAGAAGTTGCTGGCCATCGCCAATAGCATCGCCAGCGTGGCGGCGCTGGTTAAGAGGATGTATCCGGCGGTGAGGCGGCGGGAGTGGTGGAGATGGAAGGCCAGGGCTACGGCTACTAGTCCGTAGGCGGTGAGGAAGCCGTAGACCGCTAGCGTGCCCATCCAGCCATAGATATCTGCGCCGCTGGTTCCGTGCAGAACGAGGCCGGCGGCGGGTAGGAAGGCGAGGACGGCCGCTAGGATGCTGGCCTCACCGGGAGTTTCGTGGGTGGTGTTGGTGTGGGTGAGACGGGCGGGCGCGAGGCCGTGATGGGCCATGAGCAGCAGGACTCGGGAGGCGGCAATCACGCAGGCCAGCGTGGCGGCGAACATGCTGATGAGGACGCCGATGTCGATGATGGGGCCGAGGAAGGGAATGCCGGCCTGCGTGCTGAGATAACGGAAGGGGTTGGTTGAATCGCCGAGGGAGGTTGCTGCGCCGCGGAAGCCGAGGACCTCGCCGTAGCCGGTTACGACGAAGAAGACTCCGGCGAGCAGGGCGGACTGGATGACGGCGCGAGGAATTGTCCGCAGGGGGTTGCGGGCTTCCGAGCCGAGCGTCGTGGCCGACTCGAATCCGACGAAGCTGAAGATTGCTAGCATCACGCCGAGGCCGATGCCGCGGGGGGACATTGCGCTGAGGTGGAGCTGGGGGTGGTCGAAGTGGAGGCCGTGCTTGAGGAGGAGGGTGGCGGTGACGATGGCGATTAGAGTTACGGAGATGCCTTCGATGTAGAGCATGAGTCGGGCGGAGACTTTGACGTCGTGATACGCGACGAAGCCGGCGGTGGCGGCGGCGAGCGAGACCAGGACCAGCGCGGGGATGTGGGGAAGTCCGAAGCGGGCTTGGAGTGGGTTGAGGAAGACGTACGCAAAGGCTACGAATCCTCCGATGACCGCGGAGGCCGTCGTGATGTACGCGAAGAACAGCGCGAGCGCCGTGATGGAGGAGAAGATGGGCGGAAGCGACTGGCGGGTGTAGACGTAGAGCGAGCCGGGGGAAGAGGACTCGCGTGCAAACGCGGCGATACAGAGGCCGACGAGGATCATGAGGCCCATCGCGATCAGGTAGGCGATGGCCGTGCCCTGGCCGGCCAGGACGAAGACCAGCGGAATGGTGAGCTGTGGCGAGGTGCTGGGAGCGATGGTGGAGATGGATTGGGCGAGGGTTTCGAGAGGCGAGAGAGCGTTGTGGCGGAGGCCGAAGGACTCGGCTGCGGCTAGCTTGGGGCCGTCGTAGGCGGGAGGCTCGGGCGGGGGCGCGGTCGCTTCGGAAGGCATCGTCACCTCAATAAGGGAGTAGGAATGCAGGGATGCTGTCGCCGGCGAGCGGTTGGGAGGAGCTGGGAATTAATGGCGTTGCAGCTATGGTAGCCGATGGCGGCTAGAAGACAAGCCGCTTGGCCTGGAACGATGGGCGGAGCTTCCAGGCTTCGACGATGAGGTCCAGAATTGAGAAGACCAGGAAGATGCGGAAGCCGATGTTCATCCAGTAGTTGACGGCGGCGAGTGATTCCAAGTTGGTGGCGGGGCCGGCGGGGACGAAGTAGACGTTGGTCAGGGCTACCCAGGCGTTGAATAACACGCCGAGGATCTTGGTGGCGAAGTTGAGTGGCGTCTGCCAGATGCCCGCAGGGACGACGAGGGCCGTGATCTTGGTGACGAGTTGGAAGAACAGCATGAAGACGACTGCCGCGTAGAAGAGGTGCCAGATGGGGGCGGGTCGCGCATTAAGCATGTGGAGGTAGAGTTCGCCGGGGCCGAGGATGAGGTAGGGGTGGGTAGGGATTTCGAGGACGTAGACCATCCAGAGGCAGTGGAAGATGAGGTCGGCAATGCGGCTGGCGCGGGATTTGCCTTTGAACTGCGGCTTGAGCGCGGGGAGTTTGGTGGGGTTCCAGGAGAGGCCGAAGGGTTTGGCGTGGTTCTGGCTGTACGCGTACTCGGCGATGGCGAAGGCGAGGGTGACCCAGAAGGCGAAGAAGAGGAGGTCGGGGATGAGCTGGCCGAGGCTGACGAAGATGCCGGCGATCAGTTCGGAGAGGTTGTGGACGTTGAGAAGCCGGGACGATTCGGCTAGGAAGCCGATGATGAGAACGAAGGGCGTGGCCTTGCGCAGCGTCATGAGGTAGTAGGGGAAGATGGCCGGGCCGATGAGGTATTGCTGCGGGAGATAGCGGGCCGCGACGACGATGGGGCGGCCGTGGTCTTTGAGGATGGCGGCGACTTCGGCGTCGGTGAGGGGGCGGTTGAGCTCTTCGGCGCGGTCGTCGAGCTGGGCCTGGAGGTTGGCGCGGAGCTCGGCGAGGACGTCGTCGCGGGTGGCGGCGGGGAGGTGGTCGCCGATGGCCTGGAGGTAGCGGGCCAGGAGGTCGGAAGTGGGTTGATTGGCGGTCATGAATTTACCTCTGATCTGAGTGCTGCAGGATGTTGTTGACGGAGTCGTTGATGCTGTTCCACTCGGCGAGGAGTTGGGTGAGAATGGATTCGCCCTGAGGGGAGAGCTTGTAGAAACGCTTGTTGCGCTTGTCCTCTTCACGCCACTGGCTGGTGAGGAGCTGCTGGGTTTCGAGGCGGCGGAGTAGGGGGTAAAGCGTGCTTTCCTCGATTGCGAGGCCCTGGTCGGCGAGGGCTTTGCGCAGGGTGTAACCATAGTGCTCGACGCGGAGCTGGGCCAGGACGGCAACGATCAGGCAGCCGCGGCGGAGTTCGAGACGGAGGGAATCGAAGATTTGGGGCTCAGAGGGCGGGTTGGAGGCGGTGTCCATACTGTATGACAACTACTGTATGGTACATAGTGTGTGATGTCAAGTAGGAAATTTGAGGCGGTGGGGTAGGGAGGCCGGGGCTAAAGCCCATTTTCTTTTGGGATGGTTTTTCCGGGGGCTGAAGCCCCCTGGCTAATCCGAAGAGCGAGAACAACCGCAAAAGAAGAGGCAGACTCTTGGAGGGAATGACAGATAGGACGGAAAGGGGGAGGGCTTGGACGCGAAGGGCGCTAAGGTGGCAACGTAAGACGAGCAACGACAAGGGCAACGGATGAAGCAGATTCCCGGAGGGAATGACAGAAAGAACGGCAAGGGCAAAGGCGAGGGCAAGGACGAGGCAAAGGCAAGGGCAAGGGCGCGTTTTTAGGATTCATCGTCTTTTATTCACTGGGGTTGACAGGATGCGCTAAGCTGAACGCGGACGCGGGTGAGTTGACGCGGCCTGGAGTGCTTGTGAGTCAGGTGGTCTTCGTCCTGGAGGATGATTCGGACATTCGGCGGCTGGTGCAGTACCAGCTGGAGGGCGCGGGATACGTGGTGAGAGCGTACCCGGCAGTGGGCTCGATTGTGCAGGATGCGGAGCGGCAGCGGCCGGCGCTGTTTCTGCTGGATATTATGGTTCCCGGCGGCGATGGACTGGACCTCTGCCGGCGGCTGCGGCTGAATCCGTTGCTGGCCAGTGTGCCGATCATCTTCTTGACGGCGCGTGCGGGCGAGAACGATCGCGTTCATGGCCTGGAGCTGGGCGCGGATGACTACATTACCAAGCCGTTTGCGATGCGCGAGCTGTTGGCGCGGGTGAAGGCCGTTCTGCGGCGGTTCGAGAGGCCCACCGAGGCTCAGGGCGCGTCCTCCGTACTGAATATCGACACCCTTGAGATTGACGGAAACTCCATGCAGCTGCGAGTGAATCACGAGCTCGTGACGACGACAGCGACGGAGTTTCGCCTGTTGGATTATCTTGCGCGGCATCCGGGGCGCGTGTTCAGCCGCGACCACCTGCTGGATGCGGTGTGGGGCGATGCACGGTTTGTGACGCCGCGAAGTGTGGACGTTTATGTGCGGCGAATTCGCGAGAAGATCGAGGTTGATCCTGAGACGCCGCGTTTTCTAAAGACGATGCGCGGAGCTGGCTACCGATTCGATCTTCCCAAGGCGAAGGAAGCTTCGATGGGGAGTGCCGTGGTCGCGGCAACCGAGTAATCTGCTCGCATGGGATCGTGGCTTCGAAAGAGTTTGTACCTGGCGCTATTTTGGCGCGCCGCCGTCGGAATCGCGGTGATGGCTGCGGCGGCGCTGATGCTTCCGCGATGGTGGATGGTGATTGGCACCGGCATCGTCGTGGCGCTGTGGATTGCTGCGTGGGGAACCAGCGTTGTCACCAATGCGATCGAGGTGATTGAGCCTGCCGCGGCGACCGTAGCCGGCCGAGACTCGCGCTGGCCGGAGGCTCCCTTTCGGCAGATGGAGCCGCTGGTGCAGGCGCTCCATGTCTCCGCTGCGGAGGTGGTTCGACAGCTCGAGGCCAGCTCGGAGAGCCGTCGGAAGCTTGAAGCGCTGCTGGATTCGATGCAGGACGCCGTGACGAGCGTCGACGGAGCGGGGCGAATCGTGTGGGCGAACGTGCCTATGCAGAAGCTGGTAGCCGAGTCGTCGGGAAGTGTGCGCGCGGGACATTCCCTGGTGCAGACGATTCGTTCGCCGGAGATTTTGGAGTGCGTGCAGGAGGCCCTCGAGAAGCGCGAGTATGTGGAGATGCGGCCCGTTTCCATGGCGATGGGCAGGATCTTTGCGGTGAGCGCGGCGCCGATGCCCGAGGGCGGAGCGGTCGTGGTGATGCAGGACATCACGCAGGTGGAGCAGGTGGAACGCACGCAGAGAGAGTTTGTCGCGAATGTCTCGCATGAGTTGCGAACACCGCTGACCTCGATCTCGGGGTATGTCGAGACGTTGCTGGAGGATGAGCGTACGGGACTCTTCTTCACGCCGGAGGTGAGAGAGTTTCTGGAGGCCATCTATAAGAGTGCCAAGCGGATGGGGCGGCTGACGGACGATCTGCTGGCGATGGCGCGGGTGGACTCTGGCGAGCAGAAGCTGCGGCCGCAGCCGGTGGAGGTGGGCGTCCTGATCCAGGAAGCAGAGGATGCGGTGGCGGCCCTGGCGCGGGAGAAGCATGGAGTGTTGGAGATTGGGGAATTTCCAGACGTAGAGGTGGTCGCGGACCTGGACGCGATTGTGCAGGTGCTGAGCAACCTGATCGAGAATGCGCTGAACTATGGCGTGAGCCCTGCCAGTGTGGGACAGGCGCCGGGGAAGTCGTCGGATGGAGCGCTGGTGGTCTTGAGTGCGTCCATTCTCGAGGGGTCGCAGGACGTGCGGTTCTGCGTCGAAGATTTTGGTGCGGGGATCGCGTCGGAGCATTTGAGCCGCCTGTTTGAGCGGTTCTACCGGGTGGATAAGACGCGCTCGCGGGAGTCGGGCGGGACCGGGTTGGGTCTCTCGATTGCGAAGCACATTGTGGAGTCGCATAAGGGTCGCATGTGGGTGGAGAGCGAACTTGGCCGGGGCAGCCGGTTCTGTTTTACGCTGCCACAAGTGCTCTATCCGGTGCCCGCGTCAGAGGCCTGATTCGTCGGGCCTGAAGGCCACGTGAAATAACAAAAGTGGAAAACAGCGGTCACTTCAGAGCTATTCATCTTCTATTCATGGTTCGTTCCCTGTTCATTCATACAGGGTTGCGAGGATCAACTCACGGACAAATCTGGCAAGGCAGTTTGCGAATGGCCTAAGCGAGTTCGCGCGCCTTAGCCGATGTCCCTGAGGAATGATGAAACGATATAAGGTGTTGAGTGCTGCGCTGGTCGCGATGACGCTGTTGACGACCCAGCTTCCGATGAGTGCCCAGACGACAGACAGTACCTCGAAGTCGAAGACGACCAAGCAGACCAAGCCGCGCAAAGAGACCCCGACAGAGACTCAGCTGCGTGAGATGAGAGAGGCTCTGAAAGCGCAGCAGGAGCAGATTGACGCGCTGAAGCAACAGCTCTCGTCCAAGAGCAGCGACGTGACCGCCGCCCAGCAGACGGCAGCCGATGCACAGTCGCAGGCCGCTGCGGCAGCCGCTTCCGCGGCGCAGGCACAGACGGCCGCAACCACAGCCGCTGCGAAAGCCGACGCGGCTTCGACCAGCGTGACCGAGCTTCAGACGACCACGACCACCCTGAACGACAACGTGATCGCCAATCAGCGGAAGGTGGAGGACGAAATCAATTCGCCTGCCACGCTGCACTATAAGGGTGTGAACATCACTCCTGGCGGCTTTGCGGCGTTTGAAGGTGTGTGGCGTCAGCACTCGGTGAACTCTGACATCAACACTCCGTTCAACAGCATTCCAATGCCCAGCGCGAATGAAGGGCATGTCAGTGAGTTGAACTTCTCCGGTCGCCAGAGCCGTTTGTCCGTGCTGGTGACGGGCGATGCGGGCGCCTACAAGCTGACCGGCTATTGGGAGATGGACTTCCTGGGAACCGGCACTTCGTCCAACAACAACCAGAGCAACAGCTACGTGATGCGTCAGCGCCAGATCTGGGGCCAGTTTGCGACGCCCGGCGGCTTCTCTGTAACCGGCGGCCAAATGTGGTCGCTCCTGACGGAAGATGCCAAGGGTGACGATCCGCGGACCGAGATTCAGCCGCTGACCATCGATTCGCAATACCTGGTTGGCTACACGTGGGAGCGCCAGCCTGGCATCCGCGTTGAGCAGCGCTTCGGTAACTACAACACCAGTGCTGTCACCCTGGCGGTCTCCGCCGAGCAGGCGCAGATCACCAACTTCACCGCTGCCGGTCCGATTCCTACCTCGTTCTTCTTTGGTGGCATTGGCCAGAATGGCGGTTTGTATAACGCTGCGGGCAACATTGGCGCCGGCAATACGGCAGGCACAGGAGCGATCGCCACCTATGCCAACAACGTAGCTCCTGACATCATGTTCAAGGCTGCCTTGGATGAGCCAAAACTGCACGCCGAGGTAGGCGGGCTTCTGCGCTTCCTGCGCAACGAGTACTTCCCCGTGTTGACGGTAGCGGGAACAGTAGCCGCTCCGGTGTATACCTACTCGCCCGTGATGCATAACAGCACGGCAACTGCGGGCGGCGTATTCTTCAGCCTGCGGGTGAAGCCCATTCCTCTGATCGAGACTGCCTTTGAGGGGATGACTGGCACGGGTGTGGGACGTTATGGTTCCTCGCAGTTGGCCGACGCTACGCTGAAGCCAAACGAAACACTGGAGCCGATCCGCAACGACCATGCACTGTTCAGCTTCATCCTGCACCCGTCCAAGAACTGGGATTACTTCGCCTACTACGGTGGCGAGTATGACCAGCGGACGGTGTATGGAGTGGTCACGCCAACAGGAGTTGCTCCGATCGGCTATGGTCCGCGCAATCTGAACGACACAGGCTGCTACAACCTGCCGGCGATAAGCGGCAACAGCAGCGGCACAGCGGGATCCATCTCGCCGTCCAACTGCGCTTCGCCCACCCGTTATATCCAGGAAGCCATGGGTGGCTTCATCTGGCGCGCCATCAACAGCCCCAAGTATGGCCGCCTGCAGTACTCGGCAACCTACAGCTACATCCAGCGCAACCTGTGGTCGGGGAATAACATTCCGGCCACCGGCCCGATCACCAGCCCGTCTGGCGCTCGCGCTACGGAGCCAATGATCGACGTCAGCATGCGTTACTACATCCCGTAGGCTGTTGGGTCCTAACATCTGCCATTTCCTGCAGATGGGCGAAGAAGCGTGGCGTAGCATCAAGTAATGTCACGTTCAAGGCTCGCCGGGTCTCGTAGGATTTTGAGTGGAGCGATTCGTGACTGGCCCTTCCGAGCGGAAGGGCCAGTTATCGACAGAAGCGAATATTACGGCCGCGCGGCAGCGAATCCACTGCTTGCTTGCGGCTCAGGAGACATGATGAAGACGAAACTTTTATCCCTGGTTGCACTGGCTGCGATGACGGCAAGCGTGTTGCCTGCCGCCGCGCAACATCTCACCGGCGCGGGTGGAACGTTCCCCAATCCGATCTATCAGAAGTGGTTTACGGAGTACAGCCAGGCGCATCCCGGCGTGCAGATCAACTACCAGTCGGTGGGATCGGGCGCCGGCATCCGCCAGATCTCACAGGGGATTGTGGACTTTGGCGCTTCCGATGGTCCCATGACCGACAAACAGCTGGCAGACTCCAAGCAGAAGCTGCTGCACATTCCGACGGTGCTTGGCGCCGTCGTGCCGGCCTATAACCTGCCAGGCATCAGCGCCGAGTTGAAGTTCTCCGGTGACGTGATTGCCGACATCTACCTGGGGAAGATCACCAAGTGGAACGATCCGCGCATCGCCAAGGACAATCCTGGCGTCAACCTGCCGAGCCACTCGATTCTGCCCGTGTATCGCTCGGACGGATCAGGCACCAACTACATCTTCACGGACTACCTGAGCAAGGTCAGCCCCGACTTCAAGAGCAAGATTGGCTCTGCTACTTCGGTGCAGTGGCCCGGCGGCGTGGGTCAGAAGGGCAACGAGGGCGTGGCAGGGATGATCCGTAACAGCCCGTTCTCGTTTGGGTATGTTGAGCTGATCTACGCGGAGTCGAACAAGATGCTGTTTGGCGTGGTCAAGAATTCGAGTGGGAACTGGATCAAGGCCTCGACGGACTCGGTGACCGCAGCAGCCGCAGGCGCGGCCAAGGCCATGCCGGCCGACTACCGGGTGTCCATCACGAATGCTGCTGGACCAAACGCCTATCCGATCTCGTCGTTCACCTGGCTGCTCATTCCCGATCCTTCCAAGGACCCGGTCAAGGGCAAGGTGTTGCATGACTTTCTGCAGTGGATGCTGGATCACGGCGAGGCCGAGGCTTCGAGCATGACCTACGCTCCGCTGCCGCCGGCAGTGATCAAGATGGTGCGGAAGACGATCGCAACCGTCCACTAAGTTCCGAAGAAGGGG
>Ga0302308_10004251_pt1 | contig 11273 bp, 8 predicted proteins | sample III_Palsa_E3_3_FD_200531 | JGI IMG/M metagenome (GOLD analysis project Ga0302308, IMG submission 200531) | Peat permafrost microbial communities from Stordalen Mire near Abisko, Sweden - III_Palsa_E3_3 | ecosystem: Environmental > Terrestrial > Soil > Palsa > Peat permafrost | place: Sweden... | reverse complement strand
ACAACTTAAAAAGGCGTGTAAACGCCCGCTCCACGCGTAGTGGGCCCGTCCGGCAGGACAAAGTTTTTATCGTTGTCTATACAAAGAATGAACTCTGCTCCGCGACTGGTTGGCCGCGGAGCAGAGCATGGGTTTCGTTATTGACCGCGGCGGGCCGGGCCGGAGCGGCTGCTGCCGGGACGGCTGCTGCCAGGACGTCCGCTGTGGCCACCAGGGCCGCGACCGCCGGAGTTGCGTCCTCCAGAGAATCCGCCGCCACCACTGCGACCGCGGAAGCCGGCTTTAGGAGCGTAGTTGTTGGACGGCGTCGACATCGGAGTAACCGGATCGTTGCCCTTCCAGGAACGCGTCTCAAGCTGCATGAGGTCCTGTCCCTGAGCTGTTGTGTCAAGGGGTGCGTTGCGGACTTCCTTCTCAAGGTTCTTATCGGCCTCGCGCCACTCAAACTTTATCTTCAGTTCGCGCTCGAGCTTGCGGGCATCGTGGCGCTCCTGCGGCATGACGAAGGTTGTCGCCACACCCTTCTTACCGGCGCGGCCCGTACGGCCGATGCGATGAACGAAGTCGTCGGAGGCGTTGGGCAGATCGTAGTTGACGACGTGCGCGATGTCGTTGACGTCGATGCCGCGAGCAGCAACGTCGGTCGCGACCAGGACACGATGCTTGCCGTTGGCGAAGCCCTTCAGGGCCGCGGTGCGCTGCGACTGGCTGCGGTCGCCGTGAATGACGTCGGCGTCGTGGCCGAGCTTCTCCAGCTTCTTCGAGATGCGGTCGGCGCCGTGCTTGGTGCGCGAGAAGACGAGGAAGGTGCCGTCCTCCTGCTTCAGCATCTGGTCGAGCAGGCCGAGCTTCTGGTCCTGCATGACGGTGTAGACGCGAAGCTCGACGCGGTCCGAAGGCTTGGACGTGGTGCCGATCTCGACGCGGACGGGGTTGTTGACGTAGTCGCGGACGATCTCGCGGATGTTCGCGTCGAGGGTCGCCGAGTAGCACATGGTCTGGCGGGTCTTCGGAATCGCACCGACGATGCGGCGGATGGCGGGCAGGAAGCCCATGTCCAGCATGCGATCGACCTCGTCGAGGACGAACATCTCGACCGAGTTGATGTTGATCTCGCGGCGGCGGAGGAAGTCTTCAAGACGGCCTGGCGTGGCGACGACCAGACGTGGGCCGCGGTCGAGCTGATCGAGCTGGTTGTTCTCGGAGAGACCGCCGCAGACCAGAACCGCATCGTGACGCGAGCCGGGAACGAGCTTCCAGTAGGCCTCAAGCACCTGCATCGCGAGCTCGCGCGTCGGCAGCAGGATGAGGGCGCGGATAGGACCGCGCTTGCCCTTGCTGCTGGGCACCGAGTTGGCGTCCATGCGCTGAATCATCGGAATGAGGAAGCTGAGCGTCTTGCCGGTGCCGGTTGAGGCAGTGGCGAGAATGTCGGAGCCTTCGAGCGCAGGCGGAATCGCCTTCGCCTGAACGGGCGTGGGGTTGGTGAAGCCGGCGGCCGTGAGGCGGCTCTTCAGCGAGTCGGAGATGTTGAAGTCCGTGAAGCGGACATCGCTGACGGCAAGGGCGGCGACGACCGGGTTCGTCTGGGAGGGGGTTGAAGCGGTGGTGTGCTGCTCGTTCTGTGCGAGCTGCTCGTTCTGTTCCAAAGTTGCAGAGTTCAAAGTTTTTCCTGTCTGGAGTGCACCGTTTTCGGTGCGTTTATCAAGCGACAAAAGGATGCAGGGGTACCGTTGGGCACCATGGATTCATTTAGTCAGCATTGCTGTCAGATATCGAAGCGCTGCTGCTGCACGGCGAGACTCGTCCGATGACGCGTCTTCCAGCCAGAGCATCCAGCGCGACTTCCGGCTTACGGGGAAGATATGCGGTGGGGAGAGGCGAATCGCAGTCTCTGGCCAAACTCCGAAGTCCACGAAGAGTCTTTGCCTGCGATGCCCACACTCTTTTTTTCCAGAGTGCAGAACCAGACTACCACAGATACTCTGCTGTCGTCCTGCGAATCGGAATCAACATGACAATAACCCAGATAACCGCGGAAAACCGGCTTCCCCATGAGGAGGCGACTATGGACGTCGCGAAGCAGCGCATCAGTCGATTCGGCGGAACCTGTAGAAACGATGACCGCAGTTTTCGCAGCGGTACGGATACAGGAGAACCGAACTCAGCACCCTGTCGATAAAGCGGCGACGCGACCGCCTGACGCAATCATTGGAACACTTCGGGCAGATTGACATAGAAGCAAAACACACTCGCAAGAAAATCAAATAATGGGAAAATGCCCATCTAAATCAACGTATACCATTCTTTATCAAATGTCCCGCGATTTTGCGAGGCATCCGTTCCGTTTTTCATGAGCCGCCACGCCTCTATAAATAAGCGTTCTCGCCCAACCGTTTCGCGGGCTGCGGCCATAGAAAAGCCATCCTTATGCTCCTCGACAGGGTATCGACACAGACCCGTCTACAGGTCGTCTTTTCGGCCCATCTTTTCCCTGACTCCGTCCACCACGCCGAGGAAACATGCTCTGAGCTTCTTCCACTTATTCTCTTCCAGGAAAAGGATATGGACGTAGTTGCTGAGGCTGTCCCGGTGAAACCTTATGCACTGCGTTGGATCAGTCTTCCAGTATCGCTTTGTAAGCCAGATCGTATTGCGTTCCTGATAGTACCGTCGCAATGGACTGTAGTTATTTGTGCTGAAGGTACGACCACAGAATTTGTGAAGCGTGGGCGTGCCGGGGGAGTGAAGAAGGACCGCGCTCGGGCATCGCGCGATACGATACCCGAGGCTCCGGAGACGAAAGCTGTGCTCCGTGTCGACCACATCGATGAACAGCCCTTCCTCGAAGAGACCGTGCCGAAGAAGAATCGACATGGGAATAAGACTTCCGGAGGTCATCGCCACACTCAGACTCGTATCTTCCAGAGCAGGCGGAGGGATGATCGAACCAAGACGTTTATCGACGTATTGAGGAACCATGACGCCGAGCTGCTTTCCCCAGCGGCTTGAGGTGAAGCCGTGCAGCATGGCCTCGACGAAGCCCGGAGTGACACAGCTATCCTGATCGAACAGAAGGACCCATTCCGAGCCGAGAGTCAGCGCGTGTCGTATTCCAATGTTCAGGGCCGCAGCGATGCCAAGGTTTTCGCCGTTCTCGATCAGATGAGAGCCGGTATCCCTGCAGGCAACACGCAGCAGATCCATCTCCGCAGGCGAGGATCCGTTATCGACGACAACGATGTGCTGCATCTGTTGACGAAGCTTTGACAGATGTTCGAGAATCTCGCGATCAGGATGAAAGGTAACGATAATGGCGCAGACTGTATCGGAGATCATGCGTGGCTCAGGAAACCTGCAATACTTTCTGAAGCCAGCAGCGAAGGGCTTCCGTTGCGAATGTCGATCATTATGACTTTAACGGAACTGCCTTTTACTCCGTCGCCACATCCCCAACTCATCTCATTCGAACACTGAGCAACCGATTCAGGCTGTTCCCTGCCCCCAACGATGGCGGCCCGCTGCCCTGAAGAACGAAGATACAATCACGAATTAAGTGGCCGCTGAAAAACGGCTGTAATGCCAGAGCCGGAGTCTTCCGTGTTTCTTTGTCTGAACTGACCGAAATAAAATCCCAGACGTGCAAGAACCTTTGCGAAAAAAACAGAGGAAGTCTTCAAGGAGGCCCAGTGAAACCAGAAGTCCTGACTGAGGGCGATACTGAGTTCGTCTTTTGTCGCTACTTCAAGTTTTTTCAGGCCATTTTTACGGCACAGATTTACAAGCGAGTCACTTGAATAGAAATAAAGATGTCTGGGAGTATCCAGGTGTCTCCACGCACTTTTGAATACCGAAAATTCGTAACTTTCGATATTGGGAATCGCAATCAGAAGCACTCCGCCGGGAGCTAATTTTTCTACAGCCCTCTCAATGACGAGCCATGGTTCCGGAAGATGTTCAAGGCAGTGCCAGAGAGCAATGACATCGAAGCGTTCCGTCATCGAAGCCAGAGTCTCGGCAGGCTCATTTGACTGGAATGTTCTGATCCCAACAGTATTCCTGAGAAACTGCAGGCACCGCTCATCCATATCCATTACGGTGACATCGAAACCGGCGTCTTTGGCATTACAGCTGAACATGCCGATCCACGGACCGATTTCAAGGAGTTTCCCTTCGGTTTTATGCCGGAGAATCGGAGCCATGCGATATTTTTCTTTGCTGGCCAAAGTCCGCAGCTCCTCGAGACTGGAGGGAATCTCCTGATATCCACCTTTGTAGAAAGGGTGCATATCCTGCGGAATCGGGTGCATAAAAACGAGACCGCAACCATCGCAGCGATAGTACGTGAACGTCTGATCGGTGGTGTGCCTGTTCGAGTCCGTACTCTTTACGAGAAGCACTGACGAAGTACCGCAGCAAGGACAGTCAGGACAGGCTGATACCTTCTCGTCCGTTAAAACATCTTCTGAAGTTTTTGTTTTGGTCTCGATCATGATGATTGTCTGCCTGAATTTTTTCTCGACTGCAGACGTGGCCACACCACACTGTCAGATACCGAATAGCGTCTCTTGAAACCGATACGAACTGTTATCAAATCGGTTCCCAAGCATACAGATAAGCATTCGTAGTCTATCAGATGGCTATGACCTGAATTGTCGATGCAGGAACTCACGATGTGCCGCGGCGGTCACTCCAGGGATAGTTTTTAGACGACAGCGCGGGGAGTTGCGAGGATACAAATGTGACAGGGATATGCGAGGTCGGTGCACTGGACATCAAATCCGGTCCGATCGAGCAATTCACGGCTGTTTTCCTGATCGAAAACGTGATGATGGAGACAGCGGTTCGAGATATTATTCAGCGACCGCGCCTGAAACTGCTCGAAAGAGCCTGCGGCCGCATCCATGCTCAGATCATGCTTCTCAAGGATTTCAGGCAAATGGGTGAGATCGTCTTCCCCGGTGTTGCGCTCAAAATCTTCGAGCATATGGTCTACGCGAGTGGGTTTGCGGCGATGATCGAACGTGCGTTTGTAGTTGGGAACCGCGAGAATCAACGCGCCCGACGGACGGATCACACGCTTCCACTCTTTCAGGGCTTTCACCGGGTTTGCAAAGTGCTCCAGATTGTGCGAGGACAGCACGAAGTCATACGAGCTGTCCTCGATGGAGTTCAGGTCGGACCCGTCGCAGAAGATGCTTTTGCCGGGCTTTCTGGAAGGATCGAAAGTATAGCTTTCCTGCTGCTCCGCCCACACCGTGGACTGTGAAAAATCGCAGTTATCCAGATGTTCGACAGCCTGGTATATATCGATCGGATTTTCTCGCCGAAAGACAGGGCTTGGGCCGCCGATCTCCAGCCCATTCTTACCGGAAACGTAATGGAGATAATGTTTCCGGTTGCGTATGTGTCCTTGATTCATGCGCTCCAGACGGTGAGCGACACGCTGAAATAAACCCATCATATTCAGCTATCATAGCCCGAAGTCAGGGTCTAAATGTGACAACTGACCATGCCGCGCTTTTCCAGGTAGCGCTGGTGGTACTCCTCTGCGCGCCAGAAGGTCACGGAGGGGACGACCTGAGTTGCGATGGGCTTGCGATAGGAGCCGGCGGCGTTGAGCTCAGCGATTTTGGCGCGAGCCTGCGCGAACTGCTCGTTGCTCTGCGTGAAGATGACGCTGCGGTACTGCGAGCCGAAGTCCGGACCCTGGCGGTTCACCTGGGTGGGATCGTGCAGCGCGAAGAATGTGTCCAGCAGCGTTTCGTAGGAAAGACGGGATGGATCGAAGGTGACTTCGACAACCTCCGCATGGCCGGTGCGGTCCGTACAGACTTCTTTATAGGTTGGATGTTCGAGGTCGCCGCCTGCGTATCCTACGGCCGTGTCGATAACACCTGTGATCTCGCCAAAACGGGTCTCTACACCCCAAAAACATCCTGCTCCAAACGTCGCTTTTTCAGTTGCCACTCTCTTGCTCCTTTGCTGCACTTATTGGATGCTCGACAAACGAGATTGTCATCACCCAAAAGGTTAATAGCGGTTGTATTTTGGGCGCGCAAAGAGAGATGTGTCAAGCGAACGAAAGCGGCAGAAAAACAGAGAGACTCGACCACGGATTAACACGGATTTAAAGACGTAACGCCTTTTCTTATGGCACTCAGCTCGGGCGGCGAGGCCGGCTCGGAGACTTCGTCCCGGTGGGTTGGCGGCGGGGCTTTGTAAACTTTTTCTTCGCGGGCGATTTGAGCTGCGCGAACTCCGGCGTCTTCTTCTTTGGTACGACCTTCTTCCCCTTCGCCGCACGATCGAGCGCCATCACCTCGCCGAGGGTCAGCTCGCGGAACTCGCCGGGGGGAACGTCGAGGCGAAGCGCGCCGTAGCCGATGCGGCGAATCTTTTCGACGTGGTGGCCAATCTCTTCGAACATCTTGCGAATTTGCCGGTTGCGCCCTTCAGTCAGGGTGAGCTCGTACCAGGGATTGTCGCCGCCGCGGACCAGCTCGACCTTTGCAGGCGAGGTGATGATGCGGTCGCGGCGTCCGCTGCGCACCTCGTCGAGACGGCCACGGTCGATCATGATGCCGCTGCGAATCTGTTGCAGGCCGGAGGCAGGCGGGGTGCCGCTGATCTTGACGAGGTAGGTCTTTTCGACGCCCGCTGCAGCCTTTGAGAGCGAGTTGGCGAGATTGCCGTCGTTGGTCATCAGCAGCAGGCCCTCGCTGAGGTAGTCGAGCCGTCCCACAGGGTAGAGGCGCACGTTGTCGCCGTGCGGACCGGACTTCTGCTTCGCCATCAACTGCATCACGGTGGGACGCTTCTCGGGATCTTCCAGAGTGGTCACGTAGCCACGCGGCTTGTTCAGCATGTAGTAGCGCTGCTGCTCTGGACCCTGCAAAAGTTTGCCGTCGACGCGGATGTGGTCCTTCAGGGCGTCATGGCGCGTGCCGAGCGTGCTGACGACGACGCCGTTGACCTGCACGCGGCCTTCGAGGATGATCTCCTCGGCCTTGCGGCGGCTGGCGATGCCGGCCTGCGCGAGAATCTTTTGCAGGCGGTCGCCTTTGGGTTCTTCGTTGTTTGCAGGCTTCGGAGCGGAGGGGGACTTCGACATGGTGTTTTCGGCTTTCTGACTGCGGAGCGGCTCATCGCGGTCGGGTGCTGCAGATAGTGGATCGCTCTCTATTATCGCCTGTTTGCGCAACAGCCGCGACTCAGGACGCTACTCCATGCCGTAGAGCCCTCCGCGCAGGAGGCCCGTCCGGCAGGACAATCAGCTTCCCTCCTCGGACTTGCGCTCCTCACTTTGAATCTCCGCATCGAGCGCCGGTGAATCCGCACCGTCGACGGTCTGGTCGGTGTCATAGTTCGGCGGCGTGCCGGAGATGCGTCCATCCACGATGGCCTCGTCGGCTACGGTCTCCGCCGGTTCGAGATCGCTGCCGTCGCCATCGGCCTGCGGCTCGCTCTGATCCTTCTCCTGCTCAACCTCGTCCGAAGTCTCGGGAGCGTGATGTTCCATGGGGATCTCCTCCTGCTCGGCCAGCTCGCCGGCCATCTTCTCAAACTCTTCGATGCTGGGAAGCTCGTTGATGTCTTTCAGGCCGAAGCGGAGAAGGAAGTCGCGGGTGGTCTTGTACAGAATCGGGCGGCCGATAACCTGCTTGCGGCCAGCCGTGGTGATGAGCTTGCGGGCCATCAGCGAGCCGAGCACGCCGCCGGAGTCGACGCCACGAATCTCCGAGACCTCGGGCGCAGTGACGGGCTGCTTGTAGGCGACGACCGCGAGGGTCTCCAGCGCCTGCAGGGAGAGCTTCAGAGGCGGTTTCAGGCTCTTGACGAAGCCGCGAACGGCGTCGTGGTACTCGGGCTTGGTGGCGAGCCGGTAGCCGCTGGCGACCTCGCGAATCTCAAGTCCACGGTCAGACGTGGCATAGTCGCCGACAAGCTGATCGAGAATGCTGCGGAAGTACTCGCGGAGACGGCGTTCCTTCTCCTTCGCCTCGCGTGCGAGCTTCTTTTCGTCCTTCTCCTCGGGCGCGGCTTCAACCAGCGCCACGGCGGAGACTTCGCTTCCCTGCTCCGCTGCCTCGACGGGCTCCGGAGCCGAGCTCTCAGCCTCGACGGCAGGCTCCAGGTCATCGCCGGAGCTCATCGCGGCGGCATCTGCGGCGGCGTGCTCGCGCTCGGACCTGGCATGAGCGGCCTCCTGGGCAGCGGCCTCGTGCAGGTGCCGTTCGAGCGCCTCGGCGTGTTCGGCCTCCAGCTCGGCGGCAGGCTCGGTCCCGGCCTCGGAGTCGTCTGCGAGCACCTCGTCGTTCAGGGCATCCTGATCGCCCGTCGCCAGATCGGCGGAGGCCTCTTCGAGCGCCAGGGTGTGCTGGGCGGAGTCCAGGTGGTCCAGCTCAGCCTGGGCTTCGTGGCCGAGCAGGCCCATCAGCTGGGCCAGGGTAACCGGTTCTTCTGAGGCGTAGATGACGGCTTCGATCTTTGCTTTAAGGCTCATAGTCTCTTTGGTGTACTTCTAAGCATACCAACGCCGGGTATCATTGCTTCGATCCTGCAGAACCCTTTTACGGAGAACCCGGAAATGATGACGCGAAGAGAGTGGATGAGGCAGACTGCGAGCGTGGCCGCGATGGCCGCCATACCGGTCAGCCTGAACGGCGGCTTCGCCCTGGCAGCCGGGAATAAACCGCAGCAGATTACCGGGCGCGGCTCGCTGAAGGCCCATGCAGCCGCACGTGGACTGCTGACCGGCTGCGCCGTGAACGCCGCCCTCTTCCGCGACGACGAAAACTTCCGCAATCTGCTGGCCGAGCAGTACAGCATGGTCGTGCCGGAGAACTGCCTGAAGTGGAACATCCTGCGCCCCACCGCTGAGACCTACTCCTTCACCGACGCGGACAGCCTGGTGGCCTTCGCCGAACAGCACGGCATGAAGGTGCGCGGGCACAACTTCGTCTGGCATGAGGCGCTGCCGAAGTGGTTCGCCGCGACGGTCGACAAGGACAACGCGCGTCAATTCCTGGTCGATCACATCCACACCGTTGGCGGCCGCTACAAAGGAAAGATCCACTCCTGGGACGTCGTCAACGAGGCCATCTGGATTCCGGACGGACGCCCCGACGGCCTCAGAAGCTCCTCGCCCTGGTTCGAGATGCTGGGGCCGGAGTACATCGACCTGGCCTACAGAACCGCCCGCGAAACCGATCCCGCGGCCCTGCTGACCTACAACGACTACAGCATCGAGTACGACAACGACGAGGACGGCAAAAAGCGCGCTGCCGTACTGGCCCTGCTGCGCCGCATGAAGTCCGACAACGTTCCGCTCGACGCGCTGGGAATCCAGTCCCACATCCGCGCAGGCGGCACGACCGGCTTCAGCCAGGGTGTTCGCGAGCTGCTCGACGGCGCAAAGGCGCTGGGCCTGCAGGTCTTCGTCACCGAGCTGGACGTAAACGACGACGCCGTCACCACCGAAGAGACCGCCGACCGCGACAAGGCCGTCGCCGAGGTCTATCGCACCTACCTGACCGCGGCGCTCGAAGGCCCTGAGGTCAAAGCCGTCCTCACCTGGGGAGTCACTGACAAAAATACGTGGCTGAACAACGGAACCAAATTCCGCAAACAGCACCCGGAGCGCCTGCAGCGTCCCCTGCCCTTCGATCCGGACTACCAACCCGCCCCGGCCTTCTTCGCGATGCGCGAGGCGTTCGACGCAGCGAAGAAGCGATAGCAACAAAGCCGCAGCCCCACCAAACGCAGGAAAGCCCGCCGATCAGGCGGGCCCCCTGTATACGACGCAATGCAGTTATTTCGCGATGGTGTTGAACAGCCAGAACAGTCCACCCGAAAGCAGCGCCGCAACCGGCAGCGTGAACACCCAGGCCAGCGCGATGTCGCGAATCGTCGACATCTGCAGCCCGCTCTTGTTCGCCGCCATGGTCCCGGCAATTCCCGACGAGAGCACATGCGTGGTCGACACCGGTAGACCGTAACCGTCGGCCAGCCCGATCGTCAACATCGCGGTAATCTCAGCCGAGAGCCCCTGCGCATACGTCAGGTGCGTCTTGCCGATCTTCTCCCCGACCGTCACCACGATGCGCTTCCAGCCGATCATCGTCCCCAGCCCAAGCGCCAGCGCGACCGCAACCTTCACCCACGTCGGAATGAACTTGGTGGAGTGATCGAGCAGGCCCTTATAGTTCGTCAGCACCTTCTGGTCGTTGTCGCTGATCTTCGGGCCGTACTTCGGCAGCAAACGAAGCGTCTCGCTGGTCAGATACATCTGGTTGCGCACGTTAGCCTGCATGCCGGAGGGAACCGCGCCGAGCGATTTGTACTGCGTCGCCTCGTTGCGGATGTCGCCGACCATCTCCTGCAGCGCCAGCATCGTCGAAGGAGAGAACTTGTGAGAGCTCACAAATGCCTCCAGCTCCGGGGCGCTGTCGCCGACGGTCGTGTTGGGATCGACATAGTTGCCAACCGAGCTGATGACCTGCTGCGACACCGCGGCGAAGGTCTCCACCTGGTTGTAGCCGACCGTGTGGTTCAGCGCATACGCCGTCGGCACCGTACCGACCAGAATCAGCATGATGAGGCCCATGCCCTTCTGTCCGTCGTTCGAGCCATGAAAGAAGCTCACGCCGCTGCAGGTCGCCCAGAGCATCACGCGAATGTAGAGCGGCGGCGGCTGGTTGCCCTTCGGCGCTTCGTACAGCCGGGGATCCTTCATGATCAGCTTGAACAGCCCGAAGAGCAGCGCGGCGACGCCGAAGCCGATGACCGGCGAGAGCAGCAGCGCCTGGAAGACCTTCGTGACCTGGGACCAGTCCACACCGCTGACGCCGCTCGCGCCATGCATCACCTGGTTGGCGACGCCGACGCCGATGATCGACCCGATCATCGTATGCGAACTCGAAGCCGGAAGCCCACGCCACCACGTCGCCAGGTTCCACAAAATCGCCGCAATCAGCAGCGCGAAGACCATCGCGAAGCCGGAGCCTTTGCTGACCTTCAGGATAAGCTCCACCGGCAGCAGCGAGATGATCGCGAACGCCACAGCGCCCGAGCTGGTCAGCACGCCGATAAAGTTGCAGATACCGGAGAGCACAACGGCAACGTGCGGCTCCAGCGCATGCGTATAAATGACGGTCGCAACCGCGTTCGCCGTGTCATGGAAGCCGTTGACAAACTCGAACCCGAGGGCGATCAGCAGCGCGACACCCAGCAGGATGAACGGAAAGACCGAGCCTTCATGAACCGGCAGC
>Ga0302308_10004242_pt1 | contig 11287 bp, 7 predicted proteins | sample III_Palsa_E3_3_FD_200531 | JGI IMG/M metagenome (GOLD analysis project Ga0302308, IMG submission 200531) | Peat permafrost microbial communities from Stordalen Mire near Abisko, Sweden - III_Palsa_E3_3 | ecosystem: Environmental > Terrestrial > Soil > Palsa > Peat permafrost | place: Sweden... | reverse complement strand
AACACCCAATCCGCGGCGCGCCGGTTCATCCAGGTGCTGAAGCCGGTTCAAGTCTCGTTGGGCGAGTCCTTCGGCGAACTGCGGCCCCATACCGGCGGTTTCCGCGCCGAAGTCGAAATCGACTTCGCCAACCCCGTGATCGGACGCCAGAGCTACGTGCTCGATCTCAGCCCGGAACGGTTCCGCCGCGAGATTTCGCGGGCCCGGACCTTTGGCTGCATGAATGATGTCGCGCGACTCTGGAGCGCGGGCTTCGCGCTTGGCGCCTCGTTCGAGAATTCGGTGGTGTTCGACGAAGAGCGGCTGCTCAACGCCGAAGGCCTGCGCTATTCCGACGAATGCGCCCGCCACAAGGTTCTCGATGTGGTCGGCGATCTCGCGCTGGCCGGCCTGCCGCTGCTCGGCGCCTACCGCTCGGTACGTGGCGGCCACAAGCTCAATCATGCGGTGTTGACCGCGTTGCTGGCCGACCGTACCGCCTACCGGGTGCTGGAATCGGATGCCGTGCGGCGCCCGCGCTACGTCGAGGCCGGCAGCGGCATGGTAGGCGGCATGATCGCCCCGGCTTACAGCCCCGACGTCTCCTGAGCCCTTTACAGGTGAGCCCTTTGTACGGGCCGTCTCCGTGGAGGCGCTTGCCCGGGGGATCGTTTCCCGAGCCTCAAAGCCTTCCGATAACGCCTCCGGCACGTTTTGTCGCGGCCTGTTCGCGCCGGCCCGTTGGCCCCGGTAACCACAGGAAACGACAATATGGCCTTGTCGCCTTAATCCGGGCGAAATGGCTGCGTATCCGGTTGGTTACCGGAGCGTTTTCGGCTAGATAGGTACGCGGTTGCATGGCTAGGCGCCGCGGGCGCGACAATCAATGTGTTCATGAAATGCGCTTATCACGTGTATTCATGACGCTCGGCGGGCACCGCATCACAGGCGTCAGGTTTTAAATCTATGTCGGCACGGCGTATGACGCTCAGGTTACGCACATTATCCGCTGGTCCGGACCTGCATTGGCTGGGTCGGCAATTGCGTTTGACCGCAAGCCTCGCGATTCTCGCGATCCCGCTGAGCGGATGCGGTACCGGCGCGATCTGGGACAAATTTTTCGCCAAGGACGACACCTTCGTCGAGGAGCCCGCGGACAAGCTCTATAACGAGGGCTTGTTCCTGATGAACCAGAAGAGCGATCCGAAAGCCGCCTCGAAGAAATTCGAGGAAGTCGATCGCCAGCATCCCTATTCGGAATGGGCGCGCAAATCGCTGCTGATGTCGGCCTATGCCTATTACAACGCCGGCGACTACGATAACTGCATTGGCTCGGCGACCCGCTACGTCACCTTGCACCCCGGCAGTCCTGACGCCGCCTATGCACAATTCCTGATCGCCTCATCGCAATACGACCAGATTCCGGACACCAGCCGCGATCAGGGCCGCACCGAGAAGGCGATCGGGGCGCTTGAAGAGGTGATCCGCAAATATCCGACCTCGGAATATGCCGTCGCCGCCAAGACCAAGCTCGAAGCGGCCCGCGACCAGCTTGCCGGCAAGGAAATGAATATCGGCCGCTATTATCTGGATCAGCGCAACTACACCGCCGCCATCAACCGCTTCAAGACCGTGGTCACCCAGTATCAGACCACGCGGCATGTCGAGGAGGCGCTGGCCCGGCTCACCGAATGCTATATGGCGATCGGGATCGTCGGCGAGGCGCAGACCGCCGCGGCCGTGCTCGGGCACAATTTTCCTGATAGCCGCTGGTACAAGGACGCCTATAATCTTGTAAAGTCCGGTGGTCTCGAGCCGAGCGAGAATCAGGGGTCCTACATTTCGAGGGCCTTCAAGAAGATAGGTCTCGGGTAGGAATAGCCCTTTCATGCTGGCCCGTCTTTCGATCCGTGACATCGTCCTGATCGAACGGCTCGACATCGAGTTTTCCCGTGGCCTCGCGGTTTTGACCGGGGAAACCGGCGCGGGCAAATCCATCCTGCTCGATGCCTTCGCGCTGGCGCTTGGCGGTCGTGGCGATGCCGGCCTGGTTCGCCATGGCGTGGAGCAGGGCCAGGTCACCGCCGTGTTCGATGTGCCCAAGGGGCATCCGGCCGCGGCGATCCTCCGCGACAACGGGCTCGACGATTCGAGCTCTGAAGATTCCTGCGAGATGATCCTGCGCCGCGTCCAGCTTGCCGACGGCCGCACCCGCGCCTTCATCAACGATCAGTCGATCAGCGTGCAGACCCTGAAAGCGGTCGGCACCGCGCTGGTCGAGATCCACGGCCAGCATGACGAGCGTGCGCTGGTCGATGCTTCGACCCACCGCCGGCTGCTCGATGCGTTCTCGGGCCTCGAGAAGGAGGTCGCCAGCCTGGAGAAATTGTGGGACGCCCGCCGCGCGGCCAACACGCTGCTCGACGAGCATCGCGCCGCGATGGAGCGCGCCGCCCGCGAAGCCGACTATCTGCGCCATGCCGCCGATGAATTGAGGGCGCTGAAGCCCAAGGACGGTGAGGAGACCGCGCTGGCCGGGCGCCGCACCACCATGATGCAGGGCGAGAAGATCGCAGCCGATCTGCGCGAGGCTCAGGATGCCGTCAGCGGCAATCATTCGCCGGTCGCGGCCCTGGCGGCGGCGGTGCGGCGGCTGGAACGCCGGGCTGGAAATTCACCCACTCTGGTCGAGCCTGCGGTGAAGGCGATCGATGCCGCCATCAATGCCCTGGAGGAAGCCGACCAGCACCTCGCCGCCGCGCTGATCGCAGCCGATTTTGATCCAGGCGAACTCGAACGCATCGAGGAGCGGCTGTTCGCGCTTCGCGCCGCGTCGCGCAAATACGCCACGCCGGTCGACGGCCTTGCCGCACTGGCCGCGAAATACGCCGCCGACGTGGCGCTGATCGACGCCGGCGCCGGGCAGTTGAAGAAGCTCGAGGCCGCGGCCGCCGAGGCCGACAAGCATTACAGCGCGGCGGCGACCAAGCTGTCGGCCGCACGCACCAAGTCGGCGGAGAAGCTCAACAAGGCCGTCAATGCCGAGCTTGCGCCGCTGAAGCTCGAACGCGCCAAGTTCATGACGCAGGTGGAATCCGATCCCGCCTCGCCGGGGCCGCAAGGTTTCGATCGGGTCGAGTTCTGGGTGCAGACCAATCCGGGCACCAAACCAGGCCCGCTGATGAAGGTCGCCTCCGGCGGCGAGCTGTCGCGGTTCCTGCTGGCGCTCAAGGTGGTGCTGTCCGACCGCGGCTCGGCGCCCACTTTGGTGTTCGACGAAATCGACACCGGCGTCGGCGGCGCGGTGGCGGACGCGATCGGCGCCCGGCTGGCGCGGCTGGCCGGCAAGGTGCAGGTGATGGCGGTGACCCATGCGCCGCAGGTCGCCGCGCGCGCCGACCAGCATTTGCTGATTTCAAAGGACGCCCTCGACAAGGGCAAGCGCGTCGCCACCCGCGTCAACGCGCTCGCCGCCGACCACCGCCGCGAGGAAATCGCCCGCATGCTGGCCGGCGCCGAAATCACCGCCGAGGCGAGAGCCGCCGCCGATCGGCTGCTGCGCGCCGCGACAGCGTAAATTCGGCGCGACCATGGCCGTGAAAACCAAAAAATCCCTCGTCGAAGTCACCAAACTCACCAAGGCACAGGCCAAGGTCGAGTTGATGCGGCTGACACTGGAAATCGAGGGGCATAACGAGCGTTACTACCAGAAGGACGCGCCGACCGTGTCGGACGCGGCCTATGACGCGTTGCGCCAGCGGCTGGTGGCGATCGAGGAAAAATTTCCCGAACTGGTCACAAAGGATTCGCCGTCGCAAAAGGTCGGCGCCGCACCCGCGCGCGGCTTTGCAAAAGTGCAGCACGCGGTTCCCATGCTGTCACTCGGCAATGCTTTCAGTGATGAGGATGTAACCGAGTTCGTCGAGCGTATCAGGCGTTTTCTCAAGCTCGATGCTAAAGAGACGCCTGCGATCGTCGCCGAACCCAAGATCGACGGGCTGTCGCTGTCGCTGCGCTACGAGAATGGTGAGTTGGTGCGCGCGGCAACGCGGGGCGACGGGTTCACCGGCGAAGACGTCACCGCGAACGTTCGCACCATCAAGGATGTGCCGCACGCCCTGAAGGGCCGAAATATTCCCAACGCCTGCGAAGTGCGCGGCGAAGTCTACATGCTCAAGAAGGATTTTCTCGCGCTGAACGTGAAGCAGGCCGAATCCGACGACACGATCTTCGCCAATCCGCGCAATTCGGCGGCGGGTTCGCTGCGCCAGAAGGACGTCTCGATCACCGCGTCGCGCCCGCTGAAGTTCTTTGCCTATACCTGGGGCGAGATGAGCGAGCGGCCGGCCGACACCCAGCACGGCATGCTGGCGTGGATGGACAAGGCCGGCTTTGTGGTCAATCCACTCACGACGCTCTGCAAGGATGTCGAAGATGTCCTCAAATTCTACAGCAGGATTGGCGAGGAGCGCGCTGCACTCGGTTACGACATCGACGGCGTGGTCTACAAGGTCGACCGGCTGGATTGGCAGGATCGACTAGGCTTCGTCTCGCGCAGCCCGCGCTGGGCCATCGCGCACAAATTCGCCGCCGAGCAGGCGATCACCGTGCTCAACGGAATCGATATCCAGGTCGGGCGTACCGGCGCGCTGACCCCGGTAGCGCGGCTCGAGCCGGTCACGGTCGGCGGCGTCGTGGTGTCGAACGCCACGCTGCACAATGAAGATTACATCAAAGGCATCGGCAACGATGGCAATCCGATCCGGGACGGCGTCGATTTGCGTGTCGGTGACACCGTCGTGGTTCAGCGCGCGGGTGACGTGATCCCGCAGGTGGTCAGCGTTATCCTGGACAAGCGGCCGAACAGCGCCAAACCTTACAAATTTCCGGAGACATGTCCGGTCTGCGGCAGCCATGCCGTGCGCGAGGAGGATGGAGCCGTGCGCCGCTGCACCGGCGTGCTGATCTGCCCGGCGCAGGCGGTGGAGCGGCTCAAGCATTTCGTCTCGCGTCTCGCCTTCGATATCGATGGCCTGGGCGACAAGCAGATCCAGGAATTTTACGAAGAGGGTCTGGTGATGTCGCCGGTCGACATTTTTACGCTGCAGAAGCGTGACGCCCGTTCGACCAACAAGCTGATGGCGCGCGAGGGCTATGGCGAGACGTCGGTGCGCAATCTCTTTGCCGCCATCGATGCCCGCCGCAACATCGAGCTGCACCGCCTGATTTACGGGCTCGGTATCCGTCGCGTCGGCGAGGGCAACGCCAAGCTGCTGGCGCGTCATTACCACACGATCGAGAATTTTCGCGAGGCGATGCTGGCCGCCGCCAAGGGGAGCACGGACGAAGAGAATACAACCGAAGCCTACCAGGACCTCAACAATGTCGACGGTGTCGGCGAGATCGTGGCCGATGCGGTGGTGGAGTTCTTCGCCGAACCGCGCAATATGAAGGCGCTGAGCGAACTGCTGCACGAGATCGAGGTGAAGCCTGCCGAACAGCCGCGCAAGAGTTCGCCGGTTTCGGACAAGACCGTGGTGTTCACGGGCTCGCTGACCAAATTCACCCGCGACGAAGCCAAGGCGATGGCCGAGCGTCTCGGCGCCAAGGTCGCGGGTTCGGTCTCGAAAAAAACCGACTATGTGGTGGCAGGTGAGGACGCCGGCTCCAAGCTCACCAAGGCGCGCGATCTTGGGGTGGCGGTATTGACCGAGGATGAGTGGCTGCAGCTGATCGAGGAGTGAGCGCGGCAGCCGTCATTGCGAGCGGAGCGAAGCAATCCAGTGCTCCAAGAAAAGTCTGGATTGCTTCGTGGAGCCTGTCATCGGGCGGGCATTCGCCCGACCCGTTGGCTCGCAATGACGGACTTGGATTCATCCCGCCCCCCTCACAACATCCCCGATTCTTCCTCTTCCGCCTTCTCGATCAACGCCTCGCTGACCACCACCGTTCGCCGCGGCACGATGAAGATCATGCTTGAAGCGCAGGCGACCGAGATCGCGAAGATCGCCGATGTCAGCGGCAGCGTGGTGGCGGAGTGGCCGCCGAGCCAGGCGCCGAATTGCGAGACCAGCGCGCCGATGCCCTGCTGCAGAAAGCCCATGGCGCCCGACGCGGTGCCGGCGGCCTCGGGGCGGATGCTGATCGCGCCGGCTGCGGAGTTCGCCATCACGAAGGCGTTGCCGACCATCACGATCATCTGGGTGCCGAACAGGATGAGCGGCGCCTGATTGAGGCCGGCGAAACTCCAGATCAGGTTGAGTGCGCTACCGGCCAATTGCAGCGCCAGGCCGATCCAGATCAGCCTTTCCAGCGAGTGCCGCGGCGCAAAGCGCACGCAAAAGAGGTTGCCGACCAGATACGCAAATCCCGTCGTCGCAAACCAGGCGCCGTATTCGGCGCTGGAACGGCCCATCTGCGTCACCACGACATAGGGGCCTCCGCCAGCGAAGGCAAAAATGATTTGCGAGGCCAGCACCTGGCACAGCACGTAGCCGATGAAAGCCCGGCTTTTTGTCAGCGTGCCGAGATCGCCGCGAAAGCTGCTGCTCTCGGCACGATCGCGACGGGTTTCGGGCAAGGCGAGCGCAATCAGGACGGTGATCGCCAGCGACGCCGCAGTGATGAGATAAAGAATCGCACGCCAGCCGAACGCGATGTCCAGCAGTCCGCCGGTCAGCGGGCTGACCATCTGCGCGATCATCAGCGCGGCCACGACGAGGCTGATCATCGCGCCGACGCGCTCGCGCGGATAAAGATCGCGGATGATGGCGCGGCTGATCACCATGCCGCTGGCGCCGCCGAGCGCCTGGAAGAAGCGCGCGGCGATCAGTTCCGGCAAACTTTGCGCAAACACCGATCCGATGCCGGCGACCACCATCAACCCGAGGCCGGCGAGCAGCACCGGCCTGCGGCCGAACTTGTCCGACAGCGGTCCCATGATGAGCTGCGAGAGGGCGATGCCGACCATGTAAAGCGAGACCGTCATCTGCGCGATCGAGATATCGCGGCCGAAGGTCTTCGCCAGAATCGGCAGCGCCGGAACCAGCATGTAGAGCGAGATCGGCGCCACGCCCGTCATCAGGACGAGCAGGAACAGCACGAGCCGCGATTTCGCGAGGTCGTCCCTGCTTGCGGCCGGAGGTGGCTTGATCACGCCATGCATGCGGTGGGCGGCTCAGGTCCGATTCAAACAATGTTGAATCGACTGTAGCGACATCGCCGTGCGCGAACATGGCCGTTTCGGCATGCTGCCATGCCGTTTTCGCGGCTGTTATGATAACGGGCAGGGATGCAACAGAACCCGTCATTCCGGGCCCGTGCTACGCGCGTCCGTGACCGACGGCGGCAGGATTACAGCGCCGCCGTCGCCGCATCCAGCCACGCCTTGTTGGCCTCGTCGAGATGCGGGCGGACCTCGTGGCGCACCCTGGCGTGATAGGCGTTGAGCCAGCCGAGTTCGTCGACGCTGAGCATGGTCAGATCGATCAGGCGCCGGTCGATCGGCGCCAGGGTCAGCGTCTCGAAGGCGTTGATCGGCTTCTCGGCGCCGGACACTTCCTTGGCCACCACCAGTTCCAGATTCTCGATCCGGATGCCGAAGGCGTCGGTCTTGTAATAGCCGGGCTCGTTGGACAGGATCATGCCGCGCCGCAGTGGCGCGGTGCCGAGCTTTGAGATTCGCGCCGGGCCCTCATGCACCGACAGATAGCTGCCGACGCCGTGGCCGGTGCCGTGCTCGAAATCGAGGCCGGCCTGCCAGAGGAATTGCCGCGCCAAACTATCGAGCTGCGCGCCGGTGGTGCCGTCGGGAAATACCGCGCGCGCAATCGCGATATGACCGCGCAGCACCCGGGTGAAGCGGTCGCGCATTTCCGCCGTCGGCGTGCCGATCGCGATGGTGCGGGTGACGTCGGTGGTGCCGTCCTGATATTGCGCGCCGGAATCGATCAGCAGCAAATCGCCCACCGCGATCCGCCGGTTGGTCTTGCGGGTGACGCGATAATGCACGATGGCGCCGTTCGGCCCGGTGCCGGCGATGGTCGGAAACGACACGTCCTTTAGCGCGCCGGTCTCGCGTCGAAATGTCTCCAGCGCCTCGACCGTATCGATTTCGGTGAGCGCGCCCGATGGCGCTTCGCGGTCGATCCAGGCCAGGAAGCGTGCCAGCGCCACCGCGTCGCGCCGATGCGCGTTGCGGGTGCCCTCGATCTCGGTTGGGTTCTTGCAGGCTTTGAGCAGGGCTGTCGGATCGCTGGCACGCACGACCTTGCCGCCGGCGCCATTGATCAGCCGGCTCAGCGCGTCAGCGGCGGTGGCGCTGTCGAGCGCCATCGACGCGCCGCGTTGCGCGAGCGCGGTGAGCGCCGGCGTCAGCGCCTCGGGCTCGGCGACATCGGCGGATTGCTCCAGATGGTCGCGCGCGCTGTTGGAGAGCTTGCGGTGATCGATGAAGATGGTGGGGCGGCCGGCCTTCGGTACCAGCGCATAGGACAATGGCAATGGCGTATGCGAGACGTCGGCGCCGCGGATGTTGAAGGTCCAGGCCACCGCGTGCGAATCCGACAGCACCAGCGCGTCGACGCCGAGCCGGTCGATCTCGGCTGTGATCCGCTTGAGCTTTTCAGCCTCCGCCTCACCGGAAAATGGCGCGCCGTGGATGGCGACCGGGCCGAGCGGCGGCGCCGGGCGTTCGGTCCACACCGAATCCAGCGGGTTGCTGTCGACCGCGACCAGCTCCGCGCCGGCCTTGGCGCAGGCAGCCTGCAGCCGTTCGGCTGCCGCTGAAGTATGCAGCCACGGATCGAAGCCGAGGCGATCGCCGGCCGTCAGGTGCCGGGTCAGCCAGCTTTCGGGGGTGGGATCGATCAGCGATTCCACCTTCCAGGCCCTGACATCGACCTGCTTGGCGGCTTGCAGCGTATAGCGGCCATCGACGAACACCGCGGCTTGATGGACCAGCACGATCGCCATGCCGGCCGATCCGGTAAAGCCGGTCAGCCACGCCAGCCGCTCCTCGGAGGGGGCGACATACTCGTTTTGCTGCTGATCGGCGCGCGGAATCACGAATCCGGTCAGCTTCCGCCGCACCAGTTCGGCGCGAAAGGCGGCGAGCCGCGCCGTGAGCGCCACGCCGCTTTCGGGTTCTTCGAATGTCTGGAAATGAGCTTCGAACATCGTCTGACCACTCTAGAAGGAGGCGGATAAGTCCGCAACGTAAGCGAGGATTGTCGCAAATTTGGCACAGATTATGCTTCAATTATACCGTCCGCATTAGACGGAGTAGAACGACTGTTGTCGCAAGTCGTTCATCTGACGATACTGGGGTGACTCCAGTCATCTGGGGAGCTTCGGGAGTGTCTCAACTCAACGACGAGGGGATACACATGCCAGCCTTTACGTTCGAGAAGATATCGCCGCCGGCGCCGCGCGGCCCGATCCCGCCGGTTGCAGTTGCCGGTACGACAGAGGTCAGAAGACAGCGCGGCGTCATCGTTCAGATGCTCGATCGTTTTGTCGAGGCGCGGGTCAAGCGCACATTGCGCGAAGAAAAGGGCGTCATCGCCCGTCGCGAGCCGAAGCCGCAGGATTAGAGCGCGATGACTATTGATTGAATCGGCCGCGATTTCCCTTCACCTCTCCCGTTGGGAGAGGTCGGCGCTTGGCGCCGGGTGAGGGGTTAGGACCTCTCGTTTGGTACTAAGAGCCCTCACCCGATTTGCACCGGACGATGCTTCGCATCGCCGGGAGCAAATCGACCTCTCCCCGCCGGGGAGAGGTGAAGCGAGGCACGCGCTCTGGCTCAACCTAATCTCATGCTTTAGCTCCCGCTTTCCAGATCGGATGCTTTCGCCAGCGTGACATCGACGACGCGCGTGCCGTCCAATTCGCGCACGATCCGTTGGTCCGGCCCGACGTGACCTAGATCGAACTCCCGATCCGGCGTCACCAGAATCATCCGCTGGCCATTTATCACGACCACCGTGACGTCATGGGTTTCGCCCGATATGGCCCATTCCCGTATCTCGCTGCGGAACGGCTCTTTGCGCCACGCATCCGGAAAGCCCGGATCGCACCGGACTTCGATCCCGTCTTCCGATGTCGTCAGGACAAACCTGGATTTGCTTGGCTTCCAGCGCTGGTCCAGCAGCTCGTTGACCAGCCAGAGGCAACTGAAGGTCCGACACTCGGCCGGCCGCTCCGGATAGATCCGGCAACCGCGTCCAGGCCTGCAATGTGGGCACCACGCGCCGACCGGTTTTGCCAGTTGTTCGATCGCCATCACCTTGCAGCACAGCGTGCATTCGCCGCAAATCTTGTTCGCCGTTACGGCCTTCTCGGCAGGTGGAACCGCGACCATAAGCGCGCCCTGAAAGTTTTATCCCGTCTTGCGCAGCAACAGACTACTCCAGCCCTCGATCCGCACATGCCGCAGCGGCACCAGCCCGCGCGCACGGTAGGCCGCGATCACGCCGGCCGCCTGCGGCGTCAGCAGGCCCGACAGGATCACCAGCGCGCCGGGCACCAGATGCCGTGCCATCGGCGTTGCCAATTGCCGCAACGGATTGGCGAGGATGTTTGCGAGCACCAGGTCGAACGGGCCGGCGCTCGCGAATTGCGGCGCGGAAAAACCGGTCGCGGTGATGATCTGGACGAGATCGCCGGTCTGGTTGAGGCGGGCGTTGTCCCGCGCCACCCGCACCGAGGCCGGATCGATGTCGCTGGCCAGTACCGCTCCGTGCAGCGCCTTGGCGGCGGCAATCGCCAGCACGCCGGTGCCGGTGCCGAGGTCGAGCACGCGGCGGGGATAATAGCGCTTCAGCAGGTGATCGAGCAGTAGCAGGCAGCCGCGCGTGGTGCCATGGTGGCCGGTGCCGAATGCCAGCGCCGCCTCGATCTCGATGCCGAGCTTGTTGGGCGGCACCCGTGCGCGATCATGCGCGCCATGCACCACGAAACGCCCGGCGGGGACCGGCACCAGATCCTCGAGGCTGGCCTTGACCCAATCCTTGGCCTCGACGGTGTCGAAATTGATGGTTTGCGCGGCCTCAGCGCCGGCGGCGTTGACCACCAATTCGCGCACCAGCGCCTGATCGGGCGGTTCGGCGAAATGCGCGGTGATATCCCAGCGCCCGTCCGGTCGCTCGAACGCGGCAATCGCCGCCTGTCCCTCCAAAAACAGCTCGTTCAGAAGATCGACGACGTGTTTCGCCGCCGCTTCGCTGCCGATGGCGAAGTTGACGCGGTGGGTGGCGGGGGTGAGGGTGGAAGACATGATGGGTCCGGGGAGTTGCTGCAATCGGTCCAG
>Ga0302308_10004241_pt1 | contig 11291 bp, 8 predicted proteins | sample III_Palsa_E3_3_FD_200531 | JGI IMG/M metagenome (GOLD analysis project Ga0302308, IMG submission 200531) | Peat permafrost microbial communities from Stordalen Mire near Abisko, Sweden - III_Palsa_E3_3 | ecosystem: Environmental > Terrestrial > Soil > Palsa > Peat permafrost | place: Sweden... | reverse complement strand
GGCGTCAATACGAACGCGCAGCGTATCTGCTCAGCGGTCGGCAATGCGCCGGTGGGCGGATGCGCAACCGCCCCGGTGATCTGAACACCTGCGCGGGTCGGCGTTACCGTTCCCGTCGCAAGCGGAATGGGGGATTCGAGCCACGACAGCGTGTAGGTCATTGCCGTGGCGTTGATGTTCAGGCTCACCACTTCGCCGCTGCCGGCGCCGCCCAGATACGTCGTATTGCCGATATCGGCGGTCGCAGGGCAGAGCGAAGCAACCGTGCCTTGCGGCGGCGGCCCTTGCGTGGGACAGCTTGATCCGGAACATTGCGGCGTGTTGATCGCAGCGGGATTGCTGGCGTTGCCGCCACCACACCCGACCACCAGGCAGGCGGTCAAAATAGCCAGTACAAGGCCTCTAATTATGGCGTACGACATGCTGCTGTCTCCCTTTCGTGTAATTGTGCGAAGTAATTTCGCTGCGCGTTTAAGGGCTGTCAATTGACTGAACCGTCTAAAAAGGTCGATTCAAACAGCCTCTAAAACGCGCGACTCTTGCCACCGCGAGGTTTGCGAGCCTTTTAAACAAAAAACGAATTTTCGGATGCAGGAGCTGAAGCGTTGCTTTGCGGCACACGCTTGCCTGTCAGGGCTTTGAGCAAAAAGGCTCTATCATCTGCGAACGACCGTTCGTAGAAAAATCGGGTGTTTCCCTAGGCGGCAATCTGTGCGGATTAATTCGCCGGTCTGCACGATTTACCGATCCATGTATAACGGCAGGATTTTATTCGAAAGTAATCGGGAGTAGTACCGATTACTCGCAAGCGATTTGAAATCTTCAAGCAGGGATTTAAAACGCAAAAGGCCGGTTTATAAAACCGGCCTTTTGGCTTGAATGGCGTCGAAGCGCCGTCGGGAAGGATGCGCTTAGCGTTTCAATCCGCTGTCTTCGGCGGTGCCGATCGCGAGGTTCATGCACTGGATGGCTGCGCCCGATGCGCCCTTGCCCAGATTGTCGAGACGCGCGACGGTGACAAAGCGTTCTTCGTTGCCAAACACAAACAGGTCGACGCGATTGGTGTCGTTGTTCGCCTGCACGTCGAAAAAGCCGCCGTCGAGGTTGGCTTCAGCGTCGAACGGAGCGACGCGCACGAAGGCTTCGCCTGCGTAGTATTCGCTGAACAGGGCGAGCACGTCTTGCGGCGTGGTTTTCTTCGCCAACTGGCTCGGCGAGAAGAAGGTGGTGACCGCCAGACCCTTGTAGAACTCGCCGACGATCGGCGTGAACACCGGCGCCGACTTTAGACCCGTATGCGCTGCCATCTCCGGCAAGTGTTTGTGCGTGAGACCGAGCGCATAGGGACGCGGGCTCTTCAGTCGGTCGTCGTCGCCAGCTTCGTAGTCCGCAATCATTTTCTTGCCGCCGCCGCTGTAGCCGGTGATCGAATAGCTGTGCGCAGCGAACTCCGGTGCGACCACGCCGGCTTCGACGAGCGGACGCATGGCCAGCACGAACGCCGATGCGTGGCAGCCCGGCACGGCAATGCGTTTGGCCGTGCGCAGCCGTTCGCGTTGCGAGCGCGCCAGTTCCGGCAGGCCGTAAGCCCAGTCGGCGCTGGTGCGAAACGCGGTGCTCGCGTCGATCAGCACGGTATGGTCGTTCGCGACGAGCGAAGCCGATTCGCGCGAGGCCACATCGGGCAGGCACAGGAACGTGACGTCCGACGCGTTGATGAGACGACGGCGCTCCTCGATATCCTTGCGCTTCGCTTCTTCGATACGCAGGATCTCTACGTCGGCGCGTTGCGACAGGTATTCGAAAATCTTCAGGCCGGTCGTGCCTTCCTGTCCGTCGACAAATACTTTCGTGCTCATCTCACTCTCACTGGCTTGCGGGAAAACCGCGGGGAAAACGGTGGCGCCAGGTTGCGCCGGAACGCTATTTTAAGACCTGATGGCGGCACACGTGCGCAAACATCGTCGAAAAACGACGTTGCGCCGTGCAAATGACATTGAGATGACGGTTTTATACGGCAGATGCGATCCGTTGACGGCGGGTTCGCACCGGCGGCGGACCGGGGACGTCTACTTCGCAGCGCTCCAGCGCGCCGTCACGGCTGCGACCCGTGCGCCGAATGCCTTGGCCGTTTCGAGGTCGCCCGGCGGCGGGGCTTCTTCTGGCGTGGCATCCGCCGGCGACTGCGTGAGCAGACCGGTGGAGCCGCCGACGTAGTTCAGATCGTCGCGGGTCGCCGCCTTGGTGTTGGCCGGCATCATGCCGGTGCCCGCCCAGATCATGCTGTGCTGCATCGCCAGCGTGACGAAGTACTGGATGGTCGAGAACTTGTCACCGTTCATCGTCGCGGAGTTGGTGAAGCCGGCGGCGATCTTGTCTTTCCACTTCTGGCCGAACCACACCTTCGAACTGCCGTCGGCGAATTTCTTGAAGTCGGCCGATGGCCCGCCCATGTAGGTCGGCGCGCCGAAGATGATGGCGTCGGCGGCGTCGAGTTCGGCCCAGCCGGCATCGTCGAGTTCGCCGACTGCGATCAGTCTGGCGTCGGCGCCAGCCGCGAGCGTGCCGGCGAGCACAGCCTCGGCGACTTTCTTCGTATGGCCATAGCCGCTGTGATAAACGATGACGATCTTCGGCATGAAATGCTCCAGGGAAGTTGAAGGGAGGACCAGGACGAGCGGTGCGAGCGCGCTGCGGTGGGTCGGTCGCGGCGATACTGAGCCATCCGCCGGACCTGTGAAACCCTACCGCCGCGGCCTGTGCGGGCGTAGATTTTAGCGCCCGTAGTTCACCACCATTTTTGCACTACCGATCGTTGCAGTGCCGATCTCGTGGTCGAACATGAACGCCGGGCGGCCTTGGGCGAGCCGCAGATCGGTCGTGCTGAGCGCATACACTGTGATCACGTAGCGATGCGGCTTGCCGGCCGGCGGACACGGGCCGCCATAGCCGTCGATCTCGAAGTCGTTGCGCGCCTCGACGGCGCCGAGCTTCTTTATGTAGCCTGACGCGCTTGCATTCTCGGGCAAGCGGTCGATATTGGCGGGGATCTCCGCGACGGCCCAATGCCACCAGCCGGGGCCGGGCGCGTCGGGATCAAAGATGGTGACGGCAAAGCTGCGGGTGCCTGCCGGTGCGTCATGCCATGACAACTGCGGCGAGCGGTTTGCACCCTTGCAGTCGTCCTGGTCGAAAACCTGGGCGGCGTCGACGGTGCCGCCATCGCGGAAGCTGGCACTCGTCAGCGTAAAGGGTCCGTCGGCGAGCGCACGCGGCCCGTGCGCGACGGCAAGCGCGAGACTGAGCGTCGCAATCGCAAAAGACGACGATCGTGAGCGGGGCGAAGCAAGCGAAACGACCAGGCAACGCGAACGCATGTGCCGATTCTCCTTCCGATGCAGCATAGGGGTGTGAGCTTCCATCCTCACGATGATTATTGTCCCTATTTTGTGTTTCGCGGTCGAATCAAGATTAACATTTGGTTAAGCGGAGCCTTGTGGCGCCCGCTCTGACAGGGCGCGGACAGGTGAAATCCGCTATAGTCAGCAGAATTGCGCCCGCGGGCCGGCAACGCAAGGAAGTTCACGAATTTAGAACCCGGAATTTAGAATGATGCATGGCTGAAATTTCGGAGAGCGTGCTATCAGGCGAAGGAGAGCCATGCCAGAACCAGTCAGGGTCGTTATAGCCGATGATCACCCGGTGATTTTATTCGGTGCAGAGCAAGCGCTGCTCAAATTCCCCGGCATCGAAGTTGTTGCACGCGCGCGCCAGTCAACGGAACTCATGAAGGTCCTGCAGACCGTCCCCTGCGACGTGCTGGTGACCGATCTCGCCATGCCCGGTGGGCAGTACGGCGACGGTCTTCCGCTGATCGGCTACTTGCGCCGCAATTTTCCCAATCTGCCTATCGTCGTCCTGACGATGCTCGAGAATGCTGCGCTGCTCAAGCGCCTCAGCGAACTCGGCGTGACCTCGGTCGTCAACAAGGCGGACGATCTGAGCCATATCGGGCTCGCGGTCCAGCACGTCAGCGCCGTCTCGAATACATGAGTCCGTCGGTCAAGGCCTCGCTCGAGACGTTGCGCATGAACGCTGGCGGCAAGACCGACGAGGTGATGCTGTCGAAGCGCGAACTGGAAGTGGTACGGCTGTTCGTATCCGGGATGACGATCAAGGAAATCGCGGAGCAGTTGAACCGCAGCATCAAGACCATCAGCACGCAGAAGAACACCGCCATGCGCAAACTCGGTCTCGAACGTGATTCCGAACTGTTTCAATACGCGCAGAGCAATGGCCTGGCGAATCTGTCGTCGGGGTCGGCGGGGGAACTGAGCGATCAGTGATCGCGTTATCTAGATCGTCCCTGCGAGCTGCATAAAAAAAGCTGCCTGTCGGAAAGAGGGGCAGCTTTTTTTCCATTCATCAGCCGCTTGGGCAAGGACCAGACCGCGTTGCGGTGGGGCCGTCCCAGCCAGCGTGCTTGAAACTGGTTGCTTACTGCGGCGACGCCGTTGCACCGCCGTGCGCGGCCGACCATTCAGCCGGGGCATGCAGGAATTTTTCGACTTCGTCGAGCGTCTTCGTGTCGAAGTAGCCTTTTTCCTTGGCAATGCGCAGAACGTCCCACCAGGTGGCAAGCGCGTGCAAGTCGACGTCGATGTCTTTTAGCACCGACACGCTTTCCTTGAAGATGTTGTAATGGAACAGCACGAAGCAGTGGTTCACCGTCGCGCCCGCAGTGCGCAGCGCATTGATGAAGTTGATCTTGCTGCGGCTGTCGGTGGTCAGGTCTTCAACCAGCAGCACGCGCTGACCTTCTGTCAGCAGACCTTCGATCTGTGCGTTACGGCCGAAACCCTTCGGCTTCTTGCGCACGTATTGCATCGGCACCATCAGGCGGTCGGAGAGCCAGGCCGCGAACGGGATGCCGGCGGTTTCGCCACCGGCGACCGCGTCGATCTGCTCGTAGCCGACGTCGCGCAGGATAGTGGCTTCGGCCATTTCCATCAGGCCGCGGCGTACGCGCGGATACGAGATCAGCTTGCGGCAGTCGATATACACCGGGCTCGCCCAGCCGGAGGTGAAGATGTACGGTTTTTCCGCGTTGAAGTGAACTGCTTGCACTTCCAGCAGCATCTTGGCGGTCGTGTCGGAGATCGTCTGGCGATCGAAGCCTGTCATGGGCGGATCCTTGGGTGTGAGCGGGAGGGCGCGGGCGCATAAGGCCCGGCGGCGCAGCAAGCGGGGTATTCCGCGCCTGATGGGCGGAACACGCAGCCGGTCAGTGGAGTGCAGGCCGGTTTTGCTACGCGCGTAGCCCGACATTTTACCCGATTCGGACACTTCCGAGGAGCCGGTCGTGCGTGAAAACCCGTAAAGATGGCGATAGCGGCGGCAAGTGGGCGCGCAGAGGCGACACTTCGAACTGGGGGACGGGTGTCCTGATGGCCGTGCCGCCGCATGTGGCGCGGCGGTCTTTTTGGCTTGCTTGTGGCCCGGGCGAGCGCCGATTACACTCACGCGAATTTTCAGGGATGGGCGGCGCCGATCTCCTCCGCGCGCCCGCGCCCTACGGGATGCTTTCGATGACAGTCGCCTCTTCCTCCACCCCCACCCGTGCGACCGCGCAACGCGGCTATGCCGGCCGGGCGCTGCTCGCAGCGGTGCTCGGTTATGCGATGGACGGTTTCGATCTGTTGATCCTCGGCTTCATGTTGCCGGTGATCGCCGTCGACCTGCACCTCTCGTCCACTCAGGCCGGTTCGCTTGTCACGTGGACGCTGATCGGTGCAGTAGCCGGCGGCATTCTCTTCGGCGTGTTGAGCGACTATTTCGGCCGGGTGCGGATGCTCACGTGGACCATCCTGATCTTCGCCGTCTTCACCGGCCTGTGTGCGCTGGCGCAAGGCTACGCGGATCTGCTGGCTTACCGGACCATCGCCGGGCTCGGACTCGGTGGCGAGTTCGGTATTGGCATGACGCTCGTCGCGGAGGCGTGGCCTGCGGCGCAGCGAGCGCGGGTGTCGTCGTATGTGGGGTTGGGCTGGCAACTCGGCGTGCTGGCCGCCGCGCTGCTGACGCCGTTGCTGTTGCCGGTCATCGGCTGGCGCGGCATGTTTGCGCTGGGACTGGCGCCGGCCGTAGTGTCGTTCGTGGTGCGGCGGCGCGTCGAGGAACCGGCGTTGTTCGTCGAACGCGCTGAGCACGCGAGGCAAGTGGCGCGCGCAGGGCAACGGACCACGGCGCGCAAACTGCCATTGCGGCTCCTGATCGCGGACGCTCGCACCACGTGCGCCAGCGTCGGCGTTGTGATCCTGTGCTCCGTGCAGAACTTCGGCTACTACGGTCTGATGATCTGGTTGCCGAGCTATCTGTCGAAGACCTTCGGCTATTCGTTGACCAAATCCGGTTTGTGGACTTCCGCGACGGTGCTCGGGATGGCGCTCGGCATCTGGCTCTTCGGCATCGCCGCTGACCGCTTCGGACGCAAACCGACCTTCCTGTTCTACCAGGCCGGCGCAGTCGTGATGGTGTTCGTCTATGCGCACCTGGGCACGCCGTTCGCGCTGCTGATCGGCGGTGCCGTCATGGGTGTGTTTGTCAACGGCATGATCGGCGGCTATGGTGCGTTGATCTCCGAGTTGTATCCCACCGAAGCGCGAGCCACGGCGCAAAACGTGTTGTTCAATATCGGGCGAGCCATCGGCGGTTTCGGGCCGGTCGTGGTCGGTGCGCTGGCAGCGCGCTACTCGTTCGGCGCCGCTCTCGCGTTGCTCGCTTCAATCTATCTGCTCGACATTTTCGCGACGCTGTTCCTGATTCCGGAACGTCGCGGCGCGGCGCTCGACTAACTGACGTCACGCTTTTCGCAAGGTCCCGCCGAAGCAGCAGAACGCCTCTGCATCAATGACGCGCCGCAACATCGCAAGTCCTTGTTTCGCCGTTGGTTACCGGCGGTAAACGCTACTCGTCACGACCCATGCGGGGTGTACACTAATTCCCCCGCAAAAGCTCTGCACCGTCTTGCTAGCCGCTCAGGTTCGACGCTGCGCCTAACCGGCGCAGGCGCAAACCGCTGCAGTCGATTACCCATTCGATCCATGCGAGCGAGGCACACGGCGCGATGAGCCGGGCCCGATCACTTACGTCTCGCAGGCTAAAAAATGGACGAACAACTGAAGCAAAGCGCTCTCGCGTATCACCAGCATCCGAAGCCCGGCAAGATTTCGGTCACGCCGACCAAGCCGCTCTCCAATCAGCTCGACCTCTCGCTGGCCTATTCGCCTGGCGTCGCGGCAGCCTGCATGGCGATCTTCGAAGAGCCGCTCGACGCGCAGAAGTACACCTCACGCGGCAACCTCGTCGGCGTGATCACCAACGGCACGGCCGTGCTTGGTCTTGGCAACATCGGCCCGCTGGCCGCGAAGCCGGTGATGGAAGGCAAGGGGTGTCTGTTCAAGAAGTTTGCCGGCATCGACGTGTTCGACATCGAACTCGCCGAGACCGATCCCGACAAGCTGGTCGATGCGATCGCGATGCTCGAGCCGACGCTCGGCGGCATCAACCTCGAAGACATCAAGGCGCCGGAATGCTTCTACATCGAGAAGAAGCTGCGCGAGCGCATGAAGATTCCAGTCTTCCACGACGATCAGCACGGTACGGCGATCATCGCGTCCGCGGCAATCCTGAACGGCCTGAAAGTGGTCGGCAAGAAGCTCGACGAAGTGAAGCTGGTTTGCTCGGGCGCGGGCGCTGCGGCGATTGCCTGTCTGGACCTGCTGGTGCACCTGGGCCTCTCGAAGAAGAACGTGCTCGTTGCCGATTCGAAAGGCGTGATCTACGAAGGCCGTGGCAATCTTGATCCGTCGAAGGAACGCTACGCAGCGAACACCGACGCGCGTACGCTAGCCGATGCGATACGCGGCGCCGACGTGTTCCTCGGTTGTTCGAGCGCCGGGGTGCTGAAGCCGGAGATGGTTGTGGAAATGGGCACTCGGCCGCTGATTCTCGCGCTGGCCAACCCGGAACCGGAAATCCGCCCGGAAGAAGCGAAGAAGGTGCGCCCGGATGCGATCATCGCCACGGGCCGTTCGGACTATCCGAACCAGGTCAACAACGTGCTGTGCTTCCCGTTCATCTTCCGCGGCGCGCTCGACGTCGGCGCGACGACGATCACGGAAGAGATGAAGCTCGCCTGCGTGCGCGCGATTGCGGAGCTCGCCGAAGAAACCGACCAGGGCGACGAAGTGGCGAAGGCCTATGAAGGCCACACGCTCGAATTCGGCCCGGACTACCTGATCCCGAAGCCGTTCGACCCGCGCCTGATCATCAAGATCGCGCCGGCCGTCGCGCAGGCCGCGATGGATTCGGGCGTTGCGACCCGTCCGATCAAGGACATGGACGCGTATCGGGAAGAGCTCGGCACCACGGTCTACCGTACCGGCATGGTGATGCGTCCGGTGTTCGCCGCGGCAAAGTCGGCGCCGGCGCGCATCGTGTTTGCAGAAGGTGAAGATGAACGCGTGCTGCGCGCTGCGCAGTTCGTGCTGCTGGAGAAGATCGCCAAGCCGATCCTCGTCGGCCGTCCGGCGGTGATCGACATGCGTCTGAAGAAGATGGGCTCGAAGCTCAAGTGCGGCGAAGACTTCGAGATCGTCAATCCGGAAGACGATCCGCGCTACCAGAAGTGCTGGCAGGAGTATCACGAGATCGGTGCGCGCGAGGGCGTCACGCCGGAAGTCGCGAAGGCGGCGCTACGCAAGTTCAACACGTTGATCGGTGCGCTGCTCGTGCGTGTGGGCGATGCCGACGGCATGATCTGCGGCATGATCGATACGTACCAGAGCCATCTGAAGTTCGTCGAGCAGGTGCTGGGCAAGGCGGAAAACGTGCAGAACCTGGCGGCGATGAATCTGCTGATGCTGCCGGGCCGCAATCTGTTCATCTGCGATACGTACATCAACGAAGTGCCGACCGCGGAGCAACTTGCCGATATGACCGTGCTGGCCGCGAGCGAGATCGAGAAGTTCGGCATTACGCCGAAGGTCGCGCTGCTGTCGAATTCAAACTTCGGTAGCGTGCCGTCGGCTTCGTCGCAACGGATGGCTGAAGCGCGCAAGCTGATCGTGGAACGCGCGCCTGAGTTGGAGATCGACGGTGAGATGCATGGTGATGCTGCGTTGTCGGAGATGGTCCGCAAGGCTGCGTTCCCGGGCACCAAGCTCACCGGCGAGGCGAACCTGCTGATCATGCCGAACGTGGAAGCGGCGAATATCACGTACAACCTGCTGAAGATGATCGGCGGCGAAGGCGTGACGGTGGGGCCGTTCCTGCTCGGCGCAGAAAAGCCGGTGCATATCCTGACGCCGGCTGCGACTGTGCGCCGGATCATCAACATGACGGCGGTGGCTTCGGCAAGCGCGCGTGTGAAAGCGAACGCGCAATAACTGTCGCTGTTCTGCGCTGATGCTGGGCCGGTTTTTGCGGCGCTTGCAGATGCGAAGTACCAACGCCACGGAGGCCTCACGGAGGCGTACTTCGTGGCGTGGACTGCAGGCAAAAAGGCGGCTGTCCTCGCGGGCAGCCGCCTTTTCTGTTTGCATCTACAGCATTGCGCGCGGGATGATCAGCCTAGGCTCGTCTTGTCTCCTCGTCTCCCAAGCCGCTGCCTCGGCGCTGGCGTCGTGGATGCCCGCTTGCCGCACGGGCATCTCACCGCCATCACGCAGCGTGCTGTGCCTGACTGCCTTGCTGCGCGCGCCAGCGACCCAGCAATTCCTGCCACTTGACCCGCACACCCTTCAGGTTGTTTTCCTTCACGTGTCCGTAGCCACGGATGCCGTCCGGCAGGTTCGCCAGTTCGACTGCCAACGCGTGCTTCTGCGCGCTCAGGCCGCCGATCACCTCCCGCACCAGCGCCTCATACTCGCCGATCAACGCCCGCTCGGTGCGACGCTCTTCTGTCTTGCCGAATACATCGAACGCGGTGCCGCGCAGGAACTTGAGTTTCGCGAGCACGCGCATGGCGCTGAGAATCCACGGTCCGTACTTCTTCTTGATCAGATGACCGTGCGTGTCCTTCTTCGAGAAAGCCGGCGGCGCGAGGTGGATATTGACCTTCCAGTCTCCCTCGAAACTTGCCTTCAGCTTTTCCATGAACGCCGGATCGGCGTATAGGCGGGCGACTTCGTACTCGTCCTTGTAGGCCATCAGCTTGTGGAGGTTCTTCGCCACCGCTTCGGTCAACGGCAATTGGCCGTCGCCCGAGTCGAGCGCCGATTCCGCCACTCGCACCTGCGCCACCAGTTCGCGGTAGCGCGCTGCGTAAGCTTCGTTTTGCCACGCGGTCAGATAGTCGGCGCGCTTATCGATCAGCGTGTCGAGTGCCTTCGGCGTATGCAGCGAGATGATCTTGCTGCTGGCGGTTTCCGTCGTTGCGGTGCGGCCCTGCGATTGGGCAATCTTGCGCACAGCAGCGAGGTCGTGTGCGGCGCGGCGGCCCCATTCGAAAGCTGCAAGATTCTTCTCGACCTGCACCGCGTTCAGCTCGATAGCACGCATCAGCGATTCGTACGTCAGCGGCACCCAGCCCTTTTGCCACGCGTAGCCGAGCACGAACGGATTCGTGTAGATCGCATCGCCGAGCAGCGCGACGGCGAAGTGGTTGGCGTCGATCGCATCGACCCCGGCATCGCCGGCGCCGAGACGTACGTCCGATTCCGCATCGGCGCCCGGGAATTGCCAGTTCGGGTTCTTGATGAACGCAGCGGTCGGCGTGTGCGCGCTGTTCAGCACAACGCGCGTGCGGCCCACCTGCATCCGCGAGACGCATTCGTCGCTGGCGGTGACGATCGCGTCGCAGCCGATCACGAGACTGGCTTCGCCCATGGCGATGCGCGTCGCGTGGATGTCGGCGGGTTGCTTTGCGATCTGCACATGGCTCATCACGGCGCCGCCCTTCTGCGCGAGGCCGGTCACGTCCAGTACCGTCACGCCCTTGCTCTCGAGGTGAGCGGCCATGCCGAGCAGCGCGCCGATTGTCACGACACCCGTGCCGCCTACGCCGGTGACGAGCACGCCATACGGACGCTCGATCGACGGTAGTTCAGGCGTGGGCACCGGCGGCATTGCATCAGCGCTCGCACCCGACGACGCCTTAGGCTTCTTCAACTGTCCGCCTTCAACCGAGACGAAGCTCGGGCAGAAGCCGTTCACGCACGAGAAGTCCTTGTTGCAGGCCGACTGGTTGATCTGACGCTTGGTGCCGTACTCGGTATCCAGCGGTTCGA
>Ga0302308_10004236_pt1 | contig 11297 bp, 13 predicted proteins | sample III_Palsa_E3_3_FD_200531 | JGI IMG/M metagenome (GOLD analysis project Ga0302308, IMG submission 200531) | Peat permafrost microbial communities from Stordalen Mire near Abisko, Sweden - III_Palsa_E3_3 | ecosystem: Environmental > Terrestrial > Soil > Palsa > Peat permafrost | place: Sweden... | reverse complement strand
ATAAAGCGGAATGAGCTCATCTGGATCGCTCGCCTTCTCCCCCCTACAGCGCCGCAAGGTATCAATATCTGCCAATTACACGAACTCGTGCGGCAGCGTGCATCGATACATACCGGCGTAACAATGGGTGAACGGATGATCGTAGCCGCCAGACCGTGGCTGCGATTCCTCGGTTGGTGGCGTGAGCCAACCAATGCTCTTCGATTTCAAGGGCATCTCGACGGCTATATCAAATGGATGCGCGACGAACGCGGGTTCAGTCCATCCACGGTCGGGCAGTGGCAATGCAGGATAAGGCTGTTTCTCCAATGGTGCGAGGAGACGGGCCGCAATTTGGAGAGCCTGCAGCCAGGCGATATCGACGCCTACTTCATTCAGAATGTGGCGCGTTGGGGGCGGATATCGATGAAGGCGATAACCGGGGCCCTGCGCATCTATCTGCGTTATGCGGCAACTCAGGCCCTATGCGACTCCCGCCTTGCCGCAGCACTGCGTTCACCCCGCATGTATGCTCAAGAATCCTTGCCATTTGCACCGGGATGGTCCGATGTTCAACGAATGCTGGCCACGACGGAAACCGACAAGCCGGCCGACATCAGAAACCGCGCGATCCTAATGCTCCTGTCGATCTACGGCATGCGTCGGGGTGAGGTAGTCGCTTTGCGCCTCGATCAGGTGGACTGGGCTGGCCGAAAGCTGCATGTGCTTCGTTTGAAGCGCCGGCAGCCGCAAATCTATCCATTGTTGCCCGCCGTCGCCGAAGCGTTGGCTCGCTATATCGATATAGTGCGCCCACAGACGTCTGCCCCGGAGATATTTCTCGGACTGCATGCACCGCGGCGCCCATTAACACCGGCAGCCCTGTTCGATATCGTCAACACCAGGTTCAAGGCGCTGGGAATCGAGACAAAACATCGCGGCCCTCACGCATTGCGCCATGCCTGTGCTGCACGCCTGGTCAATCAAGGATTGAGCTTCAAGGAGATTGGCGATCACCTGGGTCACCGCAGCACATCGGCCACAATGACGTATGCCAAGGTCGATATGCGCGCACTACGAGAAATCGGCGAATTCGATCTGGGAGAGCTGCCATGATCATGAAGCTTATAGAAGTAGTTACGGTATATGTCACTATGCAACGGTCATTGGGCATGCGATTCACCGCCGCTGACCGGCTCTTGCGACAGTTTGCGCGTGAGATGGGGAATATCAACCTGGCAGATGTTCGGCCAGAAGCCGTCGTGATGTTTCTGCAAGGAAATAGAGCGCTCACCGCCACATGGCGACTCAAATACAACGTGCTGTCTGGTTTGTATCGGTTTGCCATCAGCCGGGGATACTGCGCGACATGCCCACTTCCAGAGAACGTGCCGAAACTGCCGCCTACTCAAACGCCTTATGTGTACTCGACGGAAGAACTCCGCCGCCTGGTCGAAGCCACGCCCACGCTGTACAACTATCGGAGTCGACTGCAGGCCTCCATGTTTCGAACATTGATTCTTCTGCTATATGGAAGTGGTTTGCGTGTCGGTGAGGCATTACGGCTAACCCTGGCCGATGTGGACTTGCTCGACCGTGTCATCATCGTGCGTGACACGAAATTCTTCAAGACTCGCCTGGTGCCGATCGGACCACGGTTGTCTGCAGAGCTAGCCGCGCATATCGAACGCCGCCGCCACCTGCCAATGCCTTTGGGGAAGAATTCGCGCCTGCTTACCTCATACACAGGTCAGGGATGGTCTTATTCCCAGGTCATCACCCTGTTTCAGCGCCTGCGCCGTACAGCTCACATCGAATGCCCCGAAGGGGAGTTGCATCCACCGCGCCTACACGACTTGCGTCACACCGCGGCGGTGCATCGCGTTCTTGCATGGTATCGCGATGGTAAGGACGTTCAACGTCTGCTCCCGCAACTCGCTACCTATCTAGGCCACGTCGATATCAAATCGACCCAGCGATATCTGCGCATGACCCCTGAACTGCTCGAAGAAGCAAGCCAACGCTTCGCACAGTACGCGCAGTATGGAGATGATCATGAATGACCGAAACCTGCTTGGTCCGTGGATCCGGCGTTTCCTGCTCGAGCACATGGTGGCAGAACGCAACTTCTCGCTCAACACCCAAGCCAGCTACCGCGATACGCTGACTTTGTTGTTACCATTCGTGGCCAAATTTGGTGACCATGCAATCGACAGAATGACAGTCGAAGATTTGTCACCAGCCATCGTGCGCCAGTTTCTGGATCATATCGAACGCGACAGGAATTGCAGTGGCGCCACGCGCAATCTACGTTTGAGCGCGATCCATTCACTGGCACGCTTTATCGGCATGCATTCGCCAGTTCATCTGTCCTGGTGCGGCCAGGTAAGGTCAATCCCTTTCAAAAAGACGGCCAGGACCCTGGTCGGCTATCTCGAGAAGTCGGAGATGGACGCATTGCTGGCAGCGCCAGACCGTCGGACGAGTTTGGGGGCGCGTGACTATGCGTTGCTCCTGTTTCTCTACAACAGCGGAGCACGTGCCGACGAGGTCGCGAAACTGACCATCGGACGACTACGGCTCGCCGAGCCTGCATCGGTTCGCATACTTGGCAAAGGCAACAAGACACGGATCTGCCCGCTGTGGTCAACGACATCGTCGGTGCTGGCGCGACTCGTCACGGGTCGTGATACAAGTGATGTCATATTCCTCGGACGTACCGGTCAGCCGATGACGCGGTTCGGCATCCATCGTATCGTCACCCAATATGCCGGACTCGCAGCAAAATCACTCGTTACGATGAAAGATAAGCGTATCAGCCCGCACTCGATACGTCACACGACGGCCGTTCACCTACTGCGCGCTGGTGTCGATATCAACACGATCCGAGCCTGGCTGGGGCACGTCTCCCTGGATACGACAAACATCTACGCCGAGGTAGACCTGGAGATGAAGGCAAAAGCACTTGCTAGCCTCGATATCTCGGGAATACCTACTGCCTCACGCCGCGCGACCGCGCTGCCTTCGCTGATGGCATTTCTGAAGCAACTCTAGTTTGTAGGTCACTTTTTTATGTGCAGGCACGAGCCAGCTCCCAACAAGGGAATCCTGGCTCGAACCCACCGCCGCCACATAAATTCGGGGACAACATAACCCGCATAGGCGTCCGCTTGCAGCACGCCATGGAATCCGGCCAAATGGGTTTGCGGATAGATGCCTTGCCGGTTTGGCGTATAAGCGAACCAAGCTGCAGGCGCCACAGCCGACCCGGAGCGGCGGTCGTCGCGCACATACACCCACATCCGCGCCGTCTTGGTTTGGCCATTGCCTGGCGCAAGCACGGGCATCGTCGTGTCGTCCGTATGTACCTTGCCCGGCGCCAGCACATAACGCTGCAGCGCCTCCACCAGCGGACGCACCAGTGCGCCGCAGGCGCCCACCCAACGCGCCATCGTCGAGCGGTCCAGCTCGACACCCTGGCGCGCGTAGATTTCCGCTTGCCGGTACAGCGGTTGATGGTCGGCGAATTTGCCCACGATGATCTGAGCCAGCAACCCCGGCCCGGCGATGCCGCGTTCGATCGGCCGGCTTGGCGCGGCGCCCTGAACGATACGATCGCAGCCGGTACAGGCCCGCTTGCGCCGCACATGACGTAGCACTTTGAAGGCGGCGTCGATGATTTCCAGTTGTTCCGACACGTCGTCACCGAGGTACTTGAAGCTGCCGCCGCATTGTACGCAGACCGTTTCGTCGGCTTCGTAGAGACGCTCATCACGCGGCAGATGTTCCGGCAGTGGCTGGCGTGCCGTTCTGACACGCGCCGGCTCGGTGGCGGATTGTTCCTGTTCGCTGGCGCCGTCCTCGGCAATCAGGTCTTCCAGACGGGTTTCGAGTTGCTCGATTTTACGATCGATCTTCTCGGACTTGCGACCGAACTGCATGCGCTTAAGCTTGGCGATCTGGAGCTTGAGCTGCTCGATTTCCAAGGTCCGCACACTGAGCGCCTGCTCCAGCGTCGATACCGCCTGGCGCAGTTGCTGCACCTCGCCATCGCGCTGCCGTAGCAGCGCCTTCAGGGCGGCGATATCGTCGGGGAGAGGGGGAACGTCAGGCATGCGTGCAGTTTACGCGCAGCCATCCCTGTTTACAAGACCGAGATCGCGGTCCAGGTGCGCTCCGGCTGTTTCCAGTTGATGCCTTCGAGTAGCATCGACAGTTGAGCCGGGGTCAGGTGCACTTTGCCGCTGGTTGCCTGTGGCCACACGAAGCGGCCATGCTCGAGCCGTTTGGCGAGCAGGCACAGGCCGTCGCTGGTTGCCCACAGCAGTTTGACGACATTGCCGCGTCGGCCTCGGAACACGAATACGTGACCACTGAACGGATTATCGGCCAGTGTCGATTCGACCTTGGCCGCCAGACCGTTGAAACCGGCCCGCATGTCCGTGAAACCGGCTGCAATCCAGATACGTGTGCCCGCCGGCAGCCCCATCATGCGCGCAGGCTCGCGATGACCATGCGCAGCATGGCCGCATCGACCGTACCATCGACGTGTACGACGGCGCCGGCGATCTCAATGACGATGCTGCCGTGCGTGCCTCTCGCGGCCGATGGCGGGGGCGTAACCGCTACTGGCGGCGCATTCTGCGGCGCCACGACCACGACCGGCAGCAACGTGCTGGTTTCGGTGTCGGCGCGGGCCAATCTGCCGGCGCGGTATTCGCGACGCCATTTGAATATCATGTTGGCGTTGATCTGATGGCTCAACGCCAACTTCGATATCGATATATCGGGTGCACAAGCGGCGATCGCCACCTTCAGTTTGAAACTGCGCGAATAATTGGGCCGCCCCTTGCGGCTGCCCTCTTTTAGTAGTGTGTCCATTGTGGTTCCCATCAAAAAGTAGTGGGAACCACTTTCGCTTATGGCGTCGTCAACGTACAGACGGTGCGAATGCCTCGCTTACACACATCTATCTAAGCAAGGAGAAACAGCAATGTATGCAATCACAGGGATAACAGGAAAGGTCGGCGGTGCGGTGGCGCGCACGTTGCTCGCAGCAGGCCAGCCGGTACGCGCGGTTGTACGCGATGCCGCTCGGGCGCGTTCGTGGGCTGAGCGCGGGTGTGAAGTGGTGACAGCCGACATGGACGACGCGGCGTCCCTTACCGCCGCTTTCGAGGGCACGCAAGGCGTTTTCATTCTGCCGCCGTCCGATTTCGATCCGTCGCCGGGCTTTCCCGGAGCGCGTACTGTCATTGATGCCGTGCGCGGGGCGCTTCAGTTGGCGGGACCAGAGAAAGTCGTTTGCCTGTCGACGATTGGCGCGCAGGCCGCCGAGATTAATCTGCTCACGCAACGCACCCTGATGGAACAGGCTCTGAGCACGCTGCCCATGCCGGTCACATTTCTGCGACCAGGCTGGTTTATGGAGAACGCAGCGTGGGATGTGGCGCCGGCCCGCGATACGGGGACTATTCCCAGCTTTTTACAACCGCTCGACAAGCCCGTACCGATGGTCGCCACGGCCGATGTCGGCCGCGTCGCCGCACAACTGCTTCTAGAGGTCTGGCGTGGTGTGCGTGTCATCGAGCTGGAGGGGCCGCAGCGTGTAACTCCAATCGACATCGCGGAGACATTTGCCAGAATTCTTGGCCACGCAGTAGTCGCGGAAGTCGTTCAGCGTGACACGTGGGAGGCGCTGTTCCGGTCTCAAGGTATGAAGGAGCCCTTGCCGCGTATGCGCATGCTCGACGGCTTCAATGAAGACTGGATCACCTTCGAAGGCGAGGAAGCCGACATCGTCAAGGGCGCAGTGGAATTGGAAACCATTCTGCGAAGCCTCGTCTCGCAGGCGGACTAACGCAGGCGCACCCGGTGATGCGTCGCGTTGCCGGGTGTTATTCGCTCTTCATTCATCAAGGGATTCGCTATGGAATACGGCACACTCGGCAGCTCAGGGCTGCGCATTTCTCGTCTTTGTCTTGGCGCCATGACTTTTGGTGCCGGTACCGGAATCTGGGACGAAATTGCCGGCCTCGACCGTGCTCAGGCCACACGGCTTGTCGCAATGGCCGTCGAGCGCGGTATCAACCTGATCGATACGGCCGACGCCTATTCGCAAGGGCACGCTGAAGTGGTCGTCGGTCAGGCGTTGGCTGACCTTGGACTTGACGAATCGCGCATGCTGGTTGCCACTAAAGTCCGGTTGCGCACGGGAGCCGGCCACAACGACGTGGGCCTCGGGCGGTCGCACATCATGCGGTCAGTGGAAATGAGTCTTCGGCGTATCGGTCGGGACCATATCGACCTTTTCCAGTTGCACGACCGTGACGCACTCGTGCCGCTCGAAGAAACACTTCGCGCGCTGGATGATCTTGTCATGCAGGGAAAAGTGAGGCACATCGGCGTGTGCAATTTCAGCGCCGGCGACCTGGAGCGTGCACAGGGAATTACCGCCCGCACGCACTGGGCCCGCGTCGTCAGCAATCAGGTTCACTATGCGCTGACGAGCCGCGACGTCGAGCATGAGATCGCGCCGGTGGGAAAGGCGAATGATGTTGCACTTCTGGTGTGGAGTCCGCTCGCGGGCGGATATCTGAGCGGTAAGTACACGCAGGGAAGCAGTGGCGAAACCGGGCGTCGAACCAGTCTGAATTTTCCGCCGATCGATCCCGCAAAGGCTGATCCTATCGTGCGCATATTGCGCGACATCGCTACGGAATTGAACGCGTCGCCAGCTCAGGTGGCATTGGCCTGGATTCTGGCGCGCCGTGAAGTCTGTTCCGTCATTGTAGGCGCGCGCACGCCCGACCAACTGACCGCTAACCTCGACGCTCAGCAATTTGCGTTGAACGCCGCGCAGATCGAACGTCTGAATCAGGTTTCGCAGCCGCACCTGCCATATCCTTACTGGATGCAGCAGTTCCACGACAAGGATCGAATAGCGGTCTGATTGTTTGACCAGCGATAATCCCGTTACTCAATCAAGGACGACGCTTTCCCGTTGGCGATCCGGCAGCAGGAAAACGTCTAGTCATGGATCTGATGGTCTGGCATTGTTAAGGATTTTCGATGCCGGCCCTGAACCGTGGTACCGCGAGCATGCCGCGACGCCAGCGGGCAGGCGTTGGATAATCCTCGAGGGAGGAACCCGCGGAGTGAACCAAGGCGTTGTGAACCTTACACCGCTATGGCGATTGAAGAGGTTGCCCGATGAGCTAAACGATGGGGAATTCCCGTAAAACGGCCATGAGATTGGCAGAGGCGTAATAATGACGTGGTCTTCTCTCTTGCCCCAGTGCTGCCGGACTTTGCTAGCTAACGAGACTATTCCGAAGGGCTAGGCCCGAGTCGGTCGCACGCCAGCAATGGTCAGCGTCCATCGAAGCTAGGCCTGCACGCTGCAACGAAACCATCGTGTCCACATTGCATACGCGCGAACCATTCACCAGCAGAGCAGAACCAGCGCCTGGCTTCGCCACCCAACCCAAGGCAAGCCACTTCATGACTCTAACTTGCGCCGCGGTTAGCTTATGATCCATCACTTTTTCCTATTTCGTTGGTTCGCTCTTTTCAAAGTATGCGTCGGCTGCCCATCCGATAATTTCCGTGATGGACGCAGCTGTCGTGGCATTAATGATGTTACCAATCCCCGGTAGCCAACCGATCAGCAACTGACTCGCCGTTCTGCCCACAACGACCGCACTGAAGGTCAAGAGAAGATCAGCTGCAGCACCTTTGCCAATTGACACGCCGTGCTCCGCAGCTATCGCGGTTATCATCGCCGTCTGTAACGGTAGGATAACGGCTGAATCCGAACCTGGCACCTGTGCGAGTCCCGCACCGACGCTCGCACATGCTGCCGCACATATATGAATGATTCCATGCACCTTTTGATTTCGGGTCATGAGTTTTCGCTATCAACCGCGCGCCGAAAATGCTCGCTCGATTTTCTTGTCCGTTTTGTACTGGCTCAATGCATATACCGACCAAATCGCGGCGGGAACCCAGCCGATGATCGTGAGCTGCAATAGAAGGCAGATGAACCCGGAAACCGGGCGGCCGATCGTGAAAAATTGAAGCCACGGCAAAATCAAAGCAACCAAAAGACGCATTTCTATCCTCATATCGTTAAACGTATTTCTTTCTTTCAGCTACCGGCCGGCGTGACGCATAGCACCGAACGCTTTTTCCGTCCCGTCCGCAGTCGTTTAATCAGACTTTATATCCCCCAATGGGGGCATATTAAATACTTTTCTTGTCCCACTCCAAAATTTCCCGTACATACGCCCACACCACTTCCGGCATGTTGCGATAATCGGCTGTACCATTCGGCGCCAGCCATTTATCTAAGGTCTTTTCAGTCACACTGATACGTTTCGCGAACGCGGCCGGTGTCATGCCTAACACCTCCATCGCATCACGCAAATATTCCTGCTGAGCCTGCATTTTCTTCGATGCCAAATCTACTCCCAGTATCTTGATACGCGATCAGGTTTAACGTCCGAAATTTCGATCTTGCTTTTCCGATTCCACTTGTTGATAGCTCAAGCGTGTCGAGTAGATCGTCGAACTCGACCGGCGGCTCGGCTTTCTTGCGGATGCGCAGACCTATTTCTCGGTTACATGTAGCACTTGCATCGATTCGCTTGGCACGTTCGCCAAGATCACACGATAGTTTCATCGTTTCCAGCAAATCTTACAATGCGAGTCGATCCGTTCCACTCGAATGCTCAGGAAAACGCTGCGTGGTTATCCGAATAGAAGCATATCAGCACCTTGAAATATCCCTCCGGCGCCAAGGCGCTGAATGCCAGTGGCCAACCTCGCGTGACATCCATGAACCACTGCGCACCCCACGCGAATCGCACCGAGTTGGCGCCTGGTTGTACCCCGAATCGGCGTTACACCACGTCGGTTCACCGCCGGGGATTCCAAAGGGCTCTCCCTTTGGGCACGATATGTAGGACGGACGCGTAGCGTTTGTCATACATATCCATCGTGCCTCTCAAAGTCATAAATTTGTACGCCAAAATTCAAAAGGTGACAGAAAGTGACAAGATGAATACTCAACAGGACATTAAATGACAAAATGAATACACCGAAGGTACAAGAAAGGTACAATTTAGATACAAGAAATGACAAATCACAAGCAGGCAGCGAAAAATGGACAAGAAAGCGGTCAGTGAGCGCTTTGCCGCGCTCGCAGCAACCGAACAACGCCCACTCATCGCTCAATTCCGCGATGTTTTCGACGACGTACAGAAAGCCATTGACGCTGGGGTCAGCCGAGTCAAAGCCCGCGATGAACTCGCACGCCTTGGCCTTGATCTGACGCAAAACACCTTCAATGTCTTTTTCGCGCGAATCAAAATAGAACGCGAAGAAAAAGCGTCATCGTCAAATAGCAGCCATGCAGCCGCACAACCGGCCAATAACCCGCAGTCGGAAGAATCCGCTCAGGACATAGGAACACCGACACCCGTTTTGCAGAAAACGGCTGTGGCGAAAAGTGCACGAGATTTAGTATTGCCTGATGACTGGCTGACCGCCGAACTCATGCCCGAGCAGTCGAGATCGCTAACGCGAGAACAAAAGCAGCAGCGGCGCAAAGCACGCGACAAGCTCTATCACCCCACGCCATACGACAAGCTTCCGACGTAAGATTGACGCCCAGCCGGATCGCCCTTCGCATTGCTCAGGACAGCACCGTTCCCCACATCATCGGCGTGGGTTCCTGGGCCGCTCGATCCAGGCGCGCGGCGCGCGCATTACCCTTGTTGGTTTTCTAAGATTTGGTCTACAACAAGGGGAGTAGCCGCGCAGTTGCCAACAACTCAGTCAGCGCATCAACCTGTGTGACTCGTGGGCATCGTTGCACAGCGGTAATTGTGCCCGCCGATTCGCTGGCGGGCGGATATCTATACTTTACGCTTCGCTGGTTTCGACCTCCGTCTCGGCTTCAAGCGTGGTTTCCTCTATCTCGTCGGCGTCATCCACACCAGCCCCATAGCAGTACACTTTTGGCGTCTCCCGGTTGGTCAACACTTCCGGGAGCCAGCCACTTCCCGTTAAGCGAAGCTCGGCAGCTTCGGCGGCGGCGTCCTTCTTCATACTCGCAAGCGGTGCGGCGGCTTGGGATGAAACGACGCTCGATACAACGTCAACCATCCGAGCCTTCGATACGTGGTTCAGATAACTGTCGCGCGTCGGTGTCCAATACTTCGCCATATCGACATTGAGCACGTCCGACAGTGCATTGAGCGGGTGAGCGCTGTCCGTGCCGCTCACGCTGTCCAGGGTTGCGGCCACGCAGAACGCGAATAGATGAATCGTCACGTTATCACTTTGTTCCAGGAGCCACGGCAACAGGTCTGTCGCCTTTTTTGGCAGCATGGCAGACCACTTGCCGCGTTCGGCTTCGATTTCTAGCCATGCGGGGCTAGATGCCATGTCATCCGCTTCACGCAACAGCTTGTCGTGCGAACACGTTACCTGGACCTCGATGGCGCGCTCACTATGGTACAGGCCATACTGGTTCGAAAACACGGTGGGAATCATGCGGTGCATGAGGACGGCCAGCGCCACATTGGGATTGGCTGCGAGTTCAACTTGAACCGCAGCGGTACGGTGCGCCGTGAGCCGACGGCACAGCTTTTCGCTATGCAGCGGTCGCGCCTTCTTCTCAGGTACAAACGATTCCGCACCGGCTATACCGTTACACTGCGCGGCGGCTTTATGCTCCGGCTTCACAAGCCCACGCTCGATCCTGACTTCGCCCGCGTGGTCCAGAGTCAGGAATGCGCCAGCACCCGCTTTCTGTTCGTCGCTCCACGCCTCAAGCTGCTCAGCGTAGACGTCGAAAGCATCGCTTGCGGCATTGGCTGCGACTTCCAGTGCGTCCTGCTTGTCGCCGTCCGCCACGTCAGTATCGTCACCGTAGTACGCATCAAGCGCATCGACAGTTTCATCGCGGACTTTTTCTAGCCTAGCAAACTCGGCCTTTTCCTTCTTCGTCATTTCGCGCCTATGCGATGGCAGATGGCCATAAGCGCTAAGCTCCGCTTGATCGTGTTTGATCCGTGTTTCGACCCAACTCCAACCTTCCCCAGAAATCTCCTGCGCCAGGGCAACCAGCCGGTCGGTCGCAAGTCCATGCAACAACGATACGTCTGCGATATAGCCCGCGTTTTGCGTGTCGCTGAAAAGGTCGCGCCGCACGAAACCGCCTGCAGCCTCGTAAGCGTCGAGCGTCACGAACAGGACGAGCGGACTGTTACGCACGTCAAGCTCTTCGCGCGTGATGGTGGCTCGCAAGT
>Ga0302308_10004232_pt1 | contig 11301 bp, 12 predicted proteins | sample III_Palsa_E3_3_FD_200531 | JGI IMG/M metagenome (GOLD analysis project Ga0302308, IMG submission 200531) | Peat permafrost microbial communities from Stordalen Mire near Abisko, Sweden - III_Palsa_E3_3 | ecosystem: Environmental > Terrestrial > Soil > Palsa > Peat permafrost | place: Sweden... | reverse complement strand
AATGGCCGTGGACGACCGAGAGGGTCTTGCACTCCCGCCCTAAAGCGAGAGGTGCCGTGTGACTCCGATCGAGCATTCCGATATCGGCAACCGCCTGCTGGGGGCACTGCCGCTCAAGATTTTTGCTACCCTAGTTCCGCATCTGCGCCGGGTTGAACTGGTCAACCGTGCAACCTTGCACTTGCCCGACGCGGTAATCGACACGGTGTATTTCCCCGAGACCGGCTACGTGTCGATGATCGCGGTGCTGGAAAACGGTGATGCCGCCGAGGTCGGCATGGTCGGCCGCGAAGGGATGGTCGGGCTGCCCCTGGTCTACGGCACCGACCGTTCTCCGGTCGAGGCCATGGTTCAATCCGAGGGCACCGCCTTCAGTATAGAGGCGGACGCGTTTCGCCGCGCACTTGAGACCGCACCGGCGCTGCTGAAAGCCTTGCTGCGCTACGCCATGGCCTTCGGCGTCCAGGTCACCATGACCGCCGCCTGCAACGTGCAGCATCTGGTCGATCAGCGCATCGCGCGCTGGCTCCTGATGGCGCACGATCGTTCTGATGGCGATGAGTTCCCGATGACCCACGAGTTCCTATCGATGATGCTCGGAGTGCGGCGCGCCGGGGTCACCGTCGCGGCCGGGGCGTTACAGAAAGCCGGCTTCATCAGCTACAGCCAGGGCCGCATCAGGATCGCCGACCGTCCCGGACTCGAGAGCGCCGCGTGCGAGTGTCACACCGTCGTAAGCCGTGAATTCAATCGCTTGTTGGGTGGGTCAGCGAAGAAATGATGCGGCCGGCTGCCGCGGCAGAAGTCTTCTTTTTGTGAACAAAAAGCCGCAAAAAAACTTTACTAATTTGATAAAAGTTTTTGCTTCTTTTCTTCAAAAAGAAGACTTTCTCCTTTTTATCATGCCGGACGGAGGCTCAGAGCGCGAACGCCTGGGTCTTTACCAGCCGCGCGTAGAGTCCGTCCTGCGCCAGCAACTGCGCGTGGGTGCCGCTTTCCACCCCGCAGCCGCGATCCAGCACCACCACCAGATCGGCGTCCCGCACGGTGGATAACCGATGCGCCACCACGATCGTGGTGCGGCCCTCGCGCAAATGCAGCAGCGCTTGCTGCACCAGGGCCTCGCTTTCCGCGTCTAGCGCCGAGGTCGCCTCGTCAAGCAGCAATATCCTGGGATTGCGCAACAACGCCCGCGCCAGGCAGACCCGCTGCCTCTGTCCCCCCGAAAGCCGCCCACCGCCCGTGCCCACGCGGGTGGCGAAGCCGTCGGGCAGCCCATCGATGAAATCCTCCGCCGCCGCCGCCCGCGCCGCCGCGCGCACTTCCGCGAAGGTCGCATCGGGCCGGCCCATGCGGATGTTGGCCTCGATGCTGTCGTCGAACAGCAGCGCTTCCTGTCCGACGTAGGCAATCGCGTCGCGCAGACTAGCGAAGCTGACATCGCGAATATCCGCCCCATCGATCGAAATTCGGCCGCGCGAGACATCCTGCAGCCGCGGAATCAATGACAGCGCGGTCGATTTGCCGGCGCCCGAGGGCCCCACCAAAGCCACCGTCAAACCCGGTTCGGCGACAAAATCGAGATCGACCAAGCCCGCCCGCCCATCCGGATAAGTGAAAGCCGCGTGCTCGAACATCAGGCGGCCGGGGCCAGGTGGCAATGTTTCCGCGCCTATACGTTCCACCACGTGAGGCTGCTCGTCGATCACGCTCATCACCCGTTCGAGCCCAGCCATGCCCTCCTGCAGCGAGGTATTAAGCGTGCCAAGCGACCGCAGGGGTCGCGTCGCCAGCCCGAGGGAAGCGGTAAAACCAATAAAATCGGGAAGGCTGCCGTGGCCATGGGCGGAGCGCCAGCCGGCAAAGCCGATCGTGAGCGCTACCGCGACCGCGCCCAGGACTTCCATGATAGGATCGGTACTGGCGCGTCCCTTTACGAGAGATATCAACGACTTGTACATCGTGCGGAAAACCCGATCGGAGCGGCCGATCTCGGCCTGTTCCAGCCGATAGGCGCGTACCGTGCGGGCTTGGGCAAAGCTTTCAGTCAGCATCCTAGAAGTCTCGCCGGCGCGTTCTTGCATTCCCCCAGAGGCCTTACGCACCCGCTTGCCGATCCTTCCCACCGGTACCGCCGCGATCGGATAGAGTAGCAGAATGAGTACAGACAACTCCCAGTTAAGGTAGATCATTGCCGCGACGCTGCCGACCACCGAGATGCCGTCGCCGGCCGCGGAAATCGCGCGGGTCATTGCATCGCGCATGGTCTGAGTGTCTGTGGTGAAGCGGGTCGATAGTTGCGCCGGGCTGTCGCGTTCGATGCGGGCGAGATCCGCGTAAACCAGATGCCGAAACATCCGCCCCTGTAGCTCATTGATCACGCGCAGCACCACGGACTGGACCATGACGTTCTGCCCGTACTGGCTGGACGCTTTTAGTCCGGCCACAATCAGAAACAGCACTGGAACTTGATAAACGATCCTGGGGTCGTGCCGCTCGAACAGCGCCCCGGCGTGGGCGATGAGGATACCGTACAGTGACTGCGACACCCCCATCACGACCGTAAGCACGCCGATCACCATCAGCCGCCCCTTGTAGTGCCTGATGTGGTCGCGCCAAAGCCGCCGCACCAACGAATTGGCGGGAGAGATCATTGCGCGGCGGTGTACGGTCGCATCCATGGCGCGCGTCTTATCAGCCCGCGAGCACGCGCGCCAGTTCGGCCCGGCACTCCGCCGGCGTGCCCCGGCAGCCGCCAGCGCGCCACCACTGCCGCACCTGCTCGAGCGCCCGTCCGACCTTTTCCCCCGCAGGCAAGTCGAGTGCCAACGCATCCCGTCCGCGCAGCGGAAACACCGGTCGCGGCAAGCTCGCGAGCCGAGCCTGGAAACTCGCGGGGTCACCGCGCAACCGCGACGCGCCGATCAGATGGGCAGGAAGTGCTGATTCCAGCGCTCGGCGCAGTTCGTCGTCGTCCGCGGCCACCGGCGGCGGCACCACAGTGTAGAATCCCTCGATCAGCGCTGCTTCGGCCTTCGACATCCGCAGCCGATCCGCATACGCCGGCGCGTTGCGGGCGAGCGCGGCGAAACGCAGCAGCGGCTCCGCCTGCCCCAGCTTTCGCACCCGCTGGATATCAGCGCCTGCGGGCAGCAGTGCCGCCAGTACCCCGGTATCCCGCATCAGCATCAGCGCCGGAACCGGCTTGGGCACGGCAAGCAGGCCCTTCAATTCGTGCCAGACCCGTTCCGCCGAGAGCAGCGCGAGCCCCGGCACGCCCGCCCTGATCGCCGCCAGCGCGCCCCTGTCGGCGTCGCCCCGGCCGAACCGGGCATAGAAGCGGAAGAACCGCAGAATCCGCAGATAATCCTCGGCCACGCGGGCGGCCGCGTCGCCGACAAACCGGATCCGCCCCGCCGCGAGATCGTCCTGGCCACCGAAATAATCATAGAGCAATCCGCTTTCGTCCATCGACATCGCGTTGATCGTGAAGTCCCGCCGCGCCGCGTCCTCGCGCCAGTCCTCGGTGTAGGCGATCGCGGCGTGACGCCCGTCGGTCGCCAAGTCGCGGCGCAGGCTGGTAATCTCGAAGCCGCGTCGATCGATGATCGCGGTGACCGTGCCGTGCTTGAGGCCGGTCGGCGCGAAACCGATCCCAGCCGCATGGAGTGCCTCGATCACCTGCTCGGGCGTCATCTTCACCGCCAGATCGATGTCGGCAACCGGCAAGCCGAGCAGCCGGTCACGCACCGCGCCTCCCACGATCCGCGCGCCGGGGAGAATCGTAAACAGCAGGCGGATCGCCGGATCGCCCTCTTCCGGAGGACGGTTAGCCGGATCGTCCGGACCGTTCACCGCAGCCATGCCGCCAGATCCACCAGAATCGCGGCGGTCGCCCCCCAGATGTAGTGCTTGTCGTGCGGCCAAACCCAGATTTCCCGCCATTCTTCCAGCGCCTGCTCGGCGTCGGCCGCCGCGGACGCAACGGGTTTCATCCGCCGGCGCTGCGGCGCCGAGGCATCGCGCACCAGCGTGAGCGGCAGCAGAAAGATCTCCGCCACCTCCGCCGGAGCGGGCTTGAACGCCACGCCCGCCGGCAACCGCCCGATCACCGGCGTCACGATGTAGCCGGATCCGGTTGCCCGCTCCGGGAGCCGACCCAGCAGTTCGACCTGGGCCGGATCGAGCCCGATCTCCTCCCACGCCTCGCGCAGCGCCGCCGCCTCCGGACTCTCGTCGCCGGCATCGATCTGACCGCCGGGAAAACTCACCTGGCCGCCGTGTGAGCTTAGATGGGCGGCCCTGATGGTGAGCAGCACGCTTTCTTCCGGCCCGGCGAGTAATGGCACCAGCACTGCGGCCCGTTTCACAAACCAGCCTCGCCCACACCCGCCTCGCCGAGCGCGAAGAAATGGCCCTGGCTCCAAACCCCCATCATCCGGCGTCCATCCACGCAGCGCGGCACCGCGAGCGCCGCCAGTTCGTAGTAGACCGGCCGCGAAATCCGTGCTTCCAGCGGTCTGCCACGCAGACCCGGCCGCACCACCACATACGGCGTGGGATCGCAAGTGATCACATCGTGAGCGACCCGGATCGGATGCGCTTCGTCAAGCGTGATCACCTGATCGACGTTGGTGCGCAAGGTCAGGCACTGGTCCCTGCCGTCACCGCACCATACCAATTCCACCGCCAGAAACGGCACGTCCTCGACTTCGATCCGGCCGCGCTCGAGCGGTGTTTCCAGCCAGTAATCTCCTGCTTCGTCGCGCACCAGCAGGCTGGAAAACAGGCAAACCATTTCCTTCCGGCGGATCGGCGTGCCGCGATAGAGCCAGCTTCCATCCTTGCGGATCAGAAACGGCAAATTCCCGCATTGCACCTGCATATGGCTCAACGCACGCCCACCCCAACCGGACATTTGGCCGTAGCAACGATATAGTGAGCGCTACCGGCGATGGCCAGAGGTGCGGCTCTTCCCGTCAAGAGCAAATTATGCAGCAAATTATGTTGCAGACGCGCGGCTCTTCCCGCGCCGGGCAAATTACCTTATAGTCCCCAGCCATGAAACAGCACCTCGCTCCATCGCGTCCCTGGCGCCTCGTCGCATTCCTGTCCCTTGCTTCCGCGTTGGCGCTCGCCACCATGCCGCGGGCCTATGCCGCACTCGGCGATCAAAGCATGGATCCGGCCGCCAACAATGGCACCGACCAGTCCGACGACAGCGCCTCGACCAAGCCGGTCGAGCCGCCATCGCCCACGCCGGGCTCGAAGGTCGATTCGGCACCCGCGGCTGAGGCGACGACCGACGTAAAGACCCTCGACCCCAATGCCGCACTGTTCGACGCCATCAGCCGCGGCGATCTCGCCGCTGCCCGCGACGCGATCGGCCGCGGCGCGGATCTGAACGCACGCAATGCGCTCGGGCAAAAGCCGATTGACGCGTCGATCGACCTCGGCCGCAACGACATCACCTTCGTGCTCCTGGCCGAACGTCCGCTCGTGAGCGACACCGCTCCGGCGCCGGTCGCGGCTGCCTCCGGCAGCCCGGTTCCCGCGGCGTCAGCGGCCCGAGTCGCATCGGCGGCCGAAGCGCCTCGGCAAGTCGCGGTTAATAAGCCGGCGCCGAATCCGGGCACTCCCGAACCTGCGGTAGGATTTCTTGGTTTCTGAGGCCCTTTCGATCCTGCGATATCCTTGCTCCAGCATGACAAATTTCGAATTAAATTAATCGTTTCGGACGGCAGCACAGTTCTGTATTTTTTTTGTGGCTTCGACGCTGTTTTTGCTTGGCGCAGGACCCGCAAACGCCTAGGGTATGCCTACCTGATTGGGATTTGATGCCTAGGAGAGCGTTGATTGACTCAGAATGACCTTGCTTCGTTGGTGCTTACCGCGGTGGTGCTGGCGGGTGGGCTTGCCTTGCGCCCTCGCATCGAGGGCGACGCCAGCCGCCTGGTTGGCTGGTGGATCGGCTTCTTGCATGCCCTGCTCGCCGTCGTCGCCGTCCGCGCCGCCATTTCAGCCGATGTTTTTGCGTTTCGCGCCGCGATGATCACATTTACCGGCTATGCCGTCGGAATGGCCGTGAGCGAAGTGCTGGTTCTGCTCAGGCCCAAGGAAAGCACGTGATCCTTCGCCACCTCTCCCGCCGCGCCGTTCGTGCCTTAGCTTGGCTCACCGGCTGGCTGATCGTCCCCGCGGCCGGCGCGGTGCCAATCCCAGTGCGCGTGCGGTCACGGCGCTAGGATCGGCGTTCTTCGCGGCGCTCGGGCAGTTTGCGGCCTCATTTCTAGCCATTGCGAGCATGGCACCACCTGCCGTCGCGCAGTCGCTCGCGTCAGAATTCGATAATCCGCTACAAGAGCCGGACTTCCGCTCCCCCGAGCTCGATCGCGCCGGCCGTCTTACCTTTCGCCTGTGGGCCCCCGACGCGCCCGCCGCCTTCATCACCGTCGACGGGCTGCACATGTTTCTGCCCGAGCCGATGCATAAGGACGCCCAAGGGGTGTGGAGCTACACCACCCCACCGCTCGCGCCCGACATCTACTCCTATAATTTCGTGGTCGGCGGCGCCCAGATCGTGGATCCCGCCAACCAAGGCGATCCGTTGCTGATCAACGGGCCGCCCCAGGGTCAAAGCGAGGTGCTGGTTCCGGGCCATCCGCCGCAAATCTGGGAGCGCGCGAACGTCCCACACGGCACTGTCGCGCATCAGCTCTACCGCTCGCGCGTAATCGGCGCCGATGAGGATTATTACGTCTACACCCCGCCGGGATACGATCCGGACCGACCGCGGCCTTACCCGGTGCTGTTCCTCCTGCATGGGTTGGGTGAAGGGGCCAACGCCTGGCTCACCGAGGGCCGTGCCGACACTATTCTCGACAATCTGATTGCGGCCGGCAAAGCCGTGCCGATGGTGGTGGTGATGCCGCGGAGCTACGGCATCGCCGATATTGCGCCGCTCGACGACGATCCCGCAGCACAGCAGTTGCATTTGCGGCACTTCGACCAGGCACTGCTCCGCGAGCTTCTGCCTGCGGTGGCGCAAAGCTACCATGTCAGCGCGAACCCGGCGGATCACGCCATCGCCGGGCTTTCGATGGGCGGTGCCGAGGCGCTGTCGATCGGCCTCGCCCACAGCACCAGCTTCAGCGCGATCGGCAGCTTCAGCGCCGGGCTGCCAATGCTCGACGAGGACCTCGCCAAGGCGTTTCCCGCCGCGGGCCAGCCGTCGCTCAACCGAAATCTGCGCCTGCTGTGGATTTCCTGCGGCACCGACGATCCGCTGATCGATCAGATCCGCGCACTGGACCGGTTCCTCGCTGACAAGGGCACGCGCTTCACCGCGATCGAAACCCCGGGCGGTCACGAGTGGCCGGTGTGGCGCCGCGACCTGGCGCGTTTTCTACCGCTTTTGTTCCGAAATCCCTGACCGAACGCCGCGCCGTTCCCCTGGCATGTCAAGCCGGGCCTTCTCTTTCGCCGTCACAATCCACTATACCCCCCAGCATGAGCCACCAATTCCGCAAGATGCACGGGGCGGGCAACGATTTCGTGCTGTTCGACGCCCGCGAAGCCCCGGTGCCGCTGACCCCGGCGCTGATCGCGGCGCTGTGCGACCGCCGCACCGGCATCGGCTGCGATCAGCTGGTGGTGCTGGAACCGGCCGACGGCGCCGACCTGCTCGCGCGCTTCTACAATCAGGACGGCAGCGAATCCGGCGCCTGCGGCAACGCGTCCCGCTGCATCGCCGATCTGGTCAGCCGGCAAACCGGCCGGAGCAAAATTCTGATCAAGACCATCGGCGGGCTGCTCGCTGCGGAACGGCTGGCGGACGGCCAGTTCCTGGTCGATATGGGGCCGCCCCGCCTGCGCGCTTCGGAGATTCCGGTCGCCCGTGAGCTCGATACGCTGCATCTGCCGCTGGCCGGAGATCCGGCCGCCTGTTCGATGGGCAACCCCCACGCGACCTGGTTTGTGGCCGACCTCGAGCACGAAGATATCGCCCGCCTTGGCCCGGCGCGTGAGCACGACCCGCTGTTTCCCGAACGCGCCAATATCGGCTTTGCCCAAATCCTATCGCCCCGGCGTATCCGGCTCAGGGTCTGGGAGCGCGGCTCCGGCCTCACGCTCGCCTGCGGTTCCGGCGCCTGCGCCGCATTGGTCAACGCCCATCGCCGCGGTCTCTCCGAGGCGCGCGCCGAGCTGATCCTCGACGGCGGCACCCTCACGATCGAATGGGCGCCGAACGATCATGTCCTGATGACCGGCCCGACCGCTCTGGGGTTCGAGGGCCGCATCGATCTCGGCGCCTTCGCCGCATGACCGTCGACATCCTCACCTTCGGCTGCCGGCTCAACGCCTACGAGAGCGAGGTGATGCGCGGCCACGCGTCAGCGCTCACCGACACCGTGATCGTGAACACCTGCGCCGTCACCCTTGAAGCCGAGCGCCAGGCCCGCCAGGCGATCCGCAAGACCCACCGCGAGCGCCCCGGCGCGAGCATCGTGGTGACCGGCTGCGCCGCCCAGATCGATCCGGAAGGCTGGGCCAATCTCCCCGGCGTCACCCGCGTGCTCGGCAACGAGGAGAAGCTCAAGGCCGCGTTCTGGACCCCGGATGCTCCCAGCGCGGTCTCCGACATCATGCAAGCGCGCGAGACCGCTGCCCATCTGGTGACCGAATTCGCCGGACGTGCCCGCGCCTTCGTCCAGGTTCAGCAAGGCTGCGACCATCGTTGCAGCTTCTGCATCATCCCGTTCGGCCGCGGCCCTAGCCGCTCGGTGCCGCTGGGCGCGATCGTGGAACAGGCCCGCGCCCTGATCGCGGCGGGCTTCCGCGAGCTGGTGCTGACCGGTGTCGACATCACCTCCTACGGACCCGACCTGCCGGGCAAGCCGACGCTGGGTCAGATGGTGCGCCGCCTGCTCGCGCTGGTGCCGGAGCTGCCGCGACTGCGGCTGTCCTCGCTCGATCCCAACGAAATCGACCAGGATCTCTGGCGCCTGATCGCCGATGAACCCCGTCTGATGCCGCACCTTCACCTCAGCCTGCAGGCCGCCAGCGACATCATCCTGAAGCGGATGAAGCGCCGGCACAGCCGGGCCGAAGCGCTCGCCACGATCGACCGCGCGCGGCAACTCCGCCCCGGCATCGGCTTCGGCGCCGATCTGATCGCGGGCTTCCCGACCGAAACCGACGCGATGTTCGAAGACACGCTCGCGTTCGTGCGCGACACCGGCCTGCCTTATCTGCACGTGTTTCCCTATTCCGAACGCCCCGGCACGCCCGCGGCAAGAATGCCGGCAGTCGCGATACAGCTTAGGCGCGAACGCGCGGCGCGCCTGCGTGAGGCCGGCCGCGTCAACGCGGCGCAGTTCCACGCTGGTCTGGTTGGCCGCACCGTGCAAATCCTCGCCGAAAGCGAAACCCACGGCCACAGCGAGCATTTCTGCCCCGCCCGCTTCGCCGCTCTGACAGCGGGTGCGATCACCTCGCTCCGCGTCACCGGCGCTGACGCGGACGGGCTGCTCGCGGCCTGAGAGTCGGTCCGGAATGAAAATTAGTGAAATGAATAGGTTAGGAAAGGAGAAGAATCTTTTTTTTGTGAACAAAAAGAAGCAAAAAAACTTTGTCAGTTTGGGACCGGGGGTAACTTGCGCGCCCAGCCAAACTTACAAAAGTTTTTTGCTTCTTTTTTTCAAAAAAGAAGAATCTTCCTTCACTTCACCGTAATGACACTGAATTCGTGAAAGTCGACCCATGGCCCTAGGTGCCTTCTTCTCCCGCCTGAAAGAGGGCCTAACCCGCAGCACCCAGAAGCTGACCCAGGGCATCACCGACGTCTTCACCAAGCGCACGCTCGACGATGCGGCGCTCGACGAACTCGAGGAGTTGCTGATCGCCGCCGACCTCGGTCCCCGCGTCGCCGTGCGCGTGATCGACAACTTCCGCCGCAGCCGTTTCGGCAAGGAAGTCACCGACGAGGAAGTGAAGACCACGCTGGCTGCCGAAATCGCTGCGATTCTGGAGCCGGCGGCGGTCCCGCTCGTAATCGACCCCACTCGCGCACCCCACGTGGTGATGATGGTGGGCGTCAACGGCACCGGCAAAACCACCACCATCGGCAAGCTGGCGCAATTCTACCGCGACCAGGGGATCAAGCCGATGATGGTCGCGGGCGACACTTTCCGCGCCGCCGCGGTGGAACAATTGCAGGTCTGGGGCCAGCGCACCCACGTCCCGGTGGTGCGTGGGGCCCAGGAATCAGACCCCGCGAGCCTCGCGTTCGATGCTCTCGGCCGCGCGAGCGCCGAAGGGATCGGCCTGCTGCTGATCGACACTGCCGGCCGGCTGCACAACAAGACGGCGCTCATGGAGGAACTCCGCAAGATCATCCGCGTCATCAAGAAGCGCGACCCCAGCGCGCCGCACTCGGTGATCCTGGTGCTCGACGCCACCACCGGCCAGAACGCCGTGCAGCAAGTGCGAGTGTTCAAGGAGATGGTGGACATCACCGGCCTGATCGTGACCAAGCTCGACGGCAGCGCCCGGGGCGGCATTGTCGTCGCCTTGGCGGAGGAATTCGCCCTGCCGGTGCACGCCGTGGGGGTGGGCGAAAGGCTCGAGGATCTGCGCCCGTTCTCGGCCGCCGAGTTCGCCTACGGCCTGGTCGGCGGCGGCGCCGGCGCAAAATTGTAGCTGGCTCGGCGGTCCCAGACATTATTCGAGCCTTGCGCCCTCATTTTCCGCATGGAGAAACTCTTTCGAGCGTGGGATAAGCCGCCTACCACAACCAAACGCCGGAACCAACGATGCCCGTTCTCACCCCGTTTCAGTTAGTCATTCTCAGCCTGTTGATAGGCCTGATTCCGGCGTTCATCGCCCGGCGCAAGGGGCACGATTTCCTGGTCTATTGGGTGGCCGGCTCGGTTCTGTTCGGATTCACCGTCGCCTATACGATTTTCATGCCGAAGGCAGGACAGCCCGACGCCCCGGGTACCGCACTGAAGTCCACTGCATTGGGCATCGTCATTTTCGCGGCGTGGCTGTTTCTCGGCAGCCGCATATCGCCGCCGCTTTCGCTCTAGTGCGCTTGCGGACCTGATGGGCTCTGTGCAGCCGACCGCAAAACGATGAAGCATTAGGACCGCATTCTTGGGTCCAGACCGAAGCGCGCTTTTAATAAGTTTAAATACTGCCTCGGCAACGGCGCTGGCAGTTGGATTGCCCTTCGCAGCCTTCGAGCGCCTGGTATTGTTTCATTTTTATCTGCAAGGCGGCTTCGTGCTCGATTCGGGG
>Ga0302308_10004231_pt1 | contig 11301 bp, 14 predicted proteins | sample III_Palsa_E3_3_FD_200531 | JGI IMG/M metagenome (GOLD analysis project Ga0302308, IMG submission 200531) | Peat permafrost microbial communities from Stordalen Mire near Abisko, Sweden - III_Palsa_E3_3 | ecosystem: Environmental > Terrestrial > Soil > Palsa > Peat permafrost | place: Sweden... | reverse complement strand
GCTTCAGATCCAGCCCCTCGTCCTCGGCCTGCTCCGTCACCACCCGCGCCGCCTTCAGCGCCAGCGCCTCGACCACCTCCAGCAGCACCAGCCCGACCTCGCCGGCCCGAGCCACCCCCCGCACCCGAGCCTCAACCCGCCCGATCCCCTCATCGAGGGGTTCGGCGTCTAGCTCGGCGATGTCTGTTGCGGCGTTCATAAAGAGAACAAAATAGGAACATATGGGGCGCTGTCAAGCGTGGGCCGACCGGAATCCTCCGGCGGAGGATTTCGAGGCGAACACCCAGGACAAGCTGGGCCTGGTTACCGCGGGATAGGGGCGTGGCTTAGGCCGGAACCTGCCAGCGCCCGTCTTTTAAGCGTCGACCAGGGGCGCTAACACATTCAGACGTTCGTCCTCTGTTGTGCCCGGCACAGCGCCCCAAAGCGCGGCGATTTCCTGGACGGCGCGGCATGGTCTTCATGCTGCACTGCTCGTCGCCGTGCTGACCGAGTTGGGTGGCGATCTAGCCGGCGGGCGTATGACTAACGAAGGCGTTGCGCGACCCGGTCCGGAGTGCCCGTACCAGGGCCGCGATAGGGTTTGACGCTTCAGGAAGCTGCGCCGGCCGACGGAGCTCACGACACGAACACCTCTTCCCGGTGGTACGCTAAGTAACTGCACTGGCGCGTTTCAAAGCCGTCAGTCCGCCAAACTGCAGGCGCCTCGGCGACGCCGAACCGCGTCCATGCCAATTGCTCGAACCCTAGCCGCCGAAGATCATCACGATCAACACGCGGCGAGACCATCACCTCACCATCGTCCCTGAAGCTAACGAACCCCCGATCAAACAACAGATCGGCGTCGGGCGTCAGCATGAGGCCATTCATGCCGTCAAGGCGCTCTTGAGCCGAGCGGCAAAGGCGCCAAGGCTTGATGTGACTCGCGATGAGCAGGGATGGGTTAGTGATTCCGGTCAGACGGCAGGCACTCTCCACCGCCTCCACATTGGCGCGAAATTTCCCTTGGCCGCGCCTCGCCATAATGAGGCTCTTCTTCACGGTGTCATCGAGATTGAGGTCTTTGGCCACGCGGAGTTCGACTTCGTCTTCCAGCCTTTCATTGATAACGTCAAAGGTAAGGCTGTTCTCACCGCCATGCGCCAGCGCTTGGCTGTTGAAGACTGCGACGCCGGTGATTGCTTCAAACACGGCCTGAGGAATACTGGCGAGATAGGCCTTCTGGTTTCCGTGCCCTGTAGCCGCGTTTATCGGCGAGTACCGCTCTGGCAGCATTGGGCCCAACCTCGCGATCATGGCCCTTGGGCTCACGGGCTGGGCAAGCGGCGTCCAATAGACGGGCAACAACCAGCCGTCATGACTCCAATTGGAGCCGGTCGTCCCGAACTCAGGTGGCTTTGGCGCGGTGAGGGCGAACTCCGCCACCCGCCCGACATTCCGGACGGCCTGTTCAGAGTAGGACAGGACAATGTCGCCCGGCATCGCTTGCCGCATATTGTTATAGAATTGACTGCGAGCGCCATTGCTCTCGGTCTTGGGTGACCAGAGGTAGTTCCCGCCAATCTCCTGACGGGCCGTCTGATTGTGATTCACCCACCAGAATTGAGGCATTTGAATCTAGCTTAGCAGACAGATCTGCGAGGCGAACTAGCGCGATTGCCGCCAGCCACGATTCACCCCTAGCGCTTCGGTCGGATTCCAGACCAACAACCCTCTTGGTGCCCCAGGTCGGACTCGAACCAACACGTCTCTCGACAACAGATTTTGAGTCTGAGTGGGATTTGTGCAACGCCCTGATTTAACATGATAAAGGAGGGGGTTGGGTTTGAGTGCGCTAACTAGTGCGCTAATTGCAAGGCTCCAAGGGTGTTTCTAAAGCATAGTAAACTGAGTCTTTCATACACTACAGGGACGGCGGGAGATTCAGCTGGGACCAAGCCGCACATTGTGAGGATGCCTCGACGCCGATCGTCAGCCGAAGCCTTGGATGACCTTGCGGATGACGTCGAGCGTTGGCGTCACGAACGGCGAGACCTGACTGAGGCCGTGTAAAAACTCCCGTCCCGTCCTGTAACAGGGGTTGATCCACGTTGATCAATTTTGCTCCGTGCGCGACAGGGCGAATTTCGCCCATTTTCCTGCAATCCAACGTTGCTGCCAAATGGGCCCAAAAGAGTTTTTACACAGCCTGGACTCAAAGCGGCAGTCCGAACGTCTGCGTTCGGATTCCCGACCGAATTTAGCTGGCCAGTCGCGTTGTAAGCTGGGCCAGCTACATGTCGGCGCCTCCCCCCCTTTTCGAGCGTGACTAGGGCCTCACGGCTGGAGCCGACCTGTCGAAAAGACGATCGGCCTCCGCCTGGTCGATCTCAATGAGGAAATCCGCGCCACTCGCGAGATCGCGGCTGATCTTGCCCGTAAACTTGCCGCCAATGCCGCCGTGATACCAATTCTTTTTTGTGGGGTCGTGGCAGACGGTGAGGCCGAGGCTAGTGACGTGTCCGGCGGTATGGGCGGCGGCGGCGACGTGACGGTCCAATGCTGGATACATCGCCAGCGGGTCTAGACCATCTTGGTCTAGCAGCTGTTCCAGATCGACAGAGACTAGGCCATCGGAGGTCGGCTTAAAGGCGGCCGACGACAGCACATATTGGCCGGTCAGTTGATCCTGCACGACCTGATAGGGAGACCGGATCGTGCGGATTAGCCGGAATTCAGGCAGCAACCTGTTGGATGGCGTCCGCCGGCGCACCCGGTACATGAACCGCATCGTTGTCGATCGCAGCCAGCCGGGGCGCCCAGCGAGCAAAGAGACCAAACGCTTCCTTACCGTCGCCTTCAAATTCATGGCCGGAGCTGCGATCCCTCACCCAGATGGAGACGTCGCCGTTGGGGTGAGCTTCAAGCTCCAGTTCGCCCGCCTTGGCATGCCACTCAATTTGCACACCTCCGCTGGCGAGCGGCACCACGAAGGGAGCTTGGGCATTGGGGGTATGATTGAGCGAGTCGGCAATCAGAATATTGGCGCGGTGCAGGAGATCGCGCTCCACGGCCTTTGATCGGGGACCATCCCAACCGGGTTGAAGGGCGAGAATATTGCCGAGGTTCTTGCGCAGCTGCTGCTGCCACACATGAGGGTTTTGGAATTCGGGGAGGCTGGCCAGCCCAGTCATGCCGGTCGAGCGGCCGGCCGGAAGCGCGCCGGAATATTGTGCCGATCGCACGACTTCACTGACGCCAGTGCCGCACAGCACCTGCAACGTCTGAATATCGATGCCTGTCGCGGCGATCATTCGTCGGCTCCGATCACACCCGTATTCAGCGAGGTGCTGAATATCTCCGTCGTGCGCTCATGGATCAATCTATATAGGGCCTCAACCCGATCGGGCGTAGAGCCAGCCGTCAAAATGCCGGCGCCGGCGAAATTGAACATGAGCGCATACGCACAGTCCGGCGTCTGGCCCATGGTGATGCCACATTGAACGCGGGCCTGGTCAGGTGGCTCGACGGTTTCCATCCAGCCGACGCCGAAATGGGAGATTTGCCGCCCCTTCGGAACAACAAAAGTCATGACCTCTGACAGGCGACGGTTCCCCTCGGGCGTGACCATGGAAAAGGCGTTGGTGTAATTCAGCTCGACAAAGGTGAAGATCGGGTCGCCGCCGAATCGCGCCGACCACCAAGACCGAAAGCGGTGCTGCATTTGCAGGACGTCCGACAATATCGCTTCAAAGCCGGGATAGGGCGTCGGCTCGCCGGTGGGCTCCAGGCGGCGCCATGTGCAGGCGAACCGGTCGGCCTGCAGGTTCAGCGTGCGGCGCTGATCCAGAGAGACCGCCATTAGGCGCGGCAGGGGCGGCGTGCCGAAAATCATCGGCATCATGCCCTCGGGCGCCGGACCGTATTGAAACGGCCCCCAGGCGGGAACCTGTTGAAGGACTGGAAAATCCTCCGCGACGGTCTGCGACCAGTCGATCATGTCCATCATCGTCAACGGCAGGGAGGACGCAAAATGGACGACGTAGATGACTTCCTGCAGCGCTCGGGTCGTCGTCATGGTCTGTCTGCCATCCAGCCCCGAGCGTATATTCACGGATCGGTGGAAATTTTCCTAAGGCAAGCCGGGGCGGCGGCGCAAGTGGGCACCCATCCAAGGATGCATCGGGGCGAAGGCAGGCGAACGCTGCTCGCGCCTGGGCGCGGTCGTCGCAGTCGAAACTGCGCTGTGGCGTATTATCTCGCTCCTCAAAGCGAGGCGGTAGTAGACGAAGCAGCTAAAAGCCAAACTGGATGGTCTTTTCGCCAAGCGCGCCGAGGCGAAGGTCGTTGCGGAGACTGCTCAATCGCGGGCCGCGGCCGAGGCGGCCACTTTCCTTGAGGCATTCTTGGTCGCCCGTGAAACCATCATGCGGCCGGTCACGGAAGAGATCGTCGAGGATCTGAAGGCAAAATGCGAGCGGGCCGATATTTTGATTAAGGACGAAGAGCGCTTCTCGCTTCCGATGAACCCGCACGGCCGTTCAGGCCCAACGGCGGCGTCAATTACCTTCACAATTATGGAGAAATCGGATCGGGACTATGCGGCAATCAATGGCTAGCCGCTGCCGGCCTCAGTATTCTGAGGCCAGCATGATCGTCAGCACGCGACACGTGACGTTCGGGTCCGCGGGGTCGGGCGAACCGAATTGCAGATTTCCGTCGTAGTAGTCGATCTTCCAGAGCAGGCTTTCGCCCGCGAGTTCGAACGATCCAAAATCGTGCTCGCCGTAAGGGTCGTTGTCGGTTGTAAATGCCGTGAACGAGCGCACGCAGCTGACAGCGGCGAGTTCGAAGATTGGTCCTTTAGCCCGGACGCCGGCTGTGATCATCCACCCCTTGCCGGGATGGTCCCGGAAGTCGTCATTCAGTCGGGCGACAGCTGAAGCGGGCGATGTGGCGCTGGTGGTCATGACGGTCTTCCTTCGGTGAAGGAGGCCGCCCCATGCGGCCTCGCATGCGCACCGTTCGGAGCCGATGGCGGGAAGGGTTCACCCGGAGGGGGAACGGGAATTTTGCAGCGTCAGCGGTCGCGAGGAATGACGCCTTGGCGTCGGGGGAAAATTCTCGTTGAAGCCGGAGCGCGAGGCTCCAGGTTGCGCGTCAATGCGAGGTCGACTGGAACGGCCATAAGCAGCAGGAGACACAGCCTCCGCCGCGCGCTCTCACATCGCGTCATGTCGCTCTGCGATCGGCTTTAGCAGCCGCGCCAGCACTATCCCGACTGCTGTTACGACCGACTAGGAACCATCCGGCGGCACGGTCAGGACGCATCGCTGCGCCTGCCCGGAGGACTGCGCGGCCGCCTCGCACTTGGCCAGCGCCTCCCGATTGGCCCGGACCAGCCGATCGCCCTGGACCGCAAGCTGGAATCCCGGCGGGCTGGCCCAGCGCATCAGCCTCTGCCCGGCGCTCCAGCCGTCCAGACCGAGCGTCGCCGCGGCCATCTTCTCGGGCGCCGCCCAACTCGCCGGCATCGCCCGCGCCAGCGGCCCGGACAGGCCGGCCCATAGGCCAGCCCCAACCATCACGCCGGCCAAGGCCGCTATCGCCAAAAGCCGGTTCTGCCTGTGTCGTGCACGCGCACCAGCGAGCCGCTCCCTGAGATCGCGCGCCGCGGCGTCCAGCCCTTGGATCACCCCATAGAATTGCTGCTCGGCGCGCTTTTCCACCGCCTCGCCGGCGGCGCGCAGCGCCTGGCCGAATCTCTGCGGCGTCATGCTCAGCGCCGGATGGTCTTCAATCGCCCGGAGCCGTTGCACGATGACGCCGAGCGTCTCGCTGCAATCCAGCCGCTTGAGTTGCGCGACGACGCTGTCCTGGCCAGCCAGCAAGTCATCGCGGAGCCTGTCGAACGCGGCCTCCGCGGGATCATCTGTCTCGCGCTCGTCCAAGCTGTTATCCAGCGCCATGGGGGCTCCTAGAGATCGATGTCCAAACCCGGGACATTTTGGCGCCCCAGGGCCTAACGTCCTCTCAAGCATCCGCCCGATGCTTAAGCGTATGGTCTCACGTCCGTCTTCCGAATTTGCGGAGTTTCACGAAGCGTGCGTCGAGTTCACCCTCAGTCTCAAGCATTGCGCGCCGCTGTAGCTTGCGGAGCAGCACCGTCGCCTGAACTGACCCCTTTGACCGCGTCAGACAGCGTCTTCAATAGCGCTCCCCGCGCCGCGGAGCCCGCGCCCGTCCCAATCAGCTTTTCAACCGAACCCCGGGGCCGCCGTTCAGAGTCTCGCCAGCGTCCAGGAAGATCACGCCGGCATCGTCCAGCGCCCTGCGCACCGCCTCGACATTCGCGGCCGAACTTCGGCCCGGACCGATCGGTCCCTCCATCCGTCGAATGGTCGGCAAGGAGAGGCCGGAGGCTTCGGCTAGCTTGGGTTGACTCCAATCGAGCAGAGCCCGGGCGGCGCGGACCTGGTCGGCAGTCAGCACGATATTATCGTTTTCCAATAATGCATGATCATTTTGCGTTGACACTTTCTGAGTCTGTCATAGTGTTAAAACGCTAATAGATGATCAGAGAACATGAATCATGCACTCACGTCAAAAGACGGGGGACGGGGCCGTGCGCCTGCCGAAACTCACGAGGCGCGCGGTTATCGCAGGCACTTCGGTCGCCAGCTTGGGTGGCGTAAGATCGGCCTCAGATAGGCTCGTAACCGATGAGGCTGCCAAGACCTGCGCGCGCTGGCTACGGCTTAACGCCCACATCGAACGCCTTCAGGCCCGATGGGCCCGACTGGAAGGCTGGCTTGTGAAGGAGCATTCCTGGGGCCAGCTAACCGCGGCCGAGCGACAAGCATTGCCCTGGGCGCAGGAGCTTCGTGACATAGATGGTTGTCTCGATCTTCTGTTCGTAAAGCGCGACGCCTTGTTGGCCGCCATGCCGGCTGCGGGTTCACCCACCCTTGAATCGGTCATCGCCAAACTCGCTGTCACGGCGCGGCTGATCTGGCCGGACGATCACCCCGAGGCCCACGCCTTGATCGCCGGATCTATTCAAGACCTCCTCGCTTTGGCTCGGACGAGAGCTCACGCCCCGCGCTGAAGTGTGCGCTCGTCGTGGGTGCCGTCCAGCGCCACGGCCCCTAACGATCGATGTCCAAACCTGGGCCATGTTGGCGCCCCAGGCCTAACGACCTCTCAAGCACCTGCCCAATGCTGAACGGCACCGCGGCCATAGGTCTAGCCCCGGTCGAGAGGCCCAGATCCTTGCCGCGCGCCGTGAGCAGTTTCGCCACCTGTGGATCCCGGTCGAGGCCTTGGGCGAGGTTGCGCAACTGGGTCTCCACCTTCACGCGGACATCGCGATGCGACAGGCCGGAGAGTTGGCCGCGCTGCCGTGTGAAGCGGGACCAGTCCTCGACGAAGCGGTCGGCGCGAAGCTGCGGATCACCGCGTACCTTGGCTTCCTGGGTCATCGCCTTGCCGATCGCCTCCAGGCCGCCCGGCTGGTCTATCCGCCCGGCCAGGCCCGGATGGCGCGACAGGGCCGAGCGCAGATCCTTCGCCGTCTCGGGGCTGACTGACTCCAAGGCTCGCCCAGCCTGCTGCATCGCGTTCTCCTGATGAGGCAGGGCGGGCAGGCCTCTCTGTTGCATCCGCTCGATGTCGGCGCGCGCCGTCGCATAGGCGCGCACCGGCGCCGTCAGGCGGGGCTCCAAGCCGTCCATAGTCATCGGACGCGGCGAGGCTTCCCGCGGCTTGAACCCAGCGAACCGGGAGGCCTGGCGCGGAGTGGGCGGGTCCGCCCGCTCCAGCGGCCTGAGCATGCCAGATCCGCTTGCACGCCCGCCTTCCATGCCACGCCGCTCGGCGAACACCGGCCCGTAGTCCAGGCTGGTGTCCTTGGCCCGCTCCCGGCCGAGCGTGCGCGCCAGCTGATCCCGGTCCTTGAAGTCCTCGGCGCCGTAGTGGAGGCTCACCGCCTCCCGATGCCGGCTTAGGCCCACATAGGCCGCGTGGCGATCCAGGCCCTCTGTCGCCAGAAGATGCGCCCGGTCCACCGTCACCCCCTGGCTTTTGTGGATGGTGGCGGCATAGCCGTGGTCGATGTGGGCGTAGTCCTTGAGGTCGAAGCTGACCCGGCGCTGTTCGGGCCCATCCAGCCGGACGGCCAGGCCGCCGCCGTCAACCCGCTCGACGGTTCCAAGCGTGCCGTTCTTCACCCCTAGGGACCGCTCGTTGCGGAGGAACATCAGCCGGTCGCCAACCGCGAAGGCGCGCTCCCCACGCTCGGTCGCAAGCACCTGGTCCTCGCCCTTCAGCACGCCGCCCTCGCGCATGCGTCCGCGGGCCAGCCGATTGAGCTCGGCCACATCGACGCGAGTGTGCGCGAGCATCACCTGGCTGGCCTCAGGCCGCGCCTGGCGCACCTCGTCCCAGCCCTGCACCAGGGCGGCGCGGGCCGCATCCCGGGTCTCGTGGACGTGGACCATGCCGGCGGCCTCATAGCGCCCAAGCGCCTCGGCGGTGCGGCCCGTGGCCAGCTCGCGGGTGGCGTCCCGCTGCCAGCCTTCCCGTTGACGCCGGATCTCGGTGATCTCGGCCGCGCCATGGCGCTCGGTGAGCGCCCGGAACGCCGCCCCAGCCTCGATCGCCTGCAGCTGCTCGGCGTCCCCGACCAACACCACCTTGGCCCCGGCATTTGCGCCGCCGACAGCACCCGCTCCATCTGCCGCGAGCCGATCATGCCGGCCTCGTCGATCACCAGCACGTCGCGCGCGGTCAGTTCATCGCGCCCCTGCGCCCAGCTGTGCTCAAGGCTGGCCAGGGTGCGTGAGTTAATGCCCGAACCGGCCTCCAGACTCTCGGCCGCGATCCCGGAGAGGGCCGCCCCTCGCACCTCGTATCCGGACGACTCCCAAGCCTCGCGCGCCACCCCCAGCATGGCGCTCTTGCCGGACCCTGCGTAGCCCACCACCAGCTTCAGGTCGCCGGGCTCGGCGACATGGGCCAGGGCCTCGCCCTGGCCGTGCGATAGGATCATGCCGCGCCGCTGGCCGGACGCCAGGGCGTCCTTCAGCGCGGCGGGCGAGACCCCGTGTCGCTCGCGCTCCGCCATGTCGCCAGCGGCCCGCTCCAACCGTTGCTCGGTCGCCAGCATGTCGCGGCTGGTGAAGCGCTCGCGGCCCCGACCATCGACGCCCAGAGGGACCAATTCCGGGGAGGTCTTCATCGCGCTCACCACCTGGGCGAACTGATCGGCGCCATCGCTGTGGCGGTGGGCGAAGCGGTAAAGGTCGTGGTCGGTGAAGGTGCTCTGCTGGCGGGTGATCGCATCCAGCGCCACGCCCGGCTCGGCGATGATCCGCTCGCCATTGCGCCGAGCGATGTCCCGATGCTCGGCGACCCGCTCGGCGTCTTCGCCCCGGTCAAGCCGCCGGGCGCCAGCCGGGCCGATCTTGTTCTGCGGCTCCAGGTCGATCGCTTGCGCCTCAAGACTGCGGTGATCGATGCGCGCATCGATGTCGAGTTCGGCCAGGCGCACATTGACGTGCTCGGCCCAAGCCTCGCGCCAACCCGACAGCATCTCGCGGCTGTTCCAATCGCGGGCCTTTCCGCCGAAGCCGATCTCGCCGTCGCCCTGGGTTACCTCCCGCATCGATAGCATCACGTGGGCGTGGGGCTTTGCCTTGCCGTCCGGACCGATGTCCCAATGCACATTGAGGTCTGCGACCATGCCCCGCGCGACGAACTCCCGCTCAACGAAATCCCGCGCCAGCGCGATGCCTTGCGCCTGGTCCAATTCACGCGGAATGGCGAACTCCACCTCGCGGGCAAGCTGGGCGTCCTTGCGCTTTTCCAGCGCCTCGACCTCGTTCCACAAAACCTCGCGGTTCTGCCACCGTTCCGGCGAGCCTTCCGGAGCCAGGATCTCCGAGTGGATCACGCCGGACTTGTTGCTGAAATTGTGCGAGCGCCCGAGCCGCTCGTCGTAGAGCTGCGAGCCTGAACGATAGGCCGCTGAGGCCACGGCAGAGGAACCGTTGGCCCGGGAGATCACCTTGGCGCTGAAATGATAGATCGCCACGCCGATTTACTCATGGTTATTGCAGTATTTACCAAGCGAACGTCGGCACGACGTATAAGCGCGCACTCAAAGACTTTCGCCTTTGTGTGATATGCTCTGGGGAAGTTCAACGATTCATTGACGCAGACTTGGCAGAGTGGCCCAAAACCCCGGAGCTGTCATGCGAAAACCTCAGGACATCGACGCCGAAATCAAGGCGCGCAAGGATCAGATCAAGACCCTCAAACTGTTGCGCATACGGCAGTTCGGCGAGCTGGTGGTGGCGACCGGCGCGGACGGGCTCGATCACGAGGTGCTGGCGGGGGTTCTGCTCGCCGCCGTGGAAGCGTCCAAGCAACCCGAAACCCTGGAGGTGTGGCGGCGGAAGGGCGCGGAGTTTTTTCGGGGCGGGTCTGCACGAGGCGCTGACGGCGCGGCTGACGACATCGGCCCGAGCTTTGAGGCGGACCACCACCGGGCTGCGGCGGGCTGAAGCCTCGTCCGCCCGCACCGACACGCGAGCCTGGGTCATGCAAAGACGCGAGCGCACCCGCCACCTGATCGAGCTGGGCGGCCTGGTCCAGAAGGCGGGCCTCGTCGAGCTTCTGGACGATGACCGCAGCGCCCTTTTGGGCGCACTTCTGACTCTGACCGACCTGGCCAGCGGGGATCTGCGCGGGGATGCTTTGGAGCTGTGGCGACGCCGGGGCCGGCGCGCCTTTGAGGCGGGAGCAGCTAAGGTTTGAGCGGGTTGATCAGGCGCGTTTCATGGCCGCTGTTTGTCGTCGGCGGCTTGGTCCTCGGTATGGTGCTGGGGCGGGTCTTGGGGCGGCTGCCGGCCTTTGGACATTTCGGCGAGGTGGCCATGCTTTGCCCGCTTGGCGGCGCCGTGATGGGCTACGTCATTGGGCGCGCTGGCGCCCGAACCACGGCCGCCAGCACCGTCCACGGCTCTGCAAGCTTCGCGGCGGATCGCCAGATCCAGGCGTCCTTGGGCGGCGGCGAGGGCCTGATCGTCGGGCGCGAGACCAGGCGCAATGGCCGGCTGCTGCGCTATGACGGCCAAGCCCATCTGCTGACCATCGCCCCCACCCGGTCGGGTAAGGGCGTGGGCGCCATCATTCCCAACCTGCTGACCGCCGAGCGCTCGATCCTCTGCATCGACCCCAAGGGCGAGAACGCCGCCGTCGCCGCAAGCGCGCGCCACCGTTTGGGTCCGGTTCACGTGCTCGATCCCTTCGGCGTCTCCG
>Ga0302308_10004230_pt1 | contig 11302 bp, 10 predicted proteins | sample III_Palsa_E3_3_FD_200531 | JGI IMG/M metagenome (GOLD analysis project Ga0302308, IMG submission 200531) | Peat permafrost microbial communities from Stordalen Mire near Abisko, Sweden - III_Palsa_E3_3 | ecosystem: Environmental > Terrestrial > Soil > Palsa > Peat permafrost | place: Sweden... | reverse complement strand
GACGGCAGCCTGCGACTGGTCGATAGCGCCGATGTCACGGTGCGCCGCGCATGAGGCTGCTGCTCGATCTGGGTAACACGCGGCTGAAATGGGCGTTGCAGCAGGGCGACGGCTGGCTGGCGCAGGGCTCGGTAGCGTGGGATGAGCCTGTGGCGGACGTGCTTTCCGAGGCCTGGTCTGCGTTGCCGCCGCCAGCGGCCGTATTCGGTGCCTCGGTGGTGGACGCTGCGCGCGAAAAGCAGATTGCCACGTGTGTTGCCACTGAGTCCTGGCGTGACGTGACCTGGTTGCGTACGCCAGCCAGCGCCTGCGGCGTGCGCAATGCCTATGCCGAGCCACAACGACTGGGCGTGGATCGCTTCCTGGCCATGGTGGCGGCGCATGCGGATGGTTATTCGCCGTGTGTCCTGGCAGGCATAGGGACGGCGCTCACGCTCGATGCGCTGGCCGCCGATGGTCGGCATCTGGGTGGCCTGATCGCGCCGGGACCACAGCTGATGCAGCAGTCCCTGCTGGAAGCGACCGCACGGGTACGGCCGCAGCGGCCCGGTGAGATTCTGGAGTTGGCCGACAACACCGCCGACGCCGTGGTTTCGGGTTGCTGGCAGGCGGCGGCGGCACTCATCGAACGCTTCGCCACACGCATGGCGCCGAGGCTGGGCGGTACGCCAGTACTGGTGCTGGGTGGCGGCGATGCTGCCATCCTGCGGCCGCTGCTGTCGTTGCCGGCACAACTGAGCCACGATGGCGTACTGCGTGGTCTGGCAGTGTGGGCTGATACGCAGGTGGCGGTGCCCTCCGCCCGATAGAATGAGCGCTGCTGACGGTGATGGGGGTTCGATGTTTCTGCGTCTGCTGTTTGTACTCTTGTGTGCGCTCAATATCGCGGTAGGTGCCTGGCTGCTGCTGGGCCAGCCCTATGTCCGCGGCGGCAACCCAGCCGATCCCGGTGTCGCGGAATTGCGCCTGCTGTCGGAGCTGCCGGCACCTGCAGGCACGACCTCGGCGCTCATTCCGGCGACAGGCTCGACCGCAACAGCCGCGCCACAGACCATCAGCTACAGCTGCCTTGCTCTGGGCCCGTTTGCCACTCAACAGGATCTGCGCAATGCGCGCCAGGCGTTGACCGCCCAGGCTACGCGCATGCGTTCGCGCCAGGAGTTGGCCAGCCAGACCAGCGGCTGGTGGGTCTATCTGCCGGCTGCCGGCAGCCGCGCAGAGGCGCTCGAGCAGGCGCGGCAGCTTGGTGCGCACAACTTCAACGACTACTTCGTGGTCAGTTCCGGCGGCCAGCCCAATACCATTTCGCTGGGCGTGTTCAAGGATCCGGCCAATGCGCGCAAACGCCGCGATGACGTGATTGCCGCCGGCTTTCCCGCCCGCATGGCCGAGCGCGGCGACAGCGTGCCCGAATACTGGCTTGACCTGGTGGTGCCCGACGGCAGCCATTTCGACTGGCAAAGCCGCATCCACGTCAGCGGCATCGGATCGCATAGCGCCGGTTGCTTTTGAGCATGGATGGCGGAGCCTGCTAGAATCCCCGACCTTCGCCGGCATAGCTCAGTTGGTAGAGCAACTGATTTGTAACTTGCCGTGGAGGGATCGAGCACAGCTCTCCCTAGCGGATTCCGTACTCTCTCACCGTAAACGAAGCACCCCAGCGCAACGGTCTCCCACTGGCTGGGGTACGTCAGTCAGTGCTGTTGGTCGCCTAATTCAGTGACGGCGCTTCTTGATCAACTGGTAGTACGTTGCTGCTCCAGCCGTCGTCAGACCAACCTCATCGACGAACGCCGCCACGATCTCTTTGCGGGTGGCTCCCTTCTTCTTGTACAGACGGCGGTACACCTCCGTTGCTTTATTGAACTGTAAGTTGTTTGATTCGAGTCTCCGTTGATTGCTGTATGCACTCGATATTGTTCTTACAGTTTTCTTGACGATCCTTGATCCATCGCCGCTGCGTGTACACCAAAGTCTGCCGGCTATCTCCCATCGACTGCGAAAAAGCAGCGTGGTACGCCTTAGCTAGATCGTTATCAAGCTCTATGAGTGAGGGGCTTGAACATATACTCACCTCAGTTGGAGTACTCGCTTTTGCACAATCGAACGATGGGGTGGTTGATTGCAGCGTCCCCAGGTTTTCAGTCTGATTAGTTAGTGCGTTCGAAGAATTCGACGGCGTGACATCGGACCGGCTTGGATTAGTTGGTGCCGATGGGTTTTGAATGCTTGCATCGTAATTTGTCGGCTGTTGCTGTGCTTGGTGTGTATTTTCAATACCGAAATTTATCGGCACACTCACTGTACTCCATACATTACCGTTGTCTTTGCTTGCGGGTGAAAAACGCCATGATCGAGCCGCATTTATAGCCGCCCTGTCTAACTCTGAGTAACCGCTTGAATCCTTGACTCTAAGGTCGGCAATCGAGCCAGCTGAAGTCACTGTAATATCAACTATGGTTGTGCCCATATGATGAAGTCTAATAGCCTGCCCCGGGTACTTCGGCTGCTCACCCGCTATGATTTTTGCGGGAATATCCGGATTCGGAATAATTTCCTGTTCTTTAAGTCTTTGTGCATTTATAACCGCAATCTTCTGATCGTTTAATATCTGGTCTTTGTCACGAGCGTCTTGCGAATAAAACGCAGCGGAAAATGTACCGATTGGGTAATTTCGATTAGCGCTCGGAGACAAATAGCACAGGTCCAAATAAGCGCCTGCTAGGGCCTGGTCCACAGGCCTGTCAAACCAGTCCGGTCGACGAATTACATAGTCATATACTAACAAATTAAGTCCGTCCACCGCATCCGAAGCAGCGGCCGGCAAGTTGTATTCACTCGGCGAGACTATGCAGCGCTGCTGGTTGTAGATAGCAAACCTCATTCTTTTATTGGACGCATCTATAACTCTGTCAGTTAATTCGGCTCTCTTGTCATTGAGCGTAGAAAGGTATACGTAATAGCCAAGAGTCGAAAACCTAGAATGTCCGGCAAGCTCGCTAAGCAATAAATTGTTGGATACTGGAAGCTGCAATAGTTCGTACGGGTTCTTAGGCGCGTTACGAGTAATCGCTTGGTTGGCTTGCTTTGAGTTAGCGGGCTGACTAGAGTGGTCTGCGTCTTCACATCCTTGTAGCACGACTGCAATGAGGCAGAACGATGCCAAACAACCAATAACTATTGTTTTTCTCATGCTGGCTCCCTCGAGCGAGTTAAAGGTATCAATTAAAATAATGTCTGGCGCAGTACGATCAACTGTAGCTGTAGCCGAAAAGAAGATGATTAAAGTCCTCTCCCTAGGCCAGTGTTTCTCGAAGTTGAAGAGCGCATACAACTGATAGGCATCACTGGAAAGGAAAGACGTCTCCCCTTGCCATAGTGACTGTGGTTATTGGACCATCAAAATATTTATATGAGTAGGTGAGCGTTCCATCCTTCTCTATTACAAATTGTCCTGCTAGAGGACCACCCAGATAAGGGGATGATCCACACGAGTCTGCAAGCCCATACCATCTATTTCCTGTATCAGAGTACTTTCCAGTGCAAGGGGGGAGTGAGAACTGCAAAGCAGGCGGACCATACTTGGTTTGCCAACCGTCTTGAGACGGGTACGCCATCTGAAGTGTCGCAACATCATTGGGATAGACCACCAAACGAAACCATATAGCAGCTGGTTTCTCGGTATAAGTCCAAACGCCTTGAGCGAACCCACTAACTTTCGAAAGTGCTTCCGCTTGGCTACTCGACTCATAAATTTCTTCCGCTCTCTGTTGATCCTGCGAAGTAGCTGCCGCCTTGCCTGCACCTAGGTTTGATTGCTGCAGACTACAACCCTGAAGCAATGTAACGAAAATCGCCAAAGTGAACGTCAGGATACGAGTAGTCGAACGGTTACTTTTCATGCATATCCCCTTGAATGCGTGAGTAATACCATGCCGAAATGGTTTAAGCAGCACTGCTTTTGGCTGCAAATTTTGCAGCCAATGACGATCAGGGGAAGTACGAAATAGATAGGCATGGAAACCCCACCACGGCAGTCGTACTTCACCTAGCTGAAGTACACGTCGTCATGCTGCCTGCTTGACGAACGCTTGCCAGTTCCATGGGGCACATCATCCTGTAACTGAAGCTACTCCGCTTTCGCGCGTACCGTCAACAAATACTATTACTGGTCAGGAAAAGGCATCGAATCGTTGATATTCGGTACCCATGCCGGGAGGGTATTCAGACCTCCTCAGACTGGTTACCAACCATGATCGCAAAGATTTTTGGTTCGAAAAGTGGCGACTCAAGTGCGTCGGACACGCCTCCTGCAACGGTGCAGGTCCCAACCACCAAACCCGATGCTGCTGCGGTGCCACCAACAAGCGACCAAGCAACTGTCGAGGCTGGTTCTCAGCCGGTTGGTGTTGGAAGCGTTGAGCAGGAGTCGGAGGTAGCACCAACCAAAATGGATAAAGCAACGGAGGTGTACCGCCGTCTGTACAAGAAGAAGGGAGCCACCCGCAAAGAGATCGTGGCGGCGTTCGTCGATGAGGTTGGTCTGACGACGGCTGGAGCAGCAACGTACTACCAGTTGATCAAGAAGCGCCGTCACTGAATTAGGCGACCAACAGCACTGACTGACGTACCCCAGCCAGTGGGAGACCGTTGCGCTGGGGTGCTTCGTTTACGGTGAGAGAGTACGGAATCCGCTAGGGAGAGCTGTGCTCGATCCCTCCACGGCAAGTTACAAATCAGTTGCTCTACCAACTGAGCTATGCCGGCGAAGGTCGGTATTCTACGGGGTTCCGTCAGCGTTGTCCGCCACCTAGCAGGGGTAGGGGTGCCGGAAATGCAGCTACTCCTACCGTCCGGTCATCAACGGTCCGGTGGTCAACCCTAACCATCCAGACCACGGCAGGCTGACCACGGATTCCGGCGACGACCAGCGTCAGTTCCTGCTGCACCCGATGGGTCGGACCCGCCGCAGATGCCGTCGGAATAAGGGATGCAGCACCCTAGAGCAACGGCTTTCCTAGCTTCCGACCCATGAAAATTGGGGTCGGGATCGGCTTGGCTTAGCTGGTCAAGAGAACGAAGCAAAAAGCGATGCAGGAGGATAAGTGAATGCATCTCTATATAAAGCAAAGCCGATCACTTATCCCTGCTGCACCCTAAGGGGTGCAGGCATCATCGGCTACCTCTGCGAGGTAGCCTGCTTCGCTTTGGTTTCTGTCTCTTCGGTTTCGGACTCAGATTCGCGTTGTCGCCGGCTAGCCCGTTCACGCAGTATGGTCACGATGGGGTCTGGTTCTGGGTTGCTTTGCTTTTGGTGAAGATCCTCGATTTCCATCGCAATCTTCATCGAATTCAAGCCTGCGACCTGCTGCCACCGTTCACTGTCAAGCTTGTAAACGTAGGTTTTTTTGCCTGCTGAACGTGTTGACCTCGATGGTGTAACGCCTAGGCCAACCTCCTGAAGAATCGCTTTCAGTTGCAACATGGGTTTGGATTCAAGGTCGCTTCGTACTCTCAATCCAAACAACGCCTTCAGCTCTGAGACCGCAGCGGACACGGTTGATGCAAACGTACCTAACGACTCCGCCGTGATTTCAGCTCCGAAATCGAAGCGAGCTGCCGTTGAGTAGATGCCGGCAGCCGACAGTACTGACCTGAGAAGCCTCCTTTTCTGGACGCGTTTTTTCCAATCAAGGGATGACCAGCCAGACTGAATTTCCCGTTGGTCCTGCTTCATCAACGCATCTTCGATGCCGAACATTATCTGCAGATTTGCAAATCTGCAGCGAAACTTACCCCGGTCATCAAGGTCGACCAACTCCGGTGTAATACTTTCACCGTAAAACGTCTCAATCTCGTAGCGTTGCTTTTGGTGAAGCTCTATCTCCGACAGACCAATACCTCGAGCCTTGCCCACTATCCAACGGTATCCATCGGGATCGAGTACGTGGGCGTTGCACACATTAGTGGCCCAATCCTCGTCACGTCCTTCGTTTCGCGCCAGCGAATGCTTCTGACCTGAAGTTGCACCTTCGTGTTCAACAACCCAGCCAGCTGTCTCGCGCAATTCGATGAAGTTCTTCTTCAGATCGTTGATCGATGCCCGTCGCACCGCTGTAATCCATGAAACTAGGTCGAACAGTGATTCGTCCTCGCTGTATATCGGGACGCCATTCCCCGTGAGACCGATGATGGCTTCAGCAACCGTGCGGTTTTGAATCAGCTCCGCCTTGACTGCGGTCGGGTCGGTTTCGGCCCAACTCTTTCGGCCGCTCACCCATACGTGGATTGCTTCCGGGTTACGTACCCTTGATAGTTGTTGATCAATATCGAAGTGGGTCGTGATGCCTGCCTCGAACAGACCAAACACTGAATGTACTTCCCGGGCATCATCGGGAAAGGTGATATCCACACCTGTCGATAGCGCAGGCGAGTAGATCACCAAATCGTACTTCAGAGCTTGCACAGAAGGCTCTCGGATAAAGTCCCTCACCTCTTTCAAATCCGATGTGTCGGCTGTGATAACCAGCATCCGGATACTCGGAATTTTTGCTTGTACTGTTGATCCCAGTAGGTCAGCTAGCGCCTTCGAATTCGTCGCAACGAAGCATCCCCGCCTCCGATTGAGTTCTTCGAAAAGCTGGCCAATCAAGGTCGTCTGGTTGCGGTGAATAGTGACCGTAGCGGAATCGACGGTACTCATCTCGCTAGTTATGGGTTCCGGCGAGGCTTGCTCGATCAGCGCCCTAAGCTCGGCCTGTTCTCTTTGGGGCCTAGGATTGGTGTAGGCGTTCACGATCAAGTGGCATGGGGTGCCGCCTCCCAAGACGATGTCGATGAACCCCTTCGTCAAAATTCCGAGGTCGGCATCCAAGAAAATCAGGTGATCGGCATGCTTGATGAAGAAGGCCAGATACATGAGCGCAAGGTTTCTGCGCTCTCTCAGAGTGTCGCTCAGGAAATGCGCTACCACTTGCTCGGATTCGTCGATGATGATCGCATCGAATCGGTGAACTACCGGATCCAGCAGCGTGGTCAAGCTGTCCACCGTTACGGCCAGGTTTCCCGTTGCCGTGAACTCATCCCTGCCAGCAGTGGTGTCGTAGTAGGGGAGCTTGAGTCTGTTAGCCAAGCTGGACAGCAGCAGCTTACGATGGCCAACGACCAGAACCTTTTTACCCTGAGCATGACATTCAGCAACGAGGTCTTCGAGTTGTTTAGTTTTCCCTGACCCCTTGTGGCTACGTATCAGGGTCACTCCCTGTCGTAGCGTCAGAGGCGGTAGGAATCTGTGGTTGAAAAGCTGCACAGTGATAGCATTCTCCGCTTGGTAGGTGGGCGGATTCTCGTGATTGAAGTCGTGTTCAGAATCGTGACCGGCACTGAAGAAGCCTTGATCTTGGTAGTAGCGCCTTGTTTCATCCTCGTACTTCTTAGTCCAGTAGAAGTCCGGCTGCCAATGATCCGATGACTGCCAGAAGGTCGCGGCGCACGAATAGCAACGTATTACGGTGCGTCCCGCAGATGTGCGAAACAACACCGCACTGGGATTGCTGTCAATGTGAAAGGGGCAGTGAATGCTGCAACGGCCGGATGGCATGTCACGAACAGCGTACAGAGTTCCCCGCGCATCAGTTACCGGTAGGTCCATGTCGAAAGCATTCGTGCGCATGCGATTAGATCGCGAAGCGTCGGTGGATTCGAACTCCGACTCGGGCAGGCCATATTGCGTGGCTGAGGCAGCTGCCTCACGACCTGTCTCCACGAGTGCTTGAACGTCTGCGTCGCCCAATATTTTATCGATACGGTGAACTACTGCGGTGGTAGACCCATAGAAGATTCGAGCAGCGTCACGACAAGATTTGTCAGAGCCGAAGTGTTCGATCAATCCGGTAAGCGCATGCTGGTAATCATCGGCATCCATGATTGGCGTCTGCAGGTTGAAGACGATCCGGAATCGATGGTTGGAATCGGCATGACTTGGTGTGGTGTAAACAAGAGCGGCGTTGTTTTTCACCATTGGCATCTGTAATGCCTGTTGCAACGTTAAGCCGTCATCGATATCGACTGCTAGGAACCCTGATGCTACGAAATTATCGCCACGTCGCTGCTCCTGCTTGAACTGTGCTGAGATGGCATAGCCATCTTTCACGGCTCGCGTCAGCTCATCTACATTTAGGTCACACGGCTTCCAGCCAACACTAAATGGATTGCTTTTGTGGATCGGATGTTTGTCACGAAAGCCTTTGTTTACTGATAACAGCATGGTTGCACCCCCCAAGGAATCCCGACTGCGCTTACTGAGGGGCGCAAGACATCAGCCGGGTTCCACGGATATTTAGAAAAATGGAGTAGTTGTCTGGGGTGCCGTACTCCACGGATCGTCCCATCCCGCAACAACTGGGGGCTGCTTTATGGGACTTCAATCCCGTCCGAACACGATCAACTGGTACTACTGTTTTCAGCTGAAAGGCACTCGCTACTTCGGGAGTACCGGTACACCGAACAAGACCATTGCGGCGCAGGTCGAACGCGAGGTTCGCACCAAAGCTCATGCATCTAGCTACCTGTCCGCAGCCGAGGAAATTTCGCTAGGTGATGCGTTGAATCGCTATAGCCAAAGCCGAAAATCGAAACGTGGCTGGAAAGGAATCGAATCCCTACGGCGCAAGCTGGTCGGTGTCAGCTACGACAACCGACAGCATGAATCCATTAGCTGCTTTGGCTTGAATCCCAGCCAAAAGCTGCACGATCTCACCACCCGAACTGCCGAGAGGCTTGTCGCCGCGAGGCGCAGCGAAGGTCTGTCTGAAGCATCGATCAAGCATGAAATTGGTTTACTGCGAGCTACCAGCAACGAAATGCGTCGGCTCGGATATCGGACGAACGCGGACGTCGCTTGGCCCCGCCTTAAAACGAATTCTAGGCTCCGCTACCTCGATCCTATAGAGGAGATGCGTCTCGTCATCGAACTCAAACCGACCACGCTTAAAAACGCTTCTACTTCGTCTCAGGCGTGGTCAGCCCATCAGCGTGAGATTCATGCGATGAGTCAAGACAACTACGACTTGGTCGTTTTCTTGCTTGATACCGGCTGTCGCTATTCCGAAGCAACAACCATGTCATGGACCAGCGTTGATCTTGTACTCAAAACGGTGAACGTATTCAGGAGCAAGGTACAAAATGAGGGGTTCATCCATATGACGGATCGCTTGTTCGATGTGCTTGCTAGGCGTTTTTCAGATCGAAGGCCGAACCAAAAGTACATTTTCGAAAGTAAGGTTGGTGGACACCGAGGGTATGCAACAAATGCGATACGAAAAGCTATCGTTCGAGCCGGCCTGAACGATCCCGATGTTGTCCGGACAAAAGGCGGGAAGGTCACGCTTCATACCTTACGGCATACGTTCGCTAGCAAGCTTGTACGCGAGGGGCTCAGCCTCTACGACGTGTCGTCCTTGCTTGGTCACAGTGATTCAAAGATGACCCAGCGATATGCCCATCTTGCACCTAACCACGCATCGATGCGAGCCGTAGCCGTTCTGAATCGTCTCGGCGAAAGCTAAGATTGGTGTTTGTCGTCGTACGTTTGTGTATCGACAGTGAGAAGCTATGAAACCAGGGCTCAGTCACCCACGCCGCGTCCCTTTCAATAAGGGATGGCGTGATGCGGCGCTGGAGTTCACCCCTTGGTTAACTGAACAACGTAACCTCGATCGCTTGGCCTATACGCTTGGCATTAACGAACTGAAGTTGGTGCAAGACGAGTACCCGGCACATGCCTTCAAGCTCGGAATCCTGTGCTTCGATGATGTTGGTCTGTTCATCATCGTGAACCAACTGCACAAGACCGACGATAGATATCTAGGCCAGATCATTACCTCTGCAGCAAGAGTAGGCGCGATGAGGGTGATCTGGATTGCCAAGTCGTTCCGGCCTGAGCACTTGGCGACGTTTGAATTTCTCAATCGGAACACCACGGACGACCTTAAATTCTTTGCCGTCGAGATTGAGCTGTGGCGTATTGCGGACTTGCCGGTGACACGACTTTTCAATGTGGCGTGTAAGCCCACCAACTGGGCTATGGTTGACTGATAAATCCTGGAACCAACTGTATGGCCACTCGACGTATTGTTTACCCCGGAAGATCCTTGATGAATGTTCCGACCGGCTCAGCGTTAACTAGGTAATCCAGACCCTCACGATCGTATAGCCACCCCTCAAGTGCTCGATTCCTCGCGATGAACTTCGACAGTACTGGTCGAATCGAGGGTGTCTCATCTTCGCCTCGGGACAGATACCTGTATGTCTCGTAGGCAAGCATGTCCGCTGCCTGCAACGGTGGGGATTGCTTTGCCTGTTCGAAAGTGAACGACTGAAGGATCGCTCCATAGCGAGAGTCGCGCCGGTAGTTTTCATGGACTTCCTTTGCTCGGTCGCGGTATTCGTTCTGTTCCGCGAAGACCAGCCGCACAGGTTCCACTGCGTTGTACTTTCCCATCCATGCCAGCAGCTGCTGGATGCATCCCTCAAAGCAAAGTGAGTACGGTGTCGGGAAGCGTTCTAGGAAGGCACCCTTCACCACGCTCTGCCAGTCTTCATTGACGACCCCGACACCGAATCCGAAGAGGTCATCTCGGCACAGGAGGTCGGAAAGCTCGTCGGGGAGACGCAGACGCGTCTCGCGATTCGCAGTAGCGAACTCACCACGGCCAGCTTCGCATGGAGCCATGTGGAAGCTATCCACGTTGTACTTCGCAAGCGCTGCATGCCAGTCACTCGTGACCGAGCCCCATGTTTCCGCGTCACCGATGAAGCCGGCGATCGCGGTGATTTTGGATTCTCGGTGTGTTCCCGACTCATCGAAGTAGGCAGTAAGCATGTGTATAACGAAACCCCGTGTTGACTGACAGTAAGTCATGCTCACGTAGTGCTAAGGTTCTGCACACGCATCTACTAGGTGAAACACATGTCCGCTTCCGAAGATCAAAAACTTATTGTGATGCTACGAGCCGCCTTGCGGCAGATCAGTGAACTCTCTCAAGCGGTCTTGAATGACAGTAATCAAGCACAGATGAGCCGCGCTTTAAATAGCATTCATTCGATAGCGCAGGACGGTGGTCCAGTGCTGTCTGCCGATGATAGGAAGGCATTTCTCGCCGAGTAGTCAGCGTCAGAGCAGGTCGCAGGCTTGAATTCGATGAAGATTGCGATGGAAATCGAGGATCTTCACCAAAAGCAAAGCAACCCAGAACCAGACCCCATCGTGACCATACTGCGTGAACGGGCTAGCCGGCGACAA
>Ga0302308_10004228_pt1 | contig 11308 bp, 7 predicted proteins | sample III_Palsa_E3_3_FD_200531 | JGI IMG/M metagenome (GOLD analysis project Ga0302308, IMG submission 200531) | Peat permafrost microbial communities from Stordalen Mire near Abisko, Sweden - III_Palsa_E3_3 | ecosystem: Environmental > Terrestrial > Soil > Palsa > Peat permafrost | place: Sweden... | reverse complement strand
GGTGCTGGTTGGAAACCAAGGCGCTCTGAACGCCGAAATCGAGGACGATCACGCCGACCACAAGACCGGGCATCGCGTTCCAAAGACCGAATAGGATCCAGGACGCGAGGACCAGAAATGTTCCGAGCGTGATGACCAGGCAAGGCCCCCGTCGATCCGCAAGTTGGCCTGCGAGCGGTGCCGCGAGGATGCCTGCAGCGCCGATGACACCGAACAGGCCAGCAACATCTGCGCCCAACCCGAAAGCCGGCTCCTCCAGGTGGAACGCCAGGATTGTCCAGAAGGCCGTAAACGACGCGAACAGGCAGGACTGCATGATCGTCGCGCGCCGCAGCGCTGGCTCATCGCGCCAAAGCACAAAGAGCGATAGCAGGGTTCGGGGATAGCTGAGGCCCCCGATTGGAGTGCGGCGGGGTAGAGCGATCGCCATCATCACGGCCCCGCCCAGTGCCAGCGGTAGCCCGACCCAAAACGTCACCCTCCAGCCGAAGTGGCTCGCGATAAAGCCGGCAAGTGTGCGGCTAAGCAGGATGCCGCATAGCAAGCCGCTCATGACCGTCCCGATCGTGCCGCCACGTTTTTCAGGTGGTGCCAGGGACGCGGCGAACGGAACGATCTGTTGCGCGACGGTCGCGGTGGCGCCCAGGAGGAGGGAAGCAAGCACCAGAACACTGGCTGTAGGCGCAATCGCCGCGATAACGACCGCCAGGCTGAGCGCCAGAAACTGGAACACGATCAGGCGACGCCGATCGAGTAGATCCCCGAGGGGAACCACAAGGAACAAGCCGATGGCATAGCCAAGCTGGGTCGCGGTCGGAATCAACCCCGTCAACGTCGTGCCCGCAAAATCCCGCTCGATGATGCTGAGCATGGGCTGATTGTAATAGATGTTGGCAACGGCGATGCCGCTGGCGGCAGCCATCGCGAAAGTTAGGCCCCGGCCGAGGGGCTGCGTCGCTCCCGCAGAAGAAGCTGGGGATGGTTGCTGCATCGTCCGTGCCTCTATTCACTGGCTTATCAAGTTCAAGTTTGGGGGTGGCCGAAGAACCGTCCCGCCTGATCGGTTAGGGGTTCTCACTTAAAAACTGCAGCCGGACTGTGGTTCTGGACCCCCACTAAGGTCGGTAAGTTCAGGCTTTTGTTGAGCTGCGCCTTGACGATTTGACAGGCGCGTTGTCGATTGAGGTAGTCGCGCACCGGTGGGTCGGTCTTGCGCTGCCATGGCTATGAGAGCAGCGGCCAGAACCGCACTAATCGCAAATAATACCGTCTTCCCTTCAAGCGGGCGTCCGGAAGGCGCGGCTAGCATGCCCGCAATTGGGTGGCTTGAGCTGGGCTCGCCCATCCTGACTTGGCGCTCGGGCCTGCTTGGAGGAATGACCGATGACTGACATTCAGCACCACACGATCCACGCCAACGGCATCCGTCAGCATTTCCTCGACGCCGGGCAGGGAGCTCCGGTGGTGCTTCTCCACGGCTTCCCGGAAACCAGCTTCGCCTGGCGTTTCCAGATTCCCGAGCTGGCCAAGCACTACCGGGTCATCGCGCCGGACCTGCGTGGCTATGGCGAGACCGACAAGCCCTCGACCGGGTACGACAAGCGGAACATGGCAAAGGACCTGCGGACGCTGATGTCTGCGCTCAACATTGAGAAAATCGCGCTGGTCGGTCATGACCGCGGTGCGCGCGTCGCCACCCGCTTCGCCAAGGACTATCCGGAGGCGGTGGACCGTCTGGTCGTTATGGACAATGTGCCGACCCGCATCGTCGCTCGTGAGATCAACGCCCCCATCGCCAAGGCGTACTGGTTCTTCCTGTTCCATCTTGTCCCGGATCTGCCCGAAGCGCTTATCGCCGGGCGTGAAGATCTCTGGCTTCGGCATTTCTTTTCGGACTGGTGCTACAATCCCCATGCGATTTCCGGCGAGGCATTCGACACCTATGTGAAAGCCTATCGACGGCCCGGCGCCGTCCGCGGTTCGATGGACGATTACCGCGCGAATGCCGAGGATGTCGCCCAGGACAAGGCAGACGCCGACGTCAAGATCGCTTGCCCGACCATGGCGCTGTGGGGCGAGGATTTTTATGCGGTCGGCAAGCTGTTCGACATGCCAAAGGTTTGGGCCGAGATGGCGGATAACCTTCGCACGCATGCCATCCCGCGCTGTGGTCATCTGCCCCAGGAAGAGCGGCCCGAGATCGTCAACGACCTGCTCATCGACTTTCTGAAGGGCTGGGGCGGTTGAACGCCCTCTTCTCAATCGTTCTGCCGATCTTCGCGTTGATCGGGGCGGGCGCGTTGGCCCGGCATTTCGCCATACTGGGACCAGACGCGTCTCGTGAACTGAACCGGTTCGTCGTCTATTTGGCGCTGCCGGCGTTGCTGTTCGAGATCATGGCCAAGGCCAAATGGGTCGAGCTCGACCAGCCCGGGTTCATCGGGGCCTTCGGTCTCGGGTGCGCCGGCATCTTCGCGCTGACGGTGATGGGGCGGCTCGTCCAAGGACGCGCCCTTCCTGATGCCAGTTTGGACGGTCTGAACGCCGCCTATGCGAACGTAGGGTTCATTGGTTTTTCACTGAGTGCTGCCGCGTTCGGGGCCTGGACGCTCACGCCGGCCACGATTTCGTCGATCATCACAGTGTGTATTCTGTTCGCGATTGCCCTCGCCTTGGTCGAAGCCGGTGGTCCGGCAAAGGCGAGCCCGTTTGAAATTGCACGACGAGTTATGATTGCCCTCGTGCGGAACCCACTCGTCCTGTCGCCGATTTTGGGTGCGATCTATGCCGCATCGGGCATCCCTCTGTTCGACGGCCCGGAGCGGTTCCTAACTCTTCTGGCCAATGCCGCCGGCCCGTGCGCGCTCGTGTCGCTCGGACTGTTTCTGGGTGAGATCAGCAGCGCGCCAAACTGGACCTGCCTTTCGCCGCTGGTCGTGCTGAAGCTCGTCGGTCAGCCGCTGTTGACCTGGGTGCTGGCCAAGTTTGCATTTCATCTGTCGTCCGAATTGACCGGCCTTGCCGTCATCCTGGCGGCGCTGCCGACTGGGACCGGACCTTACATGCTCGCTGCCCTCTATGGGCGAGACGCGTCGATCACGGCCGGCAGCGTGCTGATCTCCACCATCGTTTCCATCGGGACGATCTCCGCCCTGCTCATGGCATTTGGAGCCTGAGGTAGGGATCGCCCCGGCACTTCGAGGAATTGCTATGCAGTTCGCAGTCTATGAACAGAACGGGTATCACGGTCTGGCCGTGAACCAAGGGGATGGCTTCGTGGGACGGCTTCAGGGTGACCCGGCCTATCCGGGCGACCTGGATCTTCTGGTCGTCGAGCAGGCCAATTTTACGGCGGTTGCTCATGCCCTTGCCGGCGGGGCACGCCTCGATCTGGGGGCTGTTCGGTTTCTGCCGCCGTTGCCGCATCCGGGAAAAATCATCTGTGTCGGCCTCAATTACGCCGACCACTCAGACGAAACCGGTTTTGAGATCCCGAGCTATCCAACGATCTTCGCTCGCTTCACCTCAAGCTTGGTTGGCCACGGAGATCCCATTCTTTTGCCGCCACAGTCGAGCCAGCTCGACTACGAGGGCGAGCTGGTTGCGATTATCGGGCGCGGCGGGCGTGGCATTCCGAAGGCTGAGGCGCTCGATCATGTTGCCGGCTATTCGATCTTCAACGATGCCACGTTGCGGGACTATCAGTTCAAGACGCCCCAATGGACGATGGGTAAGAACTTCGACAACACAGGTGCCTTCGGGCCGTATTTCGTCCCGGCCGCGGCCGTTTCCGCCGGCTGCAAGGGCCTTCGTCTGCAGACCCGGCTCAATGGCCAGGTCGTGCAAGATGCCGCGATCGACGAGATGGTGTTCGACGTGGCATCGCAGATCGCCTTGCTAAGCGAGGTGTTCACCCTGGCGCCGGGCGACATCATCGTCACTGGAACCCCCGCCGGCGTCGGCATGGCGCGCAAGCCGCCGCTTTGGATGAAGGTCGGAGATCTTTGCGAAGTCGAGATCACTGGGTTGGGGGTCTTGCGCAATCCGATCGGCGTTCGATCCTAGAAGGCTACTTGGTCGTCTCGCGCCTGACCGGGACAACCGCTGCCATATCGACAGACTGGGCATGGTTGCCCCACGCGGTCCTGATGAAGCTGACGACATCGGCCACGTCCTGATCACTCATCCTCCAATCGAACGCCGGCATGGTGAATTGTGCCGGCGTACTGTCCGTCCTCGGCGTAGTACTGCCGTGCAGGACGATGTGAATCAAGGAGAGCGGACTTGCGGACTCAACGATGGGATTCCCGGCCAGGCTGGGAAATACGCCGTCGTAACCCTTGCCGTCGGGACGATGGCACGCTGCGCAATTGTTCAGATAGACGAGCGCTCCGCGCTGGCTCGCATCGCCGGCCAGCAGGGCTCGATGGGTCGTGTTGTCATAGGCGAATGTCGTCGCGGGCTCCGCAGTAAGCGTTTTGAGGAAACGAGCGGCCGCAGTCGCATCCGCATTGGTCCAGCCTTGCGTGCTATGGACGATCACATCGCTCATTGAGCCGAACGCGATCCCGTGCCGATTGGTCCCTGTTTTCAGAAAACCGACGAGGTCGGCCTCGGTCCAGTCGCCGATCGAACCTTGGCCGCCGTTTCGAAGGCTAGGTGCCAACCATGCCTCGACTACGGCGCCCGACAAAAAGCTCGAGCCGTCGCTCGCCCTCAGGGCCTTGACCTGAAGGGTCGCCGCGCGTGGCGTGTGGCAGTCGCCGCAATGCCCGGGGCCTTCGACTAGATACGCGCCACGAGCCACGATGGGATCGCGATTTCCGGACGCCGGCGGCCGGCCAGCCGTTGCCGGTTTCGATGCGAACAGCCACCGCCAGATCGTCAACGGCCACCGCATCGAAAATGGGAAGCGTACCTCATTGAGCTCGTTCGGCACCGCAGCTGGCTGCACGCCATTTTTGAAATAGGCGTAGAGCGCCTGGACGTCGTCTGGGGCGATCAGCGCGTAAGAGGGAAAGGGCATCGCCGGATAGAGCGTGTGCCCATCGGCAACGCCGAAGCGTAAGGCGCGATCGAAGTCCTGCAGCGAGTAGCGGCCAATTCCGTGGTCGCGATCGGGCGTGATATTGCTGGTGTAGATTGACCCGATTGGAATGGCCATCTTCAGACCGCCTGTGAACGGCGGCTTGCCCGGGACACTGTGGCAGGCGGCACAATCACCGAGTTGAGCCAGATAGGCGCCGCGCGCGATCAACTCGGGAGTTGGGGATGCGGCGTCATCGCTGCTTCCCATTCCGACCATCGCGTCCGACAAGAATGTGCTGCCGATGATGGCAGTACCGGCGGCGGCCGCGATTCCAAGGGCGCCGAAGACGCGGCGTCGATTGCGCTGGCGTGCGCGCCGGGCGGCAGCGGGCGTCATGCGTCCACCAGCGGCCCGGGGGTTTTAAGATAGGTCTCTCGAATCTTGGCGGCTGAGAAATACGCCAAGCCGGCCAGCAAGCCTGTCGGATTGTATCCGATGTTCTGGGGAAAGGCCGATGACCCCATGACGAAAAGGTTGGATACGTCCCAGCTCTGCGAATAGCGGTTGATGACGCTGTTGGACGGGTTCGTTCCGATGATCGCTCCACCGGTCGTATGGGTGGATTGATAAACCCGAACGTCGTAGTGGTCGCCTGGCCTCCACAGGTGGGTCGACTGGCGCTCGGGCTTCATCGCGCGAACAATCTCTTCGACGCGGGCGGCGGAAAAGGCCGCCATCCGATACTCGTTGTCGTGCCAGTCGAACGTGAGGCGTAGCAGCGATTGTCCGTTGGAGTCTTTGTAGGTCGGGTCGAGATCGAGATAGCGGTCACGATAGGACATGACCGATCCCATCGTGCTGACGGTGCTGGTGTGGCGGTAGTGCTTGTCGACCGCCGCCTTCCAACCGGATCCCCAGCGTGGCGCGTCTGGAGGAAGCGCCATCTGTGCGATCGGCCGACCGCCCGTTGCACCGGCGAAGATCAGCGAGCCCCCGATGAAGCCCAGGTTGGAATGGTCGAAATGATCCGAGTTGTACTCATCGATAACCTGCTGGCCGCCGGCACCGGCGCCGATGAACGGGTTCATCTCGACGTCTTTGCCGAAGAATGCGGTCACGCCACTGACCATCTGGTAGGCGTAGTTTTTACCGACGACACCGGTCCCAGAGCGAGGGTTGTAGGGAGTTCCGATGCCGGATAGCAGCAGAAGTCGCACGTTGTGCATCTGGAAGGCAGCAAGGATGACGAGATCCGCCGGCTGCTCGACTTCGCGCCCATCCCGATCGATATAGCTGACGCCGGTCGCACGTTTACCAGTCGCATCGAGCAGGATCTTCGTCACCTGGGAGTCGGTGCGGACTTCGAAGTTCGGCCTGCCGGCCAGGATCGGTAGAATCGTCGTTTGGGGGGCCGCCTTCGAATAGAGGTAGCAGCCGAAGCGCTCGCAAAAGCCACAGAGGTTGCAAGGCCCCATGCGGACGCCATAGGGGTTCGTGTAGGCGCGCGAGCTGTTCGCCGCAGGCATGGGAAATGGCTTGTAGCCGAGTTCGATCGACGCTTTGGCAAAGAGCTGAGAGCTATAGATGTCCGGCATCGGCGGGTTCGGAAACTCGTCGCTGCGTACGCCTTCGAACGGATTGCCGCCCGGCCGGATTTGGCCACGGAGATTGCCGGCCCGACCCGAGACGCCGCAAACTTTCTCGAAATGGTCGAAGTGGGGCTCAAGCTCCTCAAACGTGACCGGATAGTCCTCGATCGTCATGTCATCGGGGATGAAGTTTTTGCCGTACCGCTCGGTGATGTGGCTTCGGAGCCGAAGGTCTTCGGGCGAGGCGCGCCATTGCTGCCCGTTCCAATGAACGCCAGCACCCCCAACGCCATTGCCGAGTACAAATGAGCCGTATTGCCGATACGGGGCCGCTCTATCATTGAGGCTGTGGCGAACCGTTACCGTCTCCTTGGCAAGCGGCTGCCATAGATCCCCTCGGATCCCGTGCTTCAGCTCGTCGACGATGCGGGGATATTCGAAGTCGGGGGACGTGTCGCGCGCCGGCCCTCGCTCCAGAGCGACGACCGACAGTCCCTCGTCAGTCAACGTCTTTGCCATGATCGCTCCGGTCCAGCCGTAACCGATGATCACCGCGTCCACGGGTTTCAGGTGTACGACCATCAGCCTCGATCCCCTTCGATGGCGACTGGTCCGAACGGATACGCGCGCCCCTGTTGATCCAACCAGTCTGTGAAATCCGCGCGCGCGCCTGGAAAGCCGATCGCTTTCCAGGCGGCCATATCGCGATTGCCGCCGTACATCGGGTCGGCGAAGTAGCCCTCGCGAACGTTTGTGAGGAGCTGGCCGAAGAAGATTGCCGCCGGCGGACCGTCGAGCTGCACGGTTCCAGCCTCGAGTTGGCTCAAAAAAGCATCGCGATCTTCCGCGGAGGCTTTCGAGAAGGGGAGCCCCTTCGCCGCCAGGAAAGCTCGGTCTGCCGCGGCGATCCCGAGCCGATAGAGGTCGCGAGGCGTATAGCGTAGCTGATACCCAAGTGTCGCAGGCGTGTCGGGGTAGAACGGCCCCTGCATGTACCAATAGGCGCCGTGCCCGTAAGGCGCCTCCATCTGACGATCAATGAAGACGGCCACGCCGGCATCCAATCCGCCGGGACCGTTCCCGTCATCCGGGATCAAACGGTCGACCGAAGCATTCAGAAACGACCATTCGGCCGAATTGAAGAAGACCGGAAGATGGCTGCGTTTTGCGCCGGGATCTTCTGGTTCTCCGGAGGCCGATGACGCGATTGTTCCCAGCGTGCCCGCAACGGCAGGGGCCAGTCCCAACAGAAAGCTTCGTCGGCGAAGATTAGGGGCTTTACTCATCGGGCCACTTTCAGAGAAGAGGGCGAGACGTTGTGCCCCAAGCCGACCGGGCTTCGGCGGCATAGACCGAGGCGTGCGGGATCTGGGCGCGAAAGCTATCGTCGGCAAAGGCCGGCGCGTAGATCGGCTGGATCGTGCGGCGTGGCCGTTGCGGCACCAGACCAAGTGCTTCCTGGATCTTGGCGAAGGCTCGCTCCTCGATTTGCCGGATGCGTTCGCGCGACACGCCGTAGTGGGTCGCCAGATCGTCGAGCTTCAGCGGCCGCTCGATCAGGCGGCGGGAGGTGAGGATGTAGCGCTCGCGCTCGCTCAATTGGGTCATGGCTCGGCGTAGCAAAGTGCTGCGCTCGTCGTGCTCCTGGCGGTCGGCCAGCACAGTCTCCTGGTTGGGCGTGTGGTCGACCAGCCAGTCCTGCCATTCGCCGTCGCCGTCGGCCGTGATCGGAGCATTCAGCGACTGGTCCGGTCCGGACATCCGCCGGTTCATGGTGACGACGTCGCTGTGCGAGACGTCGAGCTGAACCGCGATCTTGGCCACGATGTCGGGCTTGAGGTCGCCATCATCGATCTGCTGCAACTGGCTCTTGAGCTTGCGCAGCTTGAAGAAGACCCTCTTATGCGCGGGCGTGGTGCAGAGGCGGACCATCGAATGCGACCGTAGGATATATTCCAGGATGGCCGCGCGGATCCACCACATGGCATAGGTCGACAGGCGAAACCCGCGGTCCGGGTCGAACCGCTCGACCGCCTGCATCATGCCGACATTGCCCTCGGCCACCAGCTCGGCCAGCGGCAGGCCATAGCCGCGAAAGCCGTTGGCGATCTTGACGATCAGGCCTAGGTGGCTGGTCACCAGCCGCTCGGCGGCGGCGCGGTCTCGGGTGGTAGCCCAGCGTCGGGCGAGGCTCAGCTCTTCCTCCGGCGTCAGGGGCGAGAATTGCCGGATCTCCTGCAGATAACGGGTCAGGCTGTTGGGGGAAGATCCCTCGGACGGGGCCGCGCGCGTCGCCATCATCTGACATCCTTTGGCTCGGGTTCCTTCAGTCTCGTCACTCTGAAGGGAACCGACCTGCGTCGATTGTCGGCTGGGGCTGCGAATTGTCCAAAAGCGCCGCGGTGTCCGGTGGCATTAGACTGGTCGCGAGGTCTTGCGAGCGCGGGGATGGCGGACATGCCGCTGCAGCGTTACCTCTGGATGCCACTCGGAAGGTCGCCCGAGGCAATGATCTGTGAGTGGGGGAATCATGCGTCGGATGGCTCAAAGCTCCGTCACGGCGACGCAGCATCCGTGTCGGCGCAGGGGAGGCGCTTGATCTTTGCCCGAGCCTACGCCGGTGGCGATCGGCGAGCGAATGCCCGCTCTACACCGTCGCGCCTAACCGCAGACTGACCGAAGCCCACCCAAGTCGGTCGCCGAGTGTGTCTTCGGTCGAATAGGTGGCTCACCCTGCAGAGACTATTTTAAGTCGACACGGTCGCCGTCCATCACCTTCGACCAAGCCACAACGAAGTCCTTGGCGAACTTCTCTTTCGAGTCCGCGCACGCATAAACTTCCGCAAACGCGCGAAGCTGCGAGTGCGAGCCGAAGATCAGGTCGACGCGGGTGCCAGTCCAACGTGGCTCCTTCGTCTTCCGGTCGTGCCCTTCGTAGGAGCCCTCACCAGCGGAGGGCAACCACTCTGTACCCATGTCGAGCAGGTTGACGAAGAAGTCGTTCGTCAGCTTGCCTGGCGCATTTGTGAAGACGCCGTGTTTGGAATTGCCTGCGTTGACGCCGAGGACGCGCAGACCACCGACGAGTACGGTCATCTCCGGCGCCGTCAGCCTCAGAAGCTGCGCCCGGTCGACGAGCGCCTCCTCGGGGGCCATCATCTGTGGACCGCGCGTGTAGTTGAGGAATCCGTCCGCAATGGGCTCCAGCGGCGAGAACGAGTGAATGTCGGTCTGTTCCTGCGAAGCGTCCATGCGCCCCGGCGCAAACGGCACTTTCACATCGAGACCAGCGCCCCTGGCGGCTTGTTCGATCGCGGCACCGCCAGCCAGCACGATCAGATCGGCCAGCGAGATTTTCTTGCCGCCCGATGCCGACGCGTTGAACCCGTCCTGGATACCCTCGAGCGCCTTCAGCACCTTCGCCAGCTGCGGTGGGTTGTTGACCTCCCAATCCTTCTGCGGCGCGAGGCGGATGCGCGCGCCATTGGCCCCGCCGCGCTTGTCGGAGCCACGGAAGGTCGAGGCGGAAGCCCAGGCGGTCGAGACCAGTTCCGATACGGTCAGACCAGAGGCGAGCACCTTCGCCTTCAATGCGGCCACGTCCGCCGCGTCGATCAGAGGATGGTCCACCGCGGGGATCGGGTCCTGCCAGATGAGCGTCTCCTTCGGCACCAGCTTGCCGCGATAGCGCCGGATCGGGCCCATGTCGCGGTGGGTGAGCTTGAACCAAGCGCGGGCGAAGGCGTCTGCGAACTGCTCCGGGTTCTCATGGAAGTGCCGCGAGATCTTTTCGTAGGTCGGGTCGAAGCGGAGCGCCAGGTCGGTCGTCAGCATCGTCGGCAGACGCTTCTTCGACGGATCGAACGGGTCGGGAATCGACGGCTCCGCGCCCTTCGCCACCCATTGATGTGCGCCGGCCGGACTCCTCGTTAGCTCCCACTCGAACTTGAAAAGATTGTCAAAGAACGAGTTGCTCCATCGGGTCGGCGTCTGGCTCCAGATGACTTCCGGGCCACCCGTAATGGCATCGATGCCGACTCCGGTGGCGAACTGGCTCCGCCAGCCGAGGCCCTGGTCCTCGATCACAGCGCCCTCCGGCTCGGCATCCAAGAACGACGGATCGCCGGCTCCATGGGTCTTGCCGAAGCTGTGGCCGCCGGCGATCAGCGCCACCGTCTCCTCGTCATTCATCGCCATGCGCGCGAAAGTCTCGCGGATGTCGCGGGCGGCGGCGATCGGGTCTGGATTACCGTTCGGTCCCTCGGGATTGACGTAGATCAGGCCCATCTGGACCGCCCCCAGGGGGCTCTGCAGCTCGCGCTCGCCACTGTAGCGCTCGTCTCCGAGCCACGTGCCCTCGGAACCCCAATAGAGCTCCTCGGGCTGCCAGGTGTCGATGCGACCGCCTGCGAAGCCGAACGTCTTGAAGCCCATCGATTCGAGTGCCACGGTGCCGGCCAGAACATAGAGGTCGGCCCAGGAAATCTTCTGGCCGTATTTCTGCTTGATCGGCCAGAGCAGCCGACGAGCCTTGTCGAGGTTGGCGTTGTCCGGCCAGCTGTTGAGCGGCGCGAAGCGCTGCTGACCGCCGCCGGCGCCCCCGCGGCCGTCGGCGATCCGATAGGTGCCGGAACTGTGCCAGGCGAGGCGCATGAACAGGCCGCCGTAGTGGCCGAAGTCGGCCGGCCAC
>Ga0302308_10004225_pt1 | contig 11318 bp, 11 predicted proteins | sample III_Palsa_E3_3_FD_200531 | JGI IMG/M metagenome (GOLD analysis project Ga0302308, IMG submission 200531) | Peat permafrost microbial communities from Stordalen Mire near Abisko, Sweden - III_Palsa_E3_3 | ecosystem: Environmental > Terrestrial > Soil > Palsa > Peat permafrost | place: Sweden... | reverse complement strand
CCCAGCAGCCGGTCCTCGCTCCAGGCCGGGCCGATGAACGACAGCCCCACCGGCAGGCCGCGCACCTGGCCCATCGGCACGGTGAGGTGCGGATAGCCGGCGATGGCGGGCAGGCGCGACGAGCGGCCGCTGATGCCGTCGCCGTCCACCACGTCGATCCGCGACGCCGGGCCGTAGGTGGGGGCGATCAGGGCGTCGAGGTGGTTGTCGGCGATCAGCTTGTCGATGCCGTCGGCGCCGGCCGCCTTCAGCGCCTCGGCGCGCGCCTTGATATAGGCCGGATCGTCCAGCCCCTGGGTCGCCTCGGCCTTCTCGAAGCTGTCCTGGCCGAACAGCACCAGCTCGCGCGCCGTCGCCTTGTTGAAGGCGATCACGTCGGCGAGGGTGCGGGTCTTCACGGCGGGCGGCGTGGCAGCCAGATAGGCGTTGAGATCGACCTTCAGCTCGGTCATCAGCACGGTCGTTTCATTGTCGCCGAGCCCCTCGGCGGGCTTGAAGTCCTTCAATTCGATCACATCGGCGCCCTCGGCCTTCATCAATGCCACAGCGGCGTCGAACGCCGCGTCCGTCTCGGGCGCGAGGCCGGCGGCGTAGCTGAGCACGCCCAGCCGCTTGCCCTTCAGGGTGGCCCCGGCCAGCGCCGCCGCATAGTCGTGGCGATGGGCGTCGGCCCGCACGGTGGCCGGATCGGCCGGGTCGGAGCCGGCCAGGGCGGTGAGCAGGATCGCCGCGTCTTCGACGCTGCGCGCCATCGGCCCGGGCGTGTCCTGGCTGTGCGAGATCGGCACCACATGGGTGCGGGAGACCAGGCCCAGCGTCGGCTTCAGCCCCGCCAGCGCCGCCATCGCCGAGGGGCAGACGACAGAGCCGTCGGTCTCGGTGCCCACCCCCGCCGCCGCCAACGAGGCCGCGATCGCCGTCCCGGTCCCGGACGAGGAGCCACAGGGGCTGCGGTCGAGCACATAGGGGTTCTTGACCAGGCCGCCGATCGCCGACCAGCCGCTGATCGAATTGCCGGAACGGATGTTGGCCCATTCCGACAAATTGGTCTTGCCCAGGATCACCGCCCCGGCGTCCTTCAGGCGACGCACCAGCGGCGCGTCGCGGCCGGTGACGTTGTCGGCCAGCGCCAGCGAGCCGGCGGTAGTCGGCGTGTCGTCGGCGCTCTCGATGTTGTCCTTGATCAGCACCGGAACGCCATGCAGCGGACCGCGCAGATGGCCGGCGCGCCGTTCCGCATCCAGCGCCCGGGCGTCGGCCAGGGCGTGCGGATTAAGCGCGATCACGCTGTGCAGCGCCGGCCCGGCGCGGTCGATCGCCTCGATCCGCGCCTGATAGGCGCGCACCAGCTCTTCCGACGTCACCCTGCCGGCCGCCATGTCGGCCTGCAGCTGGGGGATCGACTTCTCGACCACGTCGTAGGGCGGGCTCGCCGCGGCCGCCACGCCGCCGATCAGCGTCATCGCCAGCCCGATCCAGCCGATCGCATGCATCCGCACCCCCTCGCAAAGCCCGCCGGAGCCTCGCACGCCCCCCACGCCGCCGCCAAGCCGCCTTGCGCGCCGGCAACTTTTGAGTAGGTTCGCCGCTCCCGGCGCGGGCGTAGTTCAGAGGTAGAACGTCAGCTTCCCAAGCTGAATGTCGCGAGTTCGATTCTCGCCGCCCGCTCCAAGGAATTAGGACGCGTGTTCGCCGCGCAGAGCCGGGAACACCTTGGCCACCTTGCCGATCAGATACTCGCCGTAGGTCCCGTCGAACACGTGGACGCTGGCGCGGTCCCAACGGTCCGGGTCGCCCGCCTTCGGGCTCTCGCCGGAGATCGCGATCTCGGGCAGCGGCCGCATCTGGGCGAGGAAATCCGGGTCGAAGAACAGCGGGAACGACAGCCGGTCATGCCCGCTGACGTTCAGGACGCGATGCGGGGTCGACTTGAAGCGCCCGCCGGTCAGCCGCTCCAGCATGTCGCCGATGTTGCAGACCAGCGCCCCTTCGATCGGCGGGGCCGTGATCCATCCCTCCGGCGTCCTGACCTGCAGGCCGCCGTGGCGGTCCTGCGCCAGCAGGGTCAGCAAGCCGTAGTCGGTGTGCTCGCCGACGCCCCAGGCGCCGTTCCAGTCGACCCCGTCCGGTCCGCGCGCCGGGTAGTGGAAGATGCGGAAGAGGACGGTTGGCTCGCGGGTGTAGGTGCGCTCGAAATAGTCGGCGTCGAGGCCGAGGCTCAGCGAGACACCGCGCATCAGCGCGCTGGCCGCCTTCGTCGCGGCGGCCATGTAGGCCTCGACGGCTGACCGCAATCCGACGGGCGCGTCCGGCCACAGGTTGGCGCCATGCATCGGCAAGCCGGCGCGCACGCGGGGGTGGTCGGCGGCCAGTTCGGTTCCGAAGTAGATCCCCTCCTTCAGGTCCGGGCGGCCGGAAGTGAGTTCGCCGCCCAGCGGGAAGTAGCCACGCCAGGCCCGCCCGGCGAGCGGCATGGCGATCCGCGACTTTTCCTGGGTCGGGCGCGCGAAGAAGGCCTGGCTCTGCGCCTCCAGGTCCGACAGCACCCGCGGCGCGACGCCGTGGCCGACCAGATAGAAGAACCCGTGCGCCTGGCAGGCGCGGGCGATGTCGTCCGCGACCGCGCGCTGTCCGACCGCGTTCGCCGGGTCGAACAGGCTCGACATGTCTATGATCGGAAGGGCGTCGGTCATGTCCTGATCTTGCAGATAGCCTGTTAGCCGACCGCGAAGCGACCGCAGAAAATCTCGCGCTTCAAATTCCTACTGTATCGGTAGGAAAGACGCGCGGCGTTCTCCCAAACGCCGGTGTTTTCTCACTGGCGCGCGGGTCGGACAAGCAATCCCGACCCGCGCGCATTTCTAAACTGAATGGGCGCCCCACGATCCATGATCGAGACGCAGACGACGGCGAAACTTCCGAGTGAGGTAGAATGGCCGACCCTGGCCGTCGCGCTCTGCATCTACGCCGGCTGGGCGATCTTGACGTTCGAGTCAGCGCGCCTGCCAACGCCGGTGCTGGCGGCGCTGGGCGGTTGGATCATCGCCTGGCACGGCTCCCTCCAGCATGAGGTGATTCACGGCCATCCGACACCGTGGCGGCGCCTGAACCATGCGCTCGCCATTGCCCCGTTGTCGCCCTGGCTGCCGTTCGCGCGCTATCGCAAGAGCCATCTGGCGCACCACGCCAGCGAAGCCCTGACCGATCCCGACCATGACCCGGAGTCGCGCTATATTCGCCCAGGCGGGGGCGAAGCGCCTGCCCTGGAGCGGAGGCTCGCGGTGGTCCAGACATCCCTGCTCGGGCGGCTCATTGTCGGACCGCCCGTGGAAATCGCGCGGTTCCTGCTGGGCGACGCGCGGGCGCTGATCCGGGGCGAGCCGGGCGTCCTCGCGGTGTGGGCCCTCCAGGCGCTGCTGCTCGCGCCTCTGCTGCTGTGGCTGCACTTCGCCTGCCACCTGTCACTGCTTCGCTACGGGCTGTGCTTCGTCTATCCGGGCGTGGCCCTGTCGCTGCTGCGGTCGTTCGCGGAGCATCGCGCGGACCCCGACCCGGCGCGCCGCGTGGCCGTGGTCGAGCGCGCGCCAGTGCTTGGCCTGCTGTTCCTCAACAACAACCTGCACGCCGCGCACCACGCGTGGCCAGGCGCCCCCTGGTTTCGATTGAACGGGCTCTACGCGGCGCATCGCGATCGCCTGCTCAGCGCCAATGGCGGTCTGGTCTATGACGGCTACGCCGAGGTCGCGCGCCGGTTCCTGCTCCGGCCGCACGACCGGATCGAGCACCGGCCCGCAGCGCCGCCGCCGACCCTCGAATGTTCGCCGTCCTGACTGAGGGCGCGCGACAGCCGGCAGGGTTCGTCGCATCCCTGCCCATGTACGATCTGCCGGAGGTTCGCGAGGCGACGGACGCGCTTTGGCGCGCGCTGGCGGCGACGCTGCGCCGCCGCGGGATCGACGCCCCAGCGGCGCTCACGCGGGGGGATCCTGACCTCGACGCCGCCTGGCGCGCCCCGAACCTGCTGCTGTCGCAGACGTGCGGCTACCCGCTGATGACGGGTCTGGCGCGCAGCGTCGTGGTCGTGGCGACCCCGTCCTATGCGGCGCCCGGTTGCGAGGGCGCCTTCCACCGCGCCGCGGTCATCGTCGGGTCGACCAGCACGGCAAGATCACTGGTCGACCTCAAGGACAGTGTCTGCGCGGTCAACGCGCCGACCTCCAACACCGGCATGAACCTGCTCCGCGCCGAGATCGCGGCGGTCGCCGGAGGGCGGCGCTTTTTCAGCCGCGTCATCCATACCGGCTCGCACCTGGCCAGCGTCGAACAGATTGCCGAGGGCGCGGCGGACGTCGCCTCGATCGACGCGGTGACATTCGCCCTGCTGCAAAGACATCGGCCGGATCTGACGCGCGCCGTCCGCATCCTCGCCTGGACCGCGGCGAGCCCAGGTTTGCCGCTGATCACCAGCCGGACCTCCGACGTCGCGATTCGCAACGCGCTCCGCCTCGGCCTTGCGGAGGTCGCGGCCGATCCAACCCTGCGAGCGGTTCGCGAGACCCTGTTGCTGGACGGCTTCGCCATGCTCCCGAAGTCCGACTATCGAACCGTCCTGGCTATGGCGAGTTCGGCCGCCGACAGGGGTTATCCCGAACTCGGGTGAGGGCGACCCGCTTGGCGTCTGTTACTCGGCCGGCGCGTGAGGATCGATTTCGTGGATCGGCAGGTCCCAGTGGTTGAGCGTCAGCTCCCACCGGCGCTGCTCCTCCTGGTCCAGGACCGTGTGGTCGGGAAACAGCGCCCGCTGCACCTCGCCCTCGTGCGTCGAGCCGGCCCAGTTGGCGTAGGTGATCACGATCCGATAGTCCCAGCGCGAGTCCTCGGTGGTGTGCAGGCCTGGGCGCTCGACGATGTACTTGGTGACGTACCCGAGCTGCTTTTCGCGATCGAGCAGGACGATCTGATACCTCTGGAAGATCTTCCACCACTCGCTCTGGTGACCGTACTGGATCCGGTAGACCCATTCGACCTGATAGGGCCGCTCGTTCGGCGGCGTGTCCTGGGCGGCGGCCACGCCTGACGTCCCGATCAGGGAAACCATCGCTGCGGTGGCCGCGAGGCCGAGCTTTCTCACAATGGACATTGAATGAACCCCTCGTTTCGTTGATGCGACACCCGCGTCAGGCCGGCGCCGACAGCGTCCGGTAGCCGCGCCCGAAGTAGACCAGCGGCTCGCCATCCCGGCGGTGGATCGCCTCGACGTCGAGCACGAAGACCGAGTGGCTGCCGGCGTCCATCCGATTGCCGATGCGGCCGGTGAGGTTCACCAGCGCCCCGGCATAGTGCGGCGGCTCGCCGGGCTGGAGGCGCCAGGCGTCGCCGGAGAAGCGCTCGGCGGCGCGGGCGCGGGTCGAGAACCTGTGCGCCTCCTCGACGTCGTCGTGGCCGAGGATCGCCAGACTGCATCGCTGGGCGCGAAGCAGGGCGCTGTGGGAGGCGGCCTGTTTCTGCACGCAGAACAGCATGCGCGGCGGCTCGATCGACAGCGATACAAGGGAGGACACCAGCAGGCCGCGCGGCGCGCCGGCGTCCAGGCAGGCGACCACCGCCACGCCGCCGGCGAGCTGCGCCATCGCATCGCGGAACAGCGCCGCCTCCGGACCTTCGCGCGGCAGCCAGTGGACGGCGCTCATGCCGACGCGGTCTCGGCGACCTGGATCGGGGCCGATCCGGTCTCGTGCGCAATGGCGCGGCGCACGGACGGGCGCTCGAGCAGGCGGGTGGCGTGGGCGGTGAAGGCCGGATAGTCGGCGGTCTCAATGTTGAGCCGGCCGGCCCAGCGCCAGAATACCAGGGCGTAGGGATCGACGGCGGTGAAGCGATCCCCGACCAGCCAGCCGGACCGGGCGCCCTGCAGGATCGCCTCGATCTCCTCGAACGCCAGCAACACATTGCGGCGGCCGCCGGCCGCGAGCGCCGCCTTGGCCGCCTCGTCGTCGGTGAAGCGCTCGGGCCGGAACACCTCGGCGAAGGCGACGTGCACCCCGCTGGCGAACCATCCGATCAGCTCATAGGCCCGCGCCAGCAATGGCGGCGACTCGAAGGGCAACAGGTCCGCGGCCGGAAACCGGTGGGCGATGGTGGTGAGGATGGCGACGTTCTCGGTGATCACCTGGCCATCGGCGATCAGCACCGGCACGCGGCCGCGCGGGTTGATGGCGAGGAAATCCGGCCGCCGCTGCTGGGAATCCGCCAGCAGCAGACGCTCGCCCTCGTAGGCGGCGCCGGCCTCCTCCAGCGCCACCAGCGGCGCCAGGGAAGAGGCGCCCGGCGCGAAGTAGAGCTTCAAGGACATGGCTCGATCCTTTCATCCGCGGATCTCATGACGCCGCCAGCTTGGTCACTTCGGGGTTCAGGCCCGTGTCCCAGAGCGGAGAGACGTCGATGTGTCCCGGGATGACGCCGGCCTTGGCGAAGCCGTCGGCGACGGCCTGCTGGGAGGCGATGGCGGCGGCGTCCACCGGCGCGAGGGTGGTGGGCGCGCTGCGCTCTGCGCGCACCTGGGCGTAGAGCGCGGCCGGCACGCCGGTGGCGTTGGAAGCAAGGCTCGCCCACTGATCGGGATGGGCGTCGGTCCAGCGCCAGGTCTGCTGCACGCGGCCCAGGTAGTCGGCGATCGCCGCGCGGCGCACCGGGTCCTTCATCGCCGGGGCGCCGGCGGCGAACAGATAGTTGCCCGACAGCCGCCCGAGCCCGGTGGCGAGCACATGGGCGCCGACCGTGCCGCGGACGGCCCCGGCCTGGACCCCGTAGGCGACCCAGGCGTCGAGGCTGCCGTGCTCGAACGCCGCGCGGCCGTCCTGCGGCGACAGCGCCACCGGCGTGATGTCGGCGAAGCTCAGACCCTGCTCCGCCAGCAGCTTGATCAGCAGGTAGTGGGAGGTGGTGGCGCGCACATAGCCCACCTTCTTGCCCTTCAGCTGGGCAGGGCTCGTGATCGGCGAGCCCTTCGGGACCAGCACGACCTGATCGTTCACATTGCCCTTCTGCACCGCGATCTGACGGATCGCCGGATGGGAGGCGGCGACAAAGATCGGTGGAATCTCGCTCATCGAGCCGAGATCGATCGCGCCGGCGTCGATCGCCTCGGTAATCAGGTTGCCGGCCCCGAACTCGGCGTAGCTCACCTTGTACGGCGTCTGCGCCACGCCCGCGGCCGCCATGAAGGTGTGGGGACCGCCCTTGAAGACGGCGATGCGCAACGTCAGGTCGGACAGGCTCGCGGCCGCCGGCGCCTTGGCGCAGGCGGCGACGAACGACGCCAGGCCGGCTGCGCCGATCGCCGTGAGCGCCGCGCGCCGGCTGGTGAAGGCTCGGCCGTCTGACATCAGTCGAACAGGTCCGGCTCTTCCTCGCTCACCACGTCCCAGTAGGGCTGGAACGAGTAGAAGCCGCCGAACTCGCTGCCGACCTGGCCGGCCGTGTGGCGGGCGACCTCGGGCGGCATCGGCTTGGCGCCTCCAGCGGCGTCTGCCAGCAGCTGCACCTGGCAGGCGTTCTCCAGCGCCAGGTAACGCCAGACCGCGCCTTCCACCGTCTCGGCCACCGTCAGGATGCCGTGGTTCTGCAGGATCACCGCCTTGCGAGGCCCCAGAGCGGCCGCGATCTTCTGCCCCTCGGACGGGTCGAGGACCACGCCGGAGAACTCCTCGAACAGGGCGTGGTCCTCATAGAAGGCGGCCGAGTCCTGGGTGAGCGGATCCAGCAGCCGGCCGAGCGCCGACCAGGTCTTGCCGTAGAGCGAGTGCGAATGCGCGGCGGCCACCACGTCCGGTCGGGCCTTGTGCAGCTCCGAGTGGATGGCGAAGGCGGCCCGGTTCAGGCGCGGCTTGGCGTGCTTCGGCGGCTGCACGATCTCGCCGTCGTGGTTGACCAGCATCAGGTCCGACACGGTGATGCGGCTGAAATGGAGGCCGAGCGGATTGACCCAGAAGTGGTCGAGATGCTCGGGATCGCGCGCGGTGATGTGCCCGGCGCCGCCCATGTCGAACCCGTAGCGGCCGAACAGCCGATAGCCCGCCGCGAGCCGCTGTTTGCGATAGAGCCGCTCCAGCTCCACGGTCGGCTGCCGCGGAATGACCCGCTCGCCGTTGGGCGGGAACGGCGTCTCGATCTTGTCCGGATGCGGGGTCCGCGACTCGGCGACGAGGGGGCGCGAGAGGGCGACGGTCATGACGGTCTCCGGTCAGTAGCCGCGGGCGAGATCGACGACGTCGTCCAGAGGCGCGCCCTGGTGGAAGCGGCTCAGGTTGTCGGCGAACTTGGCGGCGAGGTTGATGCGGGTCTGCGGGGTGTGGACCGAGGTGTGCGGCGAAAGGCGCACGCGCGGATGGCTGTAGTAGGGGTGCCCGGACGGCAGCGGCTCGGGATGGGTGACGTCGAGGCTGGCCTGGGAGAGGCGGCCATCGTCCAAGGCCTCAAGCAGCGCGGCGTCGTCGATCAGCGCGCCGCGGGCGATGTTGACGAGGTGCAGGCCCGGCTTGGCGCGCGCCAGGACGGCGCGGTTGACCAGGCGCTCGGTCGCTGGGGTGGCCGGCGCGGCGAGGACCACGTGGTCGGACCGCTCGAACAGGGTTCCGATGTCCGCCACGCGCTCGACGCCCGGCGCCGAGATCGGCGCGTCCGAGCGGCGCACGGCGATCACGTTCAAGCCCAGCGCCTGGGCCCGAGGCGTCAGGGCGCGGGCGATCGAGCCGAAGCCGACCAGGCCCAGCGTCTGCCCGGCCACGATGGCGAGCGGCGTGGGCGCCCAGCGCTCGGCGCGGTCGATCCAGATCTCGGGCAGGCGCTTGGCGGCGGAAAAGATGGCGGCCAGGGCGAACTCGGCCAAGGCGACATCGGAAGAGCCGCGCGCGCAGGTGACCACCGGGCCCTCGAACAGCCAGCCCGGGTAGAAGTCGATGCCGACCGACACCAGCTGGATCCAGCGCAGGTCGAAAGGCCAGCCCGGCGGCTGGGCGGGCAGGGCGCCGCCGGCCTTGCGGAACGGCGCGGCGATCAGGATCTCGGCGCCGCTGGGCAGCGCCGCGGGGGCGCCGGGCGGCAAGACGAGGATCTCCGCATCTCCGACGTGCTCGGCGAGCGTTGCGTTGAACGCTTCGTTCAGTTGGCTGGCGATGACCAGGCGGCCCATCTCCAATGCGCCTAGCTTCGCCCAGCCGCGGCGAACGCCGACTTGCCGGCGCCCATCAGGACCATGTCGCTCTGAGGCGTGTGGACCCGTCCGCAGAGGACGTCGCGGTAATGCCGCTGCAGCGGATTGTGCCGGGAAAGCCCGGGATTGCCCGTCGCCGCGATCGCCTTCTCCACGGCGGCGATGGCGTTCTCGGTCACCAGGTGTTTGACCAGGCCGCCTTCCGAGGGCGCCAGACGCCCTTCGGCCGCCGCGCTGAGCAGGACCCGGTTCTCCAGCAGCAGCGCATCGATGCCGCCGACCAGCTCCTGGAATCGCGGCAGGGTCGCCAGCGAGGCGCCGAGGTTGGCGGGCTTGCGATCGATCAGCCATTGCACGAACCAGTCGCGCGCCGCGCGCGCCACGGAATCGTAGATCGCCGGCGTCAGCACCGACGACCAGATGGCGAAGCGCTGATCGATGTGCGGCGGGCCGCCCAGCGGCTGGGGCGACAGCGCGCGGTCCTCCGGCACCAGGGCGTCCTCGAAAACGACGTCGTGGCTGCCGCTGGCGCGCAGGCCGGTGTGGTCCCAGGTCTCGTCGATCCGCCAGCCGGGGGTGTCGCGATGCACGAGCCAGCCGCCGACCCGCGGCGTCTCCTCGTCGGTGCGCGCCCACACAACCATCCAGGTCAGCGCCGGCGAGCCGGTGGAGTAGATCTTGCGGCCGGAAATGCGCCAGCCTTCGCTTGTGTGGCGCGCCACCGTCGCCGGCAGGCCGCCGCGCGCCGGCGTGCCCAGATCCGGCTCAACCCTGAGCGCATTGATCAGGCCGCCGTTGCGCACGGCGTCGTCCACCACCAGGGCCTTCAGGTGGTCGGGCCAACCCGCGCGTCCGTGCAGCGAGCCATGAAACAGGTACTGCATGGTCAGCACCAGCGCCGTCGCCGGCTCCCCGCGCGCCACGGCCTGGATGACCTTCAAGGCCGTGGGCAGATCGGCGCCCAGGCCGCCGAGCTCCGTCGGCGCGGTCAGGGCCAGCAGCCCGGCTTCATGCAGCGCCGCGAAGTTCTCGAACGGGAAGCTCGAGTCGCGGTCGTGCGCGTCGGCGGTGGCGGCGAACCGCGCGGTCAGGTCCGGAAGGATGGTGTCGAGGTCCGGGAGCGCCGGCTCGGGCGCGGGGCGGGCTGGCGAGACGGCGTTCATGACCCGGCGGCTCCAGTGGGGAAGTTGACCAGCGCGCCTTCCGGCGCGGGGGTGGGGGATCGGTCGAGCCCCAGATGCTGCAGCAGCCGGCGGCGGATGGCCTGGAACTCGGTTCCGATCTCACGCGGACGCGGCAGGCCGATCCGCTCCTCCGCCGCGATCCGGCCTTCGTCGAGCACCAGCACCCGGTCCGCCAGCACGATCGCCTCGTCGACGTCGTGGGTGACCAGCAGCACCGCCGGCGCGTGGGCGCGCCAGAGCGAGAGGACCAGCTCGTGCATCCGGATGCGGGTCATCGCATCCAGCGCGGCGAACGGCTCGTCCAGCAACAGCAGCTGCGGCTCGCGAACCAGGGCGCGGGCGAGCGCCGCCCGCTGCGCCTCGCCGCCGGAGAGGGTGACCGGCCAGACGTCGAGCCGGTGACCGAGGCCGACCTCGGTCAGTGCGGCGCGGGCGTGGTCGCGCGCCTCGGGGCCGCCGAGGCCCAGCGCCACGTTGCGCCAGACGCGCTTCCACGGCATCAGCCGCGGCTCCTGGAAGACGACGGCCCTCGCGATGGGCGTCTGCACCGAATTGGCGTCGGCGGGATCGAGTCCGGCGAGGGTCCGCAGCAGCGTCGTCTTGCCGGACCCGCTTCGGCCCAGCAGCGCGACGAACTCGCCCTGTCCGATTTCCAGATCGAGACCCTGCAGCACGACGGTGTCGCCGAAGCGGCGCGTGAAGCCGCGCACCTGGACGGCGGGTTTGGCCGGCAGAGCGGCGAGCGCCGGCGCGCTCTGGACGAAAGGTCGGATGACAGCCTGCGCCATGGCGTTGGGTTCTCAGGACCGGATGAAGCTTGGGCGCCAGGCGAGGGCATGGCGTTCGAGGGTCCGCACGATCATATCGGCGGTCAGTCCGAGCAGGGCGTAGACCACCAGGCAGACGACGATGATGTCGGTGCG
>Ga0302308_10004222_pt1 | contig 11321 bp, 8 predicted proteins | sample III_Palsa_E3_3_FD_200531 | JGI IMG/M metagenome (GOLD analysis project Ga0302308, IMG submission 200531) | Peat permafrost microbial communities from Stordalen Mire near Abisko, Sweden - III_Palsa_E3_3 | ecosystem: Environmental > Terrestrial > Soil > Palsa > Peat permafrost | place: Sweden... | reverse complement strand
GGAAACCGATCCGGGCGAACTGGCGGCGCAGATGGTTTGTGTGCTAGCTGCACCAGGAAGATTCGAAGGCGCGCGGTTGTGGCGAGTGGTGAATGGCACGCCGGTGGTGTGGCAGGAAAGCGGGGAACTGGCACCGGCGGATGCGAGCCGAGTCGAGCGTATCCTGCACGGCAAAAATCCCAACGCGAATGGCGATGGAACCACCTGGGTCCTGGGACGCGGTTCGAACCCGGTGGGAGTTTTGGAAGCGCAGCCCAAAGGCAAGCTGGACGCGAAAACGCGCGGCTGGATGGAATTGTTCCGGCGATATGCGGAAGTGGCGCTAGAAAGCAGCGAGCGGCGGCACGCGGTCATCGAACTTTCCACCATTGTGGAAGCCACCAAGCGGCTGAATTCCACGCTGGATCTAGCCGAGCTTCTTAACATTATTCTGCAGCTGACCACGCGGCACACGGGCGCGGAGCGCGGCACGGTTTTTCTGGTGGATCACGAGCGAAAAGAAATTTGGTCGCTGGTCGGGCTCGGGCTGGAACAGCATGAAATTCGTCTGCCGATCAGCAAAGGGATCGCGGGCTGGGTGGCGGAACATGGCGAGGCGGTGAATCTGCCCGATGCCTACGCTGATCCTCGATTTGAATCGGAAGTAGATTTGCGTCTGGGATTTAAGACCAAATCGCTGCTGTGCCTGCCGATTTTGAGCAAGGCCGATGAGACGATCGGCGTGTTGCAGCTCCTGAACAAAAACAGCGGACCATTCACGAACGCGGACGAAAATCTGTTGCGCGCGATTTCCGATCACGTGGCGCTGGCGCTGGAAAACGCGCAGTTGCATCGCGACCTGCTGCACAAGCAGCGCATGGAACGCGATCTGGCACTGGCCCGCAGCATTCAACTGGGTTTGCTGCCGGAGCGTCCGCCGCAGCTGGCGGGTTTTGATATTGCGGTGTCGCACCGGCCGTCACTGGAAGTCGGCGGCGATTATTACGATTTTATCCCGCTCGCGCCGGACACCATATTAATGGTGGTGGCGGATGTGGAAGGCAAAGGCGTGGGGTCGGCGATGGTCATGGCCAACCTGCAGGCCACGCTGCACGCGTTGCTGGCGCATTTACATTCGCTGGAACGACTGGTGGAATCGCTGAACGACATGATGCTGGCGGATACGCGCGGCCAGAAATTCATGACCATGTTCGTGGGCTTGCTGGACCAGCCGAACCGGACGCTGCATTACGTGAACGCGGGACACGTGCAGCCCGGGGTGATTCGCGCCAACGGCGACATCGAATATCTGACCGAGGGCGGGATCGTGGTTGGTTTGTTCGCCGGTATGAAATACGAACGAGGGCATGTGAAACTTTATCCTGGCGACGTGGTGGTGGCGTGTACCGACGGCATCACCGAAGCGGACAATGCCGCGGAAGAAGAATTTGGTTCGAAGCGGCTGGTGGATCTGGTGGCCAGCGAGCGCACCCAGCCGGCGCACGACATCGTGAAATCGGTGCTGAAGGAAGTGGATTTGTTTTCGCAGGGCGGCACACACGACGACGATCGGGTCATCTTCGTTATGCGCGTGGTCTAGTTTCGCTTCAGTTCGGTTTTTCTTCCGGATATTTTCCGAAAAATTCAATAACGCGTTTTTGATATTCCTGGGGAGCGTGGCCTAGAGCGGAAGCATGGGCGGCGCCCGGCACGATCCACAATTCCTTGGGACCGATCGCTGCTTTATAGATTGCTTCCGCGTGACGGCAGGGAATGCGGTGATCCGCGGTTCCACAAATCAGCAGAACGGGAAAGGCGCGAGCGGCGACCGCCTTTTTAGGTGAGACCTGGTCGGGATCGAAGCCTCCATCTTTTTTTACGGCGTGCAGTGCGGCCATGGATGCGGGACGGAAGAGCGTCCTGCCCAGGAGTGGGCTGAATTCTAGCCCGGCGTAGTCGTACGTGACTTCCCTCAGATTTTCGAAAGGATCTTCAGCGACGACCGCTTCGATGCGGGGTTCGACCGCGGCCGATTGCAGGACGATGGCGGCGCCCATCGAAACGCCCAGCGCATACAGGTGACGCACGCTTTCACCGGCATACAGAGCAGCCACGATTGCTCGCGTGTCGTTGCGTTCGAGCCATCCGTAAGTCGCCATCGCGCCACCGCTCTGGCCGTGGGCGCGGGAATCCATCATGACCACGCTGTAACCGTTGGTGAGCAAAAATTCCGCGTGACCCAGGTTGCCGGTGCGATTGTCGGAAATTCCGTGATACAGCAGGACCCAATCGCCGTTGGGATTTTTCGGTTGAATTTTCCAGCCGCGGAGAATCGCGCCGTCAGCGGCGGTTACGTCAAAATCTGTTTTAGTAGCCCCGGTTCTTACGAGCATGTCCGCTGCCTGCTGGTGGCGATTCGGATTCAGATTGGCGGGGTGCAGGATTACGGAACTGAGTTGCGCGCCGACGACACCAGCCGCAATCGGAAGAAGGACGAGTACGGCGAGCAGTAGGTAGAACAATCGGCGCATAAACATTTTGGTCACTTATATCAGGTGATACGCAGAAGGCGAGGGAATTGTTTCGCGGTGGTCGACTACAAAGTCCGGTTGGCTGGCGACGCTAAGCTAAGAGTCGGTGCTAAGAGCCAGTAGACGAATAGTGGCGCGTGCCGAGGTTCCACAGCGAAATGGCGACAGTGAGAAATACGGCGGCGACCACCGGCACCATTGGCGCGTAGGCCGGCGAGACGGTCCGGCCCAGCATTCGCACGCTGGGATAAAACGAGGCGAGGCCGAACCGAATGATCCAGCACAAGAAAAATTGCACGATGGGGTTGTAGATGGTCAGCGGGTAGCGGCCGAAGGCCATCATGTTCCAAACCGGGGGGTGGACGCCGATGCGATCTTCGAACCAGAACGAAACGGTGGTGAGCATCAGGAAAACCGAAACGTAAATGATGCTGGCGCAGGCGCCGAAGAAGAACAGCATCGCGAACCGCGCAGGCGTCCACGGAATGCCCAGTTGGTGCGAAGCGTAGACCATACAGAATGTGCCGGTGGCGATTTCCTGAACGGATTCGATGCGGAAGGTTTCAAACAAGACCTGAAAGAGTGAAGATACGGGGCGAAGCAGGACGCGGTCGAATTTGCCTTCGATGATGTAATTGTTCCCAAATTCGTAGAGGTTCAAGCTGATGATGTTGAAGAATCCGTAGGGAATCAGTGAGAAACCGTAGAGGAACAAAACCTCTTCGAAGCGCCAGCCGCCAATTTGCGGGACTTTCTTGAACAGTACGATGACGAATCCCAGGGCGAAAATTGTGGCGGCGAAGCTGGTAGCGAGGCTGACGAAAAAATCGCCGCGGTAGCTGACGCGGACTTTGGCGTATTGGGCGAAGTAGTCGGCGAAAAGCAGCGCGTGGCGTTTGGCGCCGGCCAGGATTCTGGCCAGGCCAACGTTTTCTTCGGCGGTTGGCCCACCGTCGCGGCCAGCAAACCGGGTCATTTGTTCGTTCGAGGGCATTTTAGGTTTCTTAGCCGCCGTGAATCGTTATTTTTTCGGATGCGCGACTCCACCACAGATGCGCCAGCAGCAGCAGCCCGACCACCCAGAACCATTGAATACCGAGCATGCGCAGGGCGGTGGCGTGGTCCAGCTTGCCGAGATAAATCTGCAGCGGGGTGTAGGCAATGTGCTCGAAAGGCAGCCAGGCCAGCACGCGCTGAATGGGCTCCGGGAAAAAACTCATCGGAATCAGCAACCCGGAAAGCAGTTCGATCAGCCAGAACTTGGCGCGAATCAGCGCCAGGATGGATTGCAGCGGGATGGCGCAGGTGCCGATCATGAAGTTGATTGCGCCCATCAAGAAAAAACTGCCGAGCACGCTGACCAGAAACAACACGAAGTTCTCGCGCGACGAGGGGCCTTGCACCGGAAACACCAACGCCACCACGATCGCTACGGGGACGGTCAGCAGTCCCAGGCGGAACGCGGATTCGCCCATGGCGCGCGAAATCCACATCCACTGCATCGAGACCGGCTTGATCAGGTCCATGGCAATCTTGCCTTCGATCACTTCGTAGGCCATTTCCTGGTCAATCGTATTCCAATAAAAGGAGCGGATAATCCAGCCGACGCTGACGTAGGTGAGCATCTGCGACAGGTTGTACCCGGCGAAGGTTTGTCCGGAGCTGTAGACCGCGCTCCACACGAAGTAATAGACGGTGACGTTCAGAAAATAAGTGATGATTCCGGTGAAATAGCGCAGCCGGAAGGCCAGCATGTTGACGAAGCCGACGCGGGAAAATTCGGCGTAAGGCAGGAGCGAGTCGTACACGCTGCTCATACCGGGATCTCGATTTGGGCTTCGCCGGCGTAGATGCGCTTGATGATTTCTTCGATGGGCTCGTCTTCGATAAGCAGATCGCGAACTTCGACGGAGGCCAGAATCTGGCGCACCAGATCCGAGGTGGAGACCTTGATGCGGTCGAAGCGAATGCGATGAGTGATGTCGTCGAGCTGCTCAACTTCGCAGCCGTTGCGGGAAAAAGCCACGAGGCCAGCGGCCTGAGCGCGATCTTTCAGGGCGAATTTAATGTACTTGGTGCGCAACAGTTGTTCTTTGAGCTGCGCCAGCTGGCCGTCGTAGAGAACTTTTCCGCGGTCGATGATCATGATGCGGCGGCAAAGCTCCTCGATGTCGTCGAGGTCGTGGGTGGTGAGCAGAACCGTGGTGTGAAATTCGCGATTAATGGCGCGCAGAAAATGGCGGATCTGATCCTTGGCGACTACGTCGAGACCGATGGTCGGCTCGTCGAGAAAAAGCAGCGGAGGATTGTGCAGCAGCGCGGCGGCGATGTCGCAGCGCATGCGTTCACCAAGCGAAAGCTTGCGCACCGGAGTGTGCAGGTAATCGCGAATGTTCAGGATGGAATCGAAGTGTTCCATGCGGGCATCGAAATCGCGTTGGGAGACGTCGTAGATGCGCCGCAAGAGCTTGAACGATTCGATGACGGCGATGTCCCACCACAGCTGGGTACGCTGACCAAAAACCGCGCCGATGGTTTTAACGTAGCGGCGGCGCTCGCGGAAGGGCACAAAGCCGTTGACGCGAATCTCGCCGCTGGTCGGGACCAGAATGCCAGTGAGCATCTTGATGCTGGTGGATTTTCCGGCGCCGTTGGGACCGATGTAGCCCACCATTTCGCCTCGTTCGATTGCAAAGCTGATGCGGTCGACGGCGGCCACCGTGCGGTATTCGCGGACGAACAGGTTCTGGACCGAGCCCCACAGGCCCTCGCGCCGCTTGAAACTCCGAAAATGCTTGCTGAGGTCGTGGACGTGGATAAGGGAATCGGCGCTCATGGACATAGAGATTCTAGCATCGCACCCGGCGACGCGCTCTCCCGCAACGAAGAAACGCGATGCGCTGTTAGACGCGCAAAGGAGGGAATGGTAGCGGTAACTTTTGATGCTGTGTGATCCGTCGGATGGCTTCCGGATATGCAGCCAGAGCATCTGATAGAGAGCGGGATTCCGGCGGCGAGCGGCGATTGCGTAGCCAAGTTTTCAAAGGGTCTGCTACAATTTTGCGAATTCGGGAGAAGCCAGCCAGCACACAACCGCGGCTTACATGGCAGAAAACAGCAAAAGAAAATGGATTATCGCGATTATTGCGATTGCCCTGGTGATCGTGCTGGCCCTACTGTTGACGGGTCGCGGCCACGGGCCACGGGTGCAGGTGGCCGCCGTCACCCGCGAAGACCTGACCTCCGCCATTACCAGCAATGGAAAAGTTGAGCCGGTGGCGCCGATGACGGCCCGCGCCGAGTTTGCGACGTTTGTCACGGAGGTGAAAGCGACCGAAGGACAGGCGGTGCATCGCGGGCAAGTCATCCTGGTGCTCGATGACGCGGATATTCGCGCACAGCTTTCGCAAGCGCGCGCGAACCTGCTAGCCGCGAAAACAGACCTGCAGAATGGACGTACCGGCGGGCCCCCCGACGAAGTAGCGCAACTCCAGGGTGATTTGGCCAATGCGCAGACCCAGGTGGCGAATCTGGAACGGAGCCAGCAGGCTCTGCAGGGGTTACTAGCCAAGCAAGCAGCCACGCAGGATGAGGTCGCGCAGAATGCCGCAGCGCTGGCTACCGCACGGGCGAATTTACAGACGCTGCAACAGAAAAAAGCGGCACTGGGACAACGCAGCACGGTGACGGTGGAAAGTGCCGGGCTGCGCGTCAAACAAGCGCAGGATCAAGTGACCGCGCTGGAACAAAAAGTAAATTCCGCGACGGTGGTTGCGGCCACGGACGGAACGTTGTATTCGCTGCCGGTGCGCAAGAACGACTTCGTGAAGGTCGGCGATATTTTGGCGGAAATGGCCGATCTGCGACAAGTGCGGGTTCGAGCGTTCGTTGACGAGCCAGACTTGGGAGCGTTGGCGGCGAATCAAGTGGTGCAGGTGACTTGGGACGCGATGCCGGGCCGGGTGTGGACCGGAAAAATCGAGCAAGTGCCGAAGCAGGTGGTGCCGCGCGGCTCGCGCAGCGTGGGTGAAGTGATTTGCTCAATCGACAACGATAAGTTGGAACTGCTGCCCAACATCAACGTGGCGGTGCGCATCCTAGTACACGAATTGCACGGGGTGCTGGTAATCCCGCGAGGCGCGGTGAATCTGGAAAACGGCCAGCATTTTGCGTACCTAGTAAAAGATGGGATCGTTTCGCGGAAGAACATCACCATCGGAATCGCGAGTGCGGAAAAATATGAGCTGTTGTCTGGTCTCGCGGCCGACGACCAGGTAGTGATTCGAACGGAAAGCGTACTGCAAGACGGGATGATCGTACGAACATCGGAGGCCAAATGAGGGTCCGGGTGGCAGCGCTGGCAAGAATGCGAACTGGAGTTTGGATGACGGCCAGCTTGATCGCCGTGCCGGTTATGGCCGGAGGCTCTGCCGCAGCGACGATCGCGCGGGCTGCGACGCAACCGGCTGCTGATGCCACGGCACAGATCCAAACGGCGCAGCGCCAGTTTAATTCCGGCAACTACTCGGGCGCGATTGGCACGCTGCAAGCGGCAATCAGCCAAAATCCCAACAGCGCGGAAGCGTATTACTGGCTGGGCCGCAGCTATTACGAAATTCGCGACTACGACAACGCAGTGACCGCCGGCGAGAAATCAGTGGCGCTAGACGCCAAGAATTCGGTGTATCACCAATGGCTGGGGCGGATTTATGGCGGGAAAGCGGATCGCGATCGCAGCTTTTCCGACGCGCGAAAAGTGAAAAAGGAATTTGAAATGGCGGTGCAGCTGAATCCTTCGAACCTGGCGGCGCGGCGAGATCTGGAAGAATATTTGATTCAGGCTCCGTGGGTGGTCGGCGGGAACAAGGACGAAGCGGCGAAGCAGGTGGATGCGATTGCGGCCGTCGATCCGGTCGAGGGCCATCTGGCGCGCGCGCTCTACGACATCGAAAATTCCAAGAAAATGGATCTGGCCGAGAAGGAATACCGGGACGTGCTGGCCGCCAAACCGACCAAGATCGATCCGTATTTTGAAGTCATCGCTTTCTTTCAGAAACAGAACAAACCGGCCGACATGCAGAGCGCGATTCAGGCCGCCGCGCAAGTGAGCCCGAACGATCCGCGACTGGCGTACGTTCGCGGAGTGGCGCTGGTGCTGGCGAACAACAATCTCGCCGAGGCTGAAAAGAATCTGAAAGCCTACCTGGCCAGCACGCCGGACCGCAGCGATTGGCCGTCGCACGCCTCAGCGCGCGAATGGCTGGGCCGTTTGTACGAAGCGCAGGGAAAACGGTCCGAGGCCGGCGAACAATATCGCGCGGCTCTGCAATTGGACCCGGGCAACAAGGAAGCCAAGTCGCGCCTGGAAAATCTGGAGAAGAGCTCGCATTGAGCGGACGATTATGCCGGTAAAAAATCCTCCGGTATCTCCGCCGCAGGGCCCCGCATCCAATTCCTCCGTGAGCACGCTGCTGGGAATCCCAAAAAATACACCGCTGCTGTGGGGCGAGACGTGGAGTCTGGCACTGCAAGCGCTGCGCGCCAACAAAGTGCGCGCCATGCTAACCATGCTGGGCGTGATTATCGGCAGCGCCTGCATCGTGCTGGTGGTGACGGTGGCACTGGCCGGGCGGATTTACATTACGAGCCTGATCGAAGGCGTTGGTTCGAATCTGATTTACGGCGAGCTGGTTCACACCAGCGAGAACCAGCACGCGGCCCTGGCGGACCAAATCACCATGGCGGACATGCAGGCGGCCAGAGAGCAACTGCCGAACGTGGCGGTGGCGGCCGGAACTCACGATTTGGATATGACCGTGGTGGTGAACGGCGTGACCAAGCCGGTGAAGCTGGTTGGAGTAACGGAAGGATTTCAGGAGATTCGCAGGCTGCTGGTGCTGCAAGGGCGCTATTTCGACCAGGACGACATGATCACCCGCAGCAAAGTCTGCCTGCTGACTGAAAATCTGGCGAAGCTGGCGTTTCCGAACGAGAGCCCGATTGGGAAAGAGATGCAGGTGGGCGATCTGCGCTTCACGGTGATCGGCGTGTTCCGGGAAAGAACGGCGACGTTTGGGCTGACCGAAATTTCGGAGAATTCCCTGATTGTGCCGATTGGGCTGATTCAATACTACACGGGCGAAGATTATTTGCGGACGTTCTACGTGCAGGCCACGCGGGCGGAAGACGTACCGGGATTGACCACCCAAGTTACGGAGCTTTTGAAAAGCCGGCATCGCCCGGGCGCCGAATATCAGATTCAGAATTTGAGTTCGCTGCTGGATGCGTCGAAGAAAATTTCGCTGGCGCTGACCGTGCTGCTGATCGTGGTGGCCATGATCGCCCTGACCATCAGCGGCATCGGGATCATGAACATCATGCTGGTGACGGTGACCGAGCGCACCCGCGAGATCGGCATTCGTAAGGCGATTGGCGCGCCGCGTAACGCGATCCTGTATCAGTTTTTGACCGAGGCGCTATTGATCAGCGGCACGGGGGCGCTGGCCGGAATCGCCATCGGAGTGGCGGTGCCTATAATTCTGAATATCGTGCTGCGGCTGATCCCGGCGGCGGCGGGAATACACATTCCGATCTCGGCGGTCTCGGTGGTGCTGGCGTTTTTGGTATCCTGCTCGACGGGATTGCTGTTCGGTTATTTGCCGGCCAACCGTGCGGCGAAACTGCATCCCACGGAATCGCTGCGTTATGAGTAAGGCTAAAACGAAAAAAATCCGGAAGGTCGTGCCGTTTTTGGCTTCGGCGCTGGTCCTGCTGGGCGCTGTTGGTTCGGTCCGCGCCCAGGTTGCTCCGGCTCAGCCAGTGGACAATGGCAAGTTGACCATGCGGCACGCGGTGACTCTGGCCTTGCAGAACAGCCGCGATCTGGCGCTGGCTCGGGTGCAATACACCGTGGCGCTGAATCAAACGTCGCTGGACCGTGCCGCGTTCCTGCCGAACGTCTATACCGGTTCGGGCGCTGCTTACACTTCGGGTTTTCCGTCACTGGGCGGATCGCCTCCGGCCGTATTTCAGATGAATTACGATCAGGCCATTTTCAATCCGGCGTTGAAGGCACAGCAGCAGGCCGCGGAAGAGCACGCCAAAACCATGAAACTGGAAGTGGATCGCACACGGGACGACGTGATCGTGCGAACGGCTTCGGCCTATTTGGAACTGGCCAAGGTGCGCCACTCGCTGGAGCTGCTGCGCGGGGAACAAGCCAGCTCGGAAAAGATTTTAAGCGTGACCCAGGAACGGGTGCAGGCCAATCAGGAACTTTCCATCGAAGTGACGCGAAGCCAACTGACCGGGGCGCGCATCCAAGAGAGAATTATCAAGCTCGAAGGGCGCGATGAAGCGCTAACGCAGCAGTTGCGTAATATCACCGGGCTGCCTGATGGCGAAGCAATCGAGGTGCAGCCGGAAGACCCGGGCTTCGAGACCGATTTGCAGGATGCGCAGATATTGGATTTGGGCCTGCATAGCGACCGCGACATTCAGGAAGCGGAAAACGACCGGCTGGCGCGGCAACACATTTTGCACGGGGCGAAATTGGGATATTTCCCGACGCTTAGCGTGCTGGGTCAGTTTTCGGTGCTGAGCAAGTCCAACAACTATCTCGATTTTTACAAAAAGTTCGAGCGGAACAACGGCAGCGTCGGAATTCAGCTGACCATTCCGATCTTTTCTTCGAAAACGCGGGCGACGGTGGCGCTGGCAAAAAGCGAGCTAAGCGCTTCGGAGTTGGCGTTGGGAAACAAGCGCCAGCAAGTACGGCTCGACTTGCTGCAGAAGCAGCGCAACGTACGGGAACTGGATGCGACCCGGGAAGTGGCCCGGCTGGACCTAAAGCTGTCCCAGGAATCGCTGCAATTGCTGCAAGCGAAATTCGATGAGGGAAGGGCGAACCTGCGCGACATCGAAAACGCGCGGCTGGACGAGAACGACAAATGGGTGGCCTTTCTCGACGCCGATTTCGCGCGTCAACAAGGCCAATTGACGTTGTTGCAGGCCACCGGGCAGCTCGCGAAGGTGTTCCAGTAGCAACCGGAGGCCCAAAAGCATGGCTTGGGCCGAATAGCGAACTGGAGTAAAATGGATGCTTGGTAAGTGTGTGTTTCCACAACGCAATTCTTGGAAGTTCTGAGGGGGAATCGTTAAATGGCATCAGTAATGAAGACTTTGTTCTTGAATCCGCCGAGCTTTGAGAAGTTCGACGGCGGAGCGGGATCTCGCTGGCCCGCAACCCGCGAGATCGAATCCTATTGGTACCCCGTCTGGCTGACTTACCCTGCCGGAATGCTGGAAGGCAGCCGCTTGCTCGATGCTCCCCCGGAGCACCGCAGCCCCGCGGAAGTAGTTCAAATTGCGCAAGATTATGAGTTCGTGGTGCTGTTCACCTCCACGGTCGGATTCTACAGCGACTTGAAAATGGCCCGGGCGATGAAAGAAAAGAAGCCCGGCATCAAAATCGCTTTCGTCGGACCCCAGGTGCAGATCAAGCCGGCGGAAAGTCTGCTGGCCAGCCCGGACATTGATTTCGTGGTGCGTGGCGAGTTCGATCACTCAGTGGTGGAATACGCGCAGGGCAAGCCGCTCGCCGAAATCTTGAGCTGCAGCTACATTCAGGACGGTAAGGTGGTGCACAACCCGCCGCGCGCGATGCTGCAAACGGCGGAGCTGGATGCCTTGCCGTATGCCACCGACGTCTACCAAAAGAACCTGACCATCGAAAATTACAATGTGCCGTTCCTGCTGAATCCTTACGTTTCGTTCTACACCGCGCGCGGCTGCCCGGCGCTCTGCACGTTC
>Ga0302308_10004219_pt1 | contig 11323 bp, 7 predicted proteins | sample III_Palsa_E3_3_FD_200531 | JGI IMG/M metagenome (GOLD analysis project Ga0302308, IMG submission 200531) | Peat permafrost microbial communities from Stordalen Mire near Abisko, Sweden - III_Palsa_E3_3 | ecosystem: Environmental > Terrestrial > Soil > Palsa > Peat permafrost | place: Sweden... | reverse complement strand
AAGGTCTCCGCCGAGCGATTTGCTAAACATTACCCACGTGCCGTTATCTTGCGACCTGGTTGCGTATACGGCCCAGGCAGCAGCCAATGGAGCGAACGCATTGCCAGCTTATTAATCTCCCATCGACTTGGCAATCTGGGGCCCGCCGGTGACGGTCGGTGCAATCTCGTCTACATCGATGATCTGGTGGCGGCGATACTGCAGGCGCTGCAGAGGCCTGGCATCGAGGGTCAGGCCTTCAATTTATCAGTTCCGGCTCCGCCCACCTGGAACCAGTATCTTCTGCTTTATGCGCAGAAATTAGGGCTAGCCCCTCCAAAACCCATTTCGGCTGCACGTCTCGCCATTGAGACATTACTGCTGGCCCCATTCCTCAAAGTAGCTGGAATCGTCAAGCGCTTTGTCGCTCCGGCCCAAACCATCGAGGTCCAGGTAATTCCACCGTCCTTGCTCAGACTTTTCGGTCAGGACATTGTCCTAAGATCGGATAAAGCCGAACACATGCTCGGATTGCACTGGACACCAATCAACGAGGGTTTGACTTTGGCGGCCGCTGGCTTCCGCACCACGCATCGAGCTTGACGCCGAATTGGAGCCGATTATTTCCGAATAATCGAAGACAGCAACGCCACCGCTTGCCCCGTATTCTTTACTGCGTACCGGGCTTTACACTGACCGTATCGCCGAAGCTGATGCGAACATCCGCACCAATTATAGCGGCGTTGTAGCCATCAATTTCAATATTGGAATGGCGATTCTCATAGCTTGCAAATGGTTCGACCCAGAGCCATTGCATAGCCTGGTATGTCACTTTAAGCGTGGTGAGCTGGTATTGATCACGGCGATTGGAATTGATGGAGCCCAGCTGGCCGACCCCTTGATAAGCGCTGTTGGTCAAGGCGTAGTCCAAGCTAGCCATGATCTTGTACGTCGCCTGCCAATTGAGGCCTGCACTGCCTCCTGTTTCGAACACCGAATCGGCGCCAGCGGTATAGCTACTGATTCGACGGAACAACTCAACTTTTGCAGCGGTCTTTCCGGTCAACTTGCGGGTATAGCTGAGCGACCCCGTGTAACCTGACACACTGCCCGTATCGCCCGTTTGGTCTTTGCGTTGGCTATATCCCAGCTTGACGTTGATATCCGAAAGACCGCTGACGCTATAGGTCGACGTCAGGTCCAGCGTGGCCTGATCGAACGTATCCGCACCGGGTACACTCTTGTATTGGCCACGCAGATATTCGGCGTAAATTCCCGCACTGACCGCGTGGAATCCCACATAATTTGCCGCTGCATTAGCGGAGTTCTCACTGAGCTCAAACGAGGGAGCGCCCTGGATAGGCGCATCAAGTTGATGCGTCTTGACTCCGCTCTGCAGCAGCCACTCCGGTGTCAGCATGAAATTGATCCCGGCACCTGCGGCACGATCAAGTTGAAGCGCCAACTGTGAAGTATTGCGATCCGCGAATGACTCCATGCTCCGTTCCTGCCGAAAGTTGGCTGCGCCATCCAGTTCGCCGCTTAGAGCCCACTTCAGCCCGCCATCCAGAAGATACTCGTCATGATCGAGCTGAGTGAAGTGTTCGTAATTGAAACGCCGCCCCTCCACCGTCCCATTCAGTTTTTGTTGTCCAATCTGATAGCTGCCGATAACGCCAGCCATATTGCGCAGCACAGCATCGTCACGCTTGGCTTCCCCATTCTCGATCACGGCCTGGCCGGGACTCGACAGGTCGAATACATTCGAATCGTATTCCGCCTGGGTGGCGACATAGGGAGTGATATGCAGCTGCGCATATGTCGCTAGCGGCCACGTGCACGCGATTAATGCACATAGCGCGCAGGTGCTCCCGGTCCCGGTGAAGCGTCGGCAGCGGATGACTATTGTGGCGGCGCTTTTGGTCCGATGATTATTCACGTACCTAACCCCCTTCGGTCACGGTTGCAAAATGTTCTGACGCGCTCCGCGACGATCACCTTCAGCCCATGCATTTTGGCACTGTTGCGGCCAAATCATTGTGCGGAAGCGTACAGAGCACTTGTGAAACAAGAGATATCGTCACGAATGGCTGGATTTTGCCAGCCAACATAGTTGCTATGGTCGCGTTTCACGATGAACAAGGAGCTTGCACATTCTCACTTCCATTCCGCCCCAGAAAAATCGTCTGCTGGCTGTTCTGCCTGACGCCGAATGTAAACGCTTATCCCCCTACCTGGAACGCATTCCCCTGAAGCTTGGGACCGTGTTGTATGAGCCAGGCGTCGCTCTTCAGCATGTCTATTTCCCAACGGATTGCATCATTTCTCTGCTGTACGTAATGAAGGACGGCGCCTCGGCCGAAATCGCCGTCGGTAATGAAGGTATCGTTGGCATCTCGCTGTTTATGGGGGGTGACACCACGCCGAGCCGGGCGGTCGTACAGAGCGCGGGCGATGCCTTGCGCTTGAGTGGACAAGTGCTGAAGGTCGAGTTCAACCGCTCCGACATCATGCACAACCTACTGCTGCGCTATACCCAGGCCCTGCTGACGCAGATGGCGCAAACAGCGGTATGTAATCGGCATCATTCAATTGAACAGCAGTTATGCCGCTGGCTGCTGCTCAGCCTGGACCGCCTGCCCAACAGCAGCTTGGTCATGACACAGCAATTGATTGCCAACATGCTGGGCGTTCGCCGCGAAGGCGTCACGGAATCGGCGGGCAAGCTGCAAGAAGCGGGTTTGATCAACTACAGACGCGGGAAAATCACTGTACTCAACCGGCCGGGACTCGAACGGAGTTGTTGCGAATGTTATGCGGTCGTTAAAGAAGAATTTGACCGCCTGCTGCCCGATACGATAGCGGCGTAGTGCAGTTGCGAATTACGAGCGGCCGCCTGGATATTACTGCTTCTCAGATTCATCCCTGGCCAGATATGAGCGCCGAAATGGCCTCAATTGCTCTGCTCGGACTGACTACTTCTCAACCTCTTTGTTCGTAAACAAGGATTTGGTTTTGTCAATCAGTTCGGCATCGCACCCAGTTCGGCACCGTACCGACATATTGATCAAGCAGGCCTACTATTTGTGCAGCTGAATCCGCCGGAAATGTCCGGCATTCGTTCAAGGCTACTTCCCTAGTTAGGGGGCAATTTAAAGATGACTATGGTTCGCGCCGTACATGCTTCGCCCACGCTCCGAGGAGTCAGCACGTTCACGAATCCGCTGCCGGGGCCTAATTCAGCTGTTTTGCCGCTCCAGAAAAGCCGCGATCATGACTGGAGCAGGGCGCTAAACCACCCGCTCGTGCTCTATGCGATCATTCTGTCGGTTGCGACGATCTTCGGCCTGCGGTTTCTTATGGAAGGCCTGCATGGATCCGGTTAGCTGACAGCGGTTTCGGCCCATGTCGACAGACAGTCATTTCCAATCGCCGGACGGGAGGCTATGGTACAGCCTGCTCGAACGATTAATCTGCATGATTTACCATCCAGCTCTGGAAAAACTGACCGTAACCGTCGGTCGGCGCGCCGCTGACATCCGTGATCAGTACGTTGTTCGCATCACCCCAGACGTCCCAGGCCCAGCCGATCACGCTCACGCCATTTTGATCCGCAAACGAGGTTACGGTGGAGACCAGCGGGGAACCCACAGTTCCCGATGAATCCTGATCTCCGGTCTCTGTGGCAATGACCGGGATACCCGCGGCGAGAATATTCTGTACTTCAGTGAAGATCTGCGGTGAAAAGTTAGGCTGGGAGTAGTCATAGGTACCCCAGGTTGTGCCATAGGTGGGATAAGCATGCCATGTAGCTGCCATTTGACCGAGAGGATCGGTCGGCCGGTAAGCTAGCCAGCTGCTCAAATCCTGCGTGTATTGCATCGTTCCGATCAGCACCACGTTGTTAGCGCCCGTTGCGCGCACCGTGTTGATCATCTGCTGATAGCTCGCGACCGTCCAGGATTGCTGCACATTCTGCCAGTTACCGCTGTTGCCGGTGGCGGGATAGCCTGTGAAAGAACCGCTAGTTCCTTGCATCATGTAAGACCAGGAGTTGCCGGAGAAATCGAAGTCAAAGAACGGTTCGTTATACAGTTCGAACATCACCGACGGATTGCTCTTGAACTGGTTGGCAATACTAGTCCAGAACGATAATGAATGATCGGCATCGGCCATTTGCGTCTGCAGCATCGGGCAGGCAGTGCCGGGCGCCGCCCAGTGCAGATCGAGAATCACGTAGAGGCCGGCGGCATTCGCTTCGGCCACCTGCGTTTCAACCGACGATTTGTAGTTGCCGCCCGGATCGGGATTGTGCACCACGCCGCCGGTATCGGTGCAGCTGTAATCCAGCCAGGATGCCTCGTTGAGCGGGATGCGCACGACATTGGCGTGCCAGCTCTTGATCGCTGCCCAGCTCGGGCCGTTGGGCTGGCCACCCTGTGCTCCAGATGGATCGGAAGGATCCCAGCCCTGGATCGCAACGAACTCGAAGCCACTGAAATTGACGCCGCGCAACTGCACGACGTGCTCGGAACCATTGACGAACTGATTGCCCTGCACACGAATGGAAAGCGCACCGGTAGAGCCACCCGAGCTGCTGCTGGACGAACCGCCATTACTGGAGCTGCTGCCGGAGGAACTGCTGCTCGAGCTGCCGCTGCCGCTACTGCTACTGCTACTGCTGGAGCTGGAGCTGGAGCTGGAGCTGCTACTGGAACTCGAACTGGAGCTGCCGCCGGAACTGGAAGCAGCGGTGGCGCCCACCGTGAACGACCCACTGGAAAATGCCGCGTGCTGCGCATTGAGGAGCGCAATCTGACCGGCTTGGGCGTCGCTCGGAACCGTGACCTGCGCGACGGTGTCGCTAACCACCAGAAGCGCCGCGTTGTGCGCAGAACCGATCCAAGCGGCGCTTGATCCAGTAAAGCCGGCGCCTTTTACCGTCACCACGGTGCCCACCGGGCCGGAGACGGGGGAAAATCCGCTAATGCTCTGTTGTGGATAAGAACTGGATGCAACGCCAGTGAATGTGAACGAAGAGGAGCTGAAAGAAGAGTGCGTCGGATTAAGAATAGCAATCGCGCCTGTCGTCGCATCGGTGGGCACGGTAACGGATGCCTGCGTACTGCTGATCACTTTCAGGACCGCATCGTGTCCGTTGCCTACCCATGCCTGGGTTGACCCGGTGAAGCCTGTACCGGTCAGTGTCACAGACGTTCCCGAGGCGCCACTGGCGGGAGAGAATCCGGTAATACCCTGCTGCGGATTGTTTGTGGCCGCAGATGCACCGCCGCATGCTGATGCCAACGACAACGCAAAACAGAGACCGCCGATCCAAATGGCCTGTACACTCACGCCAACCTTTCTGGGTCCAGGCCCTATGCGCGCCGACCGACCGATAGGCCGGGCGGCGGCTTGGCTGGAGGGCACGGCGAAGGCCCGCGCGCGCGGCGCCAGAACTTCGTTGGTATTTAGCATGGCGTGTTTTCCTAAGTTCTTGAGGGCACAAATACGTGCGCTAATCCAAGCGGCGAACGATTTGGTGGAATCACCTTCCACTTTACGTCACGCTCTGTGCGGTACCCCACGTTAAAGGGCACAGTTCAAACGACTGGCCGGGTACGAGAGAACAAAGCAACGACCGCCTGTCGGTAAAAGACCACCGTTCATCACCATTTCAAATGCGCGGCGGGCGTTCTTGGTTTACCAACGGGCGGAGAGGCCGGTGAAAAGCTTATTTCTGTAACGTCTGGCCATCATTTGCCCTTGCCTGGAGCAGCTGGGCGCGAATGCGATCACCGCGCACCCTGTCACGCCTATACGGCAAATTGCCCACGATCTAAGCCGGCCCGGCCCGGCCCGGCGGCCCAGCTTGATTGCGCCGTGGTCCAAGCATCGCATTAGGGCTTTCAGCTCTCAGCAGCGCGAGACATCGACGATCTCGTTCGGCCTTAGATTTATGCGGAAGAAAACTCCGGCGTCCGGTTTTGGAAGCACTGTTTGTTCGGAAACGAACATATGGAAGAGCGGTAGATTGAAATACTTAGCGGACCGAATTGCAGAGCTATCCACCCCGCCATGTCAATCGTCTACTCCTGTTACCCGACATACGCTTGCGCACACGCCGGAACAGGCAGGGATCCGGCGAAACCAATCGCGCAACTCACCGCATCGACAAACTCGACCAAGACCCCATCGCCGGTGGACCAAATCGTCTGGTCAGCTCTTGAAGCTTGTCAACAATCATGATTCGTTCGGGGGATACCTGATGAACCACTCACCTCAGATCGTAATAATCGGTGCAGGCCCTTATGGGCTTTCGATCGCCGCGCACTTGCAGGCACGCGGCCTGGAATTTCGCATTTTCGGCCGGCCCATGCAGACTTGGCTGACCCAGATGCCCCGCGACATGCAGCTTAAATCCGAGGGATTTGCCTCCAACCTTAGCAGCCCCGGTGCAGGTTTCACGCTCAAGGCGTATTGCGAGGAGCAGGGTATTCCTTATAGCGACCAGGATAGCCCGGTACGACTCGATACATTTTCCGCCTATGGGCTGGCATTCCAAAAACGGCTGGTGCCGGCGCTTGAGCATAGAACCGTGATTTCGCTGGAACGCACTGCGACGGGTTTCAGCCTGAAGCTCGACGACGGCCAGATCGTAACCCCGCAGCAAGTTGTGATCGCAGTCGGTATCGGAGCCTTCCCCAACCTGCCTGCTCAGCTAACGCAACTACCCGCCGCGCTTTATTCCCACAGCTCCCAACATCGTGACCTTGATTCGTTCCGGGGCCGGGATGTGACCATCATTGGCGGCGGGGCCTCAGCGTTTGACCTGGCCGCCCTGCTACACGCCGATGGGGCAACTGTGAGAGTGGTATGCAGGCGACCCGTCGCGGAGATACACCAGGGGCCCGGATTGAAGCCACGCTCGCTATGGCAACGCCTGCGGCATCCACGTTCCGGCATCGGGCACAGCCTTCGTTCGTTCGCTCTGGCGGAAGCCCCGCTGCTTTTTCATTATTTTCCGGTTGCGCTGCGCTTGCACATCGTGCGTACCCATCTTGGACCGGCGGGCGGCTGGTTCGTCAGGGACCGAGTGATCGGCAAGGTGCCGTTGCTGCTTGGTTCGCGCGTCCGTAGTGTCGAATATCGCGACGGTCGCGCACAACTCACAATCGAGGCGGCGGACGGTGCCGAAAGCCAGGTCATGACCGATCACGTCATCGCTGCTACCGGTTATCGGGCCGACCTGCGGCGGCTTGCCTTTCTTAACTCCGTCACCTCCGCGGATTTGCGCAGCGTGGATCAGACTCCGGTGCTCTCAAACAATTTCGAGTCGTCGATTGCAGGGCTCTATTTCGTGGGCGCGCTATCTGCGAACAGTTTTGGCCCCTTGGTCAGGTTCGCCTTTGGTGCACGCTTCACCGCAAACCGTCTTGCGCGGCATTTAGGCAAGCGCGCACGGCGAACGGCGTCGGTCCGATCAGCCATTCTGGCGCGGTGAGCAAAGCAATTCAGTCGCAACTTAGCGTTGCGGCCTCGGCAGGGAGGTATTCCGGCCCTCGGCATGCACAGCATCATCACCAGATTTGTGTGTACGACGCGGCCACAGCCGCTTCCTGAGCCGGGCAAGCAGGCCCCGCTCCTCCCACGGCGCCCCCAGGCCCTCATCCACCAGGCCCGGCTCTTCCCAGGGTACGTCGTGATATGTCGCATGCAGCAACTGACTGTCTGGATCGCGACGCCACTCCCCCGGAAACAGGGCGATCACGGTCGCGTCGATCGAAATACCGGATAATTCGACGTGCCGGCCGGTGAGCTGGGAACAGAGGGCAGCCGGCAGGTCGCTGTCCTTGCCCAGCGAGAGATGACAGATCGGCGTCGCCCGAGGATTCACTTCGATCAACCACGCGGCACGGGCCGGTGTATCGAGTACAAAATCGAAGCCCCACAGGCCGGATAGCCCAAGCCGTTTTACCACACGAGCCGCCGTATCCGACATCTCCGCGTTTTCGATTACTCGAATGACGGTCGCCGGTCCGGTTGGACTATCCGTGTTTAGCGCCTCGACGCTGATCCCCGCCAGCACCTGCCCTCTCCAGCAGGCGACAGCACGATTTGCCGCCACGCCTCTTACAAAGTCCTGAACCGTGACCGTGCGCGGCCCATGCTTTAGCCACATCGGCAGCAGCGACGGGTCGCGATCCAAGACTGTACGAAATAGGGTTTTTGCCAGGCTCGGGCCTTCCGCCAGCATGTGAAACGCGCGCTGCGCTTCGTCTCCATTGTGCACAATGCGCACGCCCAGCCCGCCCCAGGTATTGTCGATTTTCAGCACAACGGGAAACTCGTGCCGCAACATCCATTCGTTGAGCTCGCTTGCCGAGCCAACGACCTTGGTGTCGGGAACGCGCAGGCCTTCTCGCGTGACCAGGTCCGCCATATCTCCGCGGGCAGAGGCGAGTGCGCAGGCCGACGGCGAACCCAGCGAGCGCTCAATCACCACCGCATCGGCAGCACCCGCCTCGTCCCCTGCACGCAACCGCTCATAGAGCTCATGCAGATATAACGAGGCACTGTCGTCGCATGGAACAATCAGATCAGGCGCAGCGCTTTTGATAGCCATCAGCAAGGATTCCAGCGGGCGCGTCGCGCTGTAGCGATGCGACCGAGCAGAGGAGCGCAGCCGATCGACTGGATGGCCCCTTGGGCAGACCGATTCGACATGGCACCCGAAACCGCGAAAGGCCAGTGCCAAGCGAGCCGCTACCGGCCACCTAAGCGTCGCGACAAGAAGTATGCGCGGGATCGTCTTGCATTGAGCGACTTGCGGGCCAGCAGGCGGCGATACTGATCTCGGACGCCCTCGGTCATCGGCCTTCAGATCGCCCATCTCTCGCGACAAGCAATGTTCCAACGCACCTGCCACGGTGGGATTTCCGTCAAGCAGCATCCGTGTGTTGTCGGCGTTCATTGGATCATTGGTCACGTTCAACTAAAGCCTCTCGCGCCACACGCGTCTGTTGGGTAGCACACCAATATCTCATCACGCATGGCGGATCATTTCGACTCGGAGCGCAGGCCAATTAGCGCAATATTCAGGATAGGACTTTACGCAGCTGGATGAGTTCCTATACGGCTTTTCTGCGGCCGGGCGATCCTCTCGTCACGTCGTCCATCCCCTAACAATCCCGTTATGCGCGCCACCTGACTAGGTTCTACAACGCACAGAGTACGGCATCGCACTCTGTACCTATGCGTACAGACCTATCGATCTGCCAAAGATAACTTGCTCATCAGCGCCTGCCCCGCGTTCAGTCGGCCGCTTCCCGGCCAGGCCGCAGCGCTGTAGGAAGCCGCATCAATGCGGCGAATAGGCGGAGTTATCCATGGCAATATCCGTTTTGCAACTCGACGACTACGACCTCAAGCGCTTCACCGACGTTGCCGCAGGTTTCGGACAAAAGCTGTATAGCTTCGTTGTCACACCGAACGCGGATCACCTGATTCGGCTGGACGATGATCCCGCTTTTCGTACAACTTATGCGGAAGCCGGCTTTGTGCTGCTCGACAGTCGTCTGCTTTCCCATATCGTGCGTTTTACCCGCGGGCTGCATCTACCGGTCTGCACGGGGAGCGATCTGACCGCCAGCCTGTTTTCTAATGTCATCGCCGCGGATGATCCCATCGTTCTAATCGGCTGCAGCGACAAACAGGCAGCATCGCTTGCCGAGCGTTATGGCTTGCGGCGCCTTGCGCATTTGAATCCTCCGATGGGTTTCGTACATAGCGCAGCTTCCGTCGAAGACGTGCTTAACTTCGTGGAACTGCATAGTCCATTCCGCTTCTGCTTTATCGCTGTCGGCGCGCCGCAACAGGAGATTCTGGCCAGCCGGCTAAAACAGCGCGGCGTGGCTCGTGGTCTCGCCCTGTGTGTCGGTGCCTCCATAAACTTTCTCACCGGCGAGGAGCGACGCGCACCTGTCTGGATGCAGCAGGTCGGCATGGAATGGATGTATCGCCTGATGCACGCTCCAAGGCGCCTCGCGCATCGTTATCTGGTCCGTTGTCCACGTATATTAGGACTACTGCGACATATCATCATCACGCTTCGTCCGGCCATGATCGCAACCCCGACACTTGCTAACCCGGCATCCTTTTTGGATGAATCCGCCCGGTCCGCGGTGCATTGAGCGTTGCCGAATCCGGGCTATCCATTGCCTCACACTCGTTGAACTGGTTTCTCCTGCCTGCGCGCGTCCGATTTCGCGGCTCGCGTTGAGTCCTGATGTTGCCGACTCCAACTGATCCAACAGTTGACAGACGAGCTTGGCCGTAGGGCGCCCTCATGTGCGCCATCGAACAGACCTGATGCCTCGACTGCGGCAACTTTGATCGCATCGTGACGTGCGTGAAGCAACGGCACTCCGAACATTTACCTCCAGATCCTGAGCAATGGTCAAATGCTGAAACTCCTGCGCGAAGGATACTCAAGCACCCTGAAAACGCAGCTTCGTCTGACACCGACCACCTGGGTGACGATTCAGACCATCTACGAACAGGGATTCGGGATTGTTCTGTTCGCCGTGCAGGCCGCGGCATTGGGCCCGCATGCGTTCGGCCTGTTTTCTCTGGTCATGGTCTTCATCGGGTTCTGCGAGTTCGTGCTGGGAATGGCAGCTTCGGAAGCCCTGATATCGATCCCGGATATCGAGGATTTGCATTTCCACACCATGACCACGGTGAATGTCCTGCTGTCCGTATTGCTCGGGGTGGGGGTATTCTTCGGCGCAGATGTCATCGCCGGCATATTTGGTGAAACGGAACTGGCCCCGGTGCTGCGTTGGATGTCCGCCCTGCCGCTCATTTCCGCGTTTTGCGCCGCGCCCATTGCTGCAAGTAAGCGCGAAATGCGCTTTCGGCCCATTGCGGTTCGTTCGATCGCCGGCTTGACGGTTGGAGGTACGGTTGGCCTGACCATGGCCTTGCTCGGGGCCGGTGTATGGGCTCTGGTCGCACAGGCCATGGTACAACGCACGGTAAGCGCGATTATTCTATGGGCGGCGGTTCCATTACGTCCGAATATCTCGTTTTCCAGGCGGCATTTCGCAGAGCTCCAGAGATTTGCCGCTCCGGTCATGCTGTCCCGCACCATGAACTGGGCCTCGGGGCAGGTGCCCCGTCTGGTACTCGGCTATTTCCTCGGCGCCACGGAATTGGGCTTGTTCAGCCTTGCAGCCCGGCTTAGCGACATCCTGGTCCAGGTTGCCTTGGAGCCGAAGATTTCCGTTGCACGCGTGGATCTGCGGCGCTTTGCCGGCGACCCACGAGGTCTCGAACTGGC
>Ga0302308_10004218_pt1 | contig 11324 bp, 9 predicted proteins | sample III_Palsa_E3_3_FD_200531 | JGI IMG/M metagenome (GOLD analysis project Ga0302308, IMG submission 200531) | Peat permafrost microbial communities from Stordalen Mire near Abisko, Sweden - III_Palsa_E3_3 | ecosystem: Environmental > Terrestrial > Soil > Palsa > Peat permafrost | place: Sweden... | reverse complement strand
GGCGTCCTGATCGCCGGTGCCGCCGCTGCAGCCCACCGCGCCGATCAGTCTGCCGCCTTCGACCAGCGGAAAGCCGCCGGGGTTCGCGGTCAGGGTCGGGTCGAGCGTGCCGGCAGAGGTATGGCCAGCTTCATAGGCATTGTAGAACAGCCGCGTTTCGCGGCGGAAGCGGGCCGAGGTACGGGCCTTGTTGATCGAAATCGGACCGGACGCGATCTGCGCGCCTTCCATCCGCTCGAAATGCACCAGCTCGCCATTGGTATCGACCACGGCGATGTTCATCTTCCAGTTTCGTCGCTTGGCTTCGGCTTCCGCCGCGGCCATCACCTGCTTGGCCCGCTCCAATCCGATCGAGACGCCATAGGGAATATCGAACGGCATCGCGTCGGGTGTTCCGCCCGCGGACGGCTGCGCCGGCGGGGCTGCCGTCGGTGGCGTTTGGGCAAAGGCCGGCGAACCCAAAGCCGCAACGGCACACGCCGCCAGTGTCATCGAAACGATTGAACGCATGCTCTTCTCCAGGTTGACGTCTGTCGTAGTTTTCAAGGTTCGTATTTGTCCGCCGCCTGTCACATCGGCGGCGTCAGGCCGTCCTTGCCGTAGGTGATACGCGGGGTTTGCAGGGTGCCATCGGGCTGCTTCTTCGCGGCACCGACGAAAACCTTGATGCCCGGCTTGAGATCGTCCTTGCTGCCGGCGACGTAGGTGACCACCGCGGTCTCCGGCGTCACCAACAGCTTCTTCTCGCCGTCCTTGTACTTGACCGACAGCATTTGCCCGTCGACGCCGGCGACCGTCTGCTCGACATTGGCGTTGGTCATCTTGGTGTTCGGCTTGAGGTCCCAGTCGTAATGGCCTTCGCCGGTGCCGCGCATCGATTCCGGAAAGATGTGCACCTCGATCGCCTTCTGGCTGCCATCGGCCTGCGTCATGCCGGTCGCGCCGACGAACATGCCGGGCTTGATGTCGGCCATGGTCGATTTCACGATCGCGACGAACAGCGGATTATCGGTCACCGTCAGCTTCAACTCGGCGCCGTCGCGGTTCTTGATCACATAGACCGGCCCGTCGACGCTCTCGATGGTGCCGCGGATACGGACGGTGTCTTCCGCCGACGCGGAAGATACCGCTCCCGTCAGGACGAGACTGGAAAGGACGAGGCTGGCGGCAGCGAGCGTGCGCTTGATCGTTCTGGACATGGTGATCCTCTCGGATTTTGGGGATTGGGAGCCGGCGCTTCAAAGGACAGGCGCGACGATTTGAGTACCGCGGACGCTCCTCTGCAACCCCAGCGATGCCAGAATATTCCGGAAAGCAACACGTCGCTCATTCGACCTGGATTCGGGCATCCTGGATCAGTTTGCGCCAGCGCGCTTCCTCAGCCCGGAAATAACGATCGAGTTCCGCGGGCGGGCGCGCGACCATGACAAGGCCTTCGTTGACGCCGAGCTTCTGGAAAGCCTCGGATCGAACGGCCATGGCGGCCGATTGATTGAGGCGATCGATCGCCTCCGGCGGCGTCCTGGCCGGCGCGAACAGGCCATACCAGCTTTCCGCGGCATAGCCGGGAACGCCAGCCTCGGCGACGGTCGGCAATTGCGGAAACGCCGGCGAGCGCTCCGCCGAGGTCACCGCGAGCGCGCGCAACTGGCCGCTCGCAATCAGCGGCGCCGCGCTTGCGACCGTCGTGAACATGACCTGGATCTGGCCGCCGATCAGGTCGGTGAGGGCCTGGGCTGCACCCTTGTAGTGGATGGTCGCCAGATTGACCTTCGCCATGTCCTTGAACAGTTCACCCGCCAGATGCGCCGAGGTGCCGATGCCGAATGTGCCATAGGACAATTTGTCAGGCTCGGCCCGCGCCGCCGCGATCAGGTCCGCGATCGATTTGATCGCGGAGTTCGGATTGACCACGACCACATTGAACGAACGCGCCACCAGCGCCACAGGCGCAAAATCCCGGTGCGGATCATAGGGCAGCGTGGCTTTCAGGCTGGGGTTGACCGCGTTGGCGAAGGTCCCCATCAGCAGCGTGTAGCCATCGCCTTCGCTGCTCGCGACGGCCTGGGTGCCGATGATGGTCCCCGCCCCCGGTCTGTTCTCGATCATGACGTGGACGCCGAGATTTTGCGCCATCTCCTGCGCCAGCGTCCGCGCCACCACATCGGTGCCGCCGCCCGGCGGAAACGGCACCACGATTTTGATGATCCGATCGGGATATCCGGCCAACGCAATCGTGATCGACGCCACGGACAGCAGCGCGAATGCTGCGAGCGCGAACGAGACTTTGGTTTTGAGATTTCGTCGAAACGACATTTTCAACGCAACCACCAGAGAGGACATTTTCATACCCTGAAACCCGAGACCTCGTTGCGGGCCATGCGCAAGGCGATGAACGGTCATGACGCGGATGTCAGCAGCAAAGATGGACGTCAGCACTTCCGATAGACTAGAACCCGCCGCAAAGACAAAAGCAAAACGAGCGCCCTGGAGAGCGAGCATGAAGCATTGGTTGGTTGGATTATTGTTGCTGGCAGCATCACCGGCTTGGGCACAGCAGAATGTGCCGGTGATTCCCTTCGAGTCCGTCCCCAATCCCTTAAAGCTGCCGGCCAACATGTATTTCGGCGAAGCGTCCGGCGTCTCGGTCAACTCCAAGGGTCACGTCTTCGTGTTGTCGCGCGGCAATACCAGCGGACCGGCCTATGCCGCAGCGGCGACGCAGCTTTTGGAATTCGACGCCAAGGGCCAGTTCGTCCGCGAAATCGGCAAGAACCTCTACGCCTGGTCGTTTGGCCACACCGTCAAGATCGATCCCCAGGACAACATCTGGGTGACCGACAAGGGGTCGGACATGGTGATCAAGTTCGATCCCGAAGGCCGCGTCGTCATGGTGTTCGGCCGCAAGCAGGAAGCCGCCGACGAGGATACCGAACCGCTCAAGCATCCGAAGCCGCCGCTGCCTGCCGAGGACGGCAAGTTTCGCCAGGTCACTGATGTGGCCTGGGACAAGGCCGGCGACACCTTCATCAGCGATGGCTACATCAATTCACGCGTCGCCAAGGTCGACAAGGACGGCAACTGGCTGAAGTCATGGGGCGAGCGCGGCAAGGAACCCGGCCAGTTCAACACCCCGCATTCGATCGCGACCGACGCCAATGACAACGTCTATGTCGCCGATCGCGGCAACTCCCGTATCCAGGTGTTCGACAAGGATGGCAAATTCCTGCGCCAGATCGTGATCGACCTGCCGGTGCCGCCGGACGCCAAGCCTGCGATCGGCAAGATTCCCGATGAAGCGATGATGGCCGGCGGCACGTTCCATCCCGGTTCGCCGTGGGCGATCTGCATCACGCCGCCGCCGCATCAGGTGCTCTACAGCTCGGACTCGTGGCCCGGCCGCATCTACAAGCTCTCGCTCGACGGCAAGGTGCTCGGCATGCTCGGCCAATCCGGCAAGCAGCTCAAGCAATTCGGCTGGATCCACGCGCTGGCCTGCCCGTCGGAAAACGTGATCTACGCCGCGGAGTTGCTGAACTGGCGGGTGCAGAAGTTGATTCTGAAGCCGTAGCGATTGTTCTTCAGCTCTCCCCGCGTGCGGCGAGAGGTGAGGCCAGCGTTATTCGCTGGCACAGCTTCGCGATGAACGTCAGGACCACACGACGTCGCTGTCCGCGAAAGCATCGTTCGTCGCGCACGCTGTATCGCTCGCGATATGCCCCCAAGAGGGCACAAGACAGCGTGGGATAAAGAGATGATGATTTGGGTCAGGTGAAAACAGGAAATATTTTCACAAAAGCGGCTGGACCGGTGGAATCAACTTGATTCCGCTTGAATAAAATCCGTGCCCCGTTGTTCGAAAACAAGGGATTTTGGCACTTTCCAGCAGATTGAGATATGGATATAATACAATCATCGGATGAATGATTAATTTGCTCAAAAGGAATGAATAATTAGCTCAAAAAGGGAGACCGGCCATGGCGACCAACGAAAGCGACTTCGCAAAGCTGCTCCTCGATGCGCCGATGGCGCGAGACGCTGACATCGTGACTGTAGCCGGTATTCTGGAGCGAACCCACGACACGGCGCGCTTCATGCTGAGGATGTCCGACGGGCGGTCCGTCGTGCTCGATGTGGACGCCGTGAAGTCGGCCAAGACGATAGCGGGCGCTGTCGGCCAATCGTTGGTACAACTGGAACTCGACGCCAAGCGCGTTCCCGAGGGCCTGTTGTCCAACTACAAGTATAGAGATGACGTACCGATTACAGGGGCCGCCGGCGACGTCCATTACGGCACGGGGTTGTTCGACCAAGTTGGCAGTCATCCAGCCATCGAGGCCGGCGTCGATCCGACGGCGGGGCTAGCGCCGTTCGTCGCACGATCGCACCACGTCCCGGACGCTACCATCCACGCGCTGGCGCGTTTCGGCAATCGTACTTACTTTACAGCTTATGATTGGACGACCGATCATCATCTCGTACAAAAGGCCTATGATCAGCCCTAGTAGCGATGACGGTCCTGATCATCTCCAGTCTTGCGGACCCACACGCTCGGGCGGTGATCGACGCGTTGGGTGAGCGCGGAGCACGGGTAGAGTTGCTGGATCTTTCCGACTATCCCGGCAAGCTCACGCTCACGCTGGCGTTCGGGGATGGCAAGCGGCGATTTCAATTGAGACGGCCTGGTGCAGGCGAGCTTGATCTGGAGGCGGTGCGCGCCGTATGGTGGCGCCGGCCGCGAGCGTTCGGCCTGCCCGAGACGCTACGCGACCCGACGCATCGCCGACTCGCATTGTCGGAGGCGAGCACCGCATTCCACGGCGTGTACGAGTCGATGAACGCGCTCTGGATTAATCCGCCCGCGCGCGATGCGGTGGCCGCGCATAAGCCGTATCAGCTCGCGGTTGCTCAAAGCCTCGGGCTGGAGATCCCGCAGACGATGATGACGAGCGATCCCGAGGAGGTGCGTGCGTTCTGGCGACAATGCGACGGCGACGTGATCTACAAGCAGTTTCTCGCGCTGCCCGAGGCGTGGTCGGAAACCCGAAGGCTGGGCGAGGCTGAAACCAAGGTCGGCGATGCAGCGATCCGGCTCGCTCCCGTGATTTTCCAGCAACGCGTGGCGGCCGTCGCCGACCTGCGAGTGACGATCATCGGCGACGAGGTTTTCGCCGCCGCGGTCGACGTGCGCGATCTCGCCTATGACGTTGATGTGCGCATGAACCTCAACGCCAACTACGTCGCCCATGAACTGCCGGATGATGTCGCCGACAAACTGCGCGCCATGATGCGGCGTCTCGGCCTCGTGTATGGCGCGATCGACCTGCGACTGACCGCGGAAGGGCGCTACGTTTTCCTTGAAATTAACCCGGCGGGGCAGTTCCTGTATATCGAGCAGGCAACGGGACAGCAGATAACAGCCGCTCTCGCCGCCCACCTCGCCGCCGGCTAGAGCCTTTTCGGTTCTGATGGAATCAGAACCGGGCTCTAGACTCTTGTTTTGACGCGTTTTCTTGACGCGAACCGGTGTCCACTTCGCTCGAAAACGCTCTAAGTGCTTCGCAAGGCTGTCGTCATGCAGGAAGTCGCGGCGGCTTCAGCACGCGCTCGACAAGGGCGGTGTCCATATATTCCGTCAGCTCGCGCAATTGTCCGCCTGCCAACCGCATGACCATGCAATAGGTGTTGGCGTAGCGTTCGCCGGAGACGGTGGTGGCGTCGCCATGACATTCGACCACGACATGGTCACCGTCGGCCAGGATACGCGTGGGCGTGATGTGCGTTGGCGCGACGAACTGCTCGTATAGCGGCTTGAGCAGCCGCTCGCGCACGTCGCGCTTGCCGACATATTCGCCGGACCATGCGGTTGACCCGATGATGCGCCAGACGAAGTCGTCGGCCATCGCTGCGATGAAGGGCGCGGGGTCGCGGCGCGACCGCGCTTCCATGATGGTCTGGACGAGTAATTTGTTATCTGCGGTGCTCATGGCTGCTCCTTGGAAGTGGGACAGCCGGTCTTGTACGAACTAGAGTGCGCTCTAGGTCAAGCAACTTGATCCGGAAAAAACGCCGCTCTATTCCCCGATCGCGGCCAGAAGCTTGTAGGGTGGGCAAAGGCGCTTATGCGCCGTGCCCACCATCTCTTGTTCCGCCGTGGCATGGTGGGCACGGCGCCAAGAGCGCGCCTTTGCGCACCCTACATACGCTCTACTCCACCCCGATCGTGGTCAGGTCCTGGAACCAGTGCTGGGCCTGCACGAACTTCTTGATTCTCGGCGAGAGTGCGTGCGGGTTGGTGTCGTGTACCACCCACACCAGCGCGGCATCGTCCACGATCAGCGCATGCGCCTGGGCGATCAGATCGTCCTGTTTGGCGGGATCGAAGGTCTGCTTGGCCTCGTTGATCAGTGCATCCACCTTCGGATTCTTGTAGCCGCCCCAGTTGACGCCGACCGGCGCGATCTGATCGGAGGCGAAGAAGCGGACGATGGCGTAGAGCGGATCCGACGTCACATAGGCGATGTTGTTGGCGGTGATGCCGGCATTGCTTGGATCGGCGGCGCCTTTTCGCCACGCGGTGTACAGCGTTTCGAGTTCGACGACCTTGAAATCGATGTCGATGCCGATTTCCTTGAAGCTTTGCTGCAGGAATTCATTCATCGGCAGTGACAGCATCTGCCCGGTGCCGCCTTGCGCGATGATAAAGGTCGCCTTGAGCGGCTTCTCCTTGGAATAGCCGGCTTCCTCGACCAGCTTTTTGGCCTCCGCCGGATCGTATTTGAGGTCGAAGGTCGGCTTGCCGAACCAGGGGCTCGAAGGATCGACCTGGCCCTTGGCGGGTTTTGCCAACCCATTCATCAACGCGACCACGCCGTCGCGGTCGATCGCGAGGTTGAGCGCTTTGCGCAGCCTTATGTCGGTCCAGGGCGAGCCCGGCAAAACGCTCAAATGATAGTTCCACACATGCGGCGTGATGTTATCGACAATCCGCATGCCTGCGGATTTCAGTTGTGGCACCGCATCGGGCGCCGGCGTCTCGATCAGGTCGACCTGTCCCGCCAACAGCGCGTTGGTTCGCGTCAACGCTTCCGGCATCGGAATCAGGACCAGCTTGTCGAGCTTCGGAATCCGCTTCTTGTCCCAGTAATCCGCATTCTTCGACAGTTCAGCCAGTTCATGCGGCACCAGTTTTGTCAGTTTGAACGGCCCGGTGCCGGAGGGATCGCTGGCGAACTTGTCCCAATCTCGGCCTACCTTTTCATATTGCGCGGGGCTCGAAACCAGGAACCACAGCATCTGATACGGGAAGAACGAATCGATCGTCTTGGTGGTGATCTCGACGGTGAAGTCGTCGATCTTGGCGTAGCTTGCGACCGAGGGCAGGCGGGTCTTCACCTGCGCGCTCTGCCGCTTGTCGAATTGCGGGGCCTTGTCGTTCAGGACCTTGTCGAGATTCCAGATCACGGCATCGGCGTTAAAATCGCTGCCGTCATGGAATTTGACGTTGTGGCGCAGCGTGAAGCGCCATTTGGTCTTGTCGGTGTCGTCGACCTTCCAGGCGGTGGCGAGCCCCGGCACCAGTTTGCCGGGCCGGTCCGATACGTCCATTTCCCAGGACACCAGCGGATCGTAAATGGTATATCCGGTGAACTGATAGGCGCCCGCGCCACGATCCGGCTGACCGGTCGTCAGCGGAATATCCGCCATCGAAATGCCGTAGCGGACGACGGATTCGGCATGCGCGGAAATGGCTGACAGAGCCACCGCCAGGACGGCGAGAAGCATCGAAATTCGAACGCGCATGCACTAAGCTCCATTGAACAGATACTGGGCGTATCCGGTATGCCACGTTCAAACTGTTGCAAGCTTGATGCCAGATTAGGCACCCGCGTCCGTTCGTCACGTCAACGCGCAAGGATTTGCTCCATCAATCACAATCGGGCGAATGATTACCGCCATTGGCACGCCCGTTGCATATGTTTGCATAAGAATTAGTCACCGAGAACGATAAGGAAATTCGATCGATGCGTGCTGCAAAATTTGGAAAAAGCCGGGCCGCTGTGCTCGCCATGCTGGCGGTTACCGCCATGGCAGCGCTGCCACGGAACGCCGGCGCCGAAACCATTTTGCGCATCGGTATGACCGCGGCCGATATTCCGCGCACGGTGGGCCAGCCCGATCAGGGTTTTGAGGGCAACCGCTTCACCGGCCTCACCATGTATGACGCGCTGACGATGTGGGATCTGTCATCCGCCGACAAGGCGAGCGCTCTCATTCCCGGCCTTGCGACGGAATGGGCGGTCGACGCTACCGATAAGAAGAAATGGACGTTCAAGCTTCGTCCCGGTGTCACATTTCACGACGGCTCGCCGTTCAATGCCGACGCCGTGGTCTGGAACGTCGAAAAGGTTCTGAAGCAGGACGCGCCGCAATTCGATCCGAGCCAGGTCGGTCTGACCGCCTCGCGGATGCCGACATTGGGCTCGGCGCGCAAGATCGACGACATGACGGTGGAATTGACCACCACCGAGCCGGACAGTTTCCTGCCGTTCAACCTCTCCAATCTGTTCATGGCAAGCCCGGTGAAATGGCAGAAATTGTTCGACGCGGCCCAGGGTGCGGATGCCAAGGCGAAATCGCAGGCCGCATGGACCGCCTTCTCGCGCGACGCATCGGGCACGGGTCCGTGGAAAATGTCGGCCTTCACGCCGCGCGAACGGCTGGAGTTGGTCAAGAACGAGAATTATTGGAACAAGGCGCGCATTCCCAAGGTCGACAAGATGCTGCTGCTGCCGATGCCGGAGGCAAATGCCCGAACCGCGGCATTGCTCTCCGGCCAAATCGACTGGGCCGAGGCGCCGGCGCCGGATGCGGTCGCCGAAATCAAGCAGCGTGGCTTTATCATCTATGCCAATGAGGAGCCGCACGTCTGGCCGTGGCAGTTCTCGCGGATCGAAGGCTCGCCCTGGAATGACATCCGTGTTCGCAAGGCCGCCAATCTCTGCGTCGATCGCGATGGGCTGAAGGACGGCCTGCTCGCCGGCCTGATGGTGCCGGCGACCGGCACCTTCGAGCCAGGCCATCCGTGGCGCGGCAAGCCGACGTTTGAGATCAAATATGACAAGCCAGCGGCGCAGAAGCTGATGCAGGAAGCCGGATACGGCCCGAACAAGCATCTGTCGGTCAAGATCCAGACCTCGGCCTCGGGGTCCGGGCAGATGATGCCGTTGCCGATGAACGAGTATCTGCAGCAAGCGCTGGCCGAATGTTATTTCGATGTCCAGCTCGACGTCATCGAATGGAATACGCTGCTCACCAACTGGCGCAAAGGCGCCAAGGATCAGTCGGCCAACGGCTCCAACGCCGTCAATGTGACTTATGCGGCGATGGACCCGTTCTTCGCGATGGTACGCTTCCTGCAATCGGGGATGGCGCCGCCGGTGTCGAATAATTGGGGTTTCATCAATAACCCGAAATTCGACGAGCTGGTGACCAAGGCGCGTCAGACTTTCGATCCGGTCGCGCGCGATGCGCTACTGGCCGAACTGCATGCGGCGTCTGTCGACGACGCGGCGTTCCTCTATGTCGCGCACGACGTGGGCCCGCGCGCGCTGAGCCCCAAGATCAAAGGCTTTGTGCAGGCCAAGAGCTGGTTTGTCGATTTCTCGCCGGTATCGATGACGCCGTAGGCGACGGAGTGTTGTCACGCCAAATGGATGTTCGCGGGCGTGGCCTTCCTTTTCCCTCCCCGTGGGGGGGGTGGGTCGGGGTGGGGGGTAGCCACAAGCTCAGTGCTTGGAGACCCCCACCCCCGACCCCTCCCCGCAAGGGGGAGGGGAGTTCGTCCGCTTCGTTGCTGTAGCAGAAGGTGATCCGTGCTCGTCTATGTTGCCAGGCGCATTGTCTATGTGATCCCGATCGTGCTCAGCGTAGCGCTGGTGTGCTTCATGCTGGTGCACATCACGCCCGGCGATCCCCTGGTTGCGATCCTGCCCGCTGACGCATCGCAGGAACTCGCAAACCAGTTGCGCGCCGCCTACGGCTTCGATCGTCCGCTGCCGGTGCAGTTCGGGCTGTGGCTGTGGAGGGCGCTCAATGGCGATCTCGGTCATTCCATTGCCACCGGGCGTCCGGTGCTGTCAGAGGTGATGCGTGCGGTCGGCAATACCGTGACCTTGGCGATCGCCGCGGCGATGATCGGGTTTTCGCTTGGATTGTTCTTCGGCCTGATCGCCGGTTATTTCCGCGATACCTGGATCGACAAGGTGGCGACCTCGATCGCGATCGCCGGCGTTTCGGTGCCGCATTACTGGCTCGGCATGGTGCTCGTGATCATCTTCTCGGTGGAGCTCAACTGGCTGCCCGCGGTTGGTGCCGGCCCCGGCGGCTCCAGCGCCTGGGGCTGGGATTGGGAGCACATCCGCTATCTGATCCTGCCCGCGATCACCACGTCGGTGATCCCGATGGGAATCATCACGCGTACCGTCCGCGCGCTGACCGGCGATATATTGAGCCAGGATTTCGTCGAGGCCTTGCGCGCCAAGGGTCTGCATGAGACCCATGTTTTCCGCCACGTCATCAAGAATGCCGCGCCGACCGCGCTCGCGGTGATGGGCCTGCAACTGGGCTATATGCTGGGCGGCTCGATCCTGATCGAAACCGTGTTCTCCTGGCCGGGCTCGGGGTTGTTGCTCAATTCGGCGATCTTCCAGCGCGATCTGCCGCTGCTGCAAGGCACGATCCTGGTGCTGGCGCTGTTTTTCGTCCTCCTCAATCTCATCGTCGACATCGTGCAGGCCTCGATCGATCCACGGATCAAGCGGAGCTAGAGCCGGTGAGGATCAATCCATGAGCGCGATTACAGACGCCGCATTGCAAGCCGCCCCCGCCGACAAGGCGCGTGGCTATTGGGCGACCGTCGGTCGCAGAATCAGGCGCGACAAGGTCAGCATGGCCTGCGCCTTCATCCTGGTCGCGATTTTTATGGCCGCCGTGCTGGCGCCGTGGCTGGGACTGGCGGACCCCTATCAGGGCTCGATGATCCGCAGGCTTCGTCATATCGGCACGCCGGGCTATCCGCTCGGCACCGACGAACTCGGCCGCGACATGCTGGCCCGCCTGATCTATGGCGGACGGCTGTCGCTGGTGATCGGAATTCTTCCCGTGATCCTGGGCTTCCTGATCGGGACCTCGCTCGGCCTTGTCGCAGGTTACGTCGGCGGCAAGGTCAACACCGCGATCATGCGCACGGTGGACGTGTTCTACGCCTTTCCGTCGGTGCTGCTCGCGATCGCGATTTCGGGCGCACTCGGTGCCGGCATCGT
>Ga0302308_10004217_pt1 | contig 11327 bp, 2 predicted proteins | sample III_Palsa_E3_3_FD_200531 | JGI IMG/M metagenome (GOLD analysis project Ga0302308, IMG submission 200531) | Peat permafrost microbial communities from Stordalen Mire near Abisko, Sweden - III_Palsa_E3_3 | ecosystem: Environmental > Terrestrial > Soil > Palsa > Peat permafrost | place: Sweden... | reverse complement strand
TCTTGAGAGTGACCGATTTGCGCTGGCAGATACGTCCACGCGGACGCTATCCGGTCTGGATGAGTTCGGGATATCCGATTCCCGTTACGGATTGATCTTCACACTGAGCGTCGAGGAGATGGACGCTTCGAGGTTTGGGTCTCCGGAGTAGTCAGCGACAATGGTGTGCGCGCCCGCGGCAAGCGAGGTTGTGCTGAAGGTTGCGATGCCTTCGAAATCAACCGGAAGAGCCGCTGTCAGGGGCTTGGAGCCCTCACGAAAAACAACTGAGCCGGTTGGCTGCCGTGGGCCCTTTACGACGGCCTTGAAGGTGACGCTTGTCTTGACGGTGGCAGGATTGGGAGAGGCCGACAGCGCAATCGAAGAGGGTGCCTTTTGAACGACCTCAGAAATCGGGCTTGAACGGCTAGGATTGAATGCGCTGTCACCCTCGTACGAGGACATGATCGAATGGGTGCCGACAGCGAGCGAAGAGAGAGTGATGGAAGCAGTCCCGTTGGCAAGCTGAGCGACCCCGATTTGACCGCCGTTGTCGATAAACTGCACTGTCCCTGACGGCGCAGGTTGCTTGACGGTGCTTGAGGCGACGCGCGCAGTGAAGGTGATGGGCTGAGCCGCGACCGCCGGATTTGGGGTAGCCCCAAGTTGAGTAACGGTCGAGTTCATCAACACATTCACACTGAGAAGCGGCGAGGAGCCTGAATTGTAGTCCTGATTGCCGCCGTACGCCGCGCTGATCAGTTGGTAGCCCGGCTCGGTAAAGGATGTTGTGAACGTGGCCGCTCCGTTGACCAGCCTGCTGGACCCAATGGAAGAGAAGTTGTTGGAGAATTGGACTGTGCCGGTGGGGGCGGGACCCGGCGCAATCACTTTCGCCGCAAGTGCGACGGTCTCAAACGCATAGACTTTCTGCGGAGCGAACGTCAGGCTCGTCGTCGCATTGATGGGATTGACCTGTTGCTGGAGGCTCGCCGAGCTTGAGGCCCAGCCGGTAGAGGGCAGGTACTCTGCAGTAATCGTGTGCGAACCAGTGGAAAGACTGGCAAGAGCAACGGTCGCGGCTCCGCCGGAAAGAGGCACGGTTGCCAGGCGCGTTTCTCCGTCAAGCAAGGACACGGAGCCGGTGGGGGTGCCGCTGGTCGATTCCACCGCAACCGAGAATGTAGCGGAGGTCAGAAATGGAACTGGATTGTAGTTGGCGACGAGGCTAGTCGAGGTTGGATACCCGTTGGTGACCTGGTGTTTTCCGGCCAGCGTGACAGCCGCGAACCCGGGGCTGCCGGGCCAAGTGGCTGTGAGTGTATGCAAGCCGGCCGAATACACCTTTGTTACCGTGATGCGAGCTTGGTTGTCGGCAAGCGCCGCGGAGCCTGCGGGCTGCCCATCGACGAGGAAGTTCACTTTGCCACCGAGCAAGAACTCATCGGGCGCAACCAGCGAGGCGACAAGCTGGAAGGAGCTTGAAATGTCCGACGGCTCGGGGACGGCATAGAGTGAGCCGGTCACCTCGGAATTATTGCCAAGATTCATCAGGACGGTCGCCGAATTGGCTCTGATGTTATAGTCACCGTTGCCGAAGACCAGGTCGGGAAACCCATCGCCATTCAGGTCCACGATGGCGAGATCGGCAAGCCCGGTGCCGGCGTAATAGTTCACCACGGGCCCGAATTTCTGACCGCCAAGGCTGTGGACGATACCGATCGCAGAGCCGTTAACGCTCCCGCTCGCTTTAAGCACGAGGTCGTTAAGCCCGTTTTTGTTCAGATCGGCAGCGTAGAGATTCGCGTAGCCCTTGTTCAATGAGGCGACGGGAACGGCAGCCGAAAAGGCTCCGTCGCCTTTGCCGTAATAGACAAAGAGCATTCCTGCATATCCCTGAGTATTGAAAGCGGGCATTGCCAACAGTGCAATGTCTTTGTGCCCGTCGCCGTCGAAATCGCCAACAGCCACGGCGATTGAGCCCTGAACGGCTACGCCGCTCTCCTGCGGAATCGCGAGTTTGAGGCCTGAAGTGTCAAACGAGCCGTCACCATGACCTTTAAATACCTCGACGCTGGCTTGGGCTCCCAGGACCACGTCCAGCTTGCCGTCGCCATTGAGATCGGCGATGGCCGCCTGCGTCTGCAAGTTTGCGGCCACTGCACTTGCGGAGAGCGCCGTGGTGACTGTCTTGAAGCTGCCGTCTCCGTTGGACAAAGCGACGTACAGGTTATTTGAATCTCTGGTGAACAGATCGTCCTTCCCATCACCGTTGAAGTCGAAAACCTGCGGCCCGTAGTTCATCGGAAACGTCTGCGAGCTGTTGGAGACGAGGGCGGGCGTGGTGAAGGTACCGTTGCCGTGACCAAAGAGAATGTAATCGTCGTACTGATAGATGGACGAGGAGCCGACCGCGATGATGTCCTGGTGATGGTCGCCGTTGAAATCGCCATGCACAATTTGTGCGTTGGTGGCCGATAACGGCGTGCTGAAATCCGCGTCGCCGCGCGGCAGAGCCTGCCGGTACTCGAAGGTACCGTCACCTTTGCCGAGACTGAGTTCGATCACCTGGTCGCCTGTGGCAGCGATGTCGGGGATACCATCTTCGTTGAAGTCGGCAACAGCCTCGTAGCCGATGACCTGCGTCAGTTCGAGGGCTTGGGCGGTATCGAATACGCCGTCGGGGCGGCCATAGGTGATGTAGACACCGTTCGGTCCGCTCTCGATCAGGTCAGGCAGTCCGTCGCCGTTCACGTCAAGGATCCGCATGGCGAATTGGCCCACCACACCCAACCACGTCGTGTTGTATCCGGTGGCGTAGTGCGCAGGATAGGAAAAATTGAGCCCTCCCCTGCCCAGTATTACGGTGAGGCCATCTCCGGCTCCGGCGAGAATATCCGGAATGCCGTCGCTGTTCAGATCCGCAATGGCAATTGGCGCTACGAAAGTGCCGAAGCCGTTGTACCCGTTCGTTTGATCGCCATAGGTGATTGTCTTGATGGGAGTCTGTTTAAAGGTGCCGTCACCGTTGCCGTGAAAGATGAGTAATTCGGTGCCTCCCACGATATCGCCATCAGCTTCAAGTTCCTCGCCGCAGACCATGTCGATATGCGGCTCGCCGGATATCTTGCCAAAGGTGCAGGCCCCCTCGAAGGCACCGGAAACCGCCTTGAACTGGCCGGTCCCGTCACCGAGCAGTACAACCCCATTTGTGTAGAGAAGATCGATGTGGCCATCGCCGTTGATATCGATCGCCTGGTACGGAATCGCGTTCAGGTCCGTACCAGCCTGGGCCTTCTGGGTGACTACCTTGAAGGTACCGTCGCCATTGCCCAACAGGACGTAGCCACCGTAGGCTTCCGCGTCGGCGACGACGAAATCCGTCATCCCGTGACCGTGAAAGTTTGCGGGAGGGCCGATTACGGGAGCCCAGTAGACGTCAAATTGAGAGGAAGAAGGCAGTGGAGTCTCGATCGGATTGCCGAAGGAGCCGTCGCCGTTGCCGGGAAAGACCATTACCGAGGCAGAGAACTGATCTACGTATGGGCAAATCAGATCGGGCTTGCCGTCGCCGGTCTCATCGGTTATCTGGCAGAAAGGCGTCACATCGGCGGGAAGAGTCAGCACCGGACCTGCGGCAAAGCTTCCGTCGGCCTGTGCGAGCAGAGCGTGCGCCAACGCTCTGGAAGTACCAGTCCCCCAGGCGGTCCAAAGAATGTCCAGCCTTCCGTCGCCATTCAGATCCGCAACAAGGATTCCGTTTGGATCAGTGCCGGTGGCGATGCGGACGGGGTTGCGAAAACTCTCTCCAAATCCGTGAGAAATCGCGATGAAAGCAAAGAGCAGCAGAAGCGCGAATTTGTAATTCACGGAAGACCCTCGGTCGGAACGATTCAGGATATGCAAGGAGACTAACACCGCCTCATAGTCACCGCTGCAGAACAAAGGTAACAATGAGCCTGAATCCAACACTGGAGACGTCGGACGGTGATATACTTCGCGTTCAACCTCTTACAGTCGAGACAGCATGGACTGAACTATGCCACGCCAGCCGAGCTTTGGTCCGTCATCCGGATCGAAGCACCAGTTTCTTACGCGGAAGTTAATCGGAGTTATTCCATGCCGTTTGCGAACACTGTTTCACAGCCGTCTTTAAGGACTTCATCCCGCTATTCTTGCGCCGCCCGCATCGTGAAGACCGCAGCAATGGGACTCGCATGTCTGATGCCGCTGATGGTGGTGCCGACAGCTCTCAGCGCAACCGCCGAGACTCAGAAAGCCACCGTTACGGCGCTGAATATCAGCGCCGCAGGAAACCCAGTCACGTCGGTTGCTTCCGGCACGGTGGTAACGCTAACAGCGCAAGTGACGGCGGACGGCGCGGCCGTGACTCCTGGGCAAGTGAACTTCTGCGATGCGGCGGCGAAATACTGCACGGACATCCATCTGCTCGGGACTGCGCAATTGACCAAGGCGGGCACGGCGGTGATGAGATTCCGGCCGGGAATCGGCAGCCAAAGCTACAAGGCTGTGTTCCTAGGAACCAATACCGACGCCGACAGTTCCTCCGCCGCGTTGGGACTTGCGGTGACCGGTCCGGCTGGCCCGTCGGCGAGCACAACGACAATCTCGGAGAGTGGAAGCTGGGGCAACTATACTTTGGGTGCAACCGTCACGGAAGTGGGCAGGACGGCTGCACCCTCGGGTACCGTATCTTTCCTGGATAGCAGTAGGGGAAATGCGGTCGTGGGGAGAGGGGCACTCGGGGTCGCTACGCCGGGGTTGAGTTGGCCGAGCGTGACGTCGCCGGCGTCGAACGCCGATTTGATTCAGGTGGCCGTTGGAGACTTCAATGGAGATGGCGTTCCTGACATGGCCGTCAGGAACGCAGGTTCCGGTGGCTTGGCGATCTATTTGGGAAATGGTGACGGGACGTTTCGTGCAGGGCAAACTCTGGGAGCCGAATTCTATGTAAATGCGATCGCAGTTGGAGACTTCAACGGCGACGACATTGAGGACTTGGCGGTAGCGAATGGTTCGGTCGTCACGATTTTCTTGGGGCAGGGAGACGGAACATTCACCGCAATTGCACCGAGTCCGGCGACCGGAACCGATCCGGCTGCGATCGCGGTTGCGGACTTCAATGGGGACGGCATCGCCGACCTGGCCGTTGCAAACGCGAATTACGGCGGAGTTAGTACGGTTACCATTCTGCTGGGTAAAGGCGACGGAACCTTCTCCAAGCCGTCCGCGAGTCCCTCCGTGGGCTCCGGCGCTTACAGCATTGTTGCAGCCGATTTCAACCGGGACGGCAAAATGGACATGGCGGTCTCTGCACAAAACAGCGGCGTTCTCACCATTCTTCTCGGCAATGGAAACGGAACATTCACCGCTGCGGCCAGCCCGGCGGGAAACTTCTATACCAATGAAATCGCTGCGGCTGACCTGAAGGGGAACGGCACACCGGATTTGATCGTGTTATCCAGCGACGGAGGCCTTGTGCAGATCCTGATGGGGAATGGAGATGGGACATTTACGGTGGCTCCATCTATTTCCCTCGGCGCGGATAGCCAACCCGATGCGGTCGCCGTGGCCGATTTCAACCAAGACGGCATACCGGACATCGCGGTCCTGACCTCATATCCCACCGGCGAAATCCAGGTTTTTATGGGCAACGGAGGTGGATCGTTTGCGCAATACGGGGGCAGTTTACCGGCTGGATATTCCCCTGGCGCCATGGCGGCGGGCGACTTCGACGGGGACGGCAGGACGGACTTTGCAGTTGCGAACATCTCTTCGGTAGGAATTTTAGCCTATCTTACCGAGCCGACGGAGACTGCAACCGCTGCTGCCGTCGTTTCTCTGCCCGCCGCTGGTGAGCATCTGGTGGAGGCGAGTTATGCCGGAGAAGGTGAGTATGAACAGAGTATTTCGTCCGCAACGCCATTGTGGGGTGCGCCGCCCTCGACATCGACGAGCCTGAGCGTGACCGCGGGCAATGCCATAGTGACCTCTGTGACTCCGGGCACCATCGTAACTCTGACGGCGGAAGTGAAAGCGGGAGGCATCGCCTTGAGGTCCGGGCAGGTGAACTTCTGCGATGCCACTGCTCCGCATTGCACTGATATTCACATCGTGGGAACGGCGTCTGTGACCAATAACGGGACTGCGACTTACAAGTTTGCGCCTGGAACTGGCCAGCATAGTTATAAAGCCGAGTCTATTGAGGATGGCCTCGGCCAGAAGAGCGCCTCAAATGTTGTGTCGGTCACTGTGGAGCCTGCGCCGCCGGTCGAATATTCGGTCAGTCCAACGATAGCCTTGAGCGGCGTCGCGGGGGACTACTCGCTGGTAGCGACGGTTGAAGGCTTCGGTGGCCCCGCCGCCCCCGCCGGAAAGGTCTCCTTCATCGATACCAGCTTCTCCAATGCGGTTTTGGCGACGGCTCTCCTGGGTCCGGCTACTTCGGGAATGGGATGGTTGATCAACCAGACTCCGGCCTTTGCGGGCGAAGCGCCCATCGCCGAAGTTTCCGGGGACTTCAACGGCGACGGAATTCCCGACCTGGCGGTGCTTTGGACCACCAACATCTATAGTGGCGCTGCGGTCGATGTGACGATCTTCCTCGGCAAAGGCGACGGAGCCTTTACCGCCGGACCGACCGCGCAGGCGCTTTCGTCCTATCCCTCTTACCCGGCGATGATTGCCGGCGACTTCAACGGCGATGGCAATGCGGACCTGGCCATCCTGAGCTGGAACGGTTACTCCGAGAACTTCATCAACACACTCCTGGGCAACGGGGATGGGTCCTTCGGCGCACCGATCGTCAGCGTGGGCTACAACCAGGGTGCGATTGGAGGAGATGGAATTCCCGGCTCCCTGGTCGCCGCCGATTTCAACGGCGATGGAAAGATGGATTTGGCGATTGTGGGCGACAATGTAGGCTCCGGCACGACCATTCTGCTTGGTAAGGGCGATGGCAGCTTTGCGGCAGCCGGAGCAAATGTGGCGCCAACCCAGGATTTTTCGGTCATCGCCGCGGGCGACTTCAACGGCGATGGGATCCCGGATTTGATCGCCGCCAACTACTTCTCCCCAGGCGGGGCGACCGTGCTCCTTGGTAAAGGCGACGGCACTTTCATCGTTGGACAGCAGTTGACCGTGGATAACTTCCCGAGCTCCATGGTGACGGGCGACTTCAACGGCGATGGAAAGCTCGACGTCGCTCTTGGTTATAGCGGCGGGGTGACAGTGCTGCTGGGCAAAGGCGACGGAACCTTCAGCCTGACGCCGGGTGGCGGCACATTCCAGGGTGCCGGACTCAGTCTTGTAGAGGGAGATTTCAACGGCGACGGCATCTTGGACCTGGCGGGACTCGACAACAATAACGCCCAGATCGATCTATTCGAGGGTGCCGGCAACGGAACCTTTAAAGAGATTGTCACCACTCCCAATGTCAGTCAGACCTCCTCCGGTCCGCTTAAGATCGTGGCTGCAGACTTCAACAAAAAAGGCATGCCCGACTTGGCAATGCTGACGACGGGCCAGAACACGGCGTCGATTCTGCTTACAGAGCCAACCGAAACGGTGACGGCTACGGTGACGGGGATTGCTCCCGTGGGCGCCGGAACTCACAACGTCGAGGCAAGTTACAGTGGAGATAGCCACTACAGCAAGAGTGCCTCCAGCACAGTGCAGCTCACCGCGGGCCTGGCGCCGCTGGTAATTACGCCAGCTTCCGGAACCTACTCGGCAGTGCAGGAAATCAGGATCACGGAAGCGATTCCTGGAGCGACGATTTATTACCAGGCTTCGGGAACGGTGAACACCCAAGGATATGTGGAATACACCGGTCCTTTCTTTCTGCCGTTCGGCGGGTTCGAAGAAATCTCGGCCTACGCGACTGAAACGGGCTATCAGCAGAGCAATTACACATTCGCGACCTTCAACCTGACTCTGCCTGCAGCTCCCAAGCCGGTCTCCTCGCCGGTAGCGGGAAGCTACAAAGAAGCGCAGAAGGTGACCATTACGGACGCGGCCCCCGAGGCGAAAATCTATTACACGACCAACGGTGAGTTTCCAACGCTGGCATCGACCGTCTACAGCGGCCCTATTTCCGTCTCCACCTCCGAGCTGATTTCGGCCATTGCCATCGCACCCGGCTACTCGGTGAGTGGTGTTGTCAGCGCCCAGTATCTGATTGGCTCCTCGCAATCGCGGTTCGTCTCTACCGTGGCCGGTACACAGAGTACTGGCTACTCTGGTGACGGCGGTCCCGCGACCTTTGCCTCTCTGGAATATCCAACCACGGTGGCTCGCGACGCGAGCGGAAACCTGTACATCGGCGACGAATATACCGTGCGCAGGATAGCGGCAGGAAGCGGCATCATCTCCACCTTTGCCGGTAACGGACAGCAAGGCTACTCGGGCGACGGTGGCCCCGCCACGAAGGCAGAACTCGGTTACGTGGGAGGGCTGGCCTTCGACAAGGCGGGCGACCTCTACATTGCGGATGAAACACATAATGTGGTGCGCAGAATAGCGGCAGGCAGCGGCACAATCGCCACCATTGCGGGCAATGGAAAACCCGGGTACACCGGCGACAACGGTCCGGCAACGGAGGCCGAGTTGGGCGGCCCATATGGGCTGGCCGTCGACCAATTCGGTGATCTCTACATCGGCACCTCTGGCGCCATCCGAAAGGTAGCTGCAGGTACCAGCACGATTACGACCTTCGCTGGTAACGGGGACGTGGGGTATGAGGGTGACGGTGGGCCGGCTACGAAAGCCGAGGTCGCGGAGCCGTCTGCGATGGTCTTCGATGCCTTCGGAGATCTCTATTTCGCTGACGGTTGGGCGAATGTGGTTCGCAGGATCGCAGCCGGGACCACGATGATTACCACGGTGGCAGGAACGGGTCCGCGTCAGAGCGGGACCTCCGGCAACGGAGACGGCGGCCCGGCAACAAGTGCAACGCTATCCGATCCTCAAGGACTTGCGATCGACGCGGCTGGCGATCTGTTCATCTCCGACACCTACAACGGAGCCGTGCGCGAGGTAACTGCAAGCAACAAGATCATCAGCAGCATCGCCGATGGGGAAGCGAGTTGCAGTGCACTGGGTGGAGACGGCGGTCCAGCCATTGCCGCCAATCTATGCTATCCCTTCGGTCTGACCATCGACCCGGCTGGGAACCTGTACGTCTCAGACCCTGACTACTCCACCGTTCGCGAGATCACGGCTCTTGTGGCTCCCCCTACCGCTTCTACTGCCTCGCCGTTACTTAGCCTGGCCCCGGGGACGTACGCCACCGCGAAGACCCTGACCATTACGGCGGCTCCCGGCGTCGAGGTCTATCTCACACTCAATGGCTCCGTGCCCACGACGAGTGGCGAAGGTTACTACACTCCCATTGCCATCAATGGGCCGGTTACCGTCAAGGCCGTTGCTCTTGAGCCGGGACGCCTTCCCAGCGAAGTGGTCACGGCAACCTACAACGTAACTGCCCCTGCCCCGGCCACAATCACCACGATTGCAGGATCAGGAGTCGTGGGTAACCCAGGAACGGGCGGCCCAGCGCGGGAGGCCGAATTTGGCTATCTCTATGGCATAGCAACCGACAGCACCGGAAATCTCTATATTGCGGACCCCAACAACGGCGCGGTATGGAAACTGACAGCCGCAACTCGGACGGTGAGCGTTGTTGCCGGAACACCGGGTACCCGCGGCAGCTACTTCGGCGAAGGAGGGCCGGCCACCAAAGCTGTCCTCAACTTTCCAGAGTTCGTGACTTTAGACGCCGCAGGGGACCTGTTCATCTCCGATTCGCAAAATTACAGAGTTTTCAAGGTCTCGGCAGCAACAGGGATCATCTCGACCTACGCGGGCGGCGGCCAAACGTATAACTACCCCACCTTCGGCGATGGGGGGCCGGCGACGGACGCCCAACTCCAAGACCCGCAGGGTATTGCTTTCGATAAACTCGGAAACCTCTACATCGCCGATTCGAGCATCAATCGCATACGCCGGGTCAATGCGACAACGGGGATCATTACGTCTGTGGCAGGCAGCACGACGGCGACCGCTTTGGGTGATGGAGGCCAGGCCACGGCTGCAATGCTGAGTTACCCAGCGAACATCGCGCTCGATGGTTCGGGAGATCTCTACATCGTCGATCAGGGAGATTCGCGTATCCGCGCTGTGGCCAGCAAGACCGGGATCATCACTACTGTGGCGGGAACGGGAATCTTCGGATCGAGCGCAGATGGAGTACTGGCGACCCATGCGTCGATCGGTCCCTGGGGAATTGCCGTTGATTCCTCCGGTACGATCTATTTCGGCAACGTCGATAATACGGTGCGTATGTTTGTCCCCGGCGGCGCTATTAGCACAATTGCCGGAACCGGGTACTGGGGATTTGCCGGTGATGGCGGTCCGGCAAGGATGGCCGAACTATGCGGCAGGGCCGGCCTGGGACTCGACAAGACAGGGACGCTCTATATTGCGGATGGATGCAACTACCGCGTGCGGCAAGTGAGCTTTTCGAAGACCGCTGCCGCTTCGGACTTCTGAGCACTCGCCAAGCCGTCGCCGTGGCTGCCGAAAGGCGTCACCGGTGCAGAAGCAAAGGAATTCACTCAATTGCCATCTGGCTGCGCCAGATGGATCGAGGGGTTCCTGAGCTACGCGAGCAAAAGTGAATTACGAGTTTGTAAACATCACCGAAACGACCGAATTCGTTTGGGTCGAATTTGTTTTTGCGATCAGATCCCGGTCTGGATTGAGAATGATAAAGGACGTAATCATTCGCCCGACCTACCGCAGACGGTAACCCGGCAGCCGCCTAGGTCGTTACTCGCCGGGTGGCTCATCGAAATCCGCATTCAGTCAATTCATCCCGCACTCTGAGGTCTAATCGCGTTACTAGCAATCGGGATCGTGAGGGTTTATTGACGATTGCGAGGCATTGAGCGAATTGAAGGACAGGTTCCTCAGGACTGGCCCAGCATCTCTTGGAGCCAACCACCTGGTGCAAGCCCAGGGGGTCGGCGATCAGATGTGACGACTCTAACCTTTTGAAAACAAACACTTGGCAAGTGAGGCAAAGCTCGCCGGGAAGACCTTGTCGTCGAATCTGTATCGGCGATCTCCTAGAAAATCTACAAGGTCCAACAATGCCGTCTCTACAAGGGCATAAATATACTTTGCTAACCATAGCGAGAGGGATTTTGTGCTCTAAATAGAAGAATGGCAATCCACACTATAGAATTCCCGCAGACTGAAATACTTCCAATTGACGTGTGGCCGGAAGATGAGGGGCAAACTGTGGAGTTCAGACTCGTATGCAA